>WNGK01007393.1_pt1 | contig 11531 bp, 8 predicted proteins | sample 5400601 | NCBI WGS metagenome assembly WNGK01 (sample SAMN13153376, study PRJNA577476) | soil metagenome | isolation source: 60 cm soil or saprolite under Garry oak tree replicate 1 | place: USA:California | collected 2016-06-15
TGTTCCGCCGCGTGCTGCCACATGGCCACTCCCGCGCTCGCCTCGACCGCCTATCCAACCGGCTCACCAAGATTGTCAGCGAAACGCGCAAACTCCGCACCCCCTGAGAGTGGGCAGAGATTGGCCGGTAATGTCGGCATAACCGGAAGTAATGCTGCCGTGAAGTGTTCACCGAAGACTAGCGGAGTTCGGGTCGAAGAACTGGCGGGAGCGACGGGACTCGAACCCGCGGCCTCCTGCGTGACAGGCAGGCGTTCTAACCCGCTGAACTACGCCGCCCCCGCAATCTACGTCGTCTGATTCCTTCCGATTCCCTCTCGTTACTTGCCGTTCCCTCTGGCCGTGCCGTGACAGGGCATCAACGACGTATAATTTATTGGATTTCAACGGTACTGACAGCCCGTTCTTGATCCTCTAACGAACTCTTCGACCCTGTCTATTGGACCCGAATCGGACCCAAGATCTAAGCAATTCTTTTCAAGTTGCAGACTCGATGTCAATTGCACTGGAGTGGGAAAAATACTCATGGCCTTCCTGCCGCCTCAGGAACTTGGTATATTCTCAGGACCAAAGAGTTCGCCCGGCACAATAGCCGCACAATCATCTCCAAGAGCGCTCTAAGGCGAGAGTTGATGATGGTCAGGCACAGGCTACGCGCTGGACAGAGGAAGACGAACCTGGAGTTCGGTGTGTTGGAGCCCCGTGTTCGATGAGAATGGGGCCGCGGTCGCCGCAATCAGCGTAGCAGGAACTAAAAACGAAATCGGAATGGATCGCGTGCCAATCTTGGCACGCCAAATGATGCGGACCGCGCAACAGATTTCGTCACGCATGGGCTATATAGGGCAAAATCTCGGCGTCGGGTAAACAACGGCACGTCAACTCAAGATGCACATCCGCGCGGCAAGTAAGGCCGTCGCTCCATAAAGCCCAAAGATTAGGGCATGGGTCGTTGACTGGAGCCATCGCCAGGCGAATCGGCCACCCGACCACCGACGGCGGTCCGCATTTGAATCGGAAGCATGTCCAGCGCATTGGACACGATTAGTTTTTCGAGTCGATCAAAGGAGGCAAGGTAACATGCGTTTCCATTCACGACCTTTTCTCGCCGTGTACGCTTCACTTGCAGTGACTCTGATTTGCCAGCTTTGCCCGACAGCAAAGGCTCAATCAGCAGAATTGGCTGCGACACCCCCAATGGGCTGGAACAGCTGGAACCATTTTGCAGAAAAGGTCACGGATGCCGATGTGCGTGCGGCGGCCGATGCCATGGTCTCAAGCGGAATGAGGGACGCCGGCTACATCTATGTCAATGTGGACGACTCTTGGGAGGCCCAGCGGGACGCTCAAGGCAACATTCATTCCAACAGCAAATTCCCTGACATGAAGGCGCTTGGCGACTACGTGCACTCAAAGGGATTGAAATTCGGAATCTATTCCTCACCGGGGCCCAAAACCTGCGGAGGTTACGAGGGGAGCTATCGCCACGAGCAACAGGATGCGAATACCTATGCCAGTTGGGGCGTGGACTTTCTGAAATACGACTTATGCAGTTACATGGACATCATGAAGTTGCATGATCCCAGCCAAGATCAGCACCAAGCACAGGTAATGATGCAAGAGGCATACAGCAAGATGCATGAAGCACTCGTCAATACACATCGACCCATCGTTTATAGCCTGTGTCAGTACGGCGTCGATTCAGTGTGGGAGTGGGGTCCGCAGGTGGGCGGGAACATGTGGCGCACAACTGATGACATTAGAGATAACTACGGCAGCATGGCTCTGATTGGCTTCTCTCAAGCAGGGCTGGAGAAGTTCGCCGGGCCAGGCCACTGGAACGATCCCGATATGCTCGAGATCGGCAACGGTGGCATGACGGCCGACCAGTATCGCACTCAGATGAGTTTGTGGGCGATTCTTTCCGCCCCGCTGCTCGCAGGCAATGACTTGAGCAAGATCGACGATACGACCAAGAACATACTGATCAACAAGGAAGTGATCGCGGTTGATCAGGACAAGCGGGGAATCCAGGGGAGCCGCATTGGGCCCCCGCAAATCTGGATGAAGCCGTTAAGTGATGGCTCGAAGGCAGTAGCCCTCTTCAACTTTGTCACGGACGATGAGGCCGAACCACTCACTCTGAAGTTCAAAGATGTGGGTTTTAGCGGTCCGGTTCACGTTCGCGACCTGTGGGCCCACAAGGATCTGGGTGTTCTCTACGATTCTTATACGGTCACTGTGCCACAAGGCGGCGTTGTCATGCTCCGGATCTGGCAATAGCGTTCGGAGGTGAGTGCGCACTCGCATCCTCTCGCCTGCCTGCGGACCCAGTCAACCCAACCGTTCAGGACCACAATAGATTCCACTCGCTATGTTGCTAGAAGGATACCTTCAGCCCAAACTGCATGATTCTGGGTTGGGCCATTCCGTAAGTCGTTGAGTTATAACTTTGGTATCCGGCAGTGCCGGAGATCACGCCAAAGCCCCCACCTGGAGGCGGGCCAGCCGCCGTATTGTTGCCCGGGAGCCCAAAGTTGGGATGGTTGAATGCGTTGAAAAACTCGGCACGGAACGTGACGGAGACGCGCTCGCCCACTGAGGTTTTCTTAATGAACGCCAAGTCCGTATTGGAAAACCTTGGCCCACGCAGAGAGTTTTTCCCTATGTCGCCGAAGGTTCCGACCGCATTCTCAGTGAACGCGTTGACGTTGAACCACTCCTGGAGGCTCCGCCGAGGTGGGGGACCAGAGACAGCGACGGAGTCAGCTCGGTCTTCTCCTATGGCACTCGTAGAATTGTCGACTCCGCTGAAGATGGTGTAGGGGAACCCTGTTTGCCAAGCAACAATAGCCGTGAGCTGCCATCCGTTCAACAGCCTATCGGCAAAATTGTGGACAGGGAGGTGCGGAATCTCGTAATCTCCATTGATTTTGAAAACCTTGTTCAAGTCATCCACCGACGGACCGTAATCGAAGCGACGGCCGCAGGTGCAGCTATTTGTGTACTGAGAGCCCCCGGAGCCTTGCGGGTTGGGGGCAAAATCATCCAACGTTCTTGACCATGCAAAGTTGGATAAGAGAGATAAGCCATGCCCGAAGCGCTTTTCAAGGGTTAGTTGAAGCGAGTTGTAATTGCTGTTCACCCCGGGATCGATCTCGGCGACCGATCCAAAATTTTGATTCGGGCGCCGCTGCTGGATTGTGTTTTCGTTTTGTTGAAACGACAACGCGGGATTATAAATTGCCGGATTCAACTGCAGGAGACCGCTCTCTTGGTCTCCAGTCCCAAAGAGCCTGCGCCCTTTACTGCCCACATAGGCGGCACGCAGCATCCAGTCCGCCCCGAAACCGCGCTCGACCGTCAGATTCCAGCCCAGAATCATTGGCATGCGAAGATGCGGACTTTGTATCTGTGAAAACGAGGGAGGACCACCAAGGAAAGGTGCCGTGGAAGGCGGGTTGCGCGGACCAAAGTTTGTGGGGAAGGGGTCGGTTCCTCCTCCGCTCACATTGTAGGGATCGGAAAGGCTTACGTTAAAGAAGTTGAAAATGGGCGCGAAAGGCGGCACGCCGACGATTTGCTGATAGATCAGCGAATTGGGCGGTTGGTAGTAGTAACCTGCACCCCCCCGTATGCTGGTCTTCGTATCCTGCGTAAGTTGATAAGCAAACCCAAGTCTTGGGCCAAAGTTGGATAGATTGTTAAAAATTGCCGCCTCCGGGCATCCGGGATCATGATGGCTTCCGCCGTAGAGCAATCCATTAGGGGCATTGGGATACCGCACGGACTGATGGCCTGGATCAAAACATGCGACTCTTCCCAGGCTGTCCTTGGGGGGAATAAACGCATCCCATCTGAGCCCGGCGCTTATTGTAAAACGCGGAGTGGCCTTCCAGTCATCCTGCAAGAATGCGCTCCAGTTAATCCCAGTGAAATCCAGATAAAGGCCACCGCCTTGGATGAACGACTGAACATAGCCAGTTTCGAAATCCGCAAAGCCGCTGCCCGACAGATTCGAGAACGAGAATGTGCCGCCCTCTTGGAATGTATTTGCCATGGGCTGCGAAAGGCGTACCGCCTCGCCGCCGAACTGAATCGTGTGCTTACCTGTGGCCAGCGTTGCGATTTCACGAAAGGACTGAACTCCTCGATCAAACACTCCATAAATGCCGCCTCCGACACCAAACTCAGTGGTGCCGATATTTAGCGACGCTATATTCCCCGGTCCTCCGCGGGGCGGCACGGCCATATTCACGCCTGCGTCAACCATGGTGAACGGATTCGACGCATACGTCGTTCCAGTAAGCTTGGTGTACCCGTAATAGCTCCCCAGCATGAAGTGCGGCGAGATCGTATAGGTGTAGACCACGCCAACGTTGTGGTCCGCCAGGGTTTGCGCGCCACCCGGCATTTGCAGATAGTTCGTGGCCGGGTCCGGATTAGCCGCGGTTGCGCTTGGACTGGCGAGCGGCGGGGAAACGAGCGGCACACTGTATTTCTGCTGGAAATAGTGGCCGCTGAGGCGGTGCTTTCCGAAAATGTAATCGATTTTCCCCAGGTATTCATCCGTGTCTTCAACCGTGGGCAGGGTACCGTAGTTCAATGCGTTCGTCTCATTTAGATTTAATTGGGCCGGAGTCGGGTTGGGAAGCGGAATCCCCTTGAGAATGAAAGCCGCGACCGGATTGACGGGAACCTTATTGTTGGCATAGGGCGCTCCTGTGAGCGGATTGACCAGTTGCGTGCCGGGTAGTAACTCGGAAAAGTCCCCCGTGCGTTCTCTGGCATCCGGCACAAACGCGAATCCCAACGGGTTGGTAGAGTGGAACCTGGTGCCCTGATAGCTTCCGAAATAAAACAGCCGGTCCTTCAGAATTGGGCCGCCTACGTCGCCCCCAAATTGATTCTGCTTATAGGGGCTTACGCCGGTGGTAGAGAAGTAGTTCGCCGCATCCAACACATTGTTTCGGAGAAACTCGAAGACATCGCCATGGATTGAATTCGTCCCCGACTTAAGGGTTACGTTGACGACTCCGCCGAGCGCATTACCATAAACGGCGCTCATGTTGTTGGTTTGAACGTCGAATTCCTGAACGGCGTCCGGATTCGGAAAAGGCATATTCATGTTGAGGTAAACATCATTAAAATCCGCTCCATCCAGATGATAAGTCACACCATTGGCGCCGGCGCCATTGACCTTGGCGTACTGCTCGCTGGGGAACATGGCCCCTTCACAACCCGAAGCGCAGTAGTTCGCGGTAACATTGAGCGCTCCGGGAACAAGGAATACCAGTTGCTGCGTATACCGCGTATTTAAGGGTAACTCAGCAACATCTTTCTGATTGATAACTTGAGCGAGAATCGGGGAGTCCGTTGTCACCATCGAAGCATCCGCGGTGACCGTAACCTTTTCCGATACCGCACCCAGTTTCATGTGGATCGGCAGGTTCACAGACTGGTCAACCTGCAACACGATCCCGTTCTGCACGTAGGAAGTGAACCCCGCCATGGTGACGGTAATCTCGTAAGTGCTGACCGGCAGGCTGGGAAAGACATACCCCCCCGAGCTGTCTGTTGTTGTGTCTTTCGTGTACGACGTCAGCTCGTCCTTTACAGTTACTTTGGCGCCCGCCAGCCCCGCCCCGGAAGGATCAAGAACCGCTCCCCCGAGCCGCGCAGTCGTGAACTGCGCGAGCATCGGAAGAGTAAACCCGCAGACTAAAATCACCTCGAGGAAAAGGCACAGTGCACAATGCTTCAATCCGTTCCTATAGGCTTTTTTCACGGCTGAAGGACCTCCTTGTGGAGCTAAAGCTCGCGTTGCATCTTGCGCTCGCCTGGCAGTCGAACTGCTTTCGGTTATTCCTCGATTCATCGAAGCTGGCAGAACCCCTTTTGCAAGGAACAAACGGAAGTGTAAAGACAGGGAAAATACAACCGCTGCGGTGTCATGCCAGCCTCGTTCATCCCTCCACTGGGCCCCATGATGTCCCGTCGAATCATCCGCTTAGGCCGTGCAGGCGGACTTCAGAAAGATTCCAATCATTTAGCTCGGTTAACGACGAACTGTCAACCGATTTTGCAGTCTGAGATGGTTTTTTCGTACAGTCGGCTGGACGACGAATTCTTGATTGGCAGGGGACGTATTGGCGGTTAGAACTCGACAAATTACCGAACATCGGGCAGGAACACAGTAAACGCATGCGTTTGGTTGCTGACCGGCCCGCTCGAAGTTGGCCATTGCGGGAGGCCAATCCTGGCAGCGGCGCTAGAGATCGGAAGGTCGTGCTAGCCGCCAGTTCAGTCTCCAAACTGGATCTCAAGCTCTTCGCGCTATGGCATCGATCTCTACTTTAATTCCGTTCCATAGGACTGACTGTACTGTGGTCCGGGCAGGACGAATGCCGAAAAAGAATTCCGAATACGCACGATCAAAACCATCGAAATCCCGAATATCCGCCAGGTGACAGGTACACTTCACCACGTCTTCAAAACTGTATCCGGCTGCCTCAAGAACTTTCCCAATGTGTGAAAGCGTCAACCGAGTTTCGTCCTCGATCGAACCTCTCACTACTTCACCGGTTCGCAAATTTAGGGAACCCTGGCCGCTGATGAACAACCATCCATCGATCTGAACGCCGGCTGAATAAGATCCGGTCGAGACGAGTTTGTCTGGGTGTTTTATTTCGTGCTTAGGCATTTGTCATCACGTTACTTTTTGGGTTTTCCCTCGGCTGGAGTGAAGAGATGCGCCGAAGAACAAGAGCAAGCTCTATCCAAATTTGGCATGGCGAATCAAGCAACAGTGTCCCTCGTAACTGCGCTCTCGGGACCCAAGATCGCATTCCTGCCATAATTTCGAGGAAAGCCGTGATCATCCAATAAGTTGAGAATCTTGCTGTTAAGAAATCGAATGTGTTTTGCCTCATTTTCTAACAGAGTGCGGCTTGCCTGCCGAACGATGCTTCGCGAAATTATGCCGCGCGCTTCGAGAAGAAGCTTTTCCGCGTGGTGATACAGCTCGAGGTTTTGCAGGCAAAAAACGATTTGAGGAAGAACTCCCTGAAAGAGTTCGTAGGCATGATCGCGATCTCCATTTTTCGCGAGACGAAATACGCGTGCAAGGATATCGCTAATCCCAAGACCCGACATGACGCCACAGATGCCTGCAGGGATCAGCTCGAGCATGAACATGCCGCCCCAGCCTTCCAAAACACCCACGGTGCCAGAAGTTTTCTGCAGGATGGCTGCCACTTTCTCAGCCATCAGGGGCTCTTCCAACTTTACGTAGCGGAGATGAGGATGAGCACGGTGGAGTTCCGCAACAAAGCGAGACACTGACGGAACTACCACCGGGATTGAAGTCCTGGATGATTAGTGGAATATCGATCGCCTGAAGAATGCGATCGAAATGTTTCAACAGAGCACCATCGTCCAGCGAAAACATTCTCGGTACAGCGCAGCAGACTGCCGAAGCTCCGTCTTCTTGCGCCTGCCGAACTGAGCGAACTGCCTGCAGAGTAGCCGGGTAGTTACTTGCGCCATGACTGGAAGTTTGTTCCTCAGGTGGTCAACTGCAACAACGATGACCTCCCTCCGTTCCGCTTCGCTGAGCTTGTAGAATTCACTGGCATAAGCGGGAAGGCAAACTCCGCTGAGATCCGCACCGGCTGCGAAATCCAGTAAACTTCGGAGAGCTGCCCAATCAATCTCCTCCGCAGGAGTAAACGGGGTCGGAATGACCGAAACAATTCCGTCAATCTGGAATTTGCTCAATCCGATATACCTCCATCCCTGCTGATCGCGAGCCCCTTGACCGATTTTCGATGAATCTATCGTTGGCTTAACCGAGCGGTCGTACTCGAAAATGCGATAGATTTCGTCTGACCAGACAATCTCGCCTGTATCAGGTTTCCAGCCGAAGCTGCCCGTGTGACTGAGCCTTTGAGCTTCGGCCAGATACGCTTCGCTTCGCCGGATCGCTTCTTCCGCAACTTTACGTTCTGTGATATCCATGATCGAGCCGACTTCTTCTTTTCCCGCCTCGTCCCTTAAGGAATGCGAAAGATTGTAAATATGCTCTATCGAACCATCCGGCATCAGCAACCGGTGCTCAACGTCAAAGTCACTTCCGCCCTGCGCCGTTCGCTCGCTGCACCCTTTAGCGAAGCGAGTCCTCGTGGCATTTGTTTATGGGTCGGTGGCACGGGAACAAGAAACGTCGCACAGCGACGTCGATTTAATGGTCGTTGGGAAGGCTACGCTTGGCGAGATACTTTCGCGGCTCTCTACCGTTGAAAAAAGTATCGGCCGTCCCATCAACCCAACCGTATATTCCGTCGACGAATTCAAGTCGAAACTTGCGAGCGGGAATCATTTCTTGACCGCCGTGCTCAAAGGACAAAAGATATTCTTGCGGGGAGACGAGGATGAGCTTAGAAAAGTGGGTGGAGTACGGTTGGCTAAGGCGGGAGCCGACCAGCCCCGGGGAGATCAAAGATCTTCTGGGAATTGTGGAATGCAGCCTCGCCGATTCAAAGGTCGAAGTCGTCTCGACCGATCTGCGATTTATCGCTGCTAACAAGATTGGCTTCGGCGCGGGTGAGCCGCGCCGAACCCGATATTAGTAGAGACTGCGGCTCTGGAGACATCACTACGGAATGTAGTAGCGGATTGCGGTCCAGATCATGTTGTCTACGGCCTTAGGCGCTAAACCTGGCGCCCCCGCCACGTTGTTATTACCGGACCAGCCGTTCTTCGCAAAGTACGAGTACTGAATGCCCAAGCGGAAGCCACCTTTCGGTCCCTGGTAGAACTTGTACCAGAATCCAAGCGTGCCTTCCTGGATGACGCGCGTGTCGCCCGCGCAGCCTGACCCATTGGAGGGTGTGAAGGGACTCGAGGTCGGCGATCCCAAACTGTTGGAGGGAGGCAGCTCTTTTTGGCAGCCGCTGTTATTGGCAAAGGGCGAACCGTACCCACCAATCTGATTCACCTTGAACGTAGTTGTGGTTGTGGCAGAATCTCCTGCCGGGTTGGCCGCGTTCGGCGGAATCGCCGGGGTTTTCGTCACGCTGATATTGTTGTAACCGACATATCCGGCCCGAGCGCCATACTCCGCGCCGCCATAGGCGTAGGCGTCCCATTTTGTGGTGTGGAGTTCGAACCCGGCGAGTCCATGCGCGGTGCGGATCAAGGCTTCGGTACCGTTAGGACGGAACGTTAGATCGGCAATCTGAGCTGACCCGTAACGGCCAACTCCATCTCCAGCGAGTCCCTGGAAGGCAAACTCCAGTTTCTTGGGCACGATCGGGAGACGGAAATTGGCACCTGCGCCGCCGCCGGTTCGCGTGTCATTGAATGCGCCAGCCGCGCTGGGCGAAAGTGAACCATCCACCGGGCAGAGAATGCTCGTGGTACCGGGTACCGTGTCGGTAGTGTTCGTCCCTACTACACCGCAGGGATAGATTCGATTGCGGAAATCGCTGAAGATGCCGAACACCTCGTAGTGGCCCCATCCTGGATCAGCGGCAGCCTTCACGATGATGTCCGGAGCCTTGTTGATCGAGTAGCCGGTCGTATCGGCGAAGTTGAACAGTCCGCCACCTGCACCCGGAGCGTCCAGAATAGTGTTCCCTCCGGTGGTGAGAGAAACACCACCCACGTTGGCAGTTGTAAGCGAAGAGAAACCGCGTCCGCCGATGGTTGCCTGGGGACCTTCCACAGCAACTCCCAGAGCGAACTTGCCTCCGAAGTCTTTTACCACTCGGAGACCGTACTGCCGCGCCCAAGTGAAGCCGACGTTATACTGCGAATCGATCGTCAGGGGCGGTAGCTCCTGGCGGTTTTGAATTCCTTTCTTGTTCTCCGTTGCCAGCGACCACATCTGTCCGGCAGTAACGCTCAGGCCATTGGCAAACGCAGCTTGTCCATAGATTACGCGCTGGCGGAGGACGTAGCTATTACTCTGCCGGTTGTTAGAAGTCACGCCCGTACCCAGCCAGTCTGCCTCCCAGTAGCCGGTCAATTTGATATTGCCGACCTTGCTTTCTCCGAGCAGGCTGAGCCGGCTCTGACGGGCGGTCAAGTTGGTCTCACCGAGCTTGGACAACGTATTAGCTGTGTACGGAATGCCGGTGAATGGCGTGTTGATATCCGAGCTCGTCGCCCGCGTACGGTTGACGGTTGCCGCTTCGACGAACCCGCCCGGGGTTATGGTGATGCCTTTGTAATGGAGCGCGGCGGGGCTTCCCAGCTCCTGAATGCTTTTTTGAGTTTCCTGGAGAGTCAGTACGGTACTAGTACTGTTGTTTTTGATGTCCGCAACATCGTTCTTGATTGCGGTTACGCTCTCTTGCTGCGCTGCGGCCTGTGACGCCGCTGTATCTGCCTTTGACTCGGCCTGCGCCGCCGCGGTTTGACCCTGCTGCACCTTCTGCTGAAGCTGCTGAACTTGTTGATCTCGGCTCTGTATTTGATCGTTTAGTTGCCGGATCTGCTGTTGCTGCGCATCTATCGCTTGCTTCAACTCTTTAAGTTGAGCGGCAACAGCGGGATCGGTCTTCGGGGCCGCTTTTCTCTTCGTGCTCTTAGCCATAGCACTTGCAGTATTTTGCTGGGCTTGCGCCGCGAACGCACTTAGCGAAAACGAAAGCGCTAAGGCCATGACTTGCTTCATTTTTGCTCTCCTGGTCGAAATGGGGTCTGCGAATCCGCAAAAGCACAAAAATGCCGTATGAGGAATTGCCCGGATTCTATGTGTGGGATGTTAATGAATGATGAAAACCAGTTGAACATCGTGTTAATAAGTTTCCAGATCAGAGCGGTAGCGCAGGACAACCGTACTATTGAACGCGAGACGCGGTTGCGAACAATACCAGTCGACGAGCCTCATCGATGGCGTGGCGATACCCACTTTAGACATCAGGGAAGGTGCGACTGTTCAACACTACGGCCTCGGCATGTTCGAGGTCGGCAAGCTGTAGGATTGTCTCAACCGAGGGGTTCACCCCAAAGCCAAGTGGAGAAGGGGACGGCGTTAGAGTCCCCTTCTCCAGCATCTTCGTATTGCCGAGGATGGCGACTACCTGATCGGGTTGCCGGAGGCAGACCTTGGTCTCCTGCCCGGTGCCGGCGGCACGCAGAGGCTGCCGCGCGCCATCGGAACACCAGCTGCACTCATGCACATCCTCATGGGTCAACCACTGAATCCGCGTGAAGCCGAAAGGAAAGGGCTGGTGCACGAAACGGTCAGCGGCAAGGCTCTCGATCGCGCAATGGAGATTGCGCGGCGCCTGTCGTCGCATACACCGGAATCGCTCGCCTACATTAAACGTCTCGTCCGCAACGCCACGGAGACGCCTCTGGCGCAGGGCCTTGCGCTCGAACGAAATCTCTTCTTGAAATTATGCGTCAGCGAGTCTGCACTCGCGCGCATGCGTTCCTATGAAGGGAAGAAGATCACCTCGCCGTCCCGCGGTTTCGAGGTCTAAGAAGGGAGAAACATATGGCTAATACTAATTCTGCGG
>WNGK01007394.1_pt1 | contig 11530 bp, 14 predicted proteins | sample 5400601 | NCBI WGS metagenome assembly WNGK01 (sample SAMN13153376, study PRJNA577476) | soil metagenome | isolation source: 60 cm soil or saprolite under Garry oak tree replicate 1 | place: USA:California | collected 2016-06-15
CGATATCGTCTTGAACGGTGTGATCTCGACCCTCACGGGGGCGTGCACTCAAGGAAGCAAATGGGGAAATATATGCGAACAACGTGTTTGCGAGCTGCGGTGTTGGGTTTGTTGGCTGTGTTGAGCTCCGGTTATGGTGGAGGAAGCTCAGCTCCCAAGCCTACGTCTACATCTTCATGTACGCCTGCATCCTCGCCCACTGCCTACGGGGTGAATTCTGGTTTTGCCGGAGGTCTGTAGTGAATTCTTACCGAGCCCTCGGCGTCGGGTCACTCGTCTTGCTGATTGTCATCGCTGGCTGTGGTACTGGTGGCGGGTCTAATTCCAATAACGTGACCCTGACCCTTTCACCGGCAGCTGTCACGATCCCTGCAAACGGCCAAGTGACATTGCAAGCTACGGTTAATGGTCTCTGCACAGGATGCATTGTAACTCCAATCGCTTGGTTCATCTCCGATAATATTGGCCGCGACCCAAAGGAGGCTGGTCATGCATAGGTTCATGCTAGTCGTGATGGTATTGGAGCTGATCTGCCCCTCTGGCTTTGCACAGAACACGAGCAGCCCCAACGCCCCATCATTCTCTGCGGAGGGCGGTCGTTTCGCTTCGTTCGACTTTCCCTCTCCCGGCGTCACGGACACCGAGGCTACCGCGATCACTCCCTCGGGGGCGATTGTCGGCCGGTACTTCACCCCAGATGGGCACGAGCACGGCTTTGTGTTGAACGAGGGAAAGTTCACAGCCGTCGATGTTCCGGCCGCTCCCCTCACCGACGCTGCGTGGATCAACGCCCGTGGCGACATCGTAGGAAGCTATGGTGCCCCCGGTGGACACGGTCACGCCTACGTACTGAGCCGGGGCACATTTAATACAATCGATTTCCCCAGCGCCAATCCTGTAAACACGACTGGCTTCGGGATCAGTAACACCGGCGATGTCGTCGGTGTGGAGTTCGTCGGCTCTGACTTTTTCCACGGGCACGGGTACCTGTTCCGCCACGGCGAATTCACTTTGATCGACGTCCCGGGTGCGCTGGGGACATTTCCAACCATGATCATCGACTCTAGCCGTATTGTTGGCCCCTATTTCGATAGTAACTTTACGTTCCACGGTTTTCTGTTGAGTAAGGGCCAATTCAGCACAATCGACGTTCCTGACTCTACCTTTACGTGGATCACCGGCATAGACCCCGAGGGGGACATCGTTGGGTTCTATAACAGCAAGGATGGAAAGCAGCACGGCTTTGTGCTGACCACCGGGAAGTTCGTCTCCATTGACATCCCAGGCGCGACTGCGACCGAAGCGAATGGACTCGATCCGCAAGGCGACATGGTAGGACGCTACGTAACACCGGACAGTCACACCCATGGGTATTTTTTGCCCCGAAGCAGAGCAAATTAACTTAACCCAAGGAGAGAAGCATGAAACGCATCTTGATCTTGATTTTGATAGTCTTCGCCGCTGGTTGTAACTCTGCCAAGAACGCTGGAGGCGGATCAGGGACGTCCATGCAGGGGACATGGACTGTAACTGGGAATCTTGGTTCCCAGGGTGGACCCGGTACTTACCAAGTGGAGTTGGTTCCAAGTCCCTGCAGCGTAACAACCTCAGTGGGTACGTTCTCAGTGCAAGGACCCGTTTGCTTTATCGCTAACAATAACACTGGGCAGGGCTCTATCTCCGGAACAGGACTACCCAGCTCCTCGAAAAATACGGGTCAAGGAGTTCTGATAGGCGTGCCCTCCAACCCAGTTCCCGCTGATGCGACATTCAACCTGCTTTTCGTCAGCGACAAGAATGGCAATGTCGTTGAGTTCACTGGCAGCGGTACAGTTGCCACTGGCACGATAACAGGGACTGGATCCTGCAGCCCAAGCACGCCCATGTGTCAGGGCGTGAGTGGTACATTCTCAGGAAAGAAGCAGTTGGGACTGGCGTAAATATTCTCAAAAAAGGAAATCTCGGTTAAATGGGGCTATTTCAGCCTGATCTTAGCTGTTGCGCTTGTGTTCGACAGTGTCGCGGTCAGTCAAGTTACCGCAGCTCCCGAAAGTAAGGAGACGCAAACCCGGAGCACGACGCAGGGCAGTAGAATTCGGTCCGAGGTCGAAAAACGAGGCACCGGCAAACAATCGCAGGTGAAGGTTAAGCTGAAAACAACACTGAGGTGCGAGGCTACATCAGCGAGATTGGAGGTACGTCTTTCGAAGTAACGGGCAAGAGCGGCGGTATGGAGGTGTTGCTTTCAGCAAAACGAGTCGGTCCCACTGGCAAAGCCTACGGCCTTGACATGACGGATGAGATGCTCGCGCTGGCCAACGAGAACAAGCGCAAAGCCGGAGTCGAAAACGTCGAGTTCTTGAAGGGCGAAATCGAAAACATTCCATTACCCGACGACTCTGTGGATGTCATCATCTCCAATTGCGTGATCAACCTTTCAGCAGACAAAGACTGGGTGCTTAGGGAAGCCCGCCGAGTCTTGAAGCCGGGCGGACGCTTTGCAGTGTCCGATGTTGTCGCTCGTGGCGAGATGCTGCCTGAGATTCGCCAAAGTGTGCTTCTCTGGGTTGGCTGCGTTGCAGGTGCTCTCGAAGAGAACGAATACCGCACCAAACTCGCGTCTGCTGGCTTCGAGAAAATCGAGATTGAGCCAACGAGAATTTATCGCAGTGGGTCTATCTGGTGGGCCTTGCTACAAGGGCCGGTCACGGCGTTGCAATGTACGCACAGAAGGGCATGCAATGTAAAGCAGTCACTTTCCTCGCTTTGTGGGACAGAACGTTATAGCATCCTTGCATGTTGTTCTCTCACGGACAGCAAGTTGGCCCGCAACACGGTTTCACTGACTGCGGCTTCACCGCCCGTACGAAGGCGCTCATGAACTTGCCATCCACTTGTGGTGCAAACGCATCCATGTCAATGTCTTGGCCGGAAAGAAACTCGCGAGCGTCGCTTAGGATTGTTTCCACACTCGTTGAAAATCAGCAACCGCGGAATTGATCTTGTCAGAAAGGCCACTGTGAATGCGTCCCATTTTGGCGTTCCGATCTCGGTGAAGGTGCCGGACAAGGGCGATGCGGTTTGCCAACTACTTGGCCAAATTTGGGCACTGACGGCGGGCAAAGACGCCCTCGATTTTTCGTTGCTAGAAGCTTCTTGCTTGAGCATGCACATATAATCGGGTAAGACATTTGTACTCGATGATTTTCTTAAAACTCTGGATCAGCGGAGTCCCAGTCCTACATAGCAGACTGTGTGGGTTTCAAACAGAGCACGCCCGTTCGGGCCCTGTGTAATCCGGTGTTGCCGTCCAGCCTGATTGCAACGTAATTGGGCCTCACTGGTCGCGGATGTCGAAGCTCTTGATTAAGCCGTTTTCGACTCGAAAACATGTGACCGACCATTTTATCCGCGAGGACGTTGCCGTTGAGGTCGCGGACGACTTGATGGACTTCTACAACGACTTCGCCCTCGGGGCCGTTGGAGAACTCGATCGGGCTCGACGTGCGGATCGATCATCGCCCACTGGTGTGTCCAATACTTGCGCACTCCGTCGCGTCCGTGGACGTGGCCGCCTTCCTTCATCCGACATTAAAATCTCCGTTCATCTTATCCACGGTGGAGGATAGCCGATTTTCCACGCCTCGCTCTTGCACGTCTGATCCTTCTCCCGTCACTTCTCCGCAACGCCCAATCCAGAATGCCTTCGCCGGAATGCCGAATGGCGCGGCGTTCCCCAAAGCAGGCGACCCCTACGTCTACCTCAACCGTGGTCTCAGCCCTCTCTGGGGGTTTCTCTTCGGCTGGATGATCTCGTTTCTCGAGCGGCCTGTGGGCATGGCCACCTTGGCGGCCGGATTCCTGCGATTCCTCGGATTCCTTTTCCCGGTTGTGGCCGCCCCTTTGTTCACACAGCATATCGGACGATACAACTTCACCTTCACCGCGGCCCAGCCGCTCGCGGCACTCGTGGTGGCGGCTGTCACTGCGATCAATTACTTGAACTTCTGAAGCGCCTTTACCATCGGTTCAACGCTCGCGACATGGAGGGTGTGCTCGCGGCCATGCGCGAGGACGTCGTGTGGGCAAATGGAATGTAACATTCGCCAGCAGGTAGAGACCGCCCACAGTGAGCAGTCCCAGAATGATGGCTCGAGGGATGTTCTTCTCAGGGCGCAGAATTTCTTCCCCCAAGTCGCCGAGATCGTTGAAGCCGTTGTAAGCCCACATGGCAGGAACCAGGGCGGTCAGCATATTTACTTCCACACGTTACCATTCGCGCTGCTGGCGCGATCACAGCATGTGGCGTCGGATGTGGTGCAGTCGTTCGCCGGCTCTCGCGGGGCAGTTTGGCTGACGGTAGCCATGGCCGTCTCCGCTCTGGGAGCGCTCCACGTCGTGGTCCTAACCGGCGCTCGCATTCCTTACGCCATGGCTCGTGATGACGTCTTCTCCCGATTCGCCAAGCACCCTTCTTTTCGCACCCCCGGCGGCGCGCTGATCTTCCTCGGTTCCCTCGGTGCGCTGCTCGCACTCAGCGGGACTTTCGAAGAGCTCTATTCACTGTTCATCTTTGCCGTGTGGATTTCTTCGCGTTAACTGCGATTGCCCTGCTTCGTTTGCGCAAAAAAGAGCCCAACCTATCCCGGCCGTACCGCGCTTGGGGCTATCCCTGGACGCCGCTCATCTTTTTGGCTGCCGCGGTCGCTCTCACTGTGAACTTGTGGATGGTCCGGCCTGTGCGCTCCTCGCTGGGCCTGGCAGTGATCCTCGGGGGCATTCCATTCTTCTACCGCTGGCGCAAGCGAGGAGAGGATTTGCATGCGGCTCAGACGGCTACTAGCGTTTCGGTGCCGTGGACGCAAGCTGAACCACTAGTCGCACAACCTGGCTCTGGCGGGAGGTTCCAGTCTTCCGGTAAATGTTTGTCAGCTGCGTTTTGAGAGTATTCCTGCTAACTCCAATCAGGCCGGCGATTGCGGGCGGAGCATAATCATCACCTAGCAACAACGTTACGCGGCATTCGGCAGGAGTTAGTCCGTAAAGGGTCTGCAAAATATCAGCTGTTGGCCGGACCTTCTGCGATGGATCAGTTACAAAGGCGATTGCATAAACGGGGCAAGCCGCATCGAGGTCGATATTCCGCACGGGCGCGATCAGTACCTGCAACGCCGGTCGGGTGCGACGAGAAATCGATATTGCTCCTGCCGGACCCACGCCCTTCCCTCTGGACGTATCCTGGGCTTGAGCAATCAAGTTGTGTAATGCGGCCGTCTCGGTGGTGCGTTCCGCGTGTAGTCGTCCTTGCAGAGCAATTAAGCCATTGTCTTCTGCCAACAGTTTCGCAGCTGCTTGATTCATGTGGATGATACGGCTATTGCTTCCGAGAAGAGCGATCCCTGTTGCTACCATATCGATCGCATTCTGCAGATTATCCGCCCGCGTCTTTAGTTCCGAGAATTGGAGATGCAGCCGAAACGCACGCTCCAGGTGCGGAGCCAGGAATGTCAGTAGCTTCAAATCTCCAACTCGGAAGGGCTGTCTCCGTAGGTCGCGATAAACACCAATGTTGATTATCCGCGCGGGCGAGTTCTCTATCACACCCCACATAGCATGGGCCATCTCGTTGGGCTGGAGGTAGTCATTGTAAAACTCGCTACGGACGAGCTCCTCAAGAGGGCAAATTTCTTCTGAGGTCGCCAACCAACCCGCGTAGATGTGGGGAGTCGCTTTCTGCATCCACAGATCACGCGTGCCGTAGTACTCCTGGTATAACCGGGCCGATGCTGGATCAATACCCCACTGCAGGGATACAGAGTGGTCCCCATGCTTGAGATCATGGAGCAATATTCCTGACTGGTTGCTCTGCGTCGCATGCGCGAGTTCGCGAAGGAAAACAGACCACAACGACGAATCGCCAGCGGCATCGTAGAGCGCACATAGGAGCTTTGAAAGCGCGACTTTGTCGGGGAGCACCAGGCACCTCCACTGATGGATATCTCGGCTTCGCCTCCCGCGGGGCGGCTCATCTTACGCCGTTCAAGGTGCTGCTGCAACGAGGATTTCACCCGTTCGGGTGATGACAGCTAACGGGTCTCCGTACATAATCCAGCCGATTCTCTGGCGGCTTACGTCAAGGCCCACGTCTAGCGAACAAGAGGCGAGTTAACTGAGTCCGGCGATGCGCTGCTCCGTCCGTAATGTCGGTCTTGCGGTTGTAAAAATTCTCGGCCGATCGCTGGGACGCGTGGGTATCGTATTTTGGGACCGGAGTTGCCGGAGCGGAGTTTTCGGTTTGAATTGACGCACAGGAGGATGTGATTGTGAAAATACGAATCTGCTGCACACTGATCTTGGCGCTGCTTGTTGCCGTGCCGTGCTTCGCCACCTGCTCTCCGAAAATCCCAAGCACGCTGCCGATCACAAGCACCTTCTTTAGCTACGACGCCGCCAATAACATTGCCGACATCCAGAGCGACGGTCTGGACGGCAGCACGTACTACGACGGCGTGGATGGGGTCACGACATACCTCACCTGCAACGGGTACAACCACCAGGCGTTCGGTGACTGGCAGTTCGGTACGCTGAACTCGACCGTGCGCAAGGTCAGCATCAGTTTCGCCAATGCCATTCAACCCTCAGCCGGCGGAACGGCCGTTCCCAATCCGCCCTTCACGATCAAGAACGTGATCGCCCATGTCGAAGACAAGTGCACGCAGATAGCGAACGGCAGCGGTGGCTGGAACAACATGCTCCAAATGACCGCCGGACAAACATTCCTGTGCCCGCTGATCGTGCATTTCTACGACAGTAACGGCGCCGAGTACAGGATCTACATGGGACCAAACTGGGAACCCGAAACCACGTACGTGCAAATCACGTGCAACTCGGTTGCGACCGACAATTCGGGGTGCAACGACTGGTTTATCGATCCCAGTCCGGCAAACGCACTTGCCGGGCAAGCAACTGGTCGCCTCGTTTACTTCAGCAAACGCGCCACTACAAACCAGGGAGATTATTATTTCCGCTTCCACTTTCACCTGACGCGGCCTTGACCTGCGAGTTAGTGTCGGCGCTTCCAACATTCAGGAGCTGATCGGATGGGTGTACCCTGCGGAGATGCCGTTGCGGAACGACAAGGCCGACAGCGCGCTTGAAATGCTCGGATACCGTTTCGATGAATATCGAAGCAACGCATGGGATTTATGACTCACACAGTGGTGGTCGCAGAAACACCATGATCCAGTGAATCTCCTTCGGGCTACAGCTCATTCAAAAAGTCCCATAAGAAAAAAGGGACCGCGTCAGTTGCGGTCTCCTGTTGCAAAATCGCGATTGAGCTACGACCCAGTCGTCTTGGCAGGATGAAGAAGCTTGCGTTTCTTCAGGAATGCGATGATCGGCTTTCCGCAGCGTCCGCAAAATGAGAACTGAGGCCAGGCAAAACCGGCGATGATCTCGTTGTCTCGGCCCTTGATCTCCTTTTTGCAGTTGTCGCATTTCCTGATGAGCATAGATCGAGAGTCTGTGATCAGTTATGGATTACGGATCGCTTCGAGTGTTTTGATTCGGACTGCATGATCTTGCAATTGATCGTCGTGCCGGCGGAGTTGTTCCGCGCCGGTCACATCTTCCTCGTGATGGGCCTGGACCTCTTTCAGAACCGCGTCGAGTTGGGTAATGGCTTTGTCGACTTTCCCCTCCACCCCATAGATTCGTCTGTTCTGGGTGGCGAAGCGTCGATCCAGTCGCTTGTCTTGGGCGGTGAGGCGCTCGTCGACGGCCTCAAGAATAACCGCGGTCTGCTCGGTGAGGAGTTGCTCGATATCGCTGGGATGTTTCTTAGAGGGCATGAGTAAATCAGGAAGGAATACGTCTACTCTCAGTATAGGCGACGGGCAAAAGCTGTCAAAAGAGAGTTGTGGATTTCAGATTTGAAAGGCGGAAACTTGAAAGCTGCAGCAAAAATCCACGAACGCCATGATTTGTAGACGCGACAGGCCGCGCCGGTAGTCCACCGATTACTGCAGAAGTCCCTAAAATCCATCGAGGCAGCACTGATAGACGGCCTGCAACGCAACTAGATTTATGAGAGGATCAGGGCGACGCTGGCAGGTCGCTGGACCAGGCGTCGGCAGCGATCAGCCACTTTGCATCGACACTTCCAGACTGTGAGGTACTTGCCGTGATCTTCCTTTTTCGTTCCGTCGTTCAGGGGCACGTTCACCCGGTAGGTGCCCACGTCCCAAGCGACGTTGCCGTCCTGCTTGATGTAAGTGACGTCGAACGCGAGGTCGCTCACGCCGTGGCTGAGAGGGCCCCGCAGATATTCTCGGATGGCATCACGGCCATGGATGGCCTCGTGGTGCGGCGGAAGGTAAACAGCGTCCGGAGCGTAAGCAGCCACTAAATTGTCTAAGGCTCCGGCATTCCAGTGCTCGGCCCATTCATTTCCCATTTGGCGGATGATGATAGCGGCGTTGCTGGTTTTGACCGATTTGCGCGCCGTGCGGGCGAGTTTGCGTGGCGCGCCTTTTACGCGCTTTTTCACCTTAGTCTTCATAGTGGGGTCCTCCCACAAAAGAATTCTTGTCCAAGTATTTTACTGCAGAGGGAATGCTGGCCTGCTTGGCAACTAAATTTAGGGGTTCGAGGTTCCTTGGCATTCACAATTTGCTCGACCGGAGCCACCGTTCAAGTTGACGAAGAAGCCATCCGGGAGAAATGGGGCATAGACAGTTGTAAACCGAGTCGTGGAGCAGTAATCTTTTGGCCGATAAAATTCGCGGTTATGCCGGTGGTGAATATGCCCAACCCAAAGACTGTTCCGTCCTGCCCGAAACCGCAAGCCCACAATGGCTGGATCCGTAAATCGGATCTCGATGCGTGGCTCGATCGCCACCTGCCAGTGCCCACCCAGGTTATCTCCAATGAGGAGTACGTGCCCATCCCCCAGACTGCGCAGCAACGACGGCTGGAGCAGGAGATCCTTGCGAATGCGGAGCGGCAGGCTGGTTACTTGGGCATGGACCGCCGTCGATTCCTGCGCACCTCCTGTGGGATGGCCCTCGCCTTCGCTGCCATGAACAGCGTATTCGGCCATTTCTTCCGGGTGGAGGCTGCCGAACTGTCCGACCCCACAGCAGTGGCCGAGAACAAGGCTCGGTTTTTCATCTTCGATGTGCAGACTCACCACGTAGCCATGCCCAATCAAGCCCCGCGCGCGGATCAGCAATTCCTCGAGGCGGTGGTTGGGATGCGCGACATGGCTAGGAAAATGAATCCTGCGCTTAAGGGACGAGAAGCCAGAATCGAGGATGCCTACCTTGAGAACTACATCGCGACTTCGACCAACGGCGGGGCCAGTTGGACGGCGACCCGCGTTACGACCGTCAGTTCGCCGCCGATTCACGCGACCGACGTTTTGCTGAATGCCTTCTACATGGGAGACTATGACACCTTGGCCGACGACCAGACCGGCGCGAACACTGGGTTTATCGGTGCTTTCGAGGTGAATAACATCACCGGCAACGCGAACCTGCAGGCGACAAAGTTCTGAAGGGAAAGGGCAGAGAGGAACCCGTACCCTCAATTGGCTCGAGGCGGCGGTGACCGGCGCTGGGAATCTGCTTTTCAGCTAGAACGCCATGATCCGTGGACATTATCGGGCGGATCGCTCACTCATGCTTGCTTCTGAGCAGGCACCGAACTGGAATTCCTGCGCTTAGCCAACCAAGTGATCCCGACGTCACCGTAATGAGCAAGGCACAGTCGCGGAGCGTAGATGGTAAAATAGACGTGTCAGCAAAAATCAATTGCTGGTCTGAATCGCAGTAGACGTAAGAGCAATCAAGAGTTTCGATCCCTTCCTCTTACCTAAGGGCCTGCGCGTGATGGATTTTCCAATCCATAATGCGTGGGCCTTTTGCGATTACAGAGTGTTGAATCGTTCGCGAAAGGAGGAACGGAACTATGCAGGTCGCAAGTTTTGATGATGTCTTGGAAGTGTTGAAGGACCTTGATCCGTGGCTGCTGGCGCTCGGAATAAAGCTCAAGAATGACCGATGGCACGAAGCGCTGAAGACTGTCGCGCGGGCCCGTGAACAGCGTCAGCGAATCGAACGCGGCGAGAAGCGGCAGTTCGTCCCTAACTACATCCCTGGTCTCTATGACGCGACCGAAGTCGTTGAAATCTTCCGTGCCTTCGGGACCGAGAATTCACCGGCGCTGAAAGAGAAGGTGCAGCGCGCGCTATCTGGACCCATCACCCCGCTCAGCGAGCAGCCCAACAACAGCACGGCGCGGAACGCCATGTTCGAGCTGACGCTGGCGGCGAACTGGAAGAACGGCGGAGCAGGAGTCGAACTCGGGGAGCCTGACATTCTGCTTTATCTGACGGGCCTGAAGTTCCACGTCGAATGCAAGCGGCCGTTCTACGCCCACAGCGTCCGTGCCAATATCAAAGACGCTGCATCGCAGCTGGGCGCGGAGCTCGATAAGCCGGGGCGAGAAAACGATTACGGCATCGTGGCGATTTCCCTTAGCCGGATCTTCACCAAGGGCGAACTCGTTTGTTTCGCACCGGAAGGCCAGGGCAGGCGAATAGTCCGAGAGGCGCTGGCGAAGATGCTGAAGGAGAACGCTGAGGATTGGGGAATCTGGCGGTTCCATGAGCTGCACGAACGGATCGTTGCAGTCGTGTTTCACTTGGGTTCGCCATGGGACGTAAACGGCGAGCGCTTGATCAACCTGTCCACGACAGACTTCCGGAACACAGGTAACAATGCGAAGGCGTGGGAAACGCTGGAGCAAAATCTCCCGAAGGTTTATTAATCAACTGTGCTGAACGAAAAGGACGTGGTGGGGTCTCACTCAAGCTGAGACCCCCACCTAACATCTTTATGACCCAAATAAAGCCGAGCAGCAACGGCCTGTCCGGAAAAAATCCATTTTGGACGGCCCAAGCTTACCGACTTATCGAAGAACCTTACCACCAAACACCATGATCCAGTAAATCTCCTTCGGGCTACAGTTCATTCAAAGAAGGCCATAAGAAAAGAGGCCGCGCCAGGTGCGGTCTCCTATTGCAAAATCGCGATTGGGCTACGACCGGTCGAAAGTGGTTCCCGCGCGCCCGGCGCTCTCACCTGCCAGCGATATTCTCGGCGATGTCACCAGCCAAAGGCAACTTGAATCGCACGCCCTGATACGCCTTCACCATGCAAATGATCCACAGTATAAACGTCAGCAGCCCCAGAAAGCTCAGCAGCACTACACCGATTCCGAAACCGCCCCAGTGACCAAAGCCACCGAACCACCAACCCACGCCCAAGGGCATGCCGAACACCATTCGTAAAATATGCAATCCCCCAAAGGTCACGATCGATTGCGCCGCATGGAACCGCACCATTGGCCGCCCGTCGATGAGAAAGAAAATGATGCCCGTTATCCAGCCTAGTGCGTAGCACAGAAGCGCTGCAGCGTTTTCTGAGAGCCCAGAGCGTGTTGAAGTGGATGTAACTGCTACCCG
>WNGK01015829.1_pt1 | contig 11530 bp, 10 predicted proteins | sample 5400601 | NCBI WGS metagenome assembly WNGK01 (sample SAMN13153376, study PRJNA577476) | soil metagenome | isolation source: 60 cm soil or saprolite under Garry oak tree replicate 1 | place: USA:California | collected 2016-06-15
CGGCTCGGCTCCTGCGGCGGGCTGTCCCACGCGATCTCCTTGTCGGAGAAGTACGGGAGGTACTCGAACGTCAGGCAGCTACCGTCGGGGCGGGTCAAGTGAAACAACTGCCCGTCGAAACGGACATTCTGAAATACCGCGTGACGGAAGGCGACTCTCAGCGACGAGTCGCCGCACCTCTTGGAAACCCGGCGGAAGGTATTCGCAGCGTACGACATCGTGTCGGACCGCAAGAACGGCTGCACCGCGAACGTCGAATCAGAGACGAGAGTGAGGCCGGCTGCCGCAAACGCGGCTGTCCAGGCTTGGCGCTCGAAATCGCTACCGAGATCCGAGTTTCGACGCAGGTAGACCAGCTGGGCACCGGTCCGCGCGAATCTCAGGTACGTGGGATCGTCGCATCCCGGGCCCTTGCAAGGGTCGCCCGTTCGCCGCACGGCCGAGACGAACTCGGCGCCGCGATAGGGGCCATCGACGAAGCTGCCAATCGCAAGCGACGGCTTGAGGGAACGGCGAGGGCGGTGCGGGAGCCTGCTCCTCCGGCGCCGGTTGGCGCTTGCAGGCCGTGCCAATGGCGAGCAGGACTGTTAGTGACAGCGAGCGTATCTGCATCACGTACCTGTTCCCTCTAACTGTTCACCGCTGTGCGTCTGTGCGTCTAGCCTTGCCTGTCCTACACACCGGTCGTACCGGGCACTGTGGGCATCTGGGTTTTCTCGCCACGCAAATCAGGGCTCCCAGCTCCATGATGGCCTGATTGAACTTCCAGGCGCGCTTGCCGTCTTTCGGTACCAGCGCCCGTGCCAGCTCCCAAACCTTCGTTGCACGTTGCACGTTGCTCGTTGCACGATCGAAGAACACGCGCCGGAGTACGCGATTGACGTTGGTGTCCACCGCCGGCACAGGTTTCTCGTATGCGAACGTCGCCACGGCTCCGGCTGTGTATGGACCAACACCCGGGAGCTTGACCAGCTCTTCCGGTACGTCGGGCAACTTGCCGTCGTGATCCCGACTGACCACGCGCGCGAGCGCGTGGAGATTGGAAGCCCGGGCGTAGTAACCGAGTCCATCCCAGGCTTCCCGGACGGCGCGCGGCCGCGCGCGGGCCAAACTGTCGAGGTCGGGGAAGCGCTCGAGGAATCTCGGATAGTACTCCGCCACGCGGCTCACCTGCGTCTGCTGCAGCATGAACTCGGAGACGAGCACGCGGTACGGATCGCGGGTGCGGCGCCACGGCAGATCGCGCGCGGCGCGGGCCCACCAGGCGAGCAGCTTGCGGGTAAACGCCTGTGCATTGGCCGGTTTACGCACGCGGGGGGTAGACGTACGGCCCATGGGTACCCAAGATACAGCCCATGAGCAACGGTGCGGTGCTCACGCTGGGCCCCCTGCGGCTGCTCGCCCGCTGGAGTCTCCGCACGGCCGATCACGTCGGCCGCTTCTCGTTCCTCATCGCCGACATGTTCCGCGGCCTCGCGGAATGGCGCACCTGGGTCCCCCGCACGCTCGAGCAGGCGACCGCCGTGGGCTACGGCTCACTCTTCATCGTGCTGCTCGTCGCCGGGTTCGCCGGCGCCGTGACGAGCCTCCAGACGGGCTACCAGTTCACCGGCGCGCTGCCGCTCTACTACGCCGGCGCCGTCATCTCCGAATCGATGATCCTCGAGCTCGGCCCGGTGCTCACGGCGCTGATCCTGGCCGGCCGGATCGGCGCCCGCTACGCCGCCGAGCTCGGCACGATGCGCGTCACCGAGCAGATCGACGCGCTCGAGAGCCTGGGACGGTCTCCCGTGTCGCATCTGCTCATCCCGCGCGTGCTCGCCGGGCTGCTCGTGATCCCCGCGCTCACCATGTTCGCGAACGCCACGGGCATCGTGGTGGGTTATCTCACCGCCAAGGGCTCGCTCGGCCTCACCTACGGCGATTTCGAATACGGGGCGCGCTACTTCTTCCGGCCGCTGGATCTGTGGTATTCGGCTATCAAGAGCGGCTGCTTCGCGGCCGCCCTAACGACCATCCCCTGCTACCTGGGCTTCAACACGCAGCAAGGCGCCGAAGGCGTGGGACGCGCGACCACGACCGCGGTCGTAGCCGCGTCGGTCGCGATCCTGATGCTCGACGCGGTGATCACGAAGCTCCTGCTGGTGGCGAAATGATCGAGCTGCTCGACGTCCACAAACGGTTCCTCGAAAACGTGGTGCTCGACGGCGTGTCGCTCGAGGTGAAGGACGGCGAGACGGTGGCGCTGCTCGGCCCCTCCGGGGTGGGGAAGAGCGTCACCCTGAAGATGATCAACGGCCTGCTGCGACCCGACGCGGGCGACGTGATCGTGGACGGGCTGCACGTGCCCCAGCTCGGGCGCAAGGAGCTGGCCACGCTGCGCGGCAAGATCGGCTACGTGTTCCAGTACGGCGCGCTGTTCGACTCGATGAGCGTGGCCGAGAACATCCGGCTCGGCATCACCGACGAGACGTGCTATGACGACGAGAAGTTTTGCGAGAACCGGATACTGGAATGCCTCCGGCTCGTGAACCTGCCGCCGGACGTATCGACCAAGCTGCCGGCGGAGCTGTCGGGCGGGATGAAAAAGCGCGTGGGGATCGCGCGAGCCATCGCGGGGCAGCCCAAGTATCTCCTGTACGACGAGCCGACCTCGGGGCTCGATCCCGTCAACGCCGACGTGATCGACGGGCTGATCGAGCGGCTGCGGGACGAGCTGGGGGTGACGAGCGTGGTGGTCTCGCACGACGTGCGCGGCTCGTTCCGGGTGGCGGACCGGGTGGCGCTCTTGTGGCAGGCGAAGATCCGCGCCGTCGGCCCGCCGGACGAGATCCTCGCGTCCAAGGATCCCGCGGTGTTGCAGTTCCTGGAGCGGGATCTCGAGATGACGCTGATCCAAGCCGAATCTCAGGAAGGTCGGGAGGGGGGGGCGCGTGGACGTAACGTATAAGCGGGAAGTCACGGTCGGCGCGCTGGTGCTGGTGGGCTTCGTCGTGTTCACGGGCTTCATGTTCTGGCTCACCGGCCGCTCGATCGTCTCGAAGGCGATACCGGTGGACGTCGTGTTCAAGAACGTGAGCGGCCTGAAGGAAGGCGACCCGGTGCGCGTGTCGGGGGTGAAGAAGGGGCGCGTGGGGCGCGTGCGGCTCGAGCGCGTGGGCCACGTGACGGTGACGCTGAACCTCGATCCCGAGGTGCGGCCGCACAAGGATGCGCGCGCCATCGTCGCCTCGGCCGATTTCCTGGGCGCCAAGTACGTGGACTACGATCCCGGGTTGAGCGACAGCCTGCTCACGCCGGGGGGGAACATTCAGGGCGTGACCGAGGAGCAGTTCGCCGACGTGGCGCAGGGGGCGGCGAAGAGCGCGCAGGAGCTGATCGCGAACGTGAACAAGGGACTCAATCCGGGCCAGCTCGCGACCGACATTCACAACACGCTGGTCGCGACGCAAAAGGGCATGGAGGCGCTCACCAAGGCGAGCAACGGCCCCGTGGTGCAGCAGACCCAAGCGACGCTGGCGTCGCTCGAGCGCGTGATGTCGCACCTCGACACGCTGCTCGGCGCCGCCAACCCCGCGCAGACCGGCAAGCGGCTCGACACGCTGAGCACCAATCTCACGCAGCTGACCACCCGCCTGGCCGATGCGACCGGATCGCTCAAGGGATTGCTCGATAAGATGGACAAGGGGGAGGGGACGCTTGGGAGAATGGCGACGGACACCATGCTTTACAAGAATCTGAATGCGACGCTTAAGTCCCTGACGGACCTCCTCACGGATCTCAAAGAACGGCCGGGACGGTACCTTACCGTCAAAGTCTTCTGAGAAGCGTAAGCGGTAAGTGGTGAGCGGTTACGCCGTACCGCTTACTGCTCACCGCTCACCGATTAAGGGTTATCTCACCAGATCGTCGCTTTGAGACTATCCGCCCGCACCATCGCATCCCCCGCCTTACATCCGAACGCTTCAGCGAATTCTTTGAGGTTCGAGAGCGGTCCCATGACGCGCCACACTGGCGGAGCGTGAGGGTCGGTGGTGACCTGGTTACGCAAGTACTGGTCGGTCTGCTTGGCGCGCCAGATTTGGGCCCACGCCAGGAAAAAGCGCTGCTCGGGAGCGAAGCCGTCGATGGCGGGCGGACGGGGCTTGCCGGCGAGCGAGTGCTGGAACGCCGCGTAGGCCACCTTCAGGCCGCCCAAGTCGGCAATGTCTTCGCCCAGTGTGAGCCGGCCGTTCACGTGCGTGGCGCTGTCCACGACGGTGTAGGCGTCGAACTGCGTCGCCACGCGTGAGGCGCGGTCCTTGAAGCGCTGGGCGTCGTCCGGGGTCCACCAGTCGCGCAGGTTGCCCTGGGCGTCGAACTGGCGCCCTTGATCGTCGAAGCCGTGGGTCATCTCGTGGCCGATCACCGCGCCCATGCCGCCGTAGTTCACGGCGTCGTCGGCCGCGGGATCGAAGAACGGCGCTTGCAATATTCCCGCCGGGAAGGTGATGTCGTTGTAGGACGGGCTGTACGACGCGTTGACGGTGGGAGCGGTCATGCGCCACTCTTGCGGGTCGACGGGCTTGCCGATGCGGCCCAGGTTGCGCGCGGTGTTGAAGGTCTGGGCGCGCACCAGGTTGCCGGCCAGGTCGGCGCGGTCGATGTACAGCTTGGAGTAGTCGCGCCACTTGTCGGGGTAGCCGATTTTCCTGCCGAAGGCACGCAGCTTCTCGAGCGCCCGCGCCCGGGTCGTGTCACTCATCCATTCGAGCGTGTGGAGCCGGTCGTCGAGCGCGGCGATCAAGTTCTCGACCATGGCGAGGGCGCGGCGCCGCGCGTCGGGTGTGAACGTCTGCTTCACGTAGGCTTGGCCGAGGGCGTCGCCCATCGAGAAGTTCGCGGCCTGAATGCAGCGCTTCCAGCGCGGCTGCTGCTCCTTCACGCCGGTGAGGGCGTGCTGAAACTGGAAGCTCGCGTCCACGAACGCAGTCGAGAGCCAGGGAGCGAGGTGGCGGGTGAAGTGCCAACGCAGGTAGGCGCGCCAGTCGTCGAGCGGCAGCGCGGTCAACAGGCTGTCCAGGGCGCGGAAGAAGCGTGGCTGGGCGAGGTTGATGGTCTCGGTGGCCGGCGCACCGGCCGCTTTCAGGAACTCAGGCCAGGCGAGGTGGGGCGTGACCGAGTCGGCGGCGGCGAGCATGAGCTTGTGGTAGTTGGCGTTCGGGTCGCGCCGCTCGACCCGCGTGAGCGACGCGCGCGCCAGAGCCGTCTCGAGGGTCAAGATCCGCTGCGCCCGTTCGTCGGCCACGGCAGGCGCGTCGCCCAGTAACGCGAGCGTGCGGGAGACGTATGCCAAGTACGCGGTGCGCAGGGCGCGCGCGGTCGAGTCGGAGCGCAGGTAGTAGTCGCGGTCGGGGAGGCCGAGGCCGCCCTGTGACGCGGCCGCGATCATCATCGTGCTGTTCTTGTAGTCGGGCGTGCCGCCGAAGTTGAACACGGGGTCCCAGCCGTGGTGCTGTCCCCGGGCGAGCGTCTGCACCAGCTGGGCGGGCGATGCGATCTGGGCGATGCGGTCGAGCTCGTTTTTCAAGGGGTCGGCGCCGGCTCGCTCGGCCGCGGCGGAATCGATGCACGCCGCATAGAAGGCGCCCAGCTTCTGGTCCGTCGTCTTGGGCTGGGCGGGTGCGCCGAGCCGGCCCACGATGTCGTGCAGCGTCTGGTTGTTGCGCTCGATCAGCTCCACGAAGCTGCCGTAGCTCGCGAATTCGGGTGGCAGCGCGGTGCGGGCCAGCCAGCCGCCGTTCGCGTAGCGGTAGAAGTCCTGGCAGGGGGCGCAGGTGGTGTCGAGGTTCGAGGGGTCGAGACCGTGGTGGCCTTGAGCCGCCAGCGGGCCGGCGGCTGCGAGAAAGATCATGGCTGGCACGAGCAGACGGCGAGCGACGGACATTCGGATCCTCTGGGAGAGAGCGGGGATGCATCAAGCTACGCGTACGGACAAAGGGACGTTGAGAGCTGGGAGCGGGCCGCGGGTCTCCCTCCGCGACAAAAATACGCAGTCGCTACGGGAGACCCGCGGTCCGCACCCCTAGAGCCCCCCGACTTGCCGACTGGCATTGAGCACGCAACCGCGTACAGCGCACAGCGCACGCCTTATATTCGCCCGCATGCTGTCCGTCACTTTTCTCGGTACGTCCGCCGCGCGCCCCACCGTCGAGCGCAACGTCTCCGCTATGTCCCTCGTGCGCGAAGGCGAGACTCTGCTGTTCGAGTGCGGCGAGGGCACCCAGCGCCAGATGATGCGCTACGGGGTGAGCTTCGCGTTGTCGGAGATCTTCTTCACGCATTTTCACGCCGATCATTTTCTCGGGGTGATCGGGCTGATTCGGACGTTCGGGCTGCAGGCGCGTGCCGAGCCGATGCGCCTCTACGGACCCAAGGGCGCGAAGAAGGTGCTCGGTCAGGCGATTCAACTCGGCGTGGAGCGCGTCCCGTTCAACGTCGACGTCATCGAGGTGAAACCAGGGATGGTGTTGCGGGAGCAGGGAGCGGGGAGCAGGGAGCGGGACGGCTACGAGATTCACGTTTTCGGGACCGAGCACGGGGGTGGATCGGTGGGCTACGCTCTGCGCGAGCATGAGCGGCCGGGGCGGTTTGATCCCGACAAAGCGCGGGCGGCGGGCGTGCCTGAAGGTCACTTATGGGGGAAACTGCAAAAAGGTGAGACAGTCGGACTGGCGGATGGGCGGACGGTGAGTGCCGAAGGGATTGTGGGCCCGAAGCGCCCGGGCCGGCTCGTGGTTTTCACGGGCGACACGCGGCCTTGTGCGGGAGTGGTCGATGCGGCGCAGGGGGCGGATTTACTGATCCACGAGGCGACGTTTGGGGAAGAGGAGAAGGAGCGGGCCAAGGAGACGGGGCATTCGACGGCGCGCGAGGCGGCGCAAATCGCGCTGGCGGCCAAAGCTCGGCGGCTGGTGCTGAGTCACGTGTCGGCGCGCTATTCGATCAGTGCCGAGGAGTTGGTCAAAGAAGCCCGCGAAATTTTCAAAGAGACAACTGTTGCCAAGGATGGCATGACAATCGAAGTACCCTTCGCCGACTGAGCGGTGTCCGTCGGGGTCTCCCTCCGCGACAAAACGACACAGTCGCTCCGGGAGACCCCGACGTCCACCGGCAACGCCCCACTCGGCAACGCCTCTGTCGGGAACGCCTATCTCGTCAACGCTTTTCTCAGGTTTTGCAGCAATCCATCGAACATCTTGTGTGCGCTGCGCCGTCTGTAAAACTGCCCCAGCAGCCACGCCCGCCAGCTAGCCGGCACCCACACGCATTTCATCGTGATGCGCGTGGTGCCGCCCTGGAAATCGAGCTTGAAGTAGGTCTTCGAGCCGCGACGGTAGATGATCTCGACCCAGGCGTACGTGGTGGGGGGTTCGTACTCGATGACCTCGATGACGGCGTCGGCTTTGCGGCCCTGGCGCTCGAAGTGGATGCGGTGGCGGTCGCCTCTGCCTTTGTTGGAGGGTCCCGGGACCGTGGAGACGCAGTTGGGCAGCCACTCGGGCATGCGGCTGGCGTCCGAGATGAGGTCGAACACCTCCTGGATGGTGACGCCGACGGTGCCGGTGTAGGTGAGCGAGACGGGACGCATGGAGATAATATGGCGGCAGAGCGGCAGAAGGCGGCAAAGGCGGCAAGCTGGGAGGGGTTGTCGCGAAGGGCGGCGGAGTCTAAGTTCCCCGTCCCGCCCGGGGCTGTAGCTCAGCTGGGAGAGCGCCTGGATCGCACCCAGGAGGTCAGGGGTTCGAGCCCCCTCAGCTCCACTCAACCAGAGCGCCTGGATCGCACCCAGGAGGTCAGGGGTTCGAGCCCCCTCAGCTCCACTCAACCAATAGAGGCTAAGAGGCTAAGGGGCAATCTTAGCCGCTCAGCCTTCTCCTAGCGATCGCACTCTAGATCGGTGATTTCCCACGCGTCCACGGCCGCCACGCACGCTGCACCTGCCGGCGTGAGCGCCTTGACCAGAATAGGAACGGTGTCAGCTCGGGGAATGAACCCCGCCCTCCGCAACGCGCGACCGAACGCCGACTCCGCGATGGTGGAAACCTCCAGGCGCGTGCAGCCACGCCGCCGCAGCTGAGCGATCAGGGCCGGAAGCGACGCGGCGGGATCGACCCCAGGTGCCTGACGCCAAGCCTTGATGCTCGCCCTCCCCGACGCGTCCGGCCCGCGAATCAACAAGGCAGCGGCTGGCGGGCCCGACTGTCCGTCCGGGGCACGCAGGGTGAGCCACCAGTCCAGGGTGCTGGGATATCCGGCCAGGCGGCTGGTGTAGAGCGCCGCGTCGTGGTAGGCGGCCACCGTCGGCGGCGTCAGGCGTGGCGCCGCCACGGACTCGAGGGGGAACCCCTGCGCCGCGTGTGCACCGGCGGCCATGCGGGCCCCCGCCCCCGCCCCGGCCCCGTTTGTGACCCGCAGCCAGGTGTGAAACAGCCGGATGCAACCGTCCAGCACGACGCGCCGGTCGGAGACAGGCAACACGTAGCGCTGCAGGGTGCCCATGCGCGCGAAGCGGCCCGCTTGGAGGAGAATCTCTCCGGCTTGGTTCGGGTCTGCGTAGAGGAAGTCGATGCCGCCGCGCGCCTCGAGGTCCTGCACGGCGCGTCTCAGGAGGGTCAGGGCGGGGAAGAACGCGCGGTATTGCGTTGCCACCATCAGGTTCACCATGAGACAGGCCACCACCTCGCGCTCCGCGGACCGGAAGCGGCGCGGGAAGCACGCCTGGTGCATCACCACGCGTCCGCTCTCGTCGCGACCGAGCCAGCTCACGGCTCCGCTGCGCACGGCGGCCGGGTAGGTGCGATCGAAGTAATCCGGAAAGCTCGGCATGCCGTGGGCGACGAAGAGATCCTTGATCTCGGCCGCGTGGTCGAGCGGATTGACGATCGCGATCGTGGGGATCACGAGCCGTCGCTCGGTAGCGGCGATCACCGCGTCGCCCGGCCGGCATGGCCGTTGGATTGCGCGAGAATGAACGTCGCAATCGCGGCCACGGAGCGAAACTGCTCGATCTCCAGGTTCTCGATCTCCACGCGAATCCCGAATCGCTGCTCCAGGCGCACCAGCAGCTCCACCATGCCGACCGAGTCCAGGCGTCCGGTCTCGATCAAGTCGGTCTCCGGGGACGGTACCTGGACGCTCAGATCACGCGCGAACAGCGCGGTGAGCTCGGCCTGCACCGTCTCGACATTCATGACATGACGCGCTCCGCGGCGCGCTCGCACACGATTCCGATGTGCTGCAGCTCGTCCGCACTCGCCGGCACGTCCAGAATGATCGTGCGGTACCCCACACCGACGTAGCGTGCGATCTCGTCGGCCACGCGGTCGTAGCTGCCCACGAGATAGGGGCAAAACGTCTTGTAGTTCTCGAACGGCACCATCCAGTACGGCTGCTCTTCCCCGGCGTCGGTCCCGGCCGTCTCGGCGAGCTCGGAGAGGTGCTTGTGCCAGTGCGAATCGGACACCCGCATCGCGAGGGCATGGGTGATCTGGCCTTTGCGGTCCTCGGGGAAGCGCGCGCGGGCGACGCTCCAGGCATCGGCGGAATGCTCGCGCGCGATGATCCCGATGCGAATCCCGAGCAGCGCCACGTCGGGCGGGGGGGGTGCGACCTCGTACTCGCCGACCGGTTTGGGGTAGCGGACGGCGAGCGCGCCGAGCTCGCGCGCCGCGGCGAGGCCGGCATCGGACGATCCCGACACAAACACGCCCGGCATCAAGCCGGGGGGCAGGGCGGGCGCCAGTCTCACGTTCGTCATGTGGTAGTAGCGCCCCTGGAACGACACCGGTCCGGGCGTGGCGAGCAGCTGCTTGATGACCGTCGTGTACTCGACCAACCGGGCGTAGCGCTCGTCGTGGGGAGTGGGGTCGCCCAGCCCTTCGAGGTCGTTCTTGAAGCCGCCCGCGACCATGTTCAAGTAGACGCGTCGCCCGTACAGGAAGCCGAGCGTTGCCACGAGCTTGGCCACGGCGTAGGGGTGCATGTAGATCGGCTGCACCGCGACGAGCGGGGCCAGGCGCTCAGTGTGCGCGATGACCGCCTGTGCCAGGGACCACGGGTCGACGAGGCCGTTGTCGGTGTAAATCAGCATCCCCTCGCACTGCGCGGCGTCGCTCCAGCGGGCCACGCTCACCACGTCGCGCAGGTAGCGCTCCGGCGCCGCCGTGTAGGAGGGAGGGCAGGTAGCGAACACCTGCAGTCCTGAGTCGCGCAAGCGGTGTCGGCCGGTCATGCCTACCTCAGGAGATTAGTGTGCGGGTCGGATCGGAACGGTGCGCTCCGGCGCTGCAAGAAGCGGGCAGTGCGCGGCGGCAGGGGGCGGCCGCGCTGTAGTTGCGTGGACGCAACAGGGGATGGCCGCCGCGCGGCTTCGCGGCTCCTGTATGGTTCTTGCGAACCCGGCCGGCCGTGAAGATCCTCGGAATCAGCGGCTTCGAACGAGCGATTCCCTTCAAGCGGGCCCACTGGCCCGGATTAGACGAGCGGGAGTACCGCATCTCGCAGGGCCACGATTCCGCCGCGGTGTTGGTCGTGGACGGCAGGATCGTGGCCGCGGCTGCCGAAGAGCGGATCAACCGAAAGAAGCACACGGGGGCCTTCCCGGCGGGCGCGATCGCGTATTGTCTGAAGGAAGCCGGCGTGGCGATCGAGGAGATCGACGAGCTGGCGCATGGTTTCGACTATGCGCCCTACCGCGGTCTCTACGCGCTCGATCCCGTGACGCGCGAGCTGTATCGCGACGTGTACTCGCGGGAAGCGCTGCTCGGGTTGGTGCGGCGCGACCTGCCGGGGTTCCCCGCGGACCGGGTGCACGCCGTGAACCACCACCTGGCGCACGCCGCCAGTGCCGCGTTCACGTCGGGCTGGGACGAGTGCCTGGTAGTCGTGATCGACGGGATGGGGGAGGCACACAGCGCCTCGGTGTATCACGCGAGCGGCGCCCGCCTGGAGCGCCTGTTTCGGATTTCGGCGCTGGACTCGATCGGCATCTTGTACTCGCTCATCACGTTGCACCTGGGGTTCGACTTCAACGCGGACGAGTACAAGATCATGGGGCTCGCGCCCTACGGGGACGCGGCGCGGTTCCGTCGCTTTTTCGAGGAGGCGGTGGCCCTCACACCCGACGGCGGTTTCCGGATCCCGGCGTTGAAGCTCAACGACGGCGGCGAGGCGCGCGAGCGATATCTCGCGACGAGGGGCTTCCTCACCAAGCACCTGGGCCCGGCGCGGTCGCCCGAGGACGAGATCGCAGACGTGCATCGCGATGTTGCGGCCGCGCTACAGGAGTGCCTCGACCGAGCTTTGCTGCACCTGTGCGGTCACTTCGGGGCGGCGACGGGCCAGCGCCGGCTCGCGCTCGCGGGTGGCGTGGCGCTCAACTGCACCGCCAACGGGCGTCTGCTCCAGGCGGGGCTGTTCGACGAGATCTACGTCCAGCCTGCGGCGGGAGACGACGGCAGCGCGCTGGGCGCGGCGTTGTGGCGCGCGG
>WNGK01018101.1_pt1 | contig 11527 bp, 10 predicted proteins | sample 5400601 | NCBI WGS metagenome assembly WNGK01 (sample SAMN13153376, study PRJNA577476) | soil metagenome | isolation source: 60 cm soil or saprolite under Garry oak tree replicate 1 | place: USA:California | collected 2016-06-15
CGCAGCTTCACCGCTTCGTCCGGCTTTATCCGCGCACGCAGATCGTAGCCATGAACGTGCAGCTCGTCGCTGGTATCGGAGAAGATCTCGAGCACGACGCTGTCGCCCTCGTGGACTTCGAGACGTTCAGGGCCGGAGATTAGACGTCCTTTTCTCAACGCCAGCTCGAACACGCGCTCACCCGTCGAGATCGCATGGTTCGAAGGCTCCGGCACGACGGCGCGGGCTTCCGTGACCACGCCCGTACTGATCGGCGCGGCCACCGGCGCCGACGCCGGAGCATCGGTCCGAACCGGTTTGAACGTCCACCACAGCGCGCACGTCAGCGTGACACCGGCAAGGGCAAAGAGCGCTGTTTTGGCAATCACCGGCGGCTCCGCCGAGCAGCAGCGTATACGGCCTCAGTCATGGCCCAGCGCTGCTGCGACCTACTGCGGCAGCGGCTGACCGCTGGCGTCCATGCCGTGCGCTCTGAGAATCATCTCGGCGCCGTCCTTCGCCTGACGAGCCTGCTCGTCGCTTTGAACGGAGGCGACGGAAGTACGCGGGGCGCCCGTGGAAGCGCCGGGCAACACCCACACCTTGACGATGCGCTGCCGGTCCGAGCAGCGCGGATCGCGCTCCAGCATCATCGTGACGTTCCCGGACGGCGCGAGGCGCGCCGGGAGCTCTTCGGCGCGCTGGGTCGCGTCTAGCGTGACGAGCGGATCGCTGTCGGAATCGAAGCGAAGCTGGAAGTCGAGGACGGTCGAGAGCTTCTTCAGCACGGTAGAGAATGGTACGTCGCGCGCCACGACATGGACTTCCGGCGAGCACCGGGCACCGGTCACGCGGACGTCTCCGGCAACAACTTGCGCGCAGCCGAGGAGCAGCGCGACCGCGACGCCACCGCGAACGCCGGTCAGACTCCATCTCGGTAAAGCGGGACTGAGCATGAACGAAACCGTAGCTCGGAAAGGACGAGTCTGACCCTACTCTCTGCAAACAGCAACGGCTCCGGCGAGATCACCGGAGCCGTCTGAACAACGTCTTTGCGCGAATCGAGCGCTTTTAGTTCTGCTCACCTGGCGGCGTCGCGGCTTGGGGGAACGGCCACACGCCGTTGGTGAACTTGAGCATTACCATCCCGTTATCCTGGCACGTCGTCCATAGCGTCCCAGCGACGCGGTCGAGATGCACCTGAGCCGAGCACCAGTCCGGACCGCCGGCGCGCCACTGACCCGATGTCACGTGATTCGATCCTGGACTCGGCGTCGTCGTACTGGCGGGATTGTAGTAGGCGATCTCCTTTGGCCGCACCGGATCGCGAATGTCGAACACCCGAATGCCCGAGTTGAAGTAGCCGCATGCGAGTGTGGTTGCATGATGCCGGTTGTCGACGCTGCAGTAATGGCTCCCGTAAGTGAATATCCCGATGTTGGCTGCCGCGATGTCCGCAAGCGTGCTCGCGCAATTCGCGGGATTGTGCGTCTCCAGCATCAGGCGGGAGACGATCTTGGGATTCGTCTCGTCGCCGATGTCGATGATCCGCGCCATCGGGAACGGCGGCAGACCGGCATTGCACGCAGCCTGGTAGCTGGCGAGGAAGCCGAAACCGCCGGGACCCGTCTCGTCGACGAAGATGATGTAGGGCTTGCCGCCGATCTTGACATTGATCGTGTGCTGCGCGCCACCACCGTCGTTGAAGAGGAGCTTGCCGACCAGCGGCACCTGCGGGTTGGGCACGCGGGCCTGAATCTGGCTCGTGTCATAGATCAGGAGCCCGTTCTTCGCATTCGCCGGCGTCACCGGTCCGGCGCCGAGCAGCGAGACGAAGTAGCCGCGATTGCCGTCGTCGCTGATCGACAGGCCGTGCACGGTCGCACCCGCGATGCCAGGCTTCCATGCGGTGATGAGCTTCGGCGCCGACGGATCGGTCGTATCGACCGCGTAGTACTGCGCCTGTCTGATATCGCCGCCGTAGTACGTGAGGCCATCCGGCGCCCACGAGCCCTCGTGCCCGATCACCGACGCAACCGCACCACCGTCGGTGCCCGTGCCGACGGGAATGCTTGCGAGCAACTGCGGCGCGGTGCAATCGGTGGAGACGTCGTAGATGTCGATCTCGGGACCGCCGCCGCCGTTGTGCCCGTTATCCGCGGCCAGAAGTTGCCGCCGCTCGTTCACCTTGAGCGATTCCCACGGGTCTTGCATCGAGATCGAGGTCAGGTAGCCGGTCGGGGTCGGCGCCGACGGATTCGTGATGTCGATCACCGGCACGCCAATATGGGTGCGGTTCACGGTGCTGAACGCCGTGCCGTGGTACCCGCACACGCGGGCGTTGCCGTTGCGGAATTCCGTCGTCTGCCAGTTTGCGCCATCGCCCTTGCTCTGGCCGATCAGCTCGAGATTGCAGTTGAAGCCCTGGAATCCCGGCTTGGTCGGGTCGCCCGCCACATACGTCCTGAGCGACGTCGGAACCTGACCTTGCAAAGCCGTTTCAGGATGATCGTTCGGGCCACAGGTCGCCTTCGGTACCGTGAGCGGCGGTTGGCCGCCACTCGAAGGGGGCGCCGCCGACGCAAGAGCCGACAGCAGCGCGTACGAAAGGACAATGAACAACGTGGGCGCCTTGCCGGGCCCACGCAGCAACCGCATTTTCATAACTCCTCCTAGGATTGGGACGTCCCTCGCATAGACACTGCTTTTTCGCGCCCCAGTGCGACGGTAGGCAACCCGCTCTACCCTGTCAATTAGACAAAGGTCGAAGAACCAAAAACCCGGGAGTCGCCGCGGAGCCATCGGCTCATCCCGGGCTGTCGAGCCCTCGCTAATTCTGCTCGCCCGGCGGCGTTGCGCTTTCCGGGTAGGGCCAGACGCCGTTTGTAAATTTGAGCATCAGCATCCCGTTGTCCTGACACGTCGTCCACAGCGTTCCACGCGCATGGTCTAGGTGGACCTGCGCCGAGCACCAGTCCGGGCCTCCGGCCTTCCATTGGTTGAAAACCAGGTGGTTCGAGCCCGGGCTGGCCGAGGTCGTGCCCGCGGGGTTGAAGTACGCGATCTCCTTCGGTCTTACCGGGTCGCGGATGTCGAACACCCGGATGCCCGAATTGAAATAACCGCACGCCAACGTGGTCGCGTGGTTCTTGTTGTCCACGCTGCAGTAGTGACTGCCGTAGGTAAAGATGGCGAGACCTGCGATGTCGGGCCGCACAGTATCGCAATTGGCCGGATTGTGGATCTCCAGCGCGAGCCTCGACACGATCTTCGGACTGGTTTCGTCGCTGGTGTCGATGATGCGCGCCATCGGGAACGGCGGAAGCCCGTCGGCGCATGCCGTATTGAACTGCGTTTGGCTCGTGCCGCCGCCCGTACCGCCTTCGTCGACGGAGATCACGTAGGGCTTGCCGCCGATCTTCACCGGAATGGTGTGCTGCGCGACCGAGCCGTCCTTCCACAGAACCTTGCCGAGCAGGACTGGCTGCGGATTGGGCGTGCGGCTCTGAATCTGGGTCATGTCGTAGATCAGCAGCCCGTTCGTCGCTGCGACGTTCGGATCGGTCAAGTCCGCGCCGGTGACGTTGCCGAGCGAGACGAAATAGCCGCGGGTGCCGTCGTCGCTGATCGACATGCCGTGCACGTTGGCGGCGCCACGAACATTCGAGATGCCTGTCTGCCAGCGTGTGATGAGCGTCGGCGCGGTCGGGTCCGTCGTATCGACGGCGTAGTACTGGCGGTTACGCAGGTCGCCGCCGTAGTAGGTCAGTCCGTCGGGCGCCCACGCACCTTCGTGCCCAATGACCTCGGGTGCACCGGTGACCGGGTTCGGCGTCCCGACTGCGACCGTGGACAGGAGCTGAGGCGCCGTGCAATCGGTCGAGACGTCGTAGATGTCGATCTCCGGTCCGCCGCCGCCGTTGTGCCCGTTGTCGGCCGCCAGCAGCTTGCGCCGCTCGTTGACCTTCAGCGATTCCCACGGGTCTTGCATCGAGATCGTGGTCAGGTAGCCGGTCGGGGTCGGCGCCGACGGATTCGTGATGTCGATCACCGGCACGCCGATATGGGTGCGGTTCACCGTGCTGAACGACGTACCGTGATACGCGCAGACCTTCGAATTGCCGGTGCTGTATTCGGCGCTCTGCCAGTTCGCGCCGTCGCCCTTGCTCTGGCCGATCAGCTCGAGGTTGCAGTTGAAACCCTGAAAGCCCGGCTTGGTCGGGTCGCCGGGCACATAGATCCGCAACCCCGCCGGCACTTGTCCCTGCAGGCCACTTTCCGGATGATCGTTCGCACCGCAGTTCGCCTTGGGTACGGTCAGGGGTGGGGGCCCGCCGCTAGACGGCGGAGCCGCCTGCGCGACGATCATCAATGCGAGGCAACCGAGAAGAAGCGAGACGAAACAGAGACTGCTGCGAACGAAGCGACCAAACCTCATGGAGATCCTCCTACCGCGGCGAATTATTCGAATTGCGCTCGGCGCCAATACCGGACCCGCCCACGCGCAATGCGCGAATTGCGCGCGATGGCGAGAGCGTAAGCAACGCGAAGCTGGGTCGTCAATTCGACAAAGGTCGATGGTTCCGTCATGAGCCGTTGTCCAGACGCAGTCGCGATCGGAGTCGAGGCGTGCTGTAGGACAAACGCTGATGTACCATCCGCTTCCGGAGCGAGCATGACCGCATTTCGATCATTGATATTCTCGACGTTGCTGATGGCGGGACCTTCCGCCGCGTTCGAGTCCGACGTCCATTACGGACTCACGCAATGGCTCGCGCTCCAGGCCGGTTACGATCCCCTCGCCGCCAAGATCATCGCTATCGGCGATCAACGCGTCGATTCCGGCGACATGCAGTTCGTCGACCTTGCTGCGATGTACGCATGTTTCGGTCCGGACGATGTCGGGGCGAAGCGCGCCGGGCAGCATCACTATCCTTCTTCCGGCGCGGTGCCGGGCGCGTCCGGGCAGCGAGCGGTTTCCGCGGGAAGCGAAGCCGCGAAAAAGGCGGCGATGAGCCTCGCGAAGATCCAGCCGGGACAGAGCGGCTATATGCTCTTCAGGCTCGGCGAAGCGCTGCACACCTTGCAGGATTCCTGGGCGCATCAGGGTATCCCGGACACGCCGCATCTGCCCGGCGACGTGCTGCCATGCGACACGACGCGGGCCTGGGCTCATCCCGCGGCGCGCGGCGGCTGGAATTCGCACAAGGCCGATCTCACCCTGTACTGGCGCGCCGATGTGCTGGCGATGGCCAGGGCAACCTATGACGTTCTGCTGCGATACCCGTCCGCGCCGGAGGCGAAGCGCAAAGCTCGAAGCTGGAGCGAGATCGAGCCGTTGCTATCCCCATTCATCGCCGCGTCCACCAAGACCGAGAAGAAGGCCTGGTTCGTCGCCCACGGCATCGAGGACGTCTCTTTTCTCGAAGGAATAAACCTGCCGGACGGGTCGCAGCCCTTTACGCTCGTGTGGCCGGACCGCAAGCTTCCGCCGCTCGAATCGGCGAAGTCACGTCAGCACGGGATCGATCCGGAGCTGCTCGACTTTTACAACCGGTTCTTCGAGACCTGGGTCACGACGAGCGACTTCGACGCCCTGGCTTCGCAATTCGCTGGCGGTGGCGGATCGACCGACGCGAAGTCCGCGACCACTGCGAGCAGCAAAGCGGAGCTCGTCGCTCGTCTCAAGGTCTGGCGGCTGAGGGATCACGGGCGCGTCGCGGAACTCGCGCACACGCTGCGACCGTTGACGGCCGCCGAGCGCGCGACCATCGACAAGCTGGCCGCCGCGCGCAACGCGCTCGTCCAGTACGAATCGCCGGCGGGCGCGTTCTTCCCGCTGCTGCCGCGCACCAGGGAGGTGTCACCGCTGCTGCCGTTCTACATCGGCATGCTGGGCGCTACGGATCGCGCCGGCCCCCGGGCCGTTACGGTCACCAAGTTCCGTCAAGCGCCGTACGATACGGTGGTGGTCGTCGCCGAAAAAATTCAGAATCGCTGGAGGGTGACTTCGATCGGCTCCATGGTCGATCACTAGGAGCCCGGCGATACTGCCGTCGGTCGCGCCGCAGGGCTGCGCGGCTGGAACACCGGATCGTCGAAGGACCAGCCTTGTCGCGCCGGCTGGTGGCGTTGATAAAGCGCCAGATTGCGCGCCAGGAACGCCTTATCGACCGGCGTGCCGGAGCGCTCGTAGCCAATGATCGTCTCCTGCTGGAGCTTGACCGCCTCGGTGAAATTGCCGGCTTCCGCAAAAGCCATCGCGTAGGTCTGGCCGACGGCGAGGCTGCGCGTTGCTTCGAACAGCGTCTTGGCCATCGCCAGCGCATGCTTGCCGTCGCGCACTTTCGGATCCTGCGCGGTAGCGAGCACCCGAGCCAGCGCGTTGACGAGGTCGGGATTTTGCGGCTGCGCGGACATGCCGCTCTCGAGCACTTTACGCGCCTCGCCGATGTGCTGGGCCCGGATCAGCGCCAGCGCCAGCGACAGCTGTAGCCTCGATGAGCTCGGCGCCTCGAGCAAAGCCTCGCGATAAAGAGCGGCGGCCTCGTCGGGCTTTCCCAAGCGCATCTTCAGATCGGCCAGATACGTGCGTGCCTGACCGTTCGCCGCATCGTGTCGCAAGGCGGCCTGGTATTGATCGATCGCAGGCTGGTCGAGTCCCTGTCGATCGTAGAGAACGGCGAGATTGAAATGGACGAGGCTGTTCGTGTCGTCGAGGCGCAAGGACTCCTGAAGCCGGCTCTGCGCTTCTGCCGTGCGGCCCAGATTGGCGAGCGAGATCCCGAGATTGGCGATCGCTTCCGGGTTGGTCGGATCGGAGGCGAGCGCCGAGCGATATGCTTGTTCGGCGAGATCGAATCGCCCCTCCTGGCCGTAGCGCTGGCCCCGGCGCAGGAGAACCTTCGACACGACGACTTTGGAGCTCAGCTGATCGACGATCGGATCCGCCACACCTGGTTCGTCGCCGCCGGGAACGTAGTGCGCCAGGTTGGCTTCGGCCTTCGCGGTATCTCCGACTCCGCGGTAAGCCATCGCCAACGGCTGCCGGAGCCGCGCCGCTGCGGGCATGAGCTTGAGCGCTTGAAAGGTAGAGCTGGGCGAGAGAGATCTGAGTGGGAATATCGCTTTCGTCGACCTGGCGCACGACTTCGAACATCTGGATGGCCTCGGGCACGCGGCTTATGTCAGCGTAAAGATGCGCGAGCAAATACGCCCATCGCTTGTCACGTGGCGCGAGCTGATGTGCGTTCCGGTAGGCTGCTTCGGCCGGAGCGGCGAGGTCCTGCGCGTGGTAGACGAGCGCGAGCTGGCCATAGGCTTCCGCGAGTTCGGCGTTGGACGGTTTTCGCGCTTGGATCGCGTCGAACTGGGCCTGCGCGGTGGCGAGCACGTTGCGAACCGCAGGTTCGAGCTTGCTCGTATCGGTCCGCAATGAGCAATGCAAGGACGACCGCCGCAACAGTGCCCAACCATGCGTCAGAGCGAATCGGAATCGTCATGGTCGCGGCTTTTGCAACCCGCTGCCTTCGACAAGGGTCGTATATCGGCGCAGCGGCGGCGGTGGAAACGTCTCGTCCCGGCCATCGGGCCAATGGACCGCGATCTGCTCGACCTCGGCGGCGTCGCCAAGACCTGCCAGAACACGAGGATCGCTCGACGACAGATAGCTGCCATCGGCGTGGACTCTGCGCGACAGCGTTGAGGCACCTTTGCGCACGATCCGAACCTCTGCCCCATACGCATCGCGTTTGCCGGTCAGCAGACGCAGCCCGATCCACGGACGCGCGCTGCCGACCTTGTTGAGGAATACCCGGACGGGGCCATTGTTGTTGCTCACGACAAAATCCATGCCCCCATCGTTGTCGAGATCGCCCACCGCCAGGCCGCGTCCGACCTCCGAGAGCGCGAAGGCCGCGCCCGCGTCGTTCGTCACGTCGTCGAAACGACCGTCACCGCGATTGTGCAAAAGCTGCTTCTTCTGATGCAGCGGAAAGGAATCGTGCGCCCGCACCAGCTCCTCGATCACGTGCACCGCGCCGTTGGCGATGACGAGGTCGAGCCAACCGTCGTTATCGTAGTCGATGAACGCCGTGCCGAAACCGGTGTACGCGGTGGTGGCGGTGTAGAGCCCCGCCGCCGCGCTGCGGTCGGCGAACAGGCCTTCGCCGAGGTTCACGTACATCGTCGCCTTCTCGTGCGTCAGATGGGTGACGAAGATGTCGTCCTTGCCGTCGCCGTTGTAATCCGCGATATCGACGCCCATGCCGGCTTCCGCCACGCCGTCGCCATTCACCGCGGCGCCGCGGATCTCGGCTTCGTTGCGGAATGTCCCGTTCTTCTGGTTGACCCAGAGCTGGTTCGGATTGCCGTCGTTCGCGACGTAGAGATCGGGCCACCCATCGCGATTCAGGTCCGCCGCCACCACGCCCAGCCCGTTGCCGAAAGCTGCGGTGATGCCCGACTTCACCGACACGTTTTCGAACGTCCCGTTGCCGCGGTTGTGATACAGGATTCCCGGCACCGGCGGATACGCGGTCGGCGCGCAATAGTCTCGGGCGCTGGTGTAGTTGTAGCACTTCTTGTTGTCGGCGACCGAATAATCGACATAATTCGTCACGTAAAGGTCGAGATACCCGTCGCGATCGTAATCGAAGAACGTCGCGCTCGCGCCCCAGTGGCCGTCGCCGCCGACGCCCGCTCTCTTCGTGACATCGGCGAACGTGCCGTCTCCGTTGTTGTGGAAGAGCTGATTCGGCGCGCCGAAATGGGTGATGAACACGTCGACGAACCCGTCGTTGTCGAAGTCGCCCACGGCGATACCCATGCCGTAACCGTGCGAGCATAATCTAGACTGCTCCGTAACGTCGGTGAACTTGGGCGTGCGCGTCCCATCGGGATTGACGATGAGGTCGTTGTGATAGAGCCGAGCCGAGCACCCGGTCGTCTTGTCATCGGCCTGCCCGAGCGGCGCGCCCTGCAGAACCAGGATGTCCGGACGTCCATCGTTGTCGTAATCGAGGATCGCGATGCCCGGGCCGATGATCTCGACGAAATAGTATTCGCCCACCATGCCGTTCGCGTGAACGAACCGAATCCCGACCGCTTCGGTGACATCAACGAAGGGCGCCGCCTGCGTGGGCTTCGCCTTGGAGGGTGCTCCGGCGTCGCGTGAACAGGCGCATAGCGTCAGCGCGAGCGAAAGCACCACGAGAAGCGATTGCCGCAGCATGTGGGTGGGGTGCGCGATTCCGAGACGGTTTACAGGCCGAATTCGTGGAGGATCGCCGCCTTGAGCTCGATCAACTCCGGGCGGCCGAGGTTCCGCGGATGTTCCACACTGACCTCGAACCTCGCCTGGATCGTCGCGGGACGCGGCGAAAGCACCAGGATCCGATCGGCGAGCTGAATCGCCTCCTCGACGTCGTGCGTGATGAGGACGCACGTGTGGCGCTCGATGTCGAGGATTCGGCGCAGCTCGAATCGCATCTGCAGTCCCGTGAGCGCATCGAGCGCCGCCAGCGGCTCGTCCATGTACAGGATCTGCGGCTTCACGACGAGCGCGCGTGCGAGCTCGAGGCGCTTCAACATGCCGCCCGACAGCTCGTGTGGGTAGCTGCGTTCGAAACCGCGCAGGCCCACAACCTCCGCGTAATGCTCGGTGAGCTGCTCGTTCTCGAAGCGATGACCGTTCAGGCCGAACATCAGATTCTGCTGCACCGTCAACCAGGGGAAGACCGAACCCTTCTGGGAAATCAGGATGCCCTTAGGGCTGGGCCGGTTCGCCGTCGCGCCGTCGATCACGATGCTGCCGGCGTCGGGTCGGTCGAATCCGGCCATGATGTTGAGCAGCGTCGTCTTGCCGCAGCCGGAAGGCCCTACCATGGCCACGAATTCGCCGTCGCCCACGGAGAAGTCGATGCCCCGGAGCACCGGCAGCGGACCCTGATCGGTCGGATAGCTCTTGGCGATGGCGCGCACCACGATCTTAACGGGCATAGCGCCACCTGACTGACTTCAGGCGCTCCAGTCGGCGCATCATGGTATCCAGCAAAAGACCCGTGATGCCGATGACGATCATGCCCGCGACGACGAGATCGTAACGATTGCCGGCATTGCGTGAGTCGATGATGAGATAGCCAAGCCCGGATCGAAGGGCGATCATCTCCGCCGCCACCACCACCAGCCAGGCGATGCCGAGGCTAACGCGCATGCCGACGATGATCTGCGGCAACACCGCGGGAATCACGACCTGGAAGAAGAGTCTTCCGCGCGACACGCCGAAATTGTCGGCGGCCCAGAGATATTGCCGCTCGATCGTATGCACGCCCGCAGCCGTCTGCAGGATCGTCGGGAAGATCGACGACAGGAAAATGAGGAAAATCGGAGAAAGATCGCCTACTCCAAACCAGAGAATCGCCAACGGGATCCAGGCGATGGGCGATATCGGCCGCAGAATCTGAACGAACGGATTGAGCGTGGTGAAAGCCTCCCGCATCCAGCCCATCCACAGGCCGAGAGGAATACCGACCAGGAGCGCCAGCAGAAAGCCGGCGCCCACGCGAAAAAGCGACGCGCCGATGTCGGTCCAGAGCTCGCCCTCGCGGGCAAGATCGGCAAGCGCGGTCACGACCTGCAGCGGCGTCGGAAAGATGACGCTCCTGGTTTCGGCGACCGCCACCCACCACACGCCGACGAGCGCGGCCGCGACTGCAAGCGGTGCAAGAATCTGGTTTAGCTTTCGCACTTGGATTCGACGGCTATGGGGCGACAGACGATCGCGCCGCGGCGGTCGTGCGCCACAGGAGCCGACTCCATCCGCGCTCAGGTTCGGGATCGACCACGATCGTGAGGAGGCCGCTGGTGTGCAGCGGGCAGGTGAAGAGATAACTCGCCGCTTTGCCGAAGGGAAGCCGGAACGATTGTTCCGGCATGATCAGTACCGGTCCGAACAGCTGAGGCACATCGTCGTGATTCTTCATCACGAGCACATCCCTGACGCCGAGCGTCAGATGGATCTCCGCCGGTATGAGATCGAATTTCTCTCCGGCCTGCCTGCGCGCCCACGTACCCTTGGGAATCTCGTAAATCTGCTCCCTCGAATCCGGATGGATCGGGGCGAACGCCGCCCATGCGGGCACGGCGAGCGCGATAACGACCAGCAGAATGAGAACCCCGTAGTGCAGAACGTACTTCATCGACAGGTCTTCAGCGGCTCAACAACATTTTGACGTCGTGTTCGATGTCGTCTGCCGACACGCCGAACGGCGCCATTGCGCGCAACGCGCCCGCTCGGTCTATCAGGTAGACGAAGGACGAATGGTCCAGGAAATATGTCGATTTCGGAAGCGTATCGACGTAGATCCTGTCCGACAACGTAATCCCGTACGCCGTGCGCACCTGGGCGAGCCGCCCGGGGGTGCCTGTTCCTCCGATAAACGTCGGATCGAACGATGCCAGGAACGCCTTGAGATTTGCCGCGGTGTCGCGTTCGGGATCGACAGTCACGTAAATGACTTGGAAGTCGCTGCCTGCCGCTGCAAGCTTC
>WNGK01040790.1_pt1 | contig 11527 bp, 11 predicted proteins | sample 5400601 | NCBI WGS metagenome assembly WNGK01 (sample SAMN13153376, study PRJNA577476) | soil metagenome | isolation source: 60 cm soil or saprolite under Garry oak tree replicate 1 | place: USA:California | collected 2016-06-15
GAAACCGCCCTTGGGCGCAGGATCGAACCAGCCGGTGATGGATGTCATGCAGGATGTGGTGTCGTGGAAGCTATAGCCGTCTGCCCTCAGCCGTCAGCGGTCAGTGCTGAGGGCTGACCGCTGACGGCTATATTACCCGCCACATGCGCCAAGCCAACATCCGCAACTTCTGCATCGTCGCCCACATCGATCATGGGAAATCCACTCTCGCCGACCGGCTCATCGAGCTGACCGGCACGCTCGACAAGCGCCTGATGCGGGAACAGGTCCTGGACACCATGGACCTGGAGCGGGAGCGCGGTATCACCATCAAGCTCAACGCGGTGCGGATGGCCTACCACGCCAAAGACGGCCAGCTGTACGAACTGAATCTGATCGACACGCCGGGCCACGTCGATTTCACGTACGAGGTGTCGCGGTCGTTGGTGGCATGCGAGGGCGCGATTCTCGTGGTGGACGCCTCGCAGGGCGTGCAGGCGCAGACGCTGTCGAACCTGTTCCTGGCGCTCGATGCGGGGCTCGAGATCATCCCCGTCCTCAACAAGATCGACCTGCCCGGCGCCGAGCCCGACAAGCGCGCGCAGGAGATCCACGACTTGATCGGCACCAAGCCGGAGGAGATCCTGCGCATCTCCGCCAAGGAGGGCACCGGCGTGCCGGAGCTGCTCGAGGCCGTCGTGCACCGGGTGCCGTCGCCGCGCGGCCGGCTCGACGCGCCGCTGCGGGCGTTGATCTTTGATTCCTACTACGATCGCTACCGCGGCGCCATCCCCAGCATCCGCGTCGTGGACGGCGTGATGCAGCCAGGCATGAAGATCGCCTTCGGCGCCCACAAGGACGACAGCTACGAAGTGGACGAAGTCGGCTACCTGCAGCTGGGCCACAAGCCCGCCGAACGGCTCGAAGCGGGTGAGGTCGGTTACTTCATCGCCAACGTGCGGGGCGTGCGCGACACCCGGCCGGGCGACACGGTGCTCGACGCCGAGCACCGCGACGTGGCGCTCTTGCCCGGCTATCGCGATATCACGTCCATGGTGTTCGCCGGGTTGTACCCGACCAACACCGAGCAGTACGAGGAGCTGCGGGATGCGCTCGCCAAGTTGCAGATGAACGACGCATCGCTGCATTACGAGCCCGAAACGTCGGTGGCGCTGGGCTTCGGATTCCGGTGCGGGTTCCTGGGGCTGTTGCACATGGAGATCGTACGCGAACGGCTGGAGCGCGAGTTCAACCTCGACCTCATCTCGACCGTTCCGAACGTGGAGTACCACGTCTACAAGACCGACGGCACCAAGGAGGTCGTGGAGAACCCGAGCCTGATGCCGCATGGATCGACCGTGGACCGCATCGAGGAGCCCTTCGTGAAAGCGCGCATCTTCGCGCCCTCCGAATACATCGGCGGGATCATGAAGCTGGGACAGGAGCGTCGCGGCACCTACTCCGGAATGCATTACGTCGACCCCACGCGCGTCGAGTTCACGTGGGAATTTCCGCTGGCCGAGATCATCCTCGATTTCTACGACAAGCTGAAGACCATCTCGCGCGGCTACGCCACGCTCGACTACGAGTTCGCGAGCTACCGGGCATCCGAGCTGGTGCGCCTCGACATGCTGCTCAACGGCGAGGCGGTCGACGCCTTCAGCGTGATCATCCATCGCGACAAGGCATACGAGTGGGGCCGCAAGATCGCCGAAAAGTTGAAGGAGCTGATTCCGCGGCAGCTGTTCGAGGTGGTGATCCAGGCGGCGATCGGCACCAAAGTCATCGCACGCGAATCGATCCGCCCGTTGCGGAAGAACGTGACCGCCAAGTGCTACGGCGGCGACGTCACCCGCAAGCGCAAGCTGCTGGAGAAACAGAAAGAAGGAAAGAAGCGGATGAAGCAGGTGGGCACGGTCGAGATTCCGCAGGAGGCCTTCCTGGCGGTGCTGCAGGTTGACTAGTCTCGTCATCCAAACCGCGTTCCTTGGGGACGTGGTGCTCACGACCCCGCTGCTCGACGCGTTGGCCAGGCGTCACGGCCCGCTGGACGTGGTGACCACTCCCGCGGCCGCCGGCCTGCTCGCCACCCATCCCGCCGTACGCCGCGTCCTGCCCTATGATAAGAAAGGAAAGGACGCAGGCGTTACGGGGCTGCTGCGTCTGGCTCGGACGCTGCGGGCGGAGGGCTACGACACGGCGTATCTTCCCCACCGATCGCTGCGCACGGCCGTGCTGGCGCGCCTCGCGGGCGTTCCGCGGCGGGTCGGCTTTGCGGACGGCTGGCCGCTGCTCTACACCGAGACGCGGCCGCGCCCGGCGGACGGCCACGAGATCGACCGGCTGCTGGCGCTGGCGGGCGAATCGTCCGCGACGTATGCACCGCACTTGTTCCCGGGGCCCGCGGACATCCGGGCCGCCGATGCGCTCCTTGCGGGCGCGGCGATCACGGGCGCCTTCGTGGCGCTGGCGCCCGGCTCCATTTGGGGCTCGAAGCGCTGGCCGTACTATGCCGAGCTGGCCGAGCGGCTGGCGTCGCGCGTGGCGCTGGCGGTGGTCGGCGGACCGGAAGACGCGGCCGCCGGTGACGCGATCGTCGCCGCCGCGATGCGGGCGGGTGGACGCGCGGTCAGTGCGTGCGGCAAGCTGTCGCTGTTGGGCGCGACGGCGCTGATCGGCCGGGCGCGCGCGCTCGTCACGAACGACAGCGCGCCGCTGCACCTGGCGACGGCCGCCGGCACGCCGATCGTCGCGTTGTTCGGGCCGACGATTCCCGAGTTCGGTTTCGGCCCGATCGGACTGGAAGACACGGCGCTGGGCGTGGCGGGGCTGGTGTGCCGGCCGTGTTCGGCGCACGGCCCGCCGGCCTGCCCGCTGGGCCATCATCGCTGCATGCGAGAACTGAGCGTGGACCGCGTGCTGCAAGCGGTCGAGGAGACCGGTGCGCTACATCGTCGGGATTGACGTCGGCGGCACGAACATCGTGGCCGGCACGGTGGCCGAGGATGGCTCCGAGCTGCTCGGCGTCGTCTCGGAGCCGACGTTCGCCGAGCAGGGGGCGGACGCCGTCGTCGAGCGCATCGTGCGACTCGCCAAGGCGTCGATGACCGCGGCCAAGGGCAAGAAGATCGCGGGCGCGGGCATCGGCTCACCCGGCCCGCTCGACACCAAGCGCGGCGTGGTGCTGTTGACCCCGAACCTCGGCTGGACCAACATGCCGCTGCGCGACCGCGTGGCGCAGGGCCTCGGCCTCCCGGCGGCGCTCGACAACGATGCCAACTGCGCGATCTACGGCGAATGGTGGCGCGGCGCGGCGCGCGGCGCCGACCACGTCGTGGGGTTGACGATCGGCACGGGGATCGGCGGCGGCATCATCCTGCACGGCGCGATCTACCACGGCGCCTCGGATATCGCCGGCGAAATCGGCCACATGACCATCGACTTGAACGGCCGGCGCTGCAAGTGCGGCAACTACGGTTGTCTCGAGGCCTACGCGTCGGGCCCGGCCATCGCCGCCCGCGCCGTGGAGGGCATCCAATCGGGCGCCGACACCAGCCTGCCTCGCTACGTGGACGGCGACCTGGCGAAGATCACGGCACAGGTCGTGTACGAAGCGGCGCACGACGGCGACGGCTTCGCACTCGACGTCGTGAACGACACGGCGAAGTTCCTCGGCGCGGGCGTGGCCAACATCGTGAACATCTTCAATCCACAGGTGGTGGTGATTTGCGGCGGCGTCACGCTCGCGGGCGACAAGCTGTTCGTGCCGCTGCGGGGCGAGGTGAAGCGCCGCGCGTTCAAACCGGCGGTCGACGTCTGCCGCGTGGTTCCCGGTGAGCTCACGGGCACCGCCGGCGTGTACGGCGCCGCGGCGGTAGCGACACTGCCCGACGACTGGGAGATCGTCCCCGTCATAAAAGTCGGTCGGGATCTCGCGGGCCCCGCCAATCAGTTTCTGCGGTCGCTGCAGCGCGTCACACCGCAGGCGCGGTTCGTGGAGGTGCCCGTGCCGAACAACCGCGTCACGCTGCACTATCAAGACACCGAGCGCCGCTGCGAGCGGATGGCGGGCGGCGTGCCGCCGTGGACCTGGCCCGAGCTGGGCCCGATGGTGGCGGACCTCGACGCGCTGTACGTCAATTTCATTTCGGGATTCGAGCTCGACCGCGCGACGGCGCGGCTGCTGCGCCAGGGCTTTGCGCAGCCGATCTACGCCGACCTGCACAGTCTCTTTCTCGGAATGGAGCCGGACGGCACGCGCGTGCCGCAGCCGCTGCCCGAGGCCCCGAGCTGGTTCGGGTGTTTCGACTACGTGCAGGTGAACGAAGAAGAAATGGCGCAGCTTGGCCCCGACGCGTTGGCCGCGGCGGCGGGGGTGCTATCGCGCGGCGCGCGGGCGCTCGTGGTTACGCTGGGCGCGCGCGGCGCCGTCTACTTCACGGGCCGGCCGGTGCGCTCCGCCCGTGTGGCGCCGCCCGCGGACGTGCCGGTGCCGCTCGACGGCGGCGACCCCACGGGCTGCGGTGATGTGCTGGGCGCCGCCCTGGTCGCGGGCCTGCTGCGCGGCGAGGCGCTGGAGACCGCCCTCGCGCGGGCCACGCGGCTCGCCGCGCGCAACGTCAGCCACCGCGGCGCGTCGGGCTTGCGCGACCACCTGCTGGGCCGGCTCTCGACGGTATGACCCGCCTGGTCGAAGTCCCGACATCGTTCGACGATCGCTCGTTCGATCAGTTCGCGGGTGCCTTTGCCCAGGCGGCCGACGGCGAGCGCCTGCTGTTCGACGCGCATGCCGCCGAGTGGGCCTCGCCCTACGGGCTGGTGTCGCTGCTCGCCGCGGGTCAAGCGGCGGCGCGACGCGGCGGCGAGAAGCCGCTGCTCACGGCGCCAACCAACGGCGACGTGCTGGGCTATTGGGCGCGGGCGGGGTTCTTCCGCGAGGCGGGGGAGCTGTTCGAGATCCACGGCAAGGTGCCACGCACCAAGCCGCTCGAGGAGAGCGACGTGCTGCTCGATGTGACGCCCGTGCGGGCCGCCGAGGACGTGCATCAGGTGGTGAGCCGCATTCAGGAGCGCGCGTCGGCCATCCTCGCGGCCAAACTCGGGCTCGACCCCAAGGCGACGATGGGGTTCGCTATGGCGCTTTCGGAGGCGTGTCAGAATATTGTAGAACACGCGGGCACGGGTGGCTGGGTGGCGGTGCAGAGCTACCACTGGCGGCGCCGGTTGGGGCGGCAGGTGGTGGTGATCGCGGTGGCGGACGCCGGCGTGGGATTTCGGCATTCGCTCGAGCCGACGCAGAGCAAGCGGTTCGGCGACCGGTGGGGGGACGCGGCGGCGCTGGAGGCGGCCCTGATTCAGGGCACCAGCCGGTTCCGCGATCCGGGGCGCGGCCAGGGCTTGGCCGGCATCCGCCGCTACCTCTCCCGCTGGGACGGCAAGATTTCGATCCGCAGCGGCACGGCGCGCATCGCGATCATGCCGAAGTGGGATGACGACGTGCCGATGCGCGAAGGTCTGCCGCCGTTTCCGGGGGCCCAGGTGTTGATCATCATTCCCGAGCAGGGGTCTGCCACTCCGTGATACAGCGCATCGACGTCCATGAGGTGCTGCAACGCCAGGTGTCGGGTGTTTACGCCGACCTGGTCACGCGACCGACGGGGCGCGCCGTGCGTGAGGAGATCGAGCGGACCATCGCCGGCGTCGAGGCGCGGGTGACCGTGATCGACTTCACGCACGTGGGCTGCGTCGATTACTCCTGCGCCGACGAGATCGTCGCCAAGCTGCTGCGCGACACCCGCGTGATCCTGCTGCTGCGCGGCATCAACGACGGACACCGCGAGGCGATCGAGCACGTGGTCCGGAGCGCGGGCCTGGCCGTGGTGCTCGAGGGCCCCGAGGGCGCCCTCGAGGTTCTCGGCAGCCCCGACGCCGCCGCCCAATTACTCGACCAGCTGGTCGCCCAGCAGCTCGCTGCCCGCACGCCTGGAGGCGGGTTCTTCCTCACGGCCGCCTGAGGCGCGCGTGAAAACCCGGCGCCTCGGCCTCTCCACCCGCGCGATTCACGGCGTGCCCGAAACACGCGCGCCCTGGACGCCCGTCGTCCCCCCGATCTTCCAGAGCAGCACGTTCACCAACCCCGTCGGCTCCGACGAGGAAGTCCTCTACACCCGCTACGGCAACAATCCCAACCAGGTCGCGATCGCCAAGCGCCTGGCCGCCCTCGAGGGCGCCGAGGCCGCCATTTTCGTCGCCAGCGGCATGGGAGCGACGGCCCTGGCGCACCTCGCGGTGCTGCGGCCGGGCGATCATCTGCTGTCGTCCGAGTGGATTTACGGCGGCGTGCACAAGCTGTTCACGGAAGAATTCGGCCGCTTCGGTATCGACGTCAGCTTCGTCAATCCGCTGAAGTCGCGCGCCTGGAAGACGGCGCTCAAGAAGACCACGCGCGCCGTGTTCCTCGAGACGCCCACCAATCCCCTGCTCCGCGTCGTCGATCTCGAGCCGGTGGCGCAGCTCTGCAAGGCGGAAGGGCTGGCGCTACTGGTGGACTCGACGTTCGCGTCGCCCATCAACCTGCGGCCGCTGGAGCACGGCGCCGACATCGTAATTCACAGCGCCACCAAGTACCTGAACGGCCATACCGACGTGATCGCCGGAGCGGTGGCGGGCTCGGAGTCCGTCGTGGAAGAAGTGCGGCGCTTGATGCAGCTGTGGGGCCAGGCGATCGATCCGATGGCGGCGTGGCTGGTCGACCGTGGTCTGCGCACGCTCGCGGTGCGGGTGGACCGTCAGAACGCCACCGGCCTGAAGGTCGCCCAATGGTGTAGCAAGCAGGCGGCGATCAGCGCCGTGCATTATCCCGGGCTGCCGTCGCATCAGGACCACGAAGTGGCGGAGCGAGTGTTGAACGGCGGGGGCGGGATGCTGGGGATCGAACTGAAAGGCGGCGTGCGGGCGGCCGAGCGGTTCCTGCGGGCGCTGGTCCTCGTGGCGCACGCGCCCAGTCTGGGCGGCACGGAGACGCTCGTGTCGGAGCCGCGCCTCACGTCGCACAAGAGCCTAATTCCGGACGGGTTCCTGAGATTTTCCCTCGGACTGGAGGACGCCGACGACCTCATCGCGGATTTCGCCCAGGCCCTGGCGCAGCTGTAAGTGATCAAGTTCACGAACGTCTTCAAAGCCTACGCCAAGGGCGGCCTCGCCCTCAAGGACGTGTCCTTCCACATCGCGAAGGGCGAGTTCGGGTTCCTCACGGGCCACTCCGGCGCCGGCAAATCCACCGTGCTGCGCCTGGTGTACGCCGAGGAGCGCCCCACCAGCGGCGAAGTGCGCGTGTCGGGCTATCACGTGGGCGAAATGCGGCGCAGTGACGTGCCCCGGTTGCGGCGCCGGCTGGGCATCGTATTCCAGGATTTCCGCCTGCTGGAAGACCGCACGGCCGAAGAGAACGTGGCGTTCGCGCTGGAGGTGACGGGGGCGCGGCGCGGCAGCATCGGCGCGCGCGTGATGCGCGTGCTCACGCAGGTGGGACTGGCCGCCAAAGCGCAGGCCTACCCCAAGGAGCTGTCGGGCGGCGAGCAGCAGCGCGTGGCGATCGCGCGCGCGCTCGTGAACGAGCCGACGGTGCTGCTCGCCGACGAGCCCACGGGCAACCTCGACGAGCGCGCCACCCGCGGCGTCTTCCAGCTGCTGCGCGACATCAACGCGTCGGGAACGGCCGTGGTGATGGCGACGCACGACCTCGATCTGGTGCGCCAGGCGCCGTATCGCGTCATCGAGCTGCAGGAGGGCGCCGTCGTGTACGACTCGGCCGTGGACGAGCCCCGGGGACAGGCGGTGACGCCGTGAACCTCGCGCTGCGGGAGGCGTTCCTCACGTTCAAGCGGGCGCCGCTCTTGTCCGTGCTGTCGGTCACGACGATCGCGTTCTCGCTGTTCGTGATCGGACTGTTCGGCCTCGTGGCGGTGAATCTGCAGCAAGCGTTGAACCAGCTGGCGGAGCGCGTGGAGATCGTGGCCTACGTGCTGCCGGGCACGCCGGTCGAGACGAGCACGCTCGCGATTAAGGACATCGAAGCGTTTCCTGAAGTGCAGCGCGCCACCTACGTCAGCGAAGACGACGCGCTGGCGCGGGCGCGCAGCGAGCTGACCGAGTTCCGTGACGTGCTGCGCGAGCTGGAGCGCAATCCCTTGCCCGCCTCGATCGAGGTCAAGTTGAAGCCCGACTTCCGCGACGCCGACCACGTCAACGGCGTGGCCGACCGGCTGCGGGGCTTCGGCTTCGTGGACGACGTGCGCTACGGGCGCGATTGGGTCGAAAAACTCGATCGCCTGCGCCAGATCGCAGCGGCGGTGGGCCTCGCGGTGGGCGGCGCGTTCGCCGCCGTCGCCATCATCATCATCGGCACGACGATCCGCATGGCGGTGCTGCAGCGCAGCCGCGAGATCGCCATCATGCGGCTGGTCGGTGCCACCGACTGGTTCATCCGCTTCCCGTTCCTGCTCCAGGGCGCCATCAAGGGACTGCTGGGCGGCGCCATCGCCGTGGCGTTGTCGTACGGCGCCTATCTGCTCGTCACCAAGTTCCTGCTGCAAGGCGCGTTCTTCACGCTGCAGGAGGGGGCGGCCATCGTCGCCTTCGGAACCCTGATCGGGTTGCTGGGCTCGGCATCGTCGGTGGGGCGGCACTTACGGCGCGTATGAGGCGGGCCTGGGTGCTGGAGGTCATGGTGCTGAGCGTCGCCGGTACGATGGTGGCGCAGCAGAAACCCACGCTCGATCAGCAATTGCGCGACAACCAGACCCGCCTCGAGGCGATCCGGCAGCAGCGCAGCGAGGTGGTGCAGGAGCTGGAGCAGCTGCGCAGCCGGGCGCACGACATGGCCGCCGAGCTCGACAACCTCGACCGGCAGAAGGAAACCACCAACCGCATCGTGAACGAGTTGGACCGCCAGATCGGCGGCCTCTCGGGCCAGATCGACCAGATCACGGTGGACCTGCTGCTGGCGCAGGACGCGCTGGAAGAGAAGCGTGCCGTAGCCGAACGCCGCATCGTCGACATCTCCAAACGCGGCCCGCTGTATTCCTACCAGGTGCTGCTCGCGGCCGAGAGCTTCGGCGACCTGCTGTCGCGCTACAAGTATCTCTACCTCGTGAGCCGGCAGGACCGCCTGCTCGCCAACGACATGTTCAAGCTGCGCAACCGCGTGGCGCGGGAGCGCCAGATGCTCGTCGACGCGCGCGATCAACTGGGCCGGCGCCGCCAGGAGCGGGCCGACGAGCTCGATCGCTATGTGCAGGTGGAGCGGACGCGCCAGCAGAGCCTGCGCGAGACGCGGCGCAGCACGCGCGCCGCCGAGCAGCGATTGTCGCGCCTGGAGCAGGACGAGCGCCGTGTGAACGATCTGCTGGCATCGCTGGAGCGGGCCCGCCGCGAAGCCGCGGCGCGCGGCGCGGCCCCCGGAGCGCCCACCATCACGACCGCGAGCCTCGGCGCGCTCGACTGGCCGGTGGACGGCCGCCTGGTCTATCAGTTCGGCACGGCCGCGGGGCCGAACAACACGCGCATTCCGTGGCACGGCATCGGCATCGCCGCGCCGGTCGGCACGCCGGTGCTGGCGGTGGCCTCCGGAACCGTGACCCTCGCGGGATCACTCGGCACGTATCTCACGTCGGTGTGGATCGACCACGGCGGCGGGTACTACACGATCTACGCATATCTGCAGGACGCGACGGTCGCCAAAGGACAGCGGGTGCTGCGCGGCCAGATCATTGGCCATGTGGGCGGCGCCTCGAGCGACCAGGGCCCGCACTTGCACTTCGAGTTGCGCGGCCCCACGGGCGGCGATCTCCCGATCGCGCTCGATCCGCTGAACTGGCTGAAGGCGCGCCGCTGAGCGTGTAGCATGCCTTGCCGGCGTTCTTCGACTCTGATATCATACAAACGTATGAATGATCAACAAACCAAAGACCGCTTGATCCTCGCGGCGCGACGCCTGTTTGCGGACCATGGGTTCCATCGCGCCTCCGTTCGCGCCATCACCCGTGCCGCCCGCGCGAACCTCGGCGCCATCACCTACCACTTCGGCACCAAGGAGCAACTGCGCCTCGAGGTGTTGGGACGTCTCGCCGCAGGTCTCGCCGAGCGCGTTACCACCGCCGCCGCGGTGGCCGCCCCTGCCCCGGCGCGCCTCGGCGCGGTGGTCCACGCGTTCTTCGAGTTCTTCCAGGACGACCCCGACGCGCCGCGCATCATGCTGCAGATCCTCGCGGCCGGTGGGCCGCCGCCCGCTGCAGTGCTGGTGCAGCAACGGCGCATCCTCGAGGCGATCGGCGCCATCGTACACGCGGGCGTGGCCGCCGGCGAGCTGCGCGCGGTCGAGCCTTTCTTCGTGGCCTTCAGCATCTTCTCGCAGTGCGTCTGGTTCGCCGTGGTGCGGCCACAGCTCGCCGTGATCAGCGCGTTGTCGCTCGGCGCTGCGGAGCTGACCGCCGCCCTCGAACGCCACATCACCGACATCATCACGCGGGCCCTCGCGCCTGCCGCGGGGACCTGATGACCGCTCGCCATCTCTGCGCCGCCGTCGCGGTACTCGCCATCGCCTGCGGCAGCCCCAGCGATCACCTGGCCGTCGCCGGCACGGTAGAGGTGCGCGAAGTGCGGCTCGCGCCGCTCGCGGCCGGGCGGCTGATCCGTCTGATGAAGGACGAAGGCGACAGCGTGCATCGTGGCGACACCGTCGCGATCCTGGAGCAGCCTGGCCTGGGCGCGTTGATCGCGCAGCGCCGGGCCCTGGCGCGGGCGGCCGCGGCGCGTGTGGCGGAGGTCCAGGCCGCGCTCGCCGACAGCGCGCGTGCCGCGAACGACGTCGCGCGCGCCACACCGCTCGCCGCGCAAGCGGTGGTGTCGCCGCAACAATTCGACAATCTCAAGAGCGCGGCTGCCGCAGCCGCGGCCCGGCTGCAGGCGGTTCGCGCCGCACCGGCTGAATCCCTCGCCGCGGACGCCGCCGTCGCAGCCGCGGAGGCCATCGGCACCGAGCTGGTGGTGCGCGCCCCGGCGGACGGCGTGATCCTCACGCGCGTGGCCGAGCCGGGAGAGGCCGTGGCCGCGGGCGCGCCGGTCGCGACGCTCGGCCTGGTGCGCGAACCGTGGATCCGGGCGTACGTGGGCGAACGGCTCATCGCCCGCGTCGCGCTGGGCCAGACCGTGGAGGTGCGCGTCGACGGCCTGGCCCAGCCGGTTCCCGGCACGATCAGTGAGATCGCGCCGCGCGCCGAGTTCACGCCCCGCGCGGCCCTGACCGAGCGCGAGCGCGCCGACCTGGTGTTCGCGATCAAAGTGCAGGTGGGCGACGCCGGCGGCCGTCTCAAGGCCGGTATGCCCGTCACGCTGGACATTTCGCTGCGGCCGTGACGGCGCCGGCGGTCGAGACCCACGAGCTGACGCGCACCTTCGGCACACACGTCGCGGTGCGCGCCCTGTCGTTCGCGATCGCGCGCGGCGAAGTGTTCGGTCTGCTGGGACCGAACGGCTCCGGCAAGACGAC
>WNGK01007397.1_pt1 | contig 11526 bp, 17 predicted proteins | sample 5400601 | NCBI WGS metagenome assembly WNGK01 (sample SAMN13153376, study PRJNA577476) | soil metagenome | isolation source: 60 cm soil or saprolite under Garry oak tree replicate 1 | place: USA:California | collected 2016-06-15
GCCTGGCGGCGGCGTATCAGGTCGATCGCCTGATGCTTCGCGGTCCCCATCAGCCAGGCGCCTGGCTTCTCCGGCACACCGGAGAGGGGCCACTGCTCGAGGGCGGCCACAAGCGCATCCTGTGCGAGCTCTTCGGCCGTTGCGAAGTCGCCGACGATGCGAGCCAGCCCGGCGATGAGCCGGGCCGACTCGATGCGCCAGATCGCTTCGATCGCGCGATGCGCTTCGGTGGAAGCCGTTCTGGTTATGGCGAGAGCTCCCTTACATGCCCTCGAACTCGAGGACCTCGCGGACCTCGAAGGTCCCGCCGTCGTAGGGTGCCCGCTTCAGCCACTCGAGGGCCTCGTCCAGCGAGCGCACCTGCCACAGCCAGTACCCGGCGACGAGCTCCTTGGACTCCGCGAACGGCCCGTCGATGACGGTTCGCTTCTTGCCGTCGAACTGAACGCGCCTGCCCTGCGAGCTCGGGTGGAGCCGGCCGGCCTCGAGCACGACTCCCGCCTTGACGAGCTCTTCGTTGAACTTCTGGTACTCCGCCATAGCCTCCGGCGTCGGGGGAGCCGCCGCCTCGGTCTGCTCGCCTTCTTTGGCCATTATCAGCACGCGCATCTCTGTCTCCTCTTATTACAACTTCCGCGTTGTGTGGGCTTGGGCTTTTGAGGGCCTCACCCAGTCATCGAGTGACCGGTGGCGATTTCGACATGGGCTCCCGCGGGACACTTGTCATCGTGCACGTGGTTCTTGTATGCGTGGCTCTCGCAGCCGTCGTAATGACGCTCAGGGCGCAAACCGCAGCCACTTCGTAATGACGCTCCAGGCGCGAGGCAAGGTCCGCGTTCAAATCAGCAGCGGTTAGCCAGCCGATGGAGCCGATCTAGCGCCGGCTCCCCCTGTCGATCACACCCAATCGGGTCCTATCCGAGTGCAGGTTGCGAGCCGCTCGGCGATCGGGGACATCGACCCCAGGGCCCGATCCAGGATGCCGTCAAGGCCGTCCAGGGCGAGCCTGTAGACGATCTCCTTGCCTCTACGCTCGGTCTCCACGAATCCGCAGTGTCGAAGACACGCCAGGTGCGTGGACACTCGCGGCTGCGGCTGCGCGACTGCAGCGATCAATTCGCTGACCGTGCGCTCACGGTCTTGAAGGAGCTCGAGGATCCTGAGCCGGGTCGGATCGCCGAGGACCCGGAAGAAACGAGCCGCCGCGGAAGCATTGGTCGGAGCTAGAATCGAGGAATACATATCTGGCAAGCAGGATATCATGACCCAGTGGCCTCGCGTGAGGCCAATCCAGGAGGAAAGGCTGATGTCAGATCCGTCCACCGTTGACCGCTACGCCGACGCCATCGCGCAAGCGATGCCACCGCTTACTGCCCGCCAGCTCGACCTGGTCCTGGCGGCCTACAGAGCGATGCTTGCAGGCAAGCCTTCCGAGATTGCGGCGATCGCCGCCGACGCCGGCTGGGACGCCAATGAGGCAGCCAACCAGCTTGCAGATTGGCCCGGTGTGTACCTGGACGAAGCCAATCAGGTGATCGGATTCTGGGGTCTGACCGTCGAACCAATCTCATCCCACCTGGTCACCACCGAGTCGGGAAGCTCGTGGGCCTGGTGCGCGCTGGATCCCCTTTTCATCCTCCCCCTCCTCGGAGAGCGCGGCACGGTCGCGGCCCGATCGGAGGTCACGGGCACTCCGGTCGAGCTCGACGTGGCACCCGATCGGACGAACAGCCTCTCACCGGGAGGCGACGTTTACGTTTCGTTCCTCGTTCCCAGCGAGCCTTTCACCAGCGACGTCCGGTTGACGTTTTGCGATTACGTCCTCTACTTCGACGGCAAGCCGGCCGCGGATCGATGGACGAATGAGCATGCCGGAACCACAGCAATGCCGCTGGATGACGCCGCCGCGATCGGTCGCACGATGGCGGAGCGGCTTCGCCTTGCGAGCTCGGATCGGGCTGCCTAGAAATGGTCGGAGACAAAAAGCACGACTACGACCTGATTGTTATCGGTTCCGGGTCGGCCGCCTTCGCCGCGGCCATCCGGGCGACTGAGGCCGGAAGCACGGTCGCCCTGATGGAGGCGAACGTCGTCGGCGGTACCTGCGTCAACGTCGGCTGCATCCCCTCCAAGGCGATGCTGGCGCCGGCCGATGCCTACTTCCGAGCCGGCCACCATCCATTCATGGGTATTCGAACCTCGGCCAACAGCTTCGACCTCGGCGCAATGGTCGACTCAAAGACAGAGCTGGTCGGGCAGCTGCGGGCGGAGAAGTATCTGGATCTCGCCAGGGCGTACGGCTTCACGATCTGCCAGGGCCTGGCTGAGTTCGTTGATGCGGAGACGATCGAATGCCGAGGCGAGCGTCTGCGGGCTCGTGCCTACCTGATCGCCACCGGCGCCTCGCCGGCGGTCCCCCCCATCGAAGGCCTGAAACAGGCCGGCTATCTGACCAGCACCACAGCGCTGGAGCTGCGCAAGGCGCCGCGCGAGCTCGCCGTCATCGGCGCCAATGCAATCGGGCTCGAGATGGGGCAGCTGTTCACTCGCCTTGGCAGCAAGGTGACGTTCCTCGAAGCCATGCCCAGGATCACGCCGCTCGAAGAACCGGAGGTGTCCGAGACGATGCAGGCGATCCTCCAGGAGGAAGGCGCGACGGTGCTCACAGGCGTGAAGATCAGGTCTGTGCACCGCGAGGGGGAGCGCCGAAGGCTGAGCGTCGAGCACCGTGGCGGCCGCCGCGAGATTTCGGTCGACGAGGTTCTGGTCGCGACTGGCCGCCGGCCCAACTCCGAGGGAATGGGACTCGACAGGGCGGGAATCGAGCTGACCGACCGTGGAGCGATCAGAGTCGACGAGCGCCTGCGCACGACCAACTCGCGCGTGTGGGCGGCAGGCGACGTGACCGGTCATCCCCAGTTCGTGTACGTCGCCGCCTACGAAGGCAACATGGCGGCGCGCAACGCGCTGGAAGGAGGGGACCTAAAGGTCGACTTCACCTCACTACCCAGGGTCATCTTCACCGGGCCGACGATCGCCGCCGCGGGACTGACCGACGAGCAGGCCAACGCCCAGGGGATCGAGTGCGAATGCCGCGTGTTGCCGCTTTCAGCAGTGCCTCGCGCCTTGGTCAATCGCGACACACGCGGCTTTGTCAAGATCGTTGCCGAGCGAAAGACGGGGCGAATCATCGGCGCCACCGCGGTCGCCGATGGCGCGGGCGACGTAATCCAGGCAGCCGTTTATGCGATTCAGTTCGGCCTGACCACCGACCAGGTCGCGTCGACCTGGTCGCCCTACCTGACTTTTGCCGAAGCATTCAAGCTCGCAGCCCAAACATTCACGCGCGACGTGTCCAGGCTGAGCTGCTGCGCGGCATGACGACGAAGATTCTCGACACCCCGAGCGATTCCCAGGCCCTGATCCGGCGGGCAGCGTTTCGACTGCTGCTGGCGCGTTCCGAACCACTCGATGTGGAGGAGCTGGCCGCGGCGACCGGCATCCGGCCCTCACGCCTCTCGGGGTTGCTCGATACGCTGGACAGCGCGGGGCGAATCCGGCGCGACGAAAGCGGACGCGTCATCGGATCAGCAGGGCTTAGCGTCACACCAGATCGTCATGAGATCGAGCTCGACGGGCGCAGGTTCTGGACGTGGTGCGCCTACGACATCCTCGGCATCTTTGGAGCGCTTGGTGCCAGCGGCCGCGCGCTCTCACCGAGTCCGGGTGCAGGGGCGATCGCGATTGAATTCAAGCGCGGACGTCCGGTGCACAGCGAGGCGGTCCTGTTCAGGCCGGACGAAGAGCTGATGAGCTCCTGCGAGAACGTCTACGAAGAGTGGTGTCCCAACAGCAACTTGTTTGCCGACGCGGAGCGCGCGACTCGATGGGCCGAGGAGCGTGGCCTGAGTGGTCGAGTCATGGGCCTTGAGGAGGCCTCCGATCTAGGGACGGCTGACTGGGCCGGCGTGATCTGACACCTAGCGGCTGGTCTCCCGCCGCACGAACAGAGCTGTGCCCGCGACCATGAAGACCACGAACATGGCCGCCAGCACCGCGATGTTCGTGGTCGGGCTCAACAGGACAACGCGGCTGTACTCGGGCGTGCCTGAGAAGACCACGCCCCGCGCCAGGTCGATCACGTAGCGCATCGGCGACAGCAGTGACAGCGCTGCCAGGTACCACGGTAGGACGTTGATCGGGCTGATCATGCCAGCCAGGAAGTACTGGGGCAGGAAGACGAAGTTGAAGATCTGGTTCGACGCCCTGGTGTCGGACATCGTGTTGAGTAAAAGCAGACCGAAGGCGCCGCCCATGAAACAGGAGAGCAGCGCCACCGGCACCAGCAGCGCGATGTGCATCGGGGTCAGCGGCACTCGGAGCATCCAGGCGAACAGCACGAATGGAATCACCTGCACGAGGGCGACCAGGGTCTCGCCCACGATCTTGCCGAACACGATCGAGTAGCGTGAGACAGGAGAGACGAACACCTCCTGCGCGAAATCGTTCTGGCGATCCTCCATGAGCGACGTCAGTCCCTGGGCGGTGGACTGGAAAAGGGTCATCCCGAGAAAGCCGGTGAAGGCGAAGCCGATGAAGTTGAAGCCCGCGGACTTGCCCAGGTTGAGCTGCAGCGTTCCACCGAGCAAGAAGATCATCGCGAACGGGAAGACCACGGCTGCAACGAGCCGGCTGGTGTCGCGAAAGAACTTCAGGACGTCGCGGCCGGCGATGGCAGCCATCGCGTTCAACTCAAGCATCTTCAGCCGCCAGAAGCCGGAGGTACGCGTCCTCGAGCGTCGCCGATTCGGTCCGCAGCATGGTGAGTGGCTCGTCGATCGCATGCACCACCTCGTACGCGGTGCGGCCGTCCAGGCGAACCACGAAGTGGCCCTCCTCGCTGAAAGCCACGTTCAGCGCGTGCAGCCGGCTGCGAAGAGCGCTGCGGTCGGCAGCGTCGATGTGCAGCGTCTCGTGGACCAGCTCCGACTTCACCTCGTGCGGCGCGCCCATGGCGATCACGCGACCATGGTCGATGATGCAGACCCTGTCGGCGTCCTCGGCCTCGTCCAGCTGGTGAGTGGTGAGGCAGATCGTGATGTCCTGCCGCTTTCGCAGATCCCTTATGTACTGCCACAGGTTGTGGCGGCTGGCGGTGTCGAGGCCGCTGGTGGGCTCGTCCAGGAAAAGAACCCGCGGATGGTGCATGAGCCCGCGGATGATCTCGAGCTTGCGACGCATGCCGCCTGACAGGCGCCGGACTGGCTTAAAAACCTCGGCGCCGAGGCCGACTACCTCGGCGAGCTCTCGGATCTGCCGCCGGTAGGCGGCCGGCATCATGCGATACAGCGGGCGGTATGGATACAGCCGGTACAGGACGGCGTGGAACCGGACGTTCTCCTCACCGGTGAGGTTCATGTCGAGCGACGCGTTCTGGAAGATGATTCCCACCTCGCGACGCACAGCGCTCGCGTCGCGCACCACGTCGTGCCCGGCGATCTTCACGCTGCCCGAGGTCAGACCGAGGGTGGTGGTAAGGATGGAGATGGTGGTGGTCTTGCCCGCGCCGTTCGGCCCCAGCAGCGCGAAAAACTGGCCCTGCTCCACGTCGAAGCTGACACCGTCGACGGCATTCACCGTGCCCTTCCGATACCGCTTGACGAGGTCGCGCACCTCGATCGCCGGCGCCATATCTCGCGACTGAGCTTATCGGTCAGGCACGTGTGGGCACGACGCGCGCCTTTTCAGCTCGACCGACGTTCGACGGCGCGGCTGCCGCGGCAGACCACTCGATGTCAGGAGGTCTCACTGCGGCGCATACGGGATTTCCTTTTCGATCGGTCAAGCCGAGACGCCCAACCAGCAGCCCCCGGCGAACAGCGCGCTCGATAACACTGGGAGCGACGGCATCCAACCAAAGCTTCGCTCGCCGAAACAGGGTGAAACCGTTGCCGTCGTCGACGGTGCCCCAGGAGAGATAGATGAACCGGCCACCCGGCGGTCCCTGAATGTAGGGACCCGTGAGGTCGTGACCGCTCGAGGATCGGACGGCATTGCACTCCAGAGTCCACGTGGCTGAAGACGCATCGCCAGGAACGAGACCCAGAAGTTCGCCTCGCTTGTTCCGGCGCTGGACCCCGACATGGATGTTGTCGTATCCGTCGGGCCTGTCAGGGCTGGGGCCGCATGAGTTTCCGGGGAAGTCCGAGGCTTCAATGCGGATTTGCACCTCCCCATTATTGGCTGAGAGGGGCGTCGCCTCCGCGCGAGGCTTCGATCGCCTCTCTGGCCTCTCTCACGATGAAGATCAACAGTGCAAAGGCGGCCACGTACTCGGCCCACCACAGGCCCGCCAGCAGGTTGAGACCAACGCCGACGAGGGTGGCAGCGGCCATGTAAGCGCATGTGATGGTTTCTGCGATGTCAGCCCGCAGCGCAGAGCTGCCAATCGTGCGGTTGGCGAGGCGCTTGCGCCACGCGAGGATCGGCATGACGATCACGGCCGCGGCGGAAACGCCAAGGCCGAGCGTGGACGCTTCGGGCTCGAGTCTTGTGACCAGCCCGACCAGTCCGACGATGACCACATAGAGGCAGAGCAGCACCAGCAGGACCGCCGAGATCTGGGTCGCACGTCGCTCGATCCGCTCGACGCTCTGTGTGGCAGAGTCACGCGCTTCCACTGCCAGCCGCCAGAGCAGCGTCCCGCCACTGATCAGCTCAATGACACTGTCAAGACCGAACGCCGTCAGCAGGACACTTCGGGCTGCGATGCCGGCGCCAATCGCCAATACCGCTTCGACCAGCATCCAGCCGACGGTGACTACCTCGAGCCTTATTCCAGTCGCGAGTGCTGCGCGTCGCTCAGCTGCCTCTAACAATCGCTGCCTCCTGCCGCTAGCACTTCAAACACAATCATGAGAATGACTATGTCGGGACCGCGCGATCGCCCGATCGAGCCTCGGCAAATCCCGTCCTGGGTCTCCTTTTTCAACCTCCTCGCCAAACCTCTGCTCAAGCTCGGGGTGCCGATGGGACCCGACGTGCTCATTACCGTGCGGGGTAGGAAGACGGGCATGCCCCGAACCACGCCGGTGACGATCTGTGAATACGGCGGACGGCGCGGTTTCATCTCGCCCTTCGGCGAGACCAACTGGGCGCGCAACCTCCGCGCAGCCGGCATCGCCACCATCAGATTTGGGCGGCGCAGCGAAAGCGTGCGGACTGTGGAGCTCGGCCATGAGGATGCCGTCGCGTTCATCCGCGAGGTGATCGTTCCGATCGCTCGCACGTCACGATTTGGTAACTGGTTTGTTCGGAACATTGACAGGATCGACATTGATGATCCTGAGGAGGCGGCGGTTGGCCGCCCTGTTTTCGAAATACTGAAATAAGGGCGGTTTTCAGGCGCTCGTCTTGTCCAGCCGCTGCAGAAGCTCGTGCGCCGCAAGCTCAATCTCCTTGTGGCGCCACTCGGCCGCTCTGTACTGGCAGGCGATCAGGCCCGTTCGGTGGACGCGGCGAAAATCGCCATAAACGAAGGCGTATCGGCTCTTGGTCTCGTCCGTCGCTTCATCGTTGAGGCCGAGGTGCCACTCGGCGTAGTCGTCCCAGGAGTGGCCCTCCAGGAACGTGTTCTCATCGGTCGCTTTCGGCTGAACTTCGCCCCATTCGCTGTCGAGAACGTACTGGCGTGCGTCGATCAGTTGGCGTGCGTGCGCGATTGCGCGGTGATTGACCGAATACGAAGCCACGAGATCAGTATGCGGAGGCCCCAGGAACGGTGCAGTGTCACGCGAGGTCCATTGGCGACCGGAGCATGTCTTCGATCCGCGCTGCACGAAGTGGCTACGAGCTGTCAGTCCAGGGCATCCTGCCAACAATATTCGCGGCGATCAACGTGCGGTCAGCGGGATCCCACACGAGCACCGTGTCGGCTCGCGCCAGTGCGATGAGAGCCGCGGTCGAGCCTGGGCTCGGACTCAGCACGTGCTTCTCGCCGTCCTCCGTTACAACCAAGATCTGGAACGATCCATCCTCACCGTCGCCGCCCGCCACCCAGTTGGCGTTCATGATCGTTACGCGTCGCGCCTGTTCACTTGCTCCTGGCATGGCGCCAATCTAAGAGAGGCGCAATTCCCCGGCGGCCATTGGGATGTCGTAATGGCGACTATGACGACGCTTGGTGGGACTTCTCGCTCTTCTGGGCCGAGCCCTTGGTCTGGAAGAACAGCAGGGTATAGCCGTCGGGGTCGGTGACGACCAGTTCGGTGCTCTTTCCCACGGCCTCGCTCCTCGCTTTGACGCGGTGTTTCGCGAGGTGCGCGCCGAACGTCTCGACGTCGTCGACGGAGATGCAGACGCGCAGTCCCACGCTGCCGGGTTTGGATTGGCGGCCTTCCAGGCGAATGCGGAACCAGTTCGAACGAACCTCGCGGGCGGCGCCCTCTGTTGGCACCTCCTGGAAGCCCAGCATCTTGTAGAAGGCGAGGGAGCGTTCGACGTCGGCGACCGCAAGTCGGAGAGCGGAGACGGCCTTGATCACGCCGTACACCTTATTACCGCGTCGGTCAGACCATCAGGACGCCCCGACTGGTCGGGTCTTGCTCTGGATCGCGATGATGAGGCCCGCAATCAAGGTGATCAGCATCAGTGCGTGGAGTCCCAGATCGAGAGCGGTCCGCGGTCCAATGCCGATTGCAATCGTGAAGAGTCCCACGAGGACGCCAAGGATGCCGAAGCTCTGCGCCGCAATGGCCACTACCCGTGCCCGCGACGGCGAGATCAGCGTCACAACCAGCGCCGCAAGAAGTACGACGGCGATGATCGATTCAGCTGTTCCGGCGGCGCGGTGGCTGTAGCCCTGAAACAACAGCCCGAAGTGAATTGAGACCGCCGCAAGAAAAATCGCCGTCTGCAGCGCGAGAGCGCCGCGCATGACCCTCATTTGCTTCATCGGCCCCGGATTCAGATTGCAGTCGCGGCTAGCGCGCTGGCGGGGTGCGACGCCGCGTCTTGGTGTTGTGGTGCTTGACCACCGTCGCCGCGGCGATCGCCTTGGCCCTCCTGGTGGGCCGGCCGCGCTCGAGCTCGCTCTCCTTGATGTGCTCGTACATGCGCTGCTCTTTGTCGCTCACCTGCGGCAGGTGTTTCTTCTGTGGCATCTTCAGCGAGTCCTTGCCTTGGGCTTGTTGATCGAGACTTCGATGCCGTACTTCTTGGCCGCCGCCTTGATGCGGCGCCAGGCAGCGCTCCGCTCCGTCTCGCTGACGTCTTCGACCTGGTTGAAGCGCGCGATTGCGTTGCGGACGTGGCGTGCGTCGGTGAGCGGCTCCTTGCGTTCCTTGGGGAAGGCGAACTTGCTCGCAGGAATCTCTCGCTCGGCGTGCGAGCTGAGCGGGTGCTTGCCCCGCTTCGGTTCCATTCCCTTTCGGCGACGCGCGGCCGATACCGACACGGCCTTCTTGATATTTCGCTTTGCCGCGGCTTTTTGACGCGTGGTCGCCATGACGTTACCTCCCGACTGGGTTTTCTACTTGTAAGAACGCATTGAGCTGACGCACGTACCAATCTGGAGGATCAAGAGAGGCCGGAATCCCAAGCGGCGCTTCTGGATGGCGCTGCCGAAACCGGAAGTACAGGAGATGAGATGGGAAAAGTAATCGTGATGAATTGGGTGACGCTTGACGGCGTGATGCAGGGACCAGGCCGCCCGGACGAGGACACGCGGGATGGGTTTGAACGCGGCGGCTGGGGCATCACGTACGGCGACGAGGCGAGCGTCGCCAAGATGGGCGAGCGGATGGGCGCGGATCGCGCGTGGCTGTTCGGGCGGCGCACTTACGAGCAGCTTCTGGCCTCCTGGAACGCCCAGGGCGGCCCGTTCAAGGACGCGCTCAACAACGCCCAAAAGTACGTCGCCTCGAGCAACCCGGCGACGAGGCTCGAGTGGCCGAACTCGACTCTGCTGCATGGTGACATTCCGGCCGCCGTCGCGGACCTGAAGAAGAGTTCCAGTGCGAATCTCGTGATCATGGGTAGTGGCGTGCTGATCGGCTCGCTGATGGCCGCCGATTTGATCGACGAGTATCTGCTGATGATTGCTCCTCTGGTGCTGGGCACCGGACGGCGGCTGTTTCCCGGCGGCACGCATGCGTCGCTGCGGCTGGTCGACAGCACAGCCACGAGCACGGGCGTGTTGATCGCCACCTACGAGGCCGCTCGGGGTAGGCCGGCCTTTCATGCGTGATCCTCGGCTCCCGGAAAGAATTCGCCAATCGGAAGCAGGAGTCCGAGAAGCGACAGCACGATGAAGATGACCTGGTGGACGTGGTCCTTACCGGGGGGCAAGTTGCCCACGAGGTGCGCCGTCCAGAAGATTGGGTAGTAGCAGAGCGAGAAGTACGCCCAGCGTTCATGGCGCCTGAACGCGGTCAGCGTGATGACCGAACCGAAGAGCCCCATGCCGATTGACGCCGCACCAATGGCGCGCAGGAACTGGCCCTCTGAACTGGGCAGGACCGCGACAACAACGCCAAAGGCAAGTGTCGCGAGTCCTGTGACCAGGAGCGCGCTCCAGCTCACCCTGAAACGAAGACTCTCTTTTCGCCTCAACGCCGTCGCTCCTGATGCCGTTGGATCCACCCCATTCAAGCGCAACTAGAAATCGATAGAGCCTCGACGGGCTCCCCGGTCATGCAGGTCTGAGTACGCGGGGCACTCCGGTGACGGGCTCTGGTAGGAACAGTGGAGCCTCCAGCCTTCTGGAACTTAGACAGCCCGATTCGAGTGCCGCTCGGACAGCGTCGCGGGTCTCTTCCGGTGGCGTCTGGAACACGCCGAGACCGAGCGCCGGCATCTCGACGCCGTTGTTGAGGGTTATGGTTTCCACCGAATCCATCCCGGTTACCGGTAGCCCCGCGCGAGCAGGTACTTTGCGCCGGCGTTGATAGCCTCGGGGTCGCCCATTGCGAAATCGAAGACGTCGGCCAATCGGTCGGTCACGTTGAACGCGAATGCGACCGCCAGGGCATCCTTGATCTGCTGCTCAGACGCACCTGCAGCCAGCACCATGCGGATGTCGTCAGCATCCACATTGCTCTCGCGCGTCAGCTTGCCCAGCATGCGCAACGTCGCGCGGAGGGGCTCGCTGAGCGGAGCTGTCTCGAGGTCGGCGAGAGTCGCGGACACTTTTGCGCCGTCGTTGTATGCGATCGCAGACGTCGCCGTGTGGGCCGCAATGCAGAACTCCGTTTCATTCACTTTGGAGACAAATGCGGCCATGAGCTCGCGGTCCGCGACCGACCATTCCGAGGGTCCGCGCATCGCCTCCTGGGTTAGCCCTCCTGCTCGGTAGAAGCCGGGGCGATAGAACGCCAACTTGACGGCATCCACCACGGGATGCCCTGAGAAGACTCGGATGAGGATGAACATCGCCTTCGTTCGGATGCCATGTCCGCGATCGAGGATGGCGAGGCGCACGCTCAGTTTCTCCCCGTTGCTGCGCTGAGTGCCGCGAGCGCATTCCTG
>WNGK01009804.1_pt1 | contig 11526 bp, 10 predicted proteins | sample 5400601 | NCBI WGS metagenome assembly WNGK01 (sample SAMN13153376, study PRJNA577476) | soil metagenome | isolation source: 60 cm soil or saprolite under Garry oak tree replicate 1 | place: USA:California | collected 2016-06-15
GTTGTCAAATGGCTGTACTGGCTACTTCGATCATGTGTTCTCTCAGAAGCCGATCTTTGCTTCCTACTGTCATCGTGCTATCACATGAGTGATCATGAAATAGTCGCATTAGTGCATACAACACGCATGTACTTTTTCAGACGGACGCTGTTCTCGAGGCATTATTTTCTCTGGCAGGTTGTGGTGGCTACTTGGTCTCTCTGTTCTCAAAGAGGCCTTTGAGCCGCAACGAGCAGCACGAACCACACGCCGTCTTGTTTCATGCGAGACTCCATCATCCTCAGCACCTTTTCGCAGAGGTTCCTTCTTTTCAAGAACACGGTGCAGCACCGTCGGCCATGTATGGATGACCCACATCGTCAGGGGACCAAGGTCAGCACATCGTAGAGCTAGGGAGCGGCGAAAGCCGCCGTGCGGTACTTGCGTTCTTGCAGTGAGCGCAAGCGGGCTTGAGCACGAGCTTGGTGCAGCATAGGGGTGAGAAACTGCTCAAAGGAGAGCACCCGTCCCACCAGGCCTTTGAGCGGGAAGGATGTGACAACCTGTTGCTCATGCAGGACATGCAGACAGCGCTCTTTGGCATCCAGGTGCAAGACCACATGCTGACCGACCAGGCGAGCAGACACATAGTAGCGTTTGAGGTCAACGCTGACCCTGCCATGCCCATCCACTTTGCGCTCCAGATGCAGCCCATCGAGCGCGGTGAGCCAGCTCTCGGGGTCCACCATGGCAGGGAGGGCGGGTAAGGAGGCCAGCGTGGGGAAGGCCGTGCGTGGAGGGCGATTGCCACAGGAGAGTCCTTGATGAGGCCGCTGCCAGTTGTAGTGCTTGACGAAGGCCTTGGTGACCGTGCGTGCCTGCTCTAAGCTGCGCGGCCGCTCCAGGGCCAGGCACTCGGCTTGATAGGTGCGATGGTAGCGCTCCACAAACGCATTCTGTTGGGGATGGTGCGGCTCACAGACCTGGATCTCGATGCCCAGACACGCGCCAAAACGGAGCAGGGCTGCCGGAAAATCACTGCCTGCTGGACTGCCCACCCAGCGCGGATCGCGATCCAGGGTGATCAGCTTGGGCCGACCATACTTGGCCAGGCTGAGCGCCAGGGCTTGCAGAGCCGTTTCTGCCGTGAAATCGGAGCGCACATGCGCATCGAGCAGCACCGAGGTTCCCATATCGATGATGTTGAGCGTCTCGACCCCATGTTGCCGCTTGCCATCGGGATCGGCAGGCACGAGACTTCCATCTTTGAAATCGATTTGCCAGCACGTCATGGGCGCAGGGCGCTCCCACGGCTGATGGAGAAGCTTGCCACGCTCAGCTATCCGCTCATGGGCTTTGAGGAGGCGATAAATGGTCTTGCACGATGGTACCGGCACCTGGAAGAACTGCAGCAGGGGATCGCGTTCTAAGTAGTAGTGGATCGCCTCTTGACCCGGGACGCGGCGCAAGCCTTCGGGAGGCTGATCGCGTATGGCCAGGATCTGCTCGACCACCAGCGCTGCGTCCTGGAGGGTGGAGTCTTACGGGCCCGCGAGTGACCTTGCAAGACGTGGTCCAACCGCTGGCCTGCGGCCAGTTCCTCCCGAAAGCGTTTGAGCCATTTTTCCACCCAGCGAACCTCACAGCCCAGGGCAGCAGCCAACTCGGCATGCGACCAGTCGGGATGGTGTTGCCAGAGATAATATAAATTCGCTCGTGCGGCATAGTATGATAGGGGCATGACGGCACATTCCTTTCTGCAACAGATTCTTCAACGTTCTGCTCAGAAGTGTACCGTCTTTTTTCTTGCTGTGCCAGAGTGTCTCAGAGCCGTGTCGTGCTAGCGACCAGTCAAAGAGGACATCCCTCACCGCCTGCCTGCTCTACGATGTGCTGACCTTGGTCCCCTGACGATGTGGGTCATCCATACAGGCCATGCTGAAGAGGGTATCCCATCTGCCGGGTTTCCTGGCCCTGGCCTCCGATGAGGACCACCAAGCTTACCTGACATCATAGCTGAGCAAGCAAACAAACATCTTTTTCAGCTTATACTTCCCATACTATTTTTATGAAATATATCAATGTAATTTATTTATTATAGTTATATATCGTTTTTAACTTTATCATAAATTTTTATCACTCATATCATGGAATATAACTTCTCCTTCTTTCTCCTATTTTTCTTCTCCTCATTTTTCTCTCATCCATTTCCTCTCTTGCCGATTCTCCTGTTTCTCACAACGATGTGATATGCTCTCAACTGAGCTGCTCTCTTGCTCCACATTCTCGTCGGATCACTTGTCATCGTCTGGTTGTTCCTTCCGTTTTCGAGGAGATGTCTCTTATGGAAGCTCAATGGGTTGCCAAACGTGCTATGCTTCGCCATCTGGCGAGCCTTCATCCCGAATGGACGCGCTCACAGCTTGCTGCCGCACTCGGCGCTTCGGTTAGCTTTGTCAAAAAATGGCTCAAACGATTTCGTGAGACCGATCCTCATGATCTCCACGTGCTCTTCTCTCGTGCTCGTGCTCGTCATACCCCACCTCCACCACCAGATTTGCGCCTGGTGCAGCGCATCATCGAGATCCGCATGGCCCCGCCTGAGAACTTGCAGCGCACGCCGGGGCCTCGTACCATTCTCTACTATCTCAAGCGCGATGCTGATCTGGCCGCACAAGGCATTGTTGCACCACGCTCGACCCGAACGATCTGGAAGATCCTGCGCAAGCTCGGCCTCATCCTTGATCCAGCAGAGCGCACACACAAGCCACTAGAGCCGTGTGAATCTCTGCAAGAGGTGCAGACGGACTTCAAGGACATCACCACCGTGCCCCCTGATCCGCAAGGCAAGCGACAACATATGATCGAGACCCTCAATTTTGTCGATGCCGGCACTTCAATACTGCTCTCGGCTCAGCCACATGATGATTTTCATGCTGAGACGGCTCTGGACGCTGTGATCACCTTCTTGCGTACCTATGGCCTTCCTGCCATGCTGACCTTCGATCGAGATCCCAGATGGGTCGGAAGTGCCAGTGGCCGTGATTTTCCCTCGCCGTTTCGCCGCTTCTTGCTCTGCCTGGGTATCCAACCCAATGTTTGCCCGCCTCAGCGCCCAGATAAAAATGCCTACGTCGAGCGATATCACCGAAGCTACAATCAAGAGTGCATACAGGTGCATCGGCCTACCACCCTGCAAGAGGTACGTGAAGTGACTGAGCGCTTCATGCAGCATTACAATTTTGAAAGGCCGCATCAGGGTCGCTCGTGCAAGGATCAGCCACCGCGCGTGGCCTTTGCGAGCTTGCCACCCCTTCCACCTTTGCCCGAAACCGTCGATCCTGATCGCTGGCTCCAGAGCATTCATGGGCATGCCTTTGCGCGTCGCATCGGCTCTGATGGCTGCGTTGATGTCGATGAGGAACCTTACTACATCAAGCAGGCTCTTGCCGGACACCACGTCGTGCTCCTGGTCAATGCCCCTGAGAAGCGCTTCGAGGTCTACCATCAGGACACGCTGATCAAGTTCGTGCCGATCAAGGGGCTGCATGGAGAAGCCTTGCCTTTTGATCGCTACGTGACGCTGATCAAGCAGGAAGCTCGTTCAGAGCAGCAACGCCAGAAGATGAGCGGGCGCTCCTTCCGTCAGCTTCGCTTGTGGGCTTGATCCGCCAGCTCACCGTACGATCTCTTCAAGACCCGCCACCAGCATGGTTGTGGGGAAGCACCACCTGGTCCGTTTTCTCCCCTTCACGCATATTATACCTGTTATGCATTATTTACAAGAGAGAGGAGGGCCCACAGAGACGTCACTGCGTGATCTGGCTCGCTTCGGCTCTCCCTTCTCGAACATCGTTTGCTTGCTTGGTCACGATGTGGGGGAAGCCGAGCGGTCTTGATGACGGAAAACAATACACCCGTCGGTTCCGGTCGGTTCCGCGATCAGACCCGGGACGGCTTCGGCATCCCGGGTCTTGTTCTTGCTCTTCTCATCCAGGATCGGCCCACGTCCGTTTCTCTCCTCTGCACAGAGGTCAACTCCAGGCCCCCCTGGTTCAGCAGTGGGAACGTCATCTTTCCCATCAGGGACGACTCGATGAACTCTTCCTTCTGGTCTCCGACTCCACAAAAGCGGGAGAGGATCACTGTCCCTTGCCAATCATGTTCATCACCTCCTCCCCTTGCAACGTTCGCCCTGCCGTTTCCATGGAAAAGAAGCCCATCCCTGCTTTGACCAGACGTTTGATGAACCGATGGTCTTGCTCGACCAGGTTGTTCAAGTCTTTGACAAGGCTTTAGTTCGACACTCTCGGCAAGTATTCCAGCGGCTTTGAGCGAGGTCTCGGCTCTGGGGGAAGCCGCATTCTTCTCGACATGCATAACGCGAGAGACCGATTGGGGAGCAGTTCTCAGAGGGAGAGGGGTTGGGGTACAGCTATTGGATATGGTGGAGAATTCGATCAGCCCCCACGAACGCATTTCAGGCTGGTTTTCTTCTCATGCGACTCTACAGATAGGGTGCTTCATCCTGTAGACGCATGCGCCTGTACCTGCTTTTATCTTCATCATGCCGCCTCCTGTCATTTCACGTGGCGCCTCCACACTTCATTCACGTTCAACGTGTGAAGTGTGGCACTGGTAGCAAGGGATAACAAAGCACTTCCCGCGCTGTCCATCTTCGGTTCGTTCTTCCCGCTGCCAGAGCTTTGGTACGCTGGAGGTCTCGTTGCGCTAGTAGCTTGCCACATCGTTCTCGTGGCTACACGAGGGCCACTCGGAGCGATGCATGGGGACGCACAAAGTGATAGGAAGCCCGCCACCATTCCAGATGGACCAGGAGTTGTGGAGCGAGCTTCGCCGTGGCCCAGGTGCGACGCGCCAGCGCTGCTACCCCCTGACGGATGGTCAGATGCACTCGTTCAATACAAGCGGTATTCAGCCGTCCAGAAAGACCCAGTTCGGGGCCCCGCGACTTTGAGAGTAGCGCCTGTCCCAAAGCGCATCACGTGCGTGGCCCGCACCAACTTGCGTCGCCGGTAGCTTTTCTTCACCTGACCGTCTATCAGCCCAGCCGCTCCTTGCCACTGGCGCACTTTTCGCCCTCGGCTCCCCCCCCTCAAGCCACTGTCCAAAATGGGCTGAGAGGCGCATAGAAATACATATTGAGGCCATTACTGGTGAAGAGCGGGAGACAGAAAGGCGGCCAAGAGCTGGCGCAGGGAGTGGATAACTCTCTGCGCCATGTTCTGCGTGCGGGGACCGAGATAGAGCACGTGAAGAAGCTTCGTAAGGGGATCGATGGCCAGCCACAGCCACAGCACCTGCTTATAGCTGCGTAGCCTGGTGCGCAGTTCGTCCAACTGGAGGTGTGGGAGTTGGAGATGGCAGAAGAAGCGCTCGTGCAGGGTTTGCGCGTGCGAGCCCGCACGCGACAGAAAGGCTCGTGATCGTGGCTTGCCTGTAGCCGAAAATACATGGAGCTTCGGAAGGATCCAACCCACAGGCTCGCGCAGTAAGCACCACTGCGACTTGGTGTGAGGGGGGTTTCAGACGATAGAAGGGAGTGTGACGCCGGGCAGTGAACGTGGTACGGCAGGCAGGACCTCGAAACCTCTGGATACGCTCAGCTTGACCATGCTTGCCATCCCCAAAAAGACGCATGAACGTCAGCGTCTGTGATTCCAAAGTACGGACACTCTCGGTTGGAACAGGCGAAGCCCTGGGTGTTGATCCGTTTCGGCGCTCGCCGCCGGCTTTTGATTTCGCACCAAGGGCGCACAGGGAGAGACTGTGCTGGCTCCTTGGCACATCTGTTCGCAAAATCCATGCTTTTCTCAGAACGGACGTGCTAAGGAGCCAGCACACCCCCCCGACATAAGGCTGGAGCAAGGAGTCAACGTCAAAACAACACCATTTGCGGAGATCGAGAGAGCCATGAGAAAGTGTACTGAGAAACACGACATATACAACAAACGAACGGTCTTTGTTGCTCACCTTTTCAACACCATGGACTCCTCGGCGCAATCCCGTTTCAAGGCTCAACCCTATGGCGTACTTCCGCCAGGTGTTGCTTCGCATGGTGACGGGTCTGAATGGTGCGCAATTGCGCGGCCTTTTGCGCTCTCTCCTCCGCAGGAGCTGTTTGCATGTCTCGTAAGAAGGCGACATGCAGGAACCCTTGCATGGATGGGTCCGGGGGCGCCGCTGCTTTGGCAGGGTGTTCCGCCACCTGCCTCGCCGCAAGGCTTTCTTCCGTCTCGCCTCCGCACTCTATCCCGGATGCGGCCGGCTCAGGCAGCGTGAGAGGCGCATCCGTTCTCGGCGTGGCGAGCGAGAAGAGGTGGTTGAGCGGATGCGCGTGCTTGTCGCGCTCCGTCAGTGGGAGCACGCCAAAAATCTCCTCGAGCGTGGCGAGCGCCGAGGTGTGATCGTAGACGGTATGGTCGATGGTGCCCCTGGGAATGAGCGGCGAGACGATGATGGCAGGCACGCGCACACCCAACTGCGTGAAATCGAAGGCAAAGCGGCTGTTTTCCGGGTCGGTCGGCTTATCACCCGGAGCGATGGTCTGCGGCGGGGGGACGTGGTCATAAAATCCCCCGTGCTCATCGTAGGTGATGATGAGCACGCTGCTCTCCCAGTGGGGTGAGTTCCGAATGGCTTCGTAAACATGCTTCAGAAGCGCCTCGCCGCGTGTGACATCATCTTTGGGATGCTGCGAATTGCCGCACACAAAGTCCGCCATGCTGTGGTAGTCCGGCTCGAGAAAGGCATAGGACGTGGAGTAGTTGGGATGGCTCACGTGCTTAGCGAAGTCCTCGAAATGGCGAAAGCGCCCTTCGGCCAGGCGCACTGCCATGCCGCAAATGGCCAGCGCCTGTGGAAACGGATCGCCCTTGTAGATCGTCCAGCTTATCCCCTCATCGTCGAGCCGGTCATAGATCGTCCCGTTGTCAAATGTATAGCCGTTGAGGAGGATGGAACTGGCAATCGTCTGGGTGGACGGGCTATGGTCCAGGCCAGCCGATGAGGCCGCGTGAATAAAGAAGCGATTGGGCCAGGTCGGGCCTGGCATGGAGGAAAACCAGTGGTCGCACACGGCAAATTCCTGCGCGAGCGCGATAATCACCGGGACTTGCTCTGGGGCGTAGCATTTCATGATCTCGCCCGGATTGGCAGGGTCGACCGTGGCATAATCCGCCACGAATCCGCTATTGTCGATGTGGGGAAAATCCCCCTTGACCCCGCAGAGCTGCACCTTGACATCGTTGAACTCGTGCCCGGGATCGTGGGGCATTGCCCAGTTGGCGGGAGAGGAGACTGTCACTTTATTTCCAAGCGGGTCAAGGTTCCAATCGCGGGCCGGGTCCAGTCCCTCGAGAGTGGTAGACTGCCCTGTGAGAGCATCGATGCCCTGTAAATGAGAGAAACCCAGCAGGTGGTCGAAGGAGCGGTTTTCTAGCAGGAGGACAAACACGTGTTGGATGCGGTCCGGTTTCGCCTTAGTGCGCGCGAAGAGCCTGCAAACGCCCCACATGGCTTGTATACCGAGCTGCCAGAAGATATTGACCAGGTCGGCAAACAGCAGGCAGGCATATTTGCCGACAAGGTAGAGAACCTTCCCGACCACATTCCCGCTCTGCCCAACGCCGTTGTCGGCCCACGTGGTGCATCTGGAGATGATCGCGATCAGCCAGCGATTCCGCGCGCGGTCAGCCTGTAATTTACGATTCCCGCAGCGTGACATCCCTTTTTTCCCTCTTTTCCCTTTTTTTTATCGTCCCAGACCGCTCCCCCAACTTCTCCATGATAGAACAGGATGGCGTAATCATAGCACGAAAAGCAAGAGGCGTCACAAGCGGTTGATGCTCCGGTTTTACCACAAAGTGGGGGCTACCATACCGTGGGGTACGATCGAGGTTCCGGCACAAATCGGGGGTTGAAAAAAGGCAGAGAGGTTGCTACCGTGAACCAAAACTGAAGAAGAGTCACAGGAGGCAGGCTGTGTGCACTGGTCGTTTTGATCCGTTCAGAGAGCGATTTTCTACGCTCCTCCTTGCGTCCGGCTAGATGTCCTTGTAGAGTGCCTTCGGACCACTTTATACACAGCTGCTTCGTGCGACCTCTGTCTAAAGCATGGTGATCGATCCCAGGTGCTGCACGCAAATGCGGGCCAAACACCCCTGGAAATACTCAAGCAGTTGGAACTGCACAACGAGTCCGTGGTTCTGTTCCTGGTGGATCAGCACGTGCCCGACATGAACGGCGCCTGTCTCACCGGAGGGATCTGGCTCTTGTCTCTTGGAGGACCCGAAGCCTGCGCTGGAATCTCTTCGGCCACGCCGTGGCAGACCTGTTCAGTCTCAGCTTGTTCGTGCTTCTCAATCTGGCTGTATTCTAAGCCTCGTGCTTCTTCCGGCTTGGGAGGTGGCATTGAACAAGACGTACTGTCATAGAGAACAAAGTCAATCGGCGAAAGCATTCGTGTTGGTAGATGACAAGGTGAAGCTACCAGGGAGGAGTACGATGAAACTTCATGACAACGAGCAGCTGCAAACGTCCATGATCAGGACAGCACACCGCATCACGCTCCTGGGAAGAACTGCAGGAAGCGTCGCGCTTGTAGGGCCTGCTTGCCCTGTAAGGACAAGCAGGAGGTTCGCCTCCCTCTGCTTCCACTCCTGTGCTGGCTACTTGTCATATCCGCCCGCTCAATCAGGCCTTTGAGTGCACCTTCCCATGTCTCTCGCCGCTTGCCGATTCCCCAGATGAAGAGTACAATCAAAATGCATTCATCTGATTATCCCATTATCTTCAAAAAGGGGTCACGTACACTGTGCATGGGATTCTTGCCTTCATCAAGCGGTTGACAAGCATGAGCTTTCAAGCGCTTCACCACCGCTTCATAGACTGGACCAAACCGGACACCGCCACCTCTCTCCTGGTGGGGACGCTGACAGATCTTGCCAGAAGCAAGACGGAACTCGTGGCAGAAAACGCCCTCCTCCGACAGCAATTGATCATCCTCAGTCGACACGTCAAACGACCAGTCTTCAAGAAGTCCGACCGGATGCTCCTGGTCCTTCTGGCAAGAGCAGTACGGACCTGGAAGCAAGCGCTTTTCATCATTCAGCCCGAGACGCTTCTGCGGTGGCATCGCCAGGGGTTTCAGCTGTACTGGAAGTACAAGTCCAGGACAGCTTCTGCCAAACCAAAGATATCCGCAGAGATCGTCGCGTTGATCAAGGACATGGCTAAGGACAACCGCCTGTGGGGAGCTGAACGGATCCGGGGCGAATTGCTCAAGCTGGGTCTGCGCGTCTGCAAACGCACGATCCAGAAATACATGCGACAGGTGCGCCCTGCCAGGCCACGGGGACAGAACTGGAAAACCTTCTTACACACTCATGCTGAGCAGATCTGGGCCTGCGACTTTCTCCCGGTCACCGACTTGCTTTTCCGGTCGCTGTATGCCTTCTTCATCATCGAATTACACTCTCGCAGGGTCATCCATGTGGGTGTCACACGATCTCCTACCGATGCCTGGACCGCACAACAGCTGCGGGAAGCCACCGCCTATGGTGTGGGGCCGAAGTACCTCATCCGTGATAACGACGGCAAATTTGGGGTGGGCTTCGCTCGGATTGCGCAGACGAGTCGCATCGAGATTCTCACAACTCCTTATTTCGCCCCGCGCGCGAATGCCATCTGTGAACGGTTTCTGGGGAGTGTCCGTCGAGAGTGTCTCGATCATCTGCTCATCCTACATGAGAAGCAGCTCCACCGCGTGCTCAACGCCTACGTTCAGTACTTCAACCAAGCCAGGCCGCATCAAGGCATCAGGCAGCAGATTCCAGAGCAGAAAGCTGGGTCAGCGTCACCCAATCGTGAAAGTGGCAAGGTCATCGCCTTCCCGGCCCTGGGCGGCTTGCATCATGACTACCGCAGAAGTGCCTGAGTTTGTTCAGAGATGAAGGTCTGACTGCTTGAGACATGCGCGAAATACCTCAGAATTCACTCATGCTGTTTTGTTGAGAGCTAGCAAGCAATTTCTCGTCGTTTTCCTTGAGGGAGGGAACGAACCAGAGAGACATTTGAGTCATGGTCAGTGAGTTCGTGTCTGAGATGGCAAGAACTTTCCCCAAGCCTCACTCCATGGGCATATCAGTCATCAAAAAACCAGGAAATTGAAGAGGGAAACTCTCAATTTTCTCGGCGGATAGCTTATGTAGCCAGCACAGCCATGCTTCACAATGTGAGCGTGAATGAGGTGAGAAGACGCGCTGTGCAATGGCTGTAGACGACTGGTGAAGGTGAAAGCAGGTAGAGATGCATGGGCATACAGGATGAAGTATCCTCCCTGTACAGTCGAATGAGGAGAAAATCGGCCCGAAGTGCGTTCGCAGGGGCTGATCACATTATCCACCATTTCCAATGGCAGTACTCCTGTTTCAACGACAGTTTGAGTTGGTCGATTGTACAACGAAAGAAGGCCATTTCTGGCCTTATTTTAGATGAACGCACAGGTGTCTACAGATCTACAGTAGCCCGTTGCGGCGCTGTCGGCGGCGGCGTCCTGCTACTGAAACTGGTGTCAGTGGTCGTCCTATCATAGTATCCTCCTCTTTCCTGAACACACGCTCTTATTTTTGCTGCTCAAATTCTTCAACAGCAGCGGATACTTTATCTGGGTGAATTCGACCCTCGGCCAATAGCTCACCTCCCACATGGAGCAGAGCCTCCTTTAAAGGTATAGCCCAGAGCTGTTCTATCACGAGTATGCCAGCTGATGTATCGTTGGGCATGTGAGCACCCAGTTTTTGCACATCGTCTTCTGTTAAAAGGGGAAGGTCACCTTTGTGCCCTAATAACGTCGAGACTTCTTTGAGATCGTCCTCTTGATCCTCGATCTCGGCCCAGTCTACATGACCATCAGCATCTTTGATCACAAACACCAGATCCACAACACGTATCACACCACTCTTAGTGGCTTGTGCAAGTGCTTTCAACACACTCCCATCAAAATTATTTCCCTTAAAAGAGACCGCAATATAATCTATTGGTCCTAGCATACTATCCTCCTTTATTGGAAGGGTTCGAAACCCTCCTAGTTTATATTATACTCTTCAAGTAAAACTATTTCAAGTTCCCAGTACTGCACTCAGACATTTGGAGAGAAGGGAAGGAGGTGATAAACGAGAAGAGAAGTTCTAAAGGAGGGGAAGAAGATGGAATGGTATCGAAACGATAAAGGAGCTGTAGCGGAGGCGTTGAGAGGAGGCGAGCGCCCTGATTTGGCTACGACGATGGCCAGTGGTCCCTTGGATGAGTTGGTGGCTTTACACCAGGAATTGGGCATCTTTGCCATCGTCGAGGAGCTGGAGGTGCAGCGAGCACGAGCAGGCATGGCCGATGAGCTGTTGCTGCGTACGCTGGCGACCTTGCCGTTTGTAGAGCAAGCGTCCTTGAGTGGAGGAAGTTCGGTACTCTTTCGCGAACCGGCGGTGTTACTGCAACTGGGCTGGGCCCCGGTGCAAATCCGTGCGG
>WNGK01018214.1_pt1 | contig 11525 bp, 7 predicted proteins | sample 5400601 | NCBI WGS metagenome assembly WNGK01 (sample SAMN13153376, study PRJNA577476) | soil metagenome | isolation source: 60 cm soil or saprolite under Garry oak tree replicate 1 | place: USA:California | collected 2016-06-15
GTAGTGTACCGAAGGACGGCCGAAATCAGTTTCTTTTCCATTTCCGCCAGAGACATTGGCTGGATATCAGCCCCTTTCTGGGTAGTCGGCTTGCGCCGGGCAATGCGGTCGTTGAGCGCACTTGCAGGAATCTCTTCGCCTGGCGGGCACATCGCCACCAGACGAGCCATTTCTCCTTCCAGTTCCCTCACATTTCCGGGAAACTGATAGGCCAGTAGCAGTTGCGTGCATTCGCTGCTGAGGCGGGGGGCCGGAAGGGCGCGTTTTCCTGCGTAGGTCCGCAGGAAATGATCCGCGAGCATCCCCACGTCGGTTCTACGTTCGCGCAGCGGCGGGACTTTCAGGGTAACAGTGGACAGACGGAAATACAGATCTTCCCGAAAGTGACGTTGCTCAACCTCGCTCTCCAGATCACGGTTTGTGGCCGCGATCACGCGCACGTCCACCTGTTCGGAACGGGCGGACCCGACTCGGTTGAAATCTCCAGACTGCAGAACGCGCAGCAAACGCGACTGGAGTTCCAGAGGCATTTCGCCGATTTCGTCGAGAAATAGAGTACCTCGGTTGGCAGCGCCGATGAGTCCAACGCGATCACGATCCGCCCCGCTGTAAGCTCCGCGCACACACCCGAACAGTTCCGACTCGATCAACGTCGGAGGAATCGCCGCGCAGTTCAGAACGACAAAAGTGCCACTGGCCCGTGCGCTGCGGCGATAAATGGCCCGAGACAGGAGTTCCTTACCAGTCCCGGTCTCGCCCTGGATGAGCACCGTTAGTTCCGTGGGAGCAATTTTCGCAAGCGTTTCGAGGACGATTGACATGCCTGGATCGGCCGTAATAATGCCGTCACTTTCGCCCTGCGCAAGCTCAAGATCGCGAGCTCTCTGACGAGCACTCTCGATGGCAACTGCGGTGTGCAGGCGGGGTGCCGCCAACACGCATATCTCGGACAACAAACGCTCGTGGTCTTCATTGAAGTGGTTCGAAATCTCCCGGTTCTCCAGGTAGATAACAGCGAAAGCATCATTACTGACGATCAGGGGCGCACACAAAACGGAACGAGGATGCAGCTTGCGGACACTCTTCTTGTCTCGAAGTACTTCCAACTCTTGCGCATCGTGAAACAGCAACACCCGCCCTTCCTGCACAGCCATCCCAGCGATGGTGGTGCTGATCTCCCTCTCCCGTTCTGCAAGTGTTTCGTTGCGAAAATTGCGAGCGGCAGTAGCGCGAAATTCGCCTTTTTCCCGGGACACGACACATCCACGGTCAGCGCCCAGTGCCTGGATCGTCATGTCGAGAATGTTGGTGAGCAACTCTCCGTAGTCGTGCTCCTGAAGCAGATTGCGAGCAATGCTGTAGAGTACGTTTGCTGTGTCGGGCGGACTCATTGGGCGGCTCTCCCCGTGAGTCCCCTTATTATTATCTTTAGGCTCATTTCTTCAAAAAACCTAGGCGCTGAAGCAACGCGGGGAACCTGGGGTCGCTCCGGAGCGGATCTGCCACGGGTTCGGTGGGCAGATAGACCAGGTATTCGCAACGCTCTGCGTAGGCTTTGTCCAGCCAAGCGAATGCCTCGTCCTTGTCACCAAGACCCGTGTAGACCATTGCGATGTAGAGACTCGGGACGTATCTGCCCTTGCTCATCTGCTGCAACTGCGAAATAATGTTACGCGCTGCCGCCTGCTGCCCCGAGACCGCATAGAGATGTCCAAGCAGGGCGAGAAGAGCGGGGTCGTGCGGAGCAAATGCCAGAATTGACTGGAAAGCCTGCTGAGCCTGTGGGTACATTCCCTGTTGCTCGTAGGCACGGCCCAAGTTGATTACTGCCACGGCGTAGTTCGGATCAAAGGAGAGAGCCTTCTGATTTGATCCGATGCTGTCGCTAAACTGCCTCGCCTGATAGTACGCCTCTCCCAGCGCAGAATTAAGCAGGGGCGACCTCGGCTCAATCGAAACGGCAAGCTTCCGCTCGGCAATCGCCTGGCTTAAATCCCCCATGGCCGTCAGGTAATAGGCGTAATACTCGTGCGCCGTGGCGTAACCTGGCCGTAGTTCGATGGCCCTCTTGAATTCCCTTTCGGCTTCTACGTAGTTCCAATCGTAGACAAGCGCGGAATAGGCCAGCGACACGTGAGCCTCTGCAAGTCCTTCATCCAATTCAAGCGCTTTTCGGGCATTGGCGTTCGCTTTGGGAAAGGCCTCGCTCGGCAGCAGAGCCGTATAAGGAGCAGTTGCCAAGAGAGCGTAACAGTCCGCCAAACCGGCGTAGGAGGGCGCGTAACTCCCATCATATTGTATTGCTGTTTGAAAATAAGAAATGGCATCGGTGAGGCTTTGTGTAGTGCGCCGGTTCCACTGAAAGCGCCCATTTAAGTAAGCCTCGTACGCTCTTGGGTCCACTTGATGCTCGGGTTGCACGTCCTTAGGGAGTGCGGCCAAGACCTTCAGCACGGTGTCGTCTACAATCGGGCCTAAGCCGGACCCGTTGGGGTCTGTATCATGTCGATCCCCTGCAATGCCCGCCTGGTCTCTACATGACACCAGTTGATCCGTAACTGCCATTTGATTGCCGTCACGGTGAACCGCACCTGCTAGAACGTAGCTCGGTTTGCGACGTTCGCAGATTTGCTCAAAGCTGAGTCCAGAGTCTTCCGTTGTTACTTCGACCACACCTAGTCTTTGCGAGTGAAGTTCGCTCAATCGAGTAAATATCTCTTCACTCACAATCTCGGCAAGCCGGCGCGCATCGGGGTCGCCACCGAGGGTCTTGAATGGTTGGATGGCCAACATCAGCTTTGGCGGCCAAATCCACTCAATGACACGGGGAATCGCGGTATACGCCCCGATCGCAATAACGAACCAAAGAAGCAGTTTTGCCATTGACGGCAACGAAGGGGGCACTGGCGGCACTGGTTTTACAGGCTTCGGGCTGGGTTCAGGATGAGGGACATCGAGCCCAGGGTCACCCTGCAGGCCCACTCGGGTCAGGATCGCCGAGAATCGCCGATCCGAACGCAAGTTGTCGAAGACAGACCCGACCTTCAGGTAGATCAATAACCCGTCACGCTCGTCAACTGCCTTTTCGAGCCAATGAAAGGCATCGTCGATCTTACCCAAGCCGGCGTACACGATGGCAAAGGCGACGGGAGGCACGTACTGGCGCGCTGATACAGCACGCAATTCGTGCAAGATCTCGACGGCGTCCTCAGTCTTTCCGGCCGCTGCGTAAACTTGTCCCAGGAAACCTGACCATAGAGGTCTTGCACCCGCGATTGTCAAGGCTTGCTTGAACTCGGCGATCGCTTCGTCGAATTTGCCCTTCCTCCCAAACGTTAGCCCCAGGACTATGTGCGAGAGCGGAAACTTGGCGTCCATGGCCACGGTGTTGCGAAGCTGCTCGATGGCCTCCTCATGCTGGCATGAGGCATAAAGCAACAACCCCAGGCTAAAGTGCATCACTGGCGAGAAGGGGCTAAGTTGCCGTGCGATCATTGCTTCCGCGAAAGCTTCATCGAAGCGCGCCAAGACCAACAGGTAGACTGAGTACCAGTAGTGTGCAGCGGAATAACCGTGATTGAGTTCGATCGCTCGCTTGAACTCCTTTTCTGCACCCTCCCAGTCCCAATCAAAACGGAACTTCACCATCGCCAACGACAAGTGCGCTTCTGCGACGGAGTCATCAATACTCAAGGCTGTGAGAGCGGCCTCCTTCGCCTTTGGCATGATTTCGGAAGGCGCCCTGATGCCATATTCCCCTGCACCCATCAAAACGAGGCAGTGAGCTAACCCGGCGTAGGTCAGCGCGGACTGCGGATCAATCTCGATTGCCTTCTGGTAGTACTCGACGGCTTTCCGGGCATCCTCGACAGTCACAACTACATGGTTGTTCCAAAAGTAACGCCCCTTCAAGTAGAGATCATAAGCTCGAGGATTTACCGAAGTAGATGGCGTCAGCCTGTCGTTTTCTCCATCTACCGTCTCCAAGAGCGACGGATCCAAGGGAGAGTTGCTCGATGGGGGATTTGGCTCGACGCGCAACGCTTCGCTTGAGGGACGCAGCTTGGCATGTATCTCGCCTGCGATCGCAGCGGCCACTTGGGACTGCAGGCTTAGGATATCGCGGAGATCTCGGTCGTAGCTTTCCGTCCAAAGATGCTGATCGGTGCGGCCCTCGATCAACTCTGCAGTGATACGTACCCGATCGCCATCGCGACGCACCGAACCTTCCACAATGGCATCCACACTCAATTCACGCGCGATCTGAGGAAGCGTTTGCCGGACATGCTTGTACTGCATGATTGAAGTGCGCGAAATGACGCGTAAGCCGCCAATTTTCGCAAGCGCCGTGATCAGCGATTCGGTCAGGCCATCCGCAAAAAATTCTTGCTCGGGAGTATCCGAAAGATTCTCCAACGGCAACACGGCAACCGAGCGAATCGTAGGCAGTTGCGCACTGATGCCGACGTGTCGTCTTTGCGGACGGCCCTTACTTTGAGGCTCGATCGCCTCCAGCGCAGCCTGGATTTCGCTGGCATGCTGGTAACGTTGGCCCATCTGCTTGCGCAAGCAGTGGTAGATGATCTTCGAGAGCGACTCCGGAACGTGCTCGGGCAGCGGCAAAGGAGCGTCATGCAGTATCGCAGACCCTAACTCAATAACAGTGGCCCCTTTGAAAGGCATTTGACCGCTCGCCATTTCGTACAGCAGCACACCGAAGCCCCAAATGTCGCTGCGCCGATCGGTCGGACAGTGCTTCAGGACCTCCGGTGCCCAGTAGGGCGGGGTCCCCGCAATTGCGGCCGAGCTGGAGGTGGTACCAGGAGTCTCAAGGGAACTAGGAACCTCAAAGCGGCGTTGAATCTTCGATAGGCCGAAATCCAGCAACTTTGTTTGACCGTCCTGAGTCACCATCACATTGCCGCTCTTGAGATCGCGATGGATAACGTCATGTTCGTGCGCGTGAGAAACAGCGTCGGCGATCGCGATACCATAGGCCACTACAAGGTCGAAAGGAAGTCCGACGTTAGCGGGAATTACATTCGTGAGAACCTGCCCCTCGACGAACTCCATGACAATGCCGGCTTGGCCCGATTCTTCTACTACATCTTTGATCCTACATATATTGGGATGGTTCAGAGAGGAAGCAATTCGGGCTTCAGTATAGAGTTGTCGGCGGGCTGACTCGTCGGGAATCGTCTCTTCGCTAACCAGCTTGATGGCGACGACGCACTCGAGTGTAGGGTCCCAAGCGCGGTACACCACGCCCATTCCGCTGACCGCTACCAACTCCCGGAGTTGGTAGCGGCCGAAGGTCCTGACCGCTTCTGGAGCAGAGCTCGGCAATCCGGCCCGATGTTAGATCGACCACGTGCGCAAGTCAAACAGTCAAAGTTCAAGTTGTCAAGGAGACAGCTGCGTTGTGGCAGGTAAATGCCGCCTTGCGGGAGGCTGAGTTTGGCAACTCAACGCCGGCGAAACAGGGGGTCGCGACAGCTTTGGCGCTGGCACCGGGCCGGGATGTAAAAGTGCTTGCAGCCCTGACCCTGGCGCGGGTCGGGGATACTGACCGAGCGAAGGCAATGGTCGAGCAGTTGGAGAAGAGCGATCCTTGAATACGGTGTTCAAACTCTATTGGTTGCCAACCCTCAAAGCTGCCATCGAACTCAACGGTGCCAAGTCAGCCCAGGCTCTTGTCTTTCTGGAGGCCGCTGCTCCCTACGAATTGGGCGAGCCACCACCGATACAAGAAGGAACCCTGTATCCGGCTTATCTGCGCGGCCAAGCTTACCTGCTGGCTCACACCGGTAACGCTGCGGCGGCGGAATTTCAGAAGCTGCTCGATCATCGCGGCATCGTGGTCAACTTTCCTGTGGGTGCGCTCGCCCATCTCGGCCTTGGCCGTGCCTACGCACTCTCGGGCGATACCGTCCAGGCCCGTACAAAGTATCACGACTTCTTTACCCTCTGGAAAGACGCCGACCCCGACATCCCCATCCTGAAGCAATCCAAGGCGGAGTACGGGAAGTTGCAATAGCCGTTCACTGACTTAAGCGTTGCGATTGACCTTTTCCTCAGATCCGACCCAACATTTCCGGGAGACTCCTAACAAATCCTCCCCCATCGCGCGACGATCCACAAAGAGCGTGGCATCTCTCAACGGCATGGACACTAGGCTGCCGTGCACGGATGAACTCCGACATTCGGGGCTGCCAGATGTGCGAAGTTGCCCGTTTTTCAGGATGTGCCCCCATTGCTGGGGAATAGAGGCGGCTGACTAAGTCGCGGAAATGGCGGCACGGCCCCACACTGACCAACTCACGAGAGTAACAAACCACGTACCGGTCTGCTTTCGAAGTATCCACAGATGGCTTCCAAGGGCTTCTTTAGGAGTCGAGTCTTCCGCCGACGAAAACGTAGTTCGGTAGCTTGCGGTCAAGTAAGCAATCTCATTTGCGCCTCGAATACGGCGGTCAGTAATCTCAATGGAGTGAATTCTCGTTGCCCCGCGCGCCATCTGCGCCGATACCGCCGCACGTCCAACCAGTGGCTGCACGTCAGGCGGCCACAACTCGATGTCGTCCGCGCACAACGCCATCAGGCTGTGATCGTCTCCAGCGACCTCGTACTCGATCCAATTTGAATGGATCTGCTCAATCTCTCGGACAACATCTTTTGCGAGTTCGTTCATATAACGAGCATGGATAGCAGGCACGCCCATCGCCTTGCAAGGCCGCTCTTTTGATTCCTGTTCGCGAAAGTAGGCTGATACTCGATCTGATCTTTCCATCTGGCCCGTTTCGGCTACCGGCAGGAGGGAGTCCTTGGAGGCAATTTAGCGGCACCTCTCACGATTGCCCCCAGTAACGGGGCGACTCTGACATTATCGGATTGGGGAAGAGTTGCCGACCACCCGTCCGGAATCCGGATCTGCTGTCTTGGAGATAAACGACAGTAATCGGGCTGCGCTGGGCAGACGCCCCACATCAGGTTGCCAGACATACTGGACGCAAGACTCCCGCGCTCTGGATATCTGAATCAAGCTGCCGTCAGGCGTACCGACGGCGGCAATGATGTCTAGAACTCCGGTGGGATCAGCCGGTTTTAATTCTTTCCATAGTAGTTTCTTCCCAGATGCGATCGGAATGCGATAGACGCGACTTGGAATCTCTGCCTGGCGGTAGACGTAAATGGCTTCTCCATTGGATGTCCATTGGAATGGGATCTCAGCCGGCGCAAGTTGAGTCACTCTTCGCCCAGGTCCTTCATTTACAGGATAAATCCAGAGGTTGTGACTGGAGTCTTTCGCGAAGAATTGCTTTCCATCTGGCGAGATAATATTCCCCGACCAGGAGGCTGCCGCATACGTCCATTCGGGAGTCATGGGGACTGGCTTGCCTCCGTTCACATCGCCCAAATAGATTCGTGGACCGTGCCCAGCCTCGGCACCGGAATACAAAAAGTGAATGTTATCGGGCAACCAAGACATCATGTACACATTTTGAATCCCAGAGTTGTCGACGCGTTTTGGGGTGCCAGGACCCGTGGGAACCAGCAAGAATTGTTCCCGACCCGCCACGTTTGCGGCTACGCCCGCCCATTTGTTATCGCCGGAAAGAGCTAGCGAGCCGCCTTGCCCCAAGCGGAACGCATCGGTTTCGTCGATTCGGCGGACATAAGTGGAGTAGCTTGGCCCGCCTCCGGTGTATTCTTCGCTAAACAGAATCGTCTTCCCGTCGCTGGAGATGTCGGTAACGACTGAAGATTTCAGCCAGGACAGGTCGCGTTCCCCTTTGCCGTCCGCTGCGGACATCATCATGCTTATCGCCTTATTGTCTTCGGATAGGAGCACCGAACCTGTACGCGAAATGTCGTGTAGAGTGATGTCAGTGCCGGCACGCAAGACTGCTCGTGTCTTTCCCCCGCGTGTAACTGCCTGCAGCGCGCCGGCGCCAAACCACACTTCCTTTCCATCTGCGGACCACGCCAGCCCCTCTATGGAATTCCAACCCTTCGACAAAACTGATTTACGGCCATTCAAATCGAGCAAGGCTACTGCGCCACCGTCATCCGGGAAGACGGTGTGATCCACAAAAGCGATCGTATCCCCTTCTTTTGAAAATCGGATATCGCTGATCCATCCGCTCGTCTCATACCGCACGGTTCCGATCGGAAATTCGATGCGGTACCGTCCTTGCGAGCCTCGCACAACCGCAAGCTCTTTCCCGTTCGGGGACCAATCGGCGTCCGTAATGCCATCCGCTAATTCCCTTGGCGCTCCTCCAGAAAGCGGCGCGACGGCTAAGGTTCCAATATGTTGGCGGTGAGCCACGAAATTTGGCTTCAATAGCATAGCCATCTCGCCCAATTGCGAAACAGCCAATATGTGAAACCGGATGCTCCCCAACGAACGAGATTCGGGAAATTCGGGACGAGTAGAATATGTCCTGCCCGGATTACCATCCCACGCCGCGGTGTAAAGCACCGCGCGTCCATCTGGCGCAAATCTCGCTGTGAAAACGCTGCCGCGGCGAAATGTGAGTTGATGAAACCGAGGCTCACTCCTGGTCCAGAGTGATCTAGCAGCTAACACCCCGACTAAAATGACCGCGACTATCAGGAGCGAATGCGTCATCCAACGCCGAAGCACCACCCTCTGCGACTTTCTCGCTAGGCTTGCGCTTGCCTCAGCAAGCTGGCCCTTCGATGCACTTGTTGGCTCGGGAGAAGCTACCTCTTCGGCCCCCGGACTTGCGATAAAGCGGTATCCGCGACGCGGCAAGGTTTCGATGTAACGCGGGTGCTCTGCCGAATCCTTCAAGGATTCGCGCAACCGGTTCATCGCCTTATTTAAGCCTAAATCGAATTCAACATACGTTTCGGAACCCCAGAGCCGTTTCCTCAGCTCGTCGCGAGTCACCAGTTCCCCTGGTTGTTCCAGGAGCGCAATGAGTAGCTGTAGCGGTTGTTCCGAGAGTGTGGATTTATGACCGTTGGAGGAAAGTTCGCCCGTTTGCAAATCGATCAGGAATTCACCGAACTTGATCCGCCCGGGCGATCGGACTGGGAGTGGCATTGAGTTGGATCCGCAAGTGTGTGCCACAAATCTAGCACCCCCAGCTCTAATTTGTCCTTTAAGAATCAGGTAACGTCTGCAAGTCATTGGAAACCAAAGATCTTGCGCGGGAATAGAAATGTAAGCCTTTTGTCATCTCACCGCCATTGCCTTTCGATTTGGTGTGCTCGAAGCTGCCTAAACGAAATGCGGAACGCATGAAACGGGGGAATTGGACATGAAAACCAAAGCGTCAGCTTCCTTTGCTATGGCAGCACTATTTTCCTTGGTGACGTTCTCCGCTCAAACGGCAGCGCAGACACAAACGTCGAGCCAACCGAATTCGCACGTTCGATATAAGCTCATCGACCTGGGGACATTGGGCGGGCCCAACAGTACAGAGGGACACCAGGCTCCTATCGTCAGTAATTCGGGCGCCGTAATCGGCATAGCGGATACCCTCTTGCCCGATCCGGCCTGCCCGTCAGATTGCTTCATCGGTCACGCATTTCGGTGGGAAAAGGGTGTCCTCACTGATCTTGGCACCATTCCCGGCGGCAACAACAGTGATGCGGTCTGGCTTAACAGTCTTGGCCAGGTCGTTGGCGAATCGGAAAACGGCGTCATCGATCCGCTCGTCGGCGTGCCGGAGAACAAGGCCGTTCTTTGGCAAAAAGACGGTCAAATCACAGATCTCGGGACACTCGGCGGAAACGGTAGTTTGGCGCTCGCGATTAACAACGCAGTCACGCGCGTTCCTTTGGCAAGACGGCGTTATGCGGGACCTAGGGACTCTGGGCGGGCCGGACGCATTCGCCACGTCGATAAATGATCGCGGCCAGATTGCTGGAGTCTCGATGACGAACTCGATTCCGAACGCGGCAACAGGCTTCCCAACGTTCCATCCATTTCTTTGGGAGAACGGCAAAATGCTGGATCTCGGCAGCTTGGGCGGAACGCAGGCTGTACCCGCTGGTGGAATCGACGGCGCTACTGAAGGGCAACGCGCGCTAAATAACCGCGGTCAAGTAGCGGGCGGTTCGACACTGGACGGAGATTCGACGGTTCACCCCTTTCTCTGGGATGGCGCAAAACTCCTGGACTTGGGAACGCTCGGAGGTAGTTTCGGCCTCGCTCGTGCGATTAATGACGCCGGAGACGTCGCTGGCGCCGCCACTACCGCGAATGATGAAGCCGTCCATGCCTTCGTTTGGAGAGAGGGCAAAATGATCGATCTCGGAACTGTCTCCGGTGATTCCTGCAGCCTTACGCATTTCATGAATGCAAGGAGTCAGGTTGTGGGTAGCTCCTTCGATTGCTCTGATTTTGTTGAATTGCATGGATTCCTGTGGCAGCCCGGCGGCCCCATGATCGACTTGAACCAGTTTGTTCCTCCTGGCTCTGGTCTAATCGTGACAGACGGCGAAGGCATCAACGATCGTGGCGAAATTGCCGGTAGCGCACTGCTTCCCAATGGGGACTTCCATGCTGTCTTGCTCGTTCCATGCACGGAAGACTTGATCGACGCGGTGGGCTGCCAAGAAGCAAGTCAAAACGTAAATGCAAGCTCAAGTGAGCTATCAACTCCGGGGAAACCTTTTGTAGTCCCTAATAATCTGGACGCGAAAGCGTTGCTGACTGTGCTTAAGGCCCGATTCGTGCGTCTCTATCACAATCCATTCCTCCGAGGCCCAAGAAATTAGCAGCGCAACTAAACGAACCCGAGATCATCTCAGCCCCTGTGTCGTGGCCATGGGGATCGACCACAAAAGAGGTCAAGTATGTGTGTGGAAGCCTTCTCATTCACAGCCGTTGCCAGACCTCTCTGGATTCCTCCCGGATGACGAGCAACACGGAAGTTATGCCAATTGCAGTTTCGGCAGCAGCGCTCTGGCTCCGCGAGGCTGCGAGTAAAGCGGCCCATTCGTCAACAAAGGTTTCAGGCGTGCCACGGCAGAATTTTTCGGAGAACATCCTCCGAACGCACATTGCCCTGACCGTCGCGCGGATGGAGATGTGTTGGGTGACCGGTGTCCAGAGATTAGACTCGCAATGCTGCGTTGAAGAGAGCACACGCATACATCACTGCCCCGCTGGTTCTTGGGTACTTGTAGCAACACTCTACTGAACGGACCCATCAGTAGGCTTATCGCTCACCAGAGGAGCAGGGGTTGCCGACCTGGGCCTGGCAAGAAATCGTTGCAGCCGGTTCAGCGGAGGAGACTCGACTGAAATCTTGGCACGGTCAGCGGGGTCATGCCGAAGCTGCCCAGTAGTTTGATCAGCTGACCACGTTATACGCGAAAACCGGCTAGCGGCGGCCTTCGATCTACACAACTTCTAGAGAATCAACCCACAGGGGGGCGGTGTATGTTTGCTTACTTGTGAACTTGCTGTCGTCTAGAGCCATCTGCGATTTTGACAACTCTCACACTGTTCCTGGAGTGCGTGCGTGCCCTGCATGTGCTCC
>WNGK01009908.1_pt1 | contig 11522 bp, 9 predicted proteins | sample 5400601 | NCBI WGS metagenome assembly WNGK01 (sample SAMN13153376, study PRJNA577476) | soil metagenome | isolation source: 60 cm soil or saprolite under Garry oak tree replicate 1 | place: USA:California | collected 2016-06-15
CTTTTCAGGTAGTCCCAATTCGGCGACCGTTTAGCTGATTCAGTTCGCTCAAATTGAATGTCGCTCCGCGTCCTCGACAGACTCGATCTCGGCAAGAACGTATTGGAAGCCGGCCCCGGTCCCGGACGGACCATGGAGTTGCTCGGTTGCATTGCGAGCGCTTGACTTGCCTGGAGCTCGATCCCGTCCTCGCCTCGCCGCTGCGGCAGCGGATGCAAAACAAAAACGTCACCGTCGTCGACGGCGACGCGACCGAAATGCCTTTCGGCGACGGTGAGTTCTCTGCCGCTGTGTCCCTGACAATGCTTCACCACGTTCCCACGCCGATGCTGCAGGACCGGTTGTTCGCCGAAGTGCGTCGCGTTCTTCAGCCCGGCGGCGTCTTTGTCGCCATGGACGCCGTCGACACCTGGAGCCTCCGCCTGATGCACTGGGGCGATACGCTCGTTCCCGTCGATCCGGCCGGGGACATCCAAAGACGCCGGTAAATCCGTACTAGCAGAAGGGATTCGAAGTTTTCGAGTTCCAATCATCCAAGGTTCTTCCAAGTGTGCATAAACGATCTGGGAGGGGAGTAAGTGTGCCTGCGGGAACTGTAAACGGACGGTCCATCAAAAATGATCACAAGGAGAAAAACCATGTTGCGATTAAGAAGTAAGATTAAGAAGGTTGCGACTCCGGCTCTCGCCTTTTTGGCGAGCATCTCATTGGCTTTGCAAACAGCTCCGCTCATCAATGCGGCTGATCATGCAGAATCAACGTCAGTTGCCGGTGATCCAGGAGCTGATATCGCCGACGTCTTTGCCTTCCTAGATCCCAACGACAACTCGAAGGTCGTCCTTGCGCTAGATGTGGAAGGGTTCGTCGTGCCCCCGGAAGCGCTGAACCTCAGCTTTTTTGCCCCGGAGGTAATGTACCGGCTCGAAATCGAGAATACCGGCGACGCCATTCCGGATCAATCGATCGATATCACCTTCTCCCCGCAAACTTCCCGCAGTCAACCGCAGACAGCCACGATCAAATTGCCGAACGGCACGGTCTTTACTGCCCCGACGACCGTCCAAACTCTGGCGCCGTCAGCGAACCCGTTTGTCATCACGACCGATCCAGCTAGCGGCGCCTCGTTTTTCGCCGGGTTGACCGACGATCCGTTCTTCTTTGACATTGTGGGCTTTAACCGGTTTGTCTCATCGGTTCTAGGCGGCACTCCCGATCCCACGAGACTGCAGCGTAACCGCGATAGCTTCGCGGGCTACAACATTCACATGATTGCCCTCAGCGTTCCCGCCTGGATGCTGCGAGGGAGCGCTGACAACAAAATCATTGGCGTGAACGGCGTCACGCTGCGCCAGAAACAATCCCATCGGGAGGAATCCGGTGAGGTGAAAACTAACGGGCCATGGCTCCAGGTCGACCGCATGGCGACTCCCGCGGTCAATACTGCCCTCATCCCGTTTCCGCGCAAGAACGAATACAACGCGGCGACACCCGTCGATGACGCGGCTGGCCGATTCGCCGGTAGCATCGTGGGGACACTCTCAGCGCTTGGCACCAACCCGGCCAATATCGGCATCCTCGCTGATGTTGCAGTGGTTAAGGGGGATTATTTGCGCCTGAACCTTTCGACGCCAAATGCAAGCGTGGGTTTTGGAGAAAACGTCACCACCGCAAACTACACCGGCTTTCCAAACGGACGTCGGCCCGGCGACGACACAATCAACACGCTGCTCTATTTCATCACCAACCAGAGCGGCATCCAAGAAGCGGTCAACCACAACGATGTACCGCTGGGCAGCACATTTCCGTTTTTTGCGCCACCCAACCAGCCACTGGAAAACCCGGCGATTGATAACACCATGAATTACACGAGGAGGGAGCGAACCAGAATGAGAGTGAAAAGAATCATCGTCGTTTCGATGGCCGCGCTTGGACTGGTGGTGTTAACTCTGAATGCTTACCGTCCGCGAGCGACCTCCGCGCGCCTGACATCTATGCCTTTGCCGCCAGCGGTGCTGCTGTCTTCCGACCTGGCAACAACCGAGCAAACGATTCGATTCCTTGAGAAGAGAATCCAACGTGATCCTGAAGATTTCATCGCTCATAACAAGCTGGCGAGTTACTACCTCCAGCGTGTCCGCGAAACAGGTGACCTGGCCTATTTGAATCTCGCCTCTCATGCCGCTCGAACCTCGCTCGCCACCTTGCCTGCCGAGCAGAACACCGGCGGCCTGACCGCGCTGGCACAAGTGGAGTTCACCTCGCACGAATTCGCCTCTTCACGCGACCATGCCAAGCGATTGGCCGAGCTGGAGCCGGAGAAGAGCTATCCGCAACAGATTCTCGGTGATGCACTGCTCGAGCTCGGTGAATACGATGAGGCAAGGGAAGCCTTCAGAAAAATGGAGCGAATGGGCGGCTTTCAGGGCCTCGCCCGCGTTGCCACGGAACAACGTATCGCTAGGTTAGCGGTACTCCATGGCGATACGGTTGCTGCGCTGAACCACATGCAAAATGCAACTGCGCTTGCCCTGGCAATGCCCGTTCCTCACCGCGAGACCGTAGCTTGGTGCCGCTGGCAACTCGGGGAACTCGCATTCTTCTCTGGTGACTACGCCGCGGCGGAACAACACGATCGAGACGCGCTGACTACGTTTCCCGACTACTACCGCGCCTTGGCGTCACTCGGCCGCGTTCGCGCCGCGCGTGGCGACGTCACGGGTGGAATCGAGCAATACGAACGAACCATTCGTCTGCTTCCGGACCCAGCATTCGTCGCAGCGTTGGGAGACTTGTACGAGATTGCGGGACGCCACAAAGAGGCAGCTGCGCAGTATGCGCTCTTCGAGGCCATCGCGCGGCTCAGCGAAGCATCAGGCAATCTCTACAATCGCCAGCAAGCACTTTTCCATGCCGACCACGATATCAAGCCACAGGCGGCCTATGCGAATGCTGCCAAGGAATACTCCGTCCGAAAAGATATCTATGGGGCAGACGCAGCGGCTTGGACGGCTCTCAAAGCAGGGAAACTCCCCGAGGCACAGGCGGCCATCAAAGATGCGCTTCGCTTGGGTACGCAGGACGCAAAGTTGTTTTACCACGCGGGAATGATCGCGCGGGCCGTCGGGGATAGAGCCTCCGCGAACGGCGATCTAAAACGAGCGCTCGCGCTCAACCCTCAGTTCGATCCGATACAGGCTTCGGCGGCTAGGGAGACGCTGGCCAGTCTCGCCGCGGAACAGAACAACAGAGCGAACCCAACCAGCGATGGAAAGTAATCGAAGGGATAAGCGCATGAATTCAATGTATGAGAATCTTTCCCTCCTGCGTCGCCTCGCCGTGCTAACTGCTTGCTGGTTGTTGCTTTCCCCGACCACCTTCGCCCATCCCATGGGCAATTTCAGTATCAGCCACTACACGGGAATTCACATCGAGCAGGGATTCATCGAGCTGCACTATCTGATCGATATGGCGGAAATTCCCACGTTTCAAGAGATGCAGCAGAACGACTTTGTGGCGCAGGCGGACGATCCCCGGGTGCGGGCGTACCTCTTGAGGCGAGCGCAGGTCTTTAGGAACGGATTGCTGCTCACGCTGAACGGCCGGCCACTCCCTTTGGAACTCAGCTCGCAAGACATACTATTCACCCAAGGTGCTGGCAATCTTCCAACCATGAAGTTTGGTCTCGTTTATCGCGCGATGGTGGGTGACGCGTGCGGAGCCGCGCGTTGCGAACTCGAGTATAACGATGCGAATTTTCCCGGCCGCGTGGGTTGGAAGGAAGTCATTGCTTCTCCGGGCGCCTGGGTTTCCATGGAAAGCAGCTCCGCGCCTTCGCACGACCGCAGCGGTCAGCTCGCGAACTATCCCACCGATCTGATCCAGAGCCCACCGCAGGATGTCACCGCGAAGGTCGTTTATGAGGCCGCGGTCACTCCCCCGACGGCTGCCAATTCTATCGCAACGTCCGCGTCAGTGGCTTCTCCATTGGCCGCGGCTTCCCGTCAAATCCAGCTCAAACCCAATCAGCAGACCACATCGCGCAACTCCTTCACTGAGTTGATGACCACAAAACAATTCAGTCTTGGCATCGTGTTGCTCGCTGCGATCCTCGCCGCGGGACTTGGCGCACTTCATGGCCTCGAACCGGGCCACGGCAAGACGATTGTGGCCGCCTACCTGATCGGTTCGAAGGGCACTGCGCGGCACGCGTTGCTTCTGGGAATGGTTGTGACGATAGCACATACGGCGGGAGTCTATTTGCTGGGAGCCGTCACACTCTACGCCCAGAAATACATTCTGCCAGATCGCATTTACCCCTTCCTTAGCGTCCTTTCCGGAATCCTCATAGCTGGGATGGGGTGTTATCTATTCCTGAAACTCTATGTCGGAGCTGACTTCACGCACTCGCACGAAATCCGTTCTGCCGCGAGGGTTTCGCAGGAAGAGAGCCAAGAACGCCGCAGCACAATTTCTGCACGGCAGTTGCTCGTTCTGGGGATGACCGGCGGAATCGTTCCTTGTCCCGCCGCTTTGGTTGTGATGCTTAGCGCCGTGGCCTTGCATCGTACGGGGTTTGGATTGTTCTTGATTGTCGCTTTCAGCATTGGACTTGCAGCGGTGCTCATAGCTATGGGCCTGGCGGCTGTGTATGCCGGCCGCATGATGTCCCGTCTGCCCATTGATGGCCCGCTTGTTCAACGTTGGCTTCCCATGGGCTCAGCGATGACGATTACCGTTTTGGGCTGCGTCATCGCGGTGCGCGGCCTGATTGCTGCGGGCCTCGTGCAGATTCGAATGTGGTCTTGATTTTCCATTGGCGAGGTCTCTGAATGCTCGCGGTTAGCTGAACTTACTAAGGAGGGGAAGTGCTCTCATTTGCTGCGATTCTCGCTCTGGGGTTTCTTCTCGGCATGCGTCACGCTACAGATCCGGATCATGTCGTCGCCATCGCCACGATCGTCACCAAGCAACGGGGAATTGTGAAGGCGGGTTTTGTTGGCGTGCTTTGGGGACTTGGCCACACATTCACGATTTTTGTCGTTGGAACCATCATCATTCTTTTTCAGGTGAGCATACCGCCGCGCGTTGGCCTTTCGATGGAGTTGGCGGTGGCCGCGATGCTGATTCTCCTCGGCGTGCTAAATTTGACCGGCGTACTGAGTTGGCTGCAGGAGAAATTCACGCCAGGCTCAAAAGCGTTCGCCGCTTCCAGTGAACCCAGTAGCGATGTGACGGCCCCGAGGTGTCGCCACTCAGAAGCAGAACAACGGGCTGAGAGCAGCACGCCAAAGCGCTGGCTGGATCGGGTGTCACAAGGAGTGGGTCTCTACAACGTTTTGCGTCCACTCGTCATCGGAATCGTTCATGGTCTGGCCGGTTCAGCCGCTGTGGCCCTGCTGGTCATCACGACGATCCATGATCCGTGGTGGGCTATCGCTTACCTTCTTCTTTTCGGCTTAGGCACCATCGCTGGAATGATGTTAATTACCGCGTTGATCGCCATGCCTTTTGCCTTTACCATAGGAAAATTTGCCACCTGGAATCGTGGAATGGCGGTTGCTTCTGGTCTGTTAAGCCTGGGTTTTGGTTTGTTCCTTTCCTACCACATCGGTTTGGTAGATGGCCTTTTCACCGCGCATCCGTCTTGGACTCCTCGCTAGATCGCCTCTGGTGTGGTGCGGGTGCCAAAGAGAACGATCTCACAAAAACGACATTGCAACATGATGGCAACCGAGTCAGAGAATGAAAATGTGCGTCTCCCCTTGTGCTGTTACACTCCATTTTTTCGCGGTTTTCCACCGTTTTTCCACGACTGCCGTGACAACCACCTCTTCGGGGAACAACCGAACGCTTAGCGTCCCATGATTCGGGCTGTAATACTCCTCGGGTTTCTGAATGTCCCCCAAAGGGCTGATTCCAAGACATCTAGAGGTCGACTGGACTTCACTCCGGAAGACTAAATCCCGTGTCGACCATCACACGGAACGGCGAAGCGTCGCCGAGGGACTCTCGCTGAATCTGGCTCGGTATTCCCCCGCAAACCGACCCGGATGAAGAAATCCCCATCGCATCGCGGCCTGACGCTCTTCCCAATACGTCACCGTAATTCCGAACTAGAGCACTAAGTGATGCACGGTGAATATGGAAGGCGCGAGCCACGCCGGATGTCCGCTAGTGGAAGGCTGCGTCCAGAAGCGGACAGCCTCAGGGACCGAGCCCCGTCTCTAAATCGTCTTGCCACTCAACGAGCCCTCGATTTGGCAGTTGTAAACGAAGCCTCAATTTCTAGAGTTCGGGGCCCGATGACGGGCAAACCGCAAACTATGAATCAAGGCACGCCCCTCGTGCGCATCGAGGTCTCTGAGGCGGTGAGAATATCCGCAGCATGAGTCACTCGGCGACACATCGGAGGGATATGGATGCAAGGAGACGCGTCGCTATGCAGCGCAACGCGTCAATGCCTCCAGCCGCACCCGGTCTTCGGCACCCATCGCCGTGAACTCGATCCCCCATTCCCTTGCTGAACTCTGTATACCGAACCGCTCCAAGTGTCCTAATTTCACGTTCATGGACATGAAGATGCAACTTGATGATCGTACCGAGAGCTTCTTGCTTCGGTGTCTCGATGAATCGACCACGCAAACTGAGATCCCGGACCCCCAAGACATCCGAACCCAGGCTTATGCGCAACCTGGCGCGCCTGGCACTTCTCGGCCTCGGTCATAGAGTTAAGATTCTATCGTCGTGCTTCGGATGTCTATCCGATCTGCGCGATTGAAGGATTTGTGTTGCAAATCACGCTAGGCAAATCGATTGACTTGCTTATGAAGGCTGAATGAGAATACTCGCCAATTGATTCACCGCTTGGCTAATTTGAATGTCTTCAACAATTAACTCCCCTCTGCTGCGCCGATACGTTCTCCTTGAAACACACGATTTTGATAAGGCGACGGAAGCGACGGCACGCGCTATGCTCGACCACAAAGCGGAGCTCGCAAGCCCGAGGGAGAAGTTCCATTGCTCCCTCAGCCACGCACGCTTAACAGACATTTCTCTGGGATACTGGATTGGGCAGGGTAGGTTAGACATCCGCGCCGGACCCAGCACGTATTTGGTTCGCATGCAATTCGATGGTGCTTGCGAGTATCGTCTCGCTCGAGAAACTGTACTGCTGAGCAGGGACTGGACAGTTATTCAATCGCCGGAGGATGTCGCCAAGATAAGGACCAGCGAATTCTCCAAGATTCTGGGTTTTGCAATCGATGAAGCAGCAGTTGCACGCGAAATGGAAAATCGCCTCGGGCATCCGTTGGGCGTGAGGATCAAGTTCGCTCCAGGTATGAACACGGAGTCTGCCATTGGACAATTGTTCCGCCGCGAAGTGATTGGATTGTGCCTCGAACTCGATAAGAACTACACAGAACGCCTGGGTATCCGGCAGATGGAGCGTTCGCTGATATCGCTCCTGATTGACGGCCATCTTCACAATTATAACCGCATCCTGCATCGAGAGACCTCCACTGGTCCTTGGCAGGTGCGGGCAGTAGAAGAATTTATCCGTGAGCATGCGGATCAGGCGCTTTCCTTAGGTGATCTCGCCGTTGTAGCCGGAGTCAGCGCTCGTGCATTGCAATTCAGCTTCCGCAAACACCGTGGATGCAGCCCGATGCGATTTCTTCGAGCCACTCGGCTCGAGCGTGTGCGTGCTGAACTTCTCACTTCAGAGGATCGCACATCAGTCAGCGCCGCAGCCACAAAATGGGGTTTTCTACATTTCGGGCGTTTCGCGGCAGAATACCGGAAGCGCTACGCAGAGACGCCATTCACTAGCCTGCGACGTGGCGGGTCTCTTCGCCCATGAAGCTGACGGTCTCCGCGTGAAGCATAAGGCCGCTAAATCTGTCTCGGTAACGCATAGGTTCTGCGTGACGTTAATTCTCCCTAATTTCCATCCCAATTGCGCGAAGTGGATAGACGCAGGATCTCGCTGATTCCCATAATGGAACAACCGTTGGTAGGGCCCTACGAAGTCGGTCAATCAGTGAAAGTGTAGGCAGGTGGTCGGACAACGAGTCCAGATCCAATGTAGAGGCTGCGTCCGTTACGGGCAGTGATTGGGCCCACGAATGCCAGCATCCGTCTTTGGACATTGGCACCCGCCGAGCGCCGGAGTTTGGTCTCAAGGACGTGATGCTCGAATCCGTACGTCCACCACAAGCGAATCCATGCAGCTGGGCAGCCTGCAGCAATACGGCTGAAGCTAGTCTTTCCAGCCGTCCGCTGTGTCGCTTGCACTTTTACGAAATTGCCTGCCGCCGTCTGGCAGAATGCCGGGGGCGCTCCATCGCAACTCTTGCATCCGAAAGCGACGGAGCCGCCACCCTTACATTTCTCTCCGAACTTATCACGCAGACAACCAGTCTGGTGGTGAATGCCAAGTTCCTAAATGAAGCGCAGCGAGAGCAGTTTCTTGAACTTTCGATGGCGGCGATGGAACTCTCGAAGCGGATACAACGACATCCTAGGAAGCCAGCGGTCCTGGACGTTGCACTGTATAGGTCCAGGAATCCAACGCGCGTATGCGAATCGACAAAGACAATCAACATCAGCAAGCGAGGAGCCTGCGTCGAAACCCGAATTCTTTGGGAAGTAGGCGAAACGCTCTGGCTTGAAAATCCAGAAAGTGGACGACGGGCACTCGGGCGAGTGGCGTGGGTGACAAAGGCTGGGGTTGCGAGCGGTGCCCTTGGACTCGAGATCCTTGATTGGGAGGATTTCTGGGATCTGAGCGAGCAGATTACGAAAAGGGAGAGCTAGAGCAGGCGTTTCACAATGGGTTTGCGAGCAGCAGAGTTCTGTTGGATCGAGATTCAGATGCAACAATTTTCACGACAGAAAATTACGATCATTGTCGCTGAGGACATCGACGCGATTCGGGATTTGGTTTGTATCAAACTCGTAGCTGCCGGTTACACGGTGTTGCCCGCTGCGAACAGTCGCGCTGCCCTACAAGCAGCCGGGGACTTTGGTGGTCCGATTGACCTCTTGTTGACCGACATCGATATGCCTGCGGGCGACGGTCTGGAGTTGGCGAAAGCCCTGCTGAAACTTCATCCGCGAATGAGAGCGCTGTTCATGTCCGGAGCTTATGAGCCCTCTACTGCTGAGATTCTTGGTGAGGCGGCAGGCCGTCTTTTCCTCCTGAAGCCTTTCTCACGCGAGGAGCTACTTCATAAGGTGGAGGACGTACTCTCGTAGAACGGAGACTTGAGGCCTCAAAGAAAGTTGGGCTCGCGGGAAACGAACCCCCTGGAAAGAAGCGCGGGATCTCGCTGTTTCGATTCTCGAAATCTCGCTCGAGGAGAGGAAATGAAAAGCTGGAACGATTTCGGTTTGCAAAACCATCTCTCAAATCTGCTGGCAATTAGAAGCACGGCCCTCGTATTCGTTGTGGCTGCGCTTCTGAGTCTGACAGCAGCCCTGACGGCTCAAGAAAGCGCAGAAACGAAAGGTGACGCAACCAGGGTCATGGCCCTTGAAACGTTATGGAACCAGGCGGAAGTGGACAAGGACGTCCGTGCACTGGGTCAGATCGTCCCCGAAACTTTCATCTACGTCGACATTGACGGCAGCTTGAGGACGAAGTCGGAGTTCTTGGAAAGTGTAAAAAACGGCCCAGAGAAGCCGAGCGAGATCAGAAATGAAGCGATGCTTGCTCACGCCTATGCAAATACCGTCGTTGTGACGGGTGTGTACCGTGAAAAAGGAACCATCGGCGGAAAACGCTATTCGCGGCGGGGACGTTTTACGGACACTTGGATAAAATGGAAAGCGGCTGGCAGTGCGTTGCGAGCCAGTCGACTCTCGTCGAGAAATGAATCACGAGCGGATCGAGTTCGATCGGTCGTTGCGCTAAGCACGCAAAGCCACTATGTACACTCAACGAGTTCTTCCTCCTCGATCGCGGACGAGTCAACGACGGGCTGCGGCACGACCGCGTTGCGGCTCACCGAATACAGATAGTCGAGAAGCACGATGGGCAGGAGCACGATCGCGCCCTTCCACACTGTGGAGCGCGAAAACGCACCGCTTACCAACCCGGCAAATACGATCCCGCCCATGAAGTAGGGGAAAGCGTACTCATAGCAAGTACGGCTGACTTGCGCCAAGGGCCGACCCTCCACCAACCCAACCACAGCTGCGACGAGAGCGGTATTCAACGGCAGATAGAGGCTCCCTGCAAGAATGACAAGCGCTACTGGAGAATCCAGGGCGCTCCGCCCAAGAAGAAAATACGAGGCCTGTGAAGCGACGCTGGCGCTGAGGATTAGGGTAGCCGCGCTGAAGGCTACCTGGACAAGGCGCGGTTGCTTCGCCGCCCAAAGCGACTGCACCAGTCCGGCAGCCAGGCTGATCACGGCCACTTCGGAGAACCGGCAAAATGCCATCCCAAGAAGCAGAAAGACAAAGTTGGGTGACATCGTGCCGTCTATACCAGGGATTCGAATCTTGAGCGTCGACGCTACTGCCGCGAGCCCAAGATAGATCGCAAATTGTCGGAGGCTGGAGGATGACCACGATCCTGCTGCAAGGAGCAGGACCGTGGTTCCAGAGCAGATGATCAGTGCGATGTAGGCTTTAGCGATTCGTGGCATCAGTTTTTCTCCGGCGACGTTCCTGCTCACCGGACTCATTATTTGGAGTCTCCGACGGTGGAATTACCCCAAACGACCGAGTTGCCCCAAACCACCGAGTTGCCCCAAACGACGGAGTTTCCCCACACGACAGAGTTGCCCCAGACCACGGAGGAACTGCTAACGATGGAGACGGTATTCGTGGATGAGTTGTAGGTTGCTGTGGGTGACAGAGCGGAACCCACTGTCGAGGGGGCCAGATCGGTATTGGCCAGCGCGACCGAAGCGTCCACGGCACCTGCGCCCACTGCGAAAATGTCCTGCTCGATGTTATACAAGATGCCTGTGGAGAGGTCCGTGGCGGTCGTGTATTGAGAGAAGCCCTTCCAAGCGGTTTTCATCAAACGGGCTTTGACTTGGTCGGGTGTCAGTGACGGCGTCTTCTGAATCAGCAACGCTGCTACCCCGCTCACAACTGGAGTGGCCATGCTGGTGCCGCTCCCTGATCGAAATCTTGCCTGGACACTTTTGTTTGTATCCACTAAGAGGAATCGTGGACACATCGGAACAAACACTTCAGAACAGGGTGCAGGGACCAAAGAAGCGGCGTCGAACAGTCAGGGAGTGGCGGAAAATCATGGAAGAGACGCTCTTGCCGGGCGCCCGGTTGCAGCCGGCTCAATAGCGAGTACAGTTAAGTCTACGAATAACGGGCTATCTCTGAAGTTGAAGTAATTGTAAGTTCCGAGTTGCCGACCAGGACGAAGCCGCTGGCGCGGCGGACGCTACGCGTGAGGTGAGCGGAAAGGTTGGGTAGCTGACGTAGTGTTGGTCACGGAGAAAGGAGACTCCTGTGACCCGTCTACGCAAGATGATGCTGGAGGAACT
>WNGK01012977.1_pt1 | contig 11522 bp, 7 predicted proteins | sample 5400601 | NCBI WGS metagenome assembly WNGK01 (sample SAMN13153376, study PRJNA577476) | soil metagenome | isolation source: 60 cm soil or saprolite under Garry oak tree replicate 1 | place: USA:California | collected 2016-06-15
TCTTCAACATGCTCACCGGCCTCTACCGCCCGACGTCGGGCATGATCGTCTTCGACGGCGTCGACATCACCGACAAGCCGCCACACGCGATCACGAAGCTCGGTGTCGGCCGCACGTTCCAGAACATCCGCCTCTTCCCGCAGATGACGGCGCTCGAGAACGTGCTCGTCGGCATGCACTCGCGCCTGAAGGGCGGCATCCTCGGCTCGATCTTCGGGCTGCCCCGCGTCCGTCGCGAGGAGCGCGAAGCCGAAGAGACGGCACGCGAGCTGCTGGCCTTCTCGGGGCTGCGGAGCGTCGACGACGAGCTTGCCGAGAGCCTTTCCTACGGCGACCAGCGCCGGCTCGAGGTCGCCCGGGCGCTCGCGACGGAGCCGAAGCTGCTGCTCCTCGACGAGCCGACCGCAGGCATGAACCCGCAGGAGACGGTCGCGTTTCTCGACTTCGTCGCGAAGCTCCGCGAGGAGCGCCCGATCGCGATCCTCTTGATCGAGCACGACATGAAGGTCGTGATGGGCGCCTCCGAGCGCGTGACCGTGCTCGACTACGGCGAGAAGATCGCCGAGGGCTCGCCGAAAGAGATCCAGCAGGACCAACGGGTGATCGAGGCCTACCTCGGCAAGGCGGCGACCACGTGAGCGCCGCTGCGACCCCGCGCGAGATCACGCTCCGCCTCGACGACGTCCACACGTTCTACGGCTCGATCCAGGCGCTGAAGGGCATCTCGCTCGAGGTGCGCGAGGGCGAGATCGTGACCCTGATCGGTGCGAACGGGGCCGGCAAGTCGACCACGCTGCGCTCGATCAACGGGCTCAACACGCCGCGCGAGGGGAAGATCTACTTCCAGGGCAAAGACATCACGCGGAGCGCGCCGCACGACATCGTCGAGATGGGCATCTCGCAATCGCCCGAGGGACGCCGGCTCTTTCCCCGCATGACCGTGCTGGAGAACCTGGAGATGGGCGCCTTTCAGCGCCGTGACCGCTCGCGGATCAAGGAGGACCTCGAGCGCGTGTATTCGCTCTTCCCGAGACTCGCCGAGCGCAAAAGCCAGCGGGCGGGGACGCTCTCCGGCGGCGAGCAGCAGATGGTCGCGATCGGCCGGGCGCTGATGGCGCGGCCGAAGCTGCTGATGCTGGACGAGCCTTCGATGGGTCTCGCGCCGATCTTCGTCGAGCGGATCTTCGAGATCATCCGCGAGATCAACGAGCAGGGAACCACGATCCTGCTGGTCGAGCAGAACGCGCTGATGGCGCTCGACGCGGCCGATCGCGGCTATGTGCTCGAGACCGGGCGGATCGCGCTCGCCGATGATGCCAAGAGCCTGCGCGCCAACGAGGACGTAAGGAAGACGTACCTGGGAGAAACCTAAGTACGATCCCAGCCGCAGGCTCACCAAGAGCCGGCCCAGCTTCCGCAGAGGAAAGGACCGAGCATGAATCGTTTGAAGATCCCGTCCCTGGCAGGACTCACAGTCCTCGCCCTGGTCGTCGTTTTCACGGCGGGCTGCGGAGGCAGCGGCAAGAAGGCTTCGAGCACGACCACGAGCGGAACCACCAACACGACCTCGACCACGATCTCAACCCCCGCGACCGACAGCAAGATCGCCGCGGAGGTTCCCGCGAAGTTCAAGTCGAAGACTCTGACCTTCGCAACGGACGCCACCTACGCGCCGAACGAGTTCATCGGCTCGAACGGCAAATCGATCGAAGGCATGGACCCGGACCTTGGCAAGGCTCTTGGCGCCGTCATGGGAGTCAAGGTCAAGTTCGTGAACACGACCTTCGACGGGATCATCCCCGGCCTCGCCGCCGGCAAGTTCGACGTCGGGATGGCGTCGTTCACCGACACGAAGGAGCGCCAGAAGGTCGTCGACTTCGTCACCTACTTCGAGGCGGGCACTTCCTTCTACGTCAAGGCATCAGGTGGACCGACGATCAACTCGCTCGCCGACCTCTGCGGGCACTCGGTCGGCGTGGAGCGGGGAACGACCCAGGCCGATGACTCCACCGCTCAGAACGGGAAATGCAAGTCGGCCGGGAAGTCCGGCGTCAAGGTCTCCGTTTATCCGGACCAGAACGCGGCGAACCTGTCGATCTCGAGCGGCCGCGCCCAGGTCGGCATGGCCGATTCCCCCGTGGCGGCCTACATCGTCAAGCAGTCGAACGGACAGTTCAAGCTGACGGGCAAGTCGTACAACACGGCCCCGTACGGGATCGCGATTCCGAAGGGAAGCGGTCTGACGAAGCCGTTTCTCGGCGCGCTCAAGGCCCTGATGTCGGACGGTACGTACAAAGCGATCCTGACCAAGTGGGGGGTCGAGGACGGCGCAATCACGAATCCGAAGATCAACGGCGCGATTAGCTAAACGACACCGGCTCTAGTCTCGATGGCGAGCGAGTCCGCCGAGCCGGTCCGACCCGACGAGATCAAGGCGATCCCGGTCCGCCACCCGGGCCGGTGGGTCGCGGCCGCGATCATCGTCTACCTCTCCGCGGCGCTGGTGAAGTCGGTCGCGACCAACCGGCGATCGGGATCGTCATCGGAATCCTGCTCGCGGTCATGCGCCTCTCCGTGAATCCTCTGGTCTCGGGGGCAAGCTGGCTCTACATCTGGCTCTTTCGGGGCACGCCCGTCCTGGTCCAGATCCTTTTTTGGGGCTACATCTCCGCTCTGTACCCACGCCTTTCGCTGGGGATTCCGCTCGGGCCGCAGTTCGTGCATTTCACCGCGAACTCCGTCATCAGCCCGTTCGTGGCCGGGATGCTCGCCCTCGGGCTCAACGAGGGCGCCTACATGGCGGAGATCGTGCGCGCAGGAATCATCTCGGTCGAGGAGGGCCAGACCGAGGCGGCGCAGAGCCTTGGGATGACTCGTCTGCAGACGATGCGCCGAATCGTCCTGCCGCAGGCGATGCGCGTGATCGTCCCGCCCACCGGCAACGAGACGATCTCGATGCTCAAGACGACGTCACTCGTCAGCGTGATCGCGGTTACCGACCTGCTCTATTCGGTGCAGCTGATCTACGCCGTCAACTACCGGACGATTCCGCTGCTGATCGTGGCGAGCATCTGGTACCTGATCGTCACGACCCTGCTGTCGTTCGGGCAGTACTACCTCGAGCGCTACTTTGGTCGTGGCACCGCGCGGGAGCTGCCGCCAACGCCGCTCCAACGATTGCGCCGAAGTCTGTCCATTCGTCACGGGTACTACCAGATAACGAGCATCGGCCCGATGGTCAAAGCAGAAGCCGTGCACAAGCGCTTCGGCCGCCTCGAGGTCCTGAAAGGAGTCTCGCTCGAGGTTCAGCCCGGCGAGGTCGTCTGCATGATCGGAGCCTCCGGCTCCGGCAAGTCGACGTTCCTGCGTTGCATCAACCATCTGGAGCGAATCGACGCCGGGCGGCTGTGGGTCGACGGGCGGCTGGTCGGCTACCGGCAGTCGGGCGACAAGCTCTACGAGCTGCGGGACGCCGAGGTCTGCCGCGAGCGCTCCGAGATCGGAATGGTCTTCCAGCGCTTCAACCTCTTCGGGCACATGACCGCGCTCGAGAATGTGATCGAGGCACCGATCCGCGTCAGGAAGCTGAGGAAGCGAGACGCCGTCGCGCAAGGAAGATCCCTGCTCGAGCAGGTCGGGCTGGCCGACAAGATCGACAACTACCCGGCGCAGCTCTCTGGTGGCCAGCAGCAGCGCGTCGCGATCGCCCGCGCGCTCGCGATGAAGCCGAAGTTGATGCTCTTCGACGAGCCGACCTCGGCCCTGGATCCGGAGCTCGTAGGCGAGGTTCTCGATGTCATGAAGGGATTGGCTCTCGACTTCCAGACGACGATGATCGTCGTCACCCACGAAATGGGGTTCGCGCGCGAGGCGGCCGACAGGGTCCTGATGATGGACGACGGCCGGATCATCGAAGAGGGAACCCCCGAGCATTTCTTCACCGCGCCGCGGGAGGAGCGGACGAAGCAGTTCCTCTCGGCGATTCTCTAGCCGAGGAAACCTGGATCGTCTCATCCCGGCTCAGACTGTGAACGCTCCGTAGTGACACGAAGGGGGAAGTACGGCGGGGAGAGGAGGAAGCCGACGCGCGGCGGGCCGCCGGCGCGGCCGTGCGCCAGCTCGAGCGCGGTGCCAATCCCCTGCGACGGCACGAAGCCGAGCTGCCGCGCGGCGACGGCGTCCCGGCAGCCGGCGACGATGACCGCGCCAAGGCGACCGACGGCCGGGGCGCAGGCGCTCCAGTCGACGAAGGGGAGCAGCGGGTGGCAGGAACGCTGCCCCCGGTAGGCCTCGATCGCGCGCGGATCCTCGACCGCGGCGCGCTCGGAATCGATCAGCTCCACCGACTCGCGTCCGAAGCGCGTGGTCGCCTGGAAAAAGGTGCGGTACGGCTGCTGGGTCGGATGAGCGAAGTGCCGGTTGAACCGGTGCAGGAGGATCGCAGTTCCGCCCTCGATCAGCGGAAACCGGTCGCGCCACATCCGCAGGGCTAGCCCGAGCCCGAGATACGCGGCGAGTAGCGGGTTCGGCCGTTCGCGCGGCAGGAACGGCGTCGTCCGTGGGATCCCGATCACGATCGCGTCGAGCTGTCCCTCGAGTGGGGCCGACCGCGTCTCGACGCCGCGGAGCAGCGCTTCGGCGTGCGCGACCGAGGGTGGACCGCCGTAGGCCGCGGCGAGGGAGAGCTCCCGCCGCAGCGAGCGAATGATCCGGTCGCGCGTCCAGCCCGGCAGCAGCCCGAACGGCCGGCGAAACGCGGAGCCCGCAATTCGGTCGAGCGCCTCCTGCTCGTACGGGTAGCCGCGGGCGGCGCCGCCGAGGCGCGGGTGGTTGAGCGTCAACGAAGCGCCGATCACGGGTACCCGGCGCGAGAGCTCGCGCTCGATCGCGACGGCGAGCTGCCACCCTTGCGAGGCGCTGGTCTCGAGGAGGGAATAGGCGCCCGCGGCGCGCAGGGTATCCCGTCCCGACGCGCCCAGTAGCGCTGCCGGGCCGCCGTGGATGACGGTCTCGGCCGCCGTGACGACGACGATCACGTCGGTCTCGAGCAGGCTGGGGTGGATGCGGAGCGGGATCCGGCCCAACTGCCCGATCTCGACCAGGCCGGGATCCTCGACGTCGTGGATCACCACCCTGCCGCGGAAGCGCCGGGCGAACGCCGGCGAGACGATCCCGAGCTGCTCGAGGTCGCGCTCGCCGAGCCGTCGCGCAAGTCCTCCCGCAACGAGCAGCGTCTGATTCTCGACCGGGACGCCGGCTCGCCGGAGCTCATCGACGACGGCGCCGATCGCCGCTCGCCGCGGGTCGTTCTGCGCGGTCGGGATCGGCAGCGACGGCGGCTCGATCACGATCGTGGCGCGCCCCCGCGGCCTTGTCAGGGCCTCGAGAGGCTCGCCGGCGAGGGGAAAGCGGAGCGCGTCTCTGACGGCCGCGCCGATGTCTCCGATTGCCTCGCCTGGCGGCCGCGGCCTCAGGATGACTGCGTCGTCCGGCGTGTTCACGACCGTCAGCCGCGACCCCGAGAGCATGGGGACGCGCGTCAAGGCAGCGCGCGGTAGAGCCTGTAGAAAGTCGGCCGGAAGCCGCGGCGCGGCCAGTGCCGCGACGAGAGCAGGTTGACCGAGCGCCAGTCGGTCGTGATCGAACGAAAACCGTGCTCGTGCGCCCAGGTGAGCGCGTGCCCCATCAGCGCGAGGCTGACGCCCGACCCCCGCGCCGCGGGCAGCGTCGCCGCGTGCGAGAGGTCGATGTTGTCGTCAGGAACGCGGAGGTCGCCGGTCGGACGGCTGTAGAGGACGACGTGCCCGACCGGCATTCCGGCCCGCTCCGCGACGAAGTGGGTGTACAGCTCCGGGTCGTCCCAGAGATCGCTCCAGTCCGCCCGAAATTCCTCGTCGCTTCCGATCGCCAACCCGGAGAAGCTCGGCGGCCCCGCCTGGTGCTCATGGAGGCTTCGGTCGAGCTTCGCGACCAGCTCGAGATCGTCGGGCGTTCCGGGCCGGATCTCGACGGCGGCCTCGACGGGCTTCATCGCCGCTGTCTCGCGCACGGCCCAGACGAACTGGACGCCGAAGGCCAGCCGCAGCCAGGGGTCGATCAAGGCCTCGTCGCTCGACGGGATCAGGGCGAGATGGCGAGTGGCGCCGGCCGCAACCCAGCGCGCCGCGAGCGCGGCGTACAGGTCGCGAATCGTCTCGCCCTGGCCCTTCGCCGCCGCGCAGCCGGCGAAGTCGACCATCCCGCGCCTGTCCCCGAGCAGAGGATCGTCCTCAACCCGGCCGATCACGTAGGCCACCAGGTCGTCCCCGTTGAGCGCAACGACGCCGCTCGCCAGCTCGTGATCTAGATCACGTTCAAGCTGGGCGCGGAAGTCGGAGACCTCCGGCAGCAGCGGCTCCGCCACGCGGTGGCGCGCATGGCGGTCGGCGAGCAGCGCCGCGGCGGCGGCGAGATGCTCGTCTTCTAGTGGCTCGATTTCGATCCCGGGCATCGCGGCGGGACGATAGCTTTGGGGTGGATGCCAAAGACACTAACCGGCGAGGAGCTGCAGCTCGACGACGCGCCCGCCCGCGATTCCGAGCTCTTCCTCGTCGACGGAAACAACCTCGCCTACCGCGCCTTCTTCGCGCTGCCCGAGGAGCTCGCGACGAGCGAAGGCTTCTCGACGAACGCCCTGCTCGGCTTCACGAACATGCTCTTCAAGCTGCTCGGCGACTACAAGCCCAAGGGGGTCGCGGTCGCGTGGGATACCCGGCCGGTGCACCGCCACGAGCTGCTCGACACGTACAAGATCGAGCGGAAGCCGATGCCGGGCCTGCTCGCGGAGCAATTCCCGTACTTCCGGCCGATCGTCGAGGCCTTCGGCTACCGCAACCTCGAATTCGAGGGCTGGGAGGCCGACGACGTGATCGCGACGCTGGCGACGCGTGCCGACGAGGCCGGGGTGAAGACGACCGTCGTCTCGACCGACCGTGACGCCTTTCAGCTCGTCTCGGACAACGTCGCGCTGATGATGACCCCGCGCGGGGTCTCGGACGTGCACGTCTACACGCCCGAGCGCGTGGAGGCCCGCCTCGGGATCAGGCCCGATCAGGTGCCGGACTTCATCGGGCTGAAGGGCGATCCGTCCGACAACATCCCCGGCATTCCCGGGATCGGCGACAAGACCGCCGGCCAGCTGATCGCTCAGTACGGGTCGCTCGAGGAGGTGATCGAGCACGCAGACGAGCTGACCCCGGCGCGTTCGCGGGCGGTCAAGGAGCACGCCGAGCAGGCGCGGGCGGCGAAGGAGCTGGCGACGATGCGGCGCGACCTCGAGCTCGACTGCGACCCGGCCGAGCTCGTCCTGGCGCCGCCTGACCGCTCGCAGCTGAAGGAGATGTTCCGGCGTTTCGAGTTCCGGAACCTGCTCAACCGGGTCGATGAGCTCGACGAGGCCGTGCCCGCCTCGGCGCGCGAGGTCGAGGGCGTCGCGGTGCCCTGGCGCGAGGGTGAGCTCTCGGGCTCCGGGGGATTCGCCGCGGACGCCGATCGCGCGGCGCTCGCGACCGAGGACGAGGTTGTTGTCGGGCCGCGGCCGGAGAAGCTCGAGGGCGAGCTCGTCGCGCACGACGCCAAGGCACTGCGCGTCGAAGCCGTCGACGACACGATGATCGCGGCGTACCTGATCGAGCCTAGCCGCGCTTCGTATGAGCTCGACGATCTCGCCGCCGAGTACGGCGTCGAGCTGCTGCCCGAGCCCGACGCCGAGGAGGAGACCGCCCGGCTCGTCCGTCATGCCGCGGCGACACTGCGTTTGCGCGAGCCGCTGCTCGAGCGGGTGCGCGAGCGCGGCCACGAGCAGCTCTACCGCGAGATCGAGCTGCCGCTGACGCCGGTGCTCGTCGCGGTGGAGCAGGTCGGGGTCAAGATCGACACGTATCGGATGGGCGAGATCACGGCGCGCCTCGCAGACCGGGTCGAGGAGCTGGAGGCCAAGGCTCAGGAGCTCGCGGGCGAGGAGTTCATGCTCGGCTCGACGCAGCAGGTGGCTCGGATCCTGTTCGAGAAGCTGGAGCTGACGCCGGGCCGGAAGGGCAAGACCGGCTACTCGACCGACACGCGGGTGCTGCGAACGATCCGAGGCGAGCACGAGATCGTGCCCGTGATCGAGGAGTGGCGGGAGTACTCGAAGCTCCTCAACACCTACCTCGGACCGCTGCCGTCGCTGCTCGGCGAGGACGGCCGCCTGCACACGACCTTCAACCAGACGGTCGCTGCGACGGGGCGGCTCTCGACCTCGAACCCGAACCTGCAGGCGATCCCGATCCGAACGGAGCTCGGGCGCGAGATCCGGTCCGCCTTCGTCGCCGAGCCCGGCTGGAAGCTCGTCTCGGCCGACTACTCGCAGATCGAGCTGCGGATCCTCGCGCACGTCTCGGGCGAGCCGAAGCTGCGCGAGGCCTTTGCGCGGGGAGAAGACATCCATCGCGCAACGGCGGCCGAGGTGCTGGGCGTCGATCCCGCAGAGCTGACGACCGGCCAGCGCTCAATCGCGAAGATGATCAACTTCGGGATCGTCTACGGGATTTCGGCGTTCGGACTCTCGGAGAACCTCGAGATCCCGCGCGAGGAGGCGCAGGCCTACATCGACGCGTACCTGGCGCGCTTCCCGCACGTACAGGACTTCATCCAGCGCACGATCGAGCAGGCGCGGGAGGACGGCTATACGACGTCGCTGCTCGGCCGGCGGCGGCCGGTCCCCGAGCTGCGGGCGTCGAACCGGCAGACGCGCTCGCTCGGAGAGCGCCTGGCCGTCAACTTCGTCATGCAGGGCTCGAACGCGGACATCATCAAGGTGGCGATGATCGCCATCCACCGCCGGCTGCGCGAGGAAGGCCGCGGCGCGCGCCTGGTGCTGCAGATCCACGACGAGCTGCTGCTCGAGGCGCCGGAGAACGAGGTCGCCGCAGTTAAGGAACTGGTCCGCGAGGAGATGATCGCCGCCTACGAGCTCGACCCGCCACTGGCCGTGGACGTGGGCGCCGGCGACGACTGGAACGAAGCTAAATCGTGAAAGTCCGGCCCGCTTCGCGGGCCATGACGACTCTCACGATTATCGGTGGCAATACAGGCCGCGGTTGCCGTGACGGGCAAAGCCCGCCCCGGCGAGCGGTCGTTGCATCACCGAGGTCACCAATGCGTTTCGACTGTTTGCCTGGGAGAGCTCAATCGCGGTTAGGGCATAGGGTCTCCGCATGCAATTCGCGCTGCCTGACGGCTACAACCTGAACGTCGAGGAGGTCGGCAGCGGCTTTCCGGTGATCGTGCTCCACGGCGGGCCGGGGCTGGACCACTCGATGTTCCGGCCGTACCTCGACCCGCTCGGCGACGAGTACCGCCTGCTCTACGTCGACGAGCGCGGGCAGGGCCGCTCCCAGCGGGTCGACCCCGCGACGCTCTCGCTCGAGGCCTTCGCCCGGGACGTCGACCTGCTGGCCGAGACCCTCGAGCTCGACAGCTTCGCTCTGCTCGGCCACTCGTTCGGCGCGATCATCGCCACCTACCACGCCACCGAGCTCGGCACCGCCGCCGCCTACGTCATCTCCGCGGGAGGCGACTCGAGCGCCGCGCTCGACGCCGATGTCACGGCCGCGCTCGACGCGCTGGGCGACGGCGGCAAAGCGATCGCCCAGTCGTGGGAGGACGAGAAGACCGTCGAGACGGACGCGCAGCTCATGCAGCTCCTCCGCGACCAGTTGCCGTTCCACTTCCACGGCGAGCCGCCACCCGGCTACGCCGAGCAAACCGTCCCGTCGCCCGAGGTTCTACGCCACTTCGCCAACGCAGGCTACGGCGACTTCGACTACCGCCCGAAGCTGAAGAACGTCGACAAGCCGACGCTCGTCATCGTCGGCGAGTACGACCCGACGACGACCCCGCGCGCGGCGCGTGTGCTCCACGAGGGAATCGCGGACAGCGAGCTCCACGTTGTCCCCGACGCGGGCCATTTGAGCTTCGTCGAGCAGCCCGACGACTACATCTCGGCGGTGCGCGACTTTCTGAGCCGAGCCGCCAAATAGAGGCCGAACCGCCGAGGCTATACTGACCGCCGCTTTGGCGAACGAGACAGTCAACCCAGAAACCGAGACCGTAGAGCCGCAGGCCCCGCCGCCGGACCTCGACGACGCTGCGTTCTGGACGACCGGCCCAGAAGGCGAGCTCGTCCCGAACTACGACGCTACCTTCCCGACGATCAACGAGGGCGAGGTCGTGCACGGCACGGTCGTGCGCGTCGACAAGGACGAGGTTCTCGTCGACATCGGCTACAAGTCGGAAGGCGTGATCCCGGTCGCCGAGCTCTCGATTCGCCGCTCGGTCAACCCCGAGGACGAGGTTCAGGTCGGCGAAGAGATCGATGCGCTCGTGCTCACGAAGGAGGACGCCGAAGGCCGGCTGATCCTCTCCAAGAAGCGCGCGCGCTTCGAGCTCGCGTGGAAGAAGATCGAGGGCGCGGCCGAGTCGGGCGAGCCGGTGGTCGGGAAGGTGATCGAGGTCGTCAAGGGCGGCCTGATCCTCGACCTCGGTGTGCGCGGCTTCCTGCCGGCCTCCCTGGTCGACATCCGCCGCGTCCAGGACCTCGACGAGTTTCTCGGCCAGGAGCTGCGCGCGAAGGTGATCGAGCTCAACCGTTCGCGCAACAACGTCGTGCTCTCGCGCCGCGCCGTGCTGGAGGACGAGCGCAAGGAGCAGCGGCAGCAGATCCTCGACCGCCTCAACCCCGGCGACGTCGTCGACGGCCAGATCTCCAACATCGTCGACTTCGGCGCCTTCGTCGACCTCGACGGGATGGACGGCCTGATTCACATCAGCGAGCTGTCCTGGAGCCATGTCAACCACCCGTCCGAGGTGCTCGAGATCGGCCAGGACGTGAAGGTCAAGGTGCTCGACATCGACCGCGAGCGCCAGCGAATCTCGCTCGGCCTCAAGCAGACGCAGTCGGATCCCTGGCAGCAGGTGCTCGACACCTACAGCGAGGGCGACGAGGTCGAAGGCAAGGTGACCAAGGTCGTCACCTTCGGCGCTTTCGTCGAGATCCTCCCGGGTGTCGAGGGGCTCGTGCACATCTCCGAGCTCGCCCAGCACCACGTCGAGAACCCGCGCGAGGTCGTCTCGCAGGGGGACGAGGTGAAGGCGAAGATCATCGAGGTCGACGGCGAGCGCCGTCGGCTGTCGCTCTCGCTCAAACGCGTCGAGGGCGGCGGTGTCGTGGCGCGTGCCGACGACTCGGAGCCGATCGAGGGAACGCCGGATCTCGACCTTTCGGAAGAGGTTTTTCCGGAGACGCAAGCTGTCGCCGACGCCGTTTCCGCCGACGAGGAGCCCCTGCCGGACCCGGTTGCGGCGGAGGTCGTCGAGACGCCGGGCGGCGAGGCCTCCGAGACCGCGCCGCCTGACACGGGCGATCTGGCGGCCGAGCTCGTCGATGACAGCATCGAGGCGGACGCCCAGTCCCCGGACGAGCCGGGCCCCGGTGACTCCGA
>WNGK01007400.1_pt1 | contig 11521 bp, 8 predicted proteins | sample 5400601 | NCBI WGS metagenome assembly WNGK01 (sample SAMN13153376, study PRJNA577476) | soil metagenome | isolation source: 60 cm soil or saprolite under Garry oak tree replicate 1 | place: USA:California | collected 2016-06-15
TGCGCGGTTCGGGCGTGAACTACGACATTCGCAAGGTCGATCACTATGGCATCTACGACCGCTTCAAGTTCCGCGTACCGCTGGGAGACCATGGCGATGTGTTTGACCGCTACATGGTGCGCGTGCTGGAGATGCGCGAGTCTATCCAAATTTTGGAGCAGGCGCTGAAGGAAGTTCCCGCCGGCCCGATCATGGATCCGAAAGCCAAGATTCGCGGCTTCCGTCCAAAGCCGGGCGAAGCGTACGGAAGGATCGAAGCGCCCAAGGGAGAGCTTGGTTTTTACCTGATTAGCGATGGCAGCCCGAATCCCTATCGTTATCGCGTTCGCCCGCCGAGCCTGATCAATCTGACAGTTTTGGAAGACATGTGCCTGGGGCAAAACGTGGCGGATGTAGTGCTGATTTTCGGAAGTGTGGATATTGTTCTGGGTGAGGTCGATCGGTAGGGGAACTTCGCAAGCTGCTAGCTTCTAGCCTCTAGCTTGTTTGTACGACACACTGCCGAAGTGGAACCAGGTAAAAGTAAAACGTTGAATGCAATTAGCTGCGGTCTGACGCGAAAGAGCTGGAAGCTAACAGCTAAAAGCCAGGAGCTGTTTTTCATGCTGGGTGAAGGCATACTGAAGGGCTTGGCGGAGACGGCCAAAAATTTTGCCGGAAGCTTCGTCTCCAAAGAGCGGCTGACGACGGTGGAGTATCCGGAAGAGCGGCTGCCCCTGCCCGAGGCTTCGCGCAATTTCCCGTTCCTCGTGTACGACGGGCCGGACTGGGAGAAGGGTCTGCGCTGCGTGGCCTGCCAGATCTGCGAAAAAGAGTGCCCGCCCAAGTGCATCTACATCGAGAAAAGCAAGGACAAGAAGCCGGACTTCACGGGCAAGCCGCAGATCTACCCGGCGAAGTTCGACATCGATATTTCGGTTTGCATGAGCTGCCAGATCTGCGTCGAGGTGTGCCCGTTCGAGGCCATCAAGATGAATAACGAATTCGAGCTTTCGACAGACGACCGTTTCAGCGGGCTGCTGCTCGATCGCCAGCAACTGGCGAAGTCGAACGAGTACTACCACCAGATTCATCCCACCGAGGCCACGGAGGTGGACGCCAAGTTGGCGGAAGAAAAGGCCAAGGCTGAAGCGAAAGCCAAGGCCGATGCGGCGGCCAAGGCTAAGGCTGCCGCTGATGCCGCGGCCAAGGCGGCGGCTCCGCCGAAAGCTCCCGAGGGCGGAACCGGCACTCCGACCTCTTCCGCTACGAAACCTGCCGACCCCGCACCCCAACCCACGCCCAAGACAGAAGGAGGAGACTAGTCGATGGTCAGCACGCTGGACCAGATATTTGTTCTCCTCAAGCATTGGATCGTGGGCTACCTGCCGCCCGTATTGCAGCCGCTGGCAGGCGTGCTGCTCAGCGTCGTTTGCATCGTCGCATTATTTCCTGCTCTCTTTGCGTTGACCACCGTTCTGGAACGCAAAGGGCTGGGCCGCATGCAAAATCGACTGGGGCCCAATCGCACCGGCCCCTTCGGAATCCTGCAGCCGGTGGCCGACGGCATCAAGGCGCTCACCAAGGAAGACATCGTCCCCGTGGGCGCGGATAGAACCGTGCATTTCCTTGCGCCGCTGGTGCTGGTGGTGGCCGTGTTCATGGGCTTCGCCGTGCTGCCCATGGGCCGCAACATGGTACTCGCCGACATGGACGCGGGCCTTTTGTTCTTCTTCGCCATCGGCGCATCGACGGAGTTGTCGGTGTTCATGGCGGGCTGGTCCAGCCGCAACAAGTATTCGCTGCTGGGCGCCATGCGCGCGGTAGCGCAGATGATCAGCTATGAAGTGCCGCTGCTGATGTCGAGCGTGGGCGTGGTCATGATCACTGGCTCGCTCTCGCTCTCGAAGATCGTCGAGGCGCAGAACCAGTACACCTGGGGCCTTCCCCACTGGTATATCTTCACGCCTTGGGGTCTGGCTTCGTTCCTGATGTTCGCCATCGCGGCAACTGCGGAGACCAACCGCTCTCCTTTCGATCTGCCCGAAGGCGAATCGGAACTGGTCGCGGGCTACTTTACCGAGTACTCGGGGTTCAAGTTCGCGCTGTTTTTCCTGGGCGAGTACCTGGGGATGTTCTCCATTTCGGGCCTCGGCGCAACGCTGTTTCTCGGCGGCTGGTCGGCGCCGTTTGCATTCCTCCAGTTCGTGCCCTCGTGGATCTGGTTCTTCGGGAAAATTATGCTCTCGATTTGCGTGATGATCTGGCTTCGCGGAACGCTGCCGCGCCTTCGCCAGGATCAATTAATGAACTTTGCATGGAAGTTCGTTATCCCCTTCACGCTGCTGAACCTGGTGAACGTGGCGGTTTGGCGCTTTCTGGGGGAAGGATGGGCGCGCTGGATCGTCTGTTCCGCGATCGTGATCGTCGCCTACCTGGCCATGGGCCGCGCCGGCATGCGCCGCAAAAACATTGCCCCGAGGAGTTATCGCTATGCCGAGTAATCCCTCCCATCACTCGGGTGGTCATCCTGAGCGGAGCCGCGCTTCCGGGGTCCCCAGCGACAGGTCTTGGCCGCTGGGGTGGGTGAAGCGCGGCGCAGTCGAAGGATCTGCGGTTGCTTCTCACCCTCTGTGCGCCCCCGAAAGCCTGGTGCAGCTATGAGCGCGGTCTTCTGGATACTTGCGGCGCTGACCGTGTTTGGCGGCCTGGCTGCGGTCACACTGAAGAATACGGTGCATTGCGCGCTCGCGGTCACCGTCGCCTTCGCCGGCCTGGCTCTGCTGTTCCTGCAGCTCGACGCGCAGTTCGCCGGCTTCGCGCAAATACTCATTTACATCGGCGCCGTTGCTATCCTGGTGGTTTTCGCGATCCTGCTCACGCGCGGGTCCGAAACACCAAAGGAGGGCATCTTCAGCCGTTCCTGGTTTGCCGGCATGACGATTGCCGCAGGAGTTTTTGCCGTCCTCGGTTGGGCCGTCATTCAGAGCAGTCAAGTGCTTCCGCACCAGGCCGAAGCGCCCAGCGTAACCGTCAACCAGATTGGCAACGCATTGCTGGGGCGCTATGTGCTGCCGCTCGAAATCGTCGCGCTGCTGCTCACGGCCGCGCTGGTCGGCGCAGTCATCGTCGCCATGAATGAAAAAGAGGAAAGCCAGTGACCCCGCTGGGTGGATATCTGTTGGTGGCCGCGCTGGTGTTCGCCATCGGGCTCGCCGGGGCGCTCACTCGCCGGAACGCCATCCTGGTGCTGATCGGGATCGAATTGATGCTCAACGCGGCCAACCTGAACCTGATCGCCTTCTGGCGCTACGGTCCGCACCCCGAATTGCTGACCGGCATGATGTTTGCCGTTTTTTCCATTGCTGTCGCTGCGGCCGAGGCCGCGGTAGGACTGGGTTTGGTGATTTCCATTTATCGACATGCGCACACCACGGATCTCGATGAGATGAACAGGATGAAAGGGTGAGCCGCTGATGCAGGAAAGTATGGGCTTCACTCCACAACTGACTGCGTCCTCCATCGCGCAGATCCTCTGGCTGATTCCGGCCGTGCCCATCGTGGCGTCAGGCGTAATCGCGCTGATGAAGCAGCCGGCGCGCAAGGTCGCGTCGACGCTGGCCATCGGCTCGCTGGCAGTTTCGCTGTTGCTGGCCCTGGTTGCCTTCGGCCACGTGCTTACGGGCTGGTCGCACGGCTTCTCGGTGCGCGAGACCGTCAACTTCACGTGGCTACAGATGGGCACCGGCACGGTCGACCTGGGCTGGGTGCTCGATCCGCTCTCCGCCGTAATGGCGGTCATGGTCACCTTGGTCGGCTTGCTGATCTTCATCTATTCCACCGGCTATATGGCCCACGACGAGAACTACACGCGCTTCTTCTGCTTCCTCTCGTTGTTCGCCGGTGCAATGCTGGGCGTGGTGATCGCGAACAGCCTGCTGCTGCTGTTCATGGGCTGGGAACTGGTCGGGCTCACGTCGTATCTGCTCATCGGTTTCTGGTACCAGCGGCCCTCGGCAGCCGCCGCCGCCAAGAAGGCATTCATCACCACGCGCGTCGGCGATATTTTCTTTCTGCTCGGAATCGTTTGGTTATTCAGTGAATCGGGCACGCTGCTCTTCTACAACCACGGCGCGGGCGCGCTGGAACCGGATGCGATCGCGACCATGCTCGCGGGCAAGGCGGCGCTGGGGTTGAGCGCGGCAACGGCCATCGGTTTGCTGATCTTTGCCGGCGCGGCAGGGAAGAGCGGCCAGCTTCCGTTGCACGTCTGGCTGCCGGATGCGATGGAAGGCCCGACCCCGGTGTCGGCTCTGATCCACGCAGCGACCATGGTGGCCGCGGGTGTTTACCTGGTTGCGCGCGTCTACCCGCTGATGGCCGCGGGTGGTACGCTTTCGCAGGGTGGGGCAGTCGCGGGCAGCACGACAACAGCGCTCACTGTTGTCACATGGGTCGGCGCTTCGACGGCGGTTTTCGCCGCGCTCATCGCGGTTGCGCAGAACGACATCAAGCGCATCCTCGCCTACTCTACCGTTTCGCAACTTGGCTACATGATGGCCGGCCTCGGCATGGGCGGTGTGGCGGTGGGCATGTTCCACCTGATCACGCATGCGTTCTTCAAGGCGCTGCTGTTCATGGGCGCGGGCTCGGTGATCCACGGCTGCCACGAAGAGCAGGACATTCGGCACATGGGCGGACTGCGCCAGGAAATGCCCGTGACCTTCGCGACGTACGCGGTGGGCATGTTGGCGTTGGCGGGGTTCCCGCTGCTGTTCTCCGGGTTCTGGAGCAAGGATGCGATTCTCGCGTCGGCGCACCAGTGGCACTCGGGACGAGGGCCGTTTTACCTGCTCGTCTTTGGCGCCTTGCTCACCGCGTTCTACATGACGCGGCAGGTGTGTTACGTGTTCTTCGGCAAGTATCGCGGCCACGGAGATGCGCATGAAAGCCCGCGCGTGATGACGGCGCCGCTCGCGATCCTCGCTTTCTTTGCGATTGCGCTCGGTATCGTCGGTACGCCGGCTTGGCCGTGGTTCCGCGCATTCCTCGAGAATCATCCGGCAGCCTTCGCGTTTTCCGGATTTAATGAGTCCGGATTCCTGCCGCTCATGCTGACCTCGGCGCTCGTTGTGTTTCTTGGCCTTGGCCTCGGTTCGTGGCTGTACGGCAACAAGTCGCCGCAACCTCAGGAACCGGATGCCCTTGAAAAGGCCGCACCCACCGTATGGGGCTGGCTGCGCGAACGCTTTTATGTCGATGAACTCTACGGCGTGACCGTGATCGCCTTCTACGCCTGGTGGGCGCGCGTAGCCGACTGGTTCGACCGCCGCATCTGGGGTGGTCTCATCGCTGCCATTACCCTCGCCTTCCGCGGCCTCGCGCACTTCGATCGCTTTTTCGACCGGCAGTTTGTGGACGGAGGCTTCGACAAAGGCTGCGAAGAAATCTATACCGGAGGCGGCTTGCTGGCGCGCGTTCAGACCGGGCGCGTGCAGCATTATCTGCGGTTGCTTGCAGTGGCAGTGGTCGTGCTGGCGGCAATCCTCATCTGGAGCAGCCGCTGATGAGCGAATTGTCGAATACCTTTCCGATATTGACCGTGCTCATTCTGCTGCCCGTCGCGGGCGCGGTCATCACGTTGTTCTCCGGACGGCATGCGCGCGCCGTGGCCATGATCGCCGCACTGGCCGCAATGGCTGTGGCACTTATTGTCTGGACCAGGCTGCCTCCTGACGGAACCATGGGGCTTGTCGAACAGCGCGCATGGGCGCCTTCGCTGGGCATCGACTATCACCTCGGCGTGGACGGCCTTGGCGCGCTCATGTTGGTGCTTTCAGCGTTGGTGACGCTGATGTCGATGGACGCTGCGCATCGTGTGCACGCCCAGCCCAACCTCTACTTCACGTTGGTGCTGCTGCTCGAATCGGGCCTCTTTGGCACATTCACCGCGCTCAATTTCTTTCATTGGTTCCTCTTCTGGGAGCTGAGCCTGATCCCCGCGTTCTTCCTCATCAAGCTGTGGGGCGGTGCGAAACGCGGTCCTGCGGCAACGCAGTTCTTCGTCTACACCATGGCCGGTTCTGTCGCGCTGCTGGTCGCGTTCCTGGCCGTGTTCCTGTCGACACCGGAGAATGGGCAGCCGGGCAGCATGGACTTCACGCATCTGAGTCTGCTGGCCTCGACGGGCGAACTCGAGCAGATGGTCACGCAGCATCTTCATTACCCGCACGTGATGATGTGGCTGGCCATCGGCGTGCTCGCGGGCTTTGCGGTCAAGGTGCCGCTGATGCCGTTCCACACCTGGCTGCCCGCCGCTTACAGCGAAGCCCCGTCGCCCGTGACCATGCTTCTCACGGGCACAATGTCGAAGATGGGCGTTTATGGCCTGCTGCGCATCGCGCTGCCGATGTTCGGCCACCAGATCGCCCAGATACGCACGCCGCTGCTGGTTCTTTCCGTGCTCACGGTGGTGATGGGCGCGTGGGCCGCGGCGGCGCAGAAAGACCTGAAGCGGGTCTTCGCTTACTCGTCGGTGAACCACCTTGGCTACTGCCAGCTTGCCATCTTTGCGCTGGCGGTCCCGGCGACGAGCGCCGCCATGGAAACCAGCCAGGCCGCCGCGCTGAACGGTGTCATCCTGCAGATGTTCAACCACGGCATAACCGCGGCCGCGCTGTTCTGGTTCATTGCCATGCTCCAGGAACGCACGGGAGGCATCCGCGGCATCGACGATTTCGGCGGACTGCGCAAGCCCGCGCCCGTGTTCGCCGGCCTGATGGGCATCACTCTCTTTTCATCGCTCGGCCTGCCCGGCCTCAACGGATTCGTCGGCGAGTTCCTCATCTTCCGCGGTGTGTTTCCGCTGTCGTGGGTGGCCGGCACAGTATCGGTGCTCGGCTTGCTCGTGACTGCGGTGGTCATCCTCACCGTGATCCAGAAAGTGCTTACCGGGCCCGTGCCGGAGCGCTGGGCCAAATTCCCTGACATGCATACCGGCGAGCGCATGGCCATGGCGCCCGTCATCGGACTGATGTTGCTGATTGGACTGTTGCCGCAATTGATTGTGGATAGCGTGAACCCAACCGTCGTGAACCTGCTGGCGCACTGGAGATTCTAAGAGCGGTTCTCCAGTTTGCGTGGCATTTCTAGCGTGTTTCAAGCTGGCTTTCTTCTGGGTCGAAAGCCACTCAAATTTGGAGGCTTCGTTTGCATGTAACTGGAGAACCGCTGTAGATGCTTGCGTGGACCATCTATCTCTCGTTTGCCGGTGCGCTCCTTGAGGCAATATTGCCTAAGGGAAGGGCAGGACTGGCGCGGGGCCTTGCGCTTGTGGTGGCGGTCGCCGGCCTGGTGATTGCCGTCGCCGGGTTTGCGGCCAACGCCGGCCACGATCGCGTGACGATCGTTGACGTGCCCTGGGTTGCGTCAATGGGCGTTCGCTACACGCTGGCCGCCGACGGCATCAGCCTGGTGCTGGTGCTGCTCACCGGCCTGGCGGCCGTGGCCGGCGTACTGTTCAGCTGGAATATCGAGCTGCGCACCAACGAGTTCTTCGCTTTCTTTCTCGCCCTCATCGGCGGTGTCTACGGCGTCTTTCTCAGCTACGATCTGTTCCTCCTCTTCGTCTTCTACGAAATCGCCATCGTGCCCAAGTACTTCCTGATTGCCATCTGGGGATCAACGCGGCGCGAATACGCGGCCATGAAGCTGGCGCTCTACTCCTTCGTCGGTTCCGCCATGGTGCTCATCGGCCTGCTGGCTGCGTATGCAACGGCAGGCAGCCACTCGACCGGCCTCATCCAACTCGCCCAGGCGGGCCTGCCGCCGCATTTCCAGATGTGGGCCTTCCCGCTGGTCTTCATCGGCTTCGGCATTCTGGCCGGCATGTGGCCGCTGCATACCTGGGCGCCCACCGGCCACGTGGCTGCGCCTACCGCCGCCTCCATGGTGCTGGCAGGCGTGATCATGAAGCTCGGCGCCTACGGCTGCCTTCGCGTGGCCATGGGGCTCTTCCCTCACGGCATGGACCCCTGGGGATTCTCCTTCGCTGGCATTGGATCGTGGCGCGATGTATTCGCCCTACTCGCTGTGATCGGCATCATCTACGGGGCGCTGGTCGCTCTCGTACAGAGCGACTTCAAATTCGTCATCGGCTACTCCAGCGTGAGCCACATGGGCTTCGTGCTGCTGGGCCTGATGACGCTCAACCAGATCGGCATGACCGGCGCGGTGCTGCAGATGTTCTCGCATGGTATCCTCGCCGGGCTCTTGTTCGCGATCGTGGGCCGCATCGTCTATGACCGCACCCACACGCGCCAGTTGGACGAGCTCGAGCGCATGCACTTGTCCAGGCGGCTCCCGCTGGCGGCGGCTGCGTTTGTTATCGCCGGCATGGCATCGATGGGCCTGCCCGGCTTCTCGGGATTTGTCGCCGAGCTGCAGGTGCTCGCGGGGGCGTGGAAGGCCGATCCATGGTGGACTGCGGCCGCCGGCATCGGGATCGTGGTGGGTGTGGCCTACACGTGGCGTGCGCTGCAGAAAGCTTTCTTCAGTGATGTGAGGCCCACCGCGGAAGACCATCCAAAGGGCGGTTGGCACAATCTTGCGCCCATCACCTGGCCTGAAGTCGTTGCCTTCACATTGTTGGCCGTCACCAGCCTTGCCGTGGGCTTGTACCCGCGCATCTTGCTCGACGCGATTGAACCGGCGGTGAAGACGATGCTGGCGGGAGGTGTGCAGTGAGTTATTACGCACAGCTCTTCTTCGCCACGCTGCCCGAAACGGTTCTCGAAATTGCCGCGCTTGTCGTGCTCGTTGTCGATCTTGGATTTCTGCGCAAGGCCGAGCTCAAGGCTCGCGCGTTGTCGGCGTCGCTGCTCGGAGTGCTGGGCTGCGCCGTCGCGCTGTGGTCGCAGGGCTGGTCACTTTCGCATGGTGTCCGGGGATTCGGAATTGGCGACACTCCCAGTCTTCTGCTGGCGAACATCGATTCGGCCGCCGCCGCCCAGGCCGGCGTACTCATCCTCACCGCGCTTACGCTTCTGCTGTTGATCGATTCGCGCTTCACCCGCCACGTCGGTGAATTCGTCGCCGTGGTGCTCATGTCCGCCGCGGGAGGCCTTCTGATCTCCTCCGCCCAGGACCTGCTCATCATCTTTCTCGGCCTGGAACTCCTCAGCCTGGGTCTCTACATCCTTACAGCGTTCGCCAAGCAGTCAGGGCGCAGCGCCGAATCGGCCATGAAGTACTACCTGTTCGGCGGCATGTCGGCGGCATTCCTCCTGTTCGGCTTCAGCTATCTCTACGGCATCACGGGCTCGACCAATCTCGACCAGGTGATGCAGGCCATTCATCACTCCAACGGTCCCAGCGTCGATCCGTTGCTGGTAGTGGCCATGGTGATGATTGCCGCGGGCCTCGGCTTCAAGGTCGCAGCCGTGCCGTTCCATCTCTGGGCGCCGGACACCTACGAAGGCGCGCCCGCGCCCGGTGCGGCGTTCATCGCCTCGGTGTCCAAGGTGGCCAGCTTTGCATTGCTGGTCTCGATCGGCGTCGCGGGCACGCACTCGATGGAAGCCTGGAGTTCGCCTCACGAAGGATTCAGCGGCCCGTGGACCGTGGTCCTCGCCGTCATGTCGCTGGCCTCGATGCTGTTCGGCAACCTGGCCGCCCTGGCGCAGATCAGCGTGCGACGCCTGCTGGCTTACTCAGCCATCGCCCATGCCGGCTATATCCTGCTGGCGCTTGCTTATTTCCGGATCGATGCGGGCGCGCCCTATGAGGGACCAGCGTATTATCACGGCGCTACGGCTGTGCTGTACTACATCCTCAGCTATGGCCTCACCACCATCGGCGCCTTCGGCGTGGTGGGGGTGGTGGAGCGCGCTACCGGCAGCGACCGCATGGATGCTTTCCTCGGTCTGCACAAGCGCAATCCGCTGCTCGCAGCCGTGCTGCTGGTCTTGTTTCTCTCCCTCGCCGGCATTCCACCGCTGGTCGGCTTCTGGGCCAAGTTCAACCTGTTTGCGGTCGTGCTCAGTGCGGGCGCGGGATGGATTCCATTTGCCCTGGTCGCCTTGGCGGTGATGCTGAGCGCCGTGTCGCTCTACTATTATCTGCAGGTGCTCAAGCGCGCCTTCGTGATGCCCATAGTCGACGATCCCGCCGACAGGGCAGGAAAGATCAGCACGCATCCGGTCACGATGTTCGTGCTTCTGGCGATTGCCGCTGCTGTTGTGGTGATGGGGTGTTTCCCGGCGCTGCTGCAAAACTGGATCGCGGGCTTCTATCTGAAGCTTTGAATGACATCAAAACTCGGGTGCCCCAGGTCTCGATTTTGAGACCTGGGAGCGATGCTTCGAGACCAGAAATATTCGGGCGCGGCCTTGGCCGCGCCCGAATTGTCTTCCATCCCGGTCACCTTACTCCACCGTTTGGTTCAGGCGCAGATCCCGCGAAGATCCGCCGACGCTGACCGTGCGCTTTCCGCTCGCCAGCACCCATTTGCCGTCTTTCGTCGACCAATACTGCAACTGCCGCTCCGGCACATGGATGGTCACAGCCTTCGACTGACCCGCCGTGAGGTGGACGCGATCGAAACCCACCAGCGCGCGCACCGGGAACTGCACGCCATCGGGAATCTCGCTCGGCGCCCCGAGATACACCTGCGGCACTTCGTCCGAATCCATTCCGCCGCCGTTCTTGATCTGAACTGTCACATCCATTCCGCCGTCCGTGGCCTTATCGACTTTCAAATTCGAGTAGTCGAATTTGGTGTAACTCAGGCCGTGGCCAAAGGCGAACAGCGGCTCGATGTTCTCCTTGTCGAACCAGCGATAGCCCACGTTCACGCCTTCGGTGTAGTGGGTCTCCTTGTTGGGCGGCCGCTTGGAGCGCTCGGGGTGCTTCGGATCGGTCGCGGGATAATCGTCCAGGCTCTTGCCCCAAGTGACCGGCAGCCGTCCCGCCGGACTCACCTTGCCCAGAAGCAGGTTGGCGGTTGACCACCCGCCTTCATCGCCCGGCCACCACATCTCGAGCACGCCCTTCACCTTGTCCACCCACGGCATGGCTACGGGCTGGCTGGTGTTGAGCACCACCACTGTGTTTGGATTCACGGCTGCTACTTCCTCCACCAGTTTGTCCTGCTCGCCCGGCAGCCCGAACACCGGCTGCAGGCGCGTCCACAGAAACACCACCGCGACCTTCGCGCTCTTCGCTGCCGCGATGGCCTGATCATGGTCGGCCTTGCGCTGCTCCGGCGTGTACCAGTTCAGCCGCACCTGCACCGGCCCGTTGGACGTGTCTGGCGACGTCTTGATCTCCACCTGGTGAGCGCCTACGGTGAGATCGATAGCCCGGCGCACGTTGTCGAGCCCGTCCGTTGTGGGCACTACATTGTCCTGGTTGGCCTGCAGGATGTCGCCATGCACGCCGCCCTGGAACGCGCCCGTGGCCGCGAACTTCTTCCCATCAATGGTCAGGGATGCATTCGTCCCCAGTGCCTGCAGATAGATCCAGTAGTTGCCGTCATGGGGCA
>WNGK01017384.1_pt1 | contig 11521 bp, 6 predicted proteins | sample 5400601 | NCBI WGS metagenome assembly WNGK01 (sample SAMN13153376, study PRJNA577476) | soil metagenome | isolation source: 60 cm soil or saprolite under Garry oak tree replicate 1 | place: USA:California | collected 2016-06-15
AGGGATAGAAGTCGAAACAATGGATACGTTCAAGGTCAAATTCCGAATCTGGAACCCGGCCGCAGCCCGAGCCTGTCGAGGAACTGGATGGCTATGTCGATACAGGCGCGGCTTTCAGTTGGGTCTCGCGGGAACGGCTCGAACCCTGGGACCGAAGCCGACCCGGCGAATGCCTTTCCGCACCATCGAAGGGCGAGTGCTGGAACGCGAGATGGCAGCGGTTTACGTGGGTACCGACGGTTATTCCGCGCCTGATGTTGTCGTAATAGCAGAACCTGGCGAAATGGAAGTGTTGGGTGCGCACAGTATCGAGGGCCTTGAGATGGCGCCGATCCAGTTCCGAAGAAATTGGTGCCTTGGATCATGTTGGCGCTGGCGATTTCTGAGGCTAACCGGGACTCGGATGGCGAGCTTCTGGCAAGAGTCGCAGGCATGGATGACTTTTTCGGGTGTGCCCTTCGCAGGGATACGTTGAATGATTGGAATTCGGCAAAGGATCTGGGTGAATTCCTGATTCGTATCGAGCCAGATTCCGATATTGAGATTCTAGGTCAGGTACTTCTGGTAAGGGCTTGTCGGCACCTGGCAGCACCACCCGCGCTCTCGATGAACTGAAGCAGTGTCGAGATCGAATGAGTTCGGCAGTTGAAACCGTGGGAAGCGGAACTGCTTCTTCCGTTGCTCTGCGAAGAGGAGAAATTCTTGTTACAAAGCTAGTCGGCGAACTTGGGAACACGGGTGGCTAAATTAGGGGTTCTTAGGAAATAGACTATGGCGAAAAAAGCTACAGGCTCGGTAAAGCTGCAGATTGCGGCGGGTAAGGCGACGCCTGCGCCTCCGGTTGGTCCTGCGCTGGGACAGGCGCAGATCAACATCATGGAATTCTGCAAGCAGTTCAACGCGCGCACCAGCCAGAAAGAACTAGAAGGGCTGATCATTCCGGTGGTGGTGACGGTTTATAGCGACCGCTCGTTCACCTTCATCACTAAGACTCCGCCAGCTTCTATTTTGCTTAAGCGGGCCGCGGGCATCGCCAAAGGTTCTGGCGCGCCCAACAAAGATAAGGTCGGCAAGGTTACGCTGAAGCAGGTTGAAGATATCGCGAAGCAAAAGATGCCGGATTTGAATGCGGCGTCGGTGGCGGCGGCGATTAAGAGTGTGCAGGGGACGGCAAGGTCGATGGGAATTGAGGTGGTTGGGTAGTCGGGAGGGCACGGCTTCCAGCCGTGCCGTAAGAGCGAGCATTGAATCGGGGCTTTAGCCCCTGAGGTAACGCGGGCGAGGGCGCCCGCGCCACATGGCCGCAAGAAAGTTGTAAGTCGAAAATACTACGGCTGATCGGAACAGCGTTCAGCGGTGGGAGACGGGGGAAGCAAATGAGAAAAGCGGGAAAGAATATCGACAGAGCTAGGAAAGGGGTCGAAGCGCGTCCGTATACGCTGCAGGATGCCGTGCCTCTGTTGCAAAAAGTTAAGTTTGCAAAGTTTGACGAGACGGTCGAAGTCACCATGCGTTTGGGAGTCGATCCCAAACATGCTGACCAGATGGTGCGCGGCACAGTTGTGCTGCCGCATGGACTGGGCAAGTCCAAGAAGGTGCTCGTGATTACCTCGGGCGAAAAGGTTCGGGAGGCCCAGCAAGCGGGTGCAGACTTCGTCGGCGGCGAGGACATGGTCGAGAAGATCACGAAAGAAAACTGGACTGACTTCGACGCGCTGATTGCCACGCCGGACATGATGAAGTCTGTGGGACGCCTGGGGAAAGTACTTGGCCCCAAGGGACTGATGCCGAATCCGAAGACTGGGACTGTGACGTTCGATGTCGCCCGCGCAGTGCAGGAGGTGAAGGCCGGCAAGGTCGAGTTCCGTACTGATAAGACGGCGCTGGTCCACGTTCCTGTGGGCAAAATTTCTTTTCCGCCGGAGAAGCTGGTGGAGAATGCGACTACGCTTATCACTAGCGTGATCAAGGCCAAGCCTTCGGTGGCCAAAGGGAAATACATCAAGGGTTGCTATTTGAGTTCGAGCATGGGGCCGGGGATTTCGCTGGATACTACGGCGATTGAGGCTGCGGCTAAGGCATAAAGCCGGCCTGAAGGCCGGCGGACGGGCGTGGACGCCCGTCCCTTACACAAGAAGTTTGAAAGGGATTCGATATGGCGGTTACTCGAGCTAAGAAGATTGAACAGGTTGACAGGTTGGGGAAAGAGCTGCAGAAAGTCTCGACAATTATTGTGACCACCTACAGCAAACTGACCGTCGCGCAGGACTACGAACTGCGGAAGCTGTTGCGAAGTTCGGGCGCGAAATATGCCGTGGTCAAGAACACATTAGCGGAGCGTGCGGCCAAGGGTACCAAGGCCGAAGAAGCGCTGAAGGGCCTTTCGGGCGTGACCTCGATCGCATATACGGAAGGCGATCCCGTTGCACTGGCCAAGGCGCTTTCGAAGTACGCCAAGGACAATCCGGAGTTCAGTTTCAAGACGGGGGTGGTCGAAGGCCGCGTGATCTCGATCAAGGAGATCGAGTCGCTGGCCACCATGCCTTCGAAGGAAGAGATTTACTCCAAGCTGTTGTTCCTGATGAATGCGCCGGCGCAGCGGCTGGTCACAGTGATGAACGCCGTGGGTCGTGACCTGGCGGTCGTGATCAATCAGGGAGTCGAGAAGCAGAAGTTTGGCGGAGAAGCTACGCCGGCGGGCGTGTAAAGATTTTCTTTGCGAACTTTGCGATCCTCAGCGTTCTTTGCGGTTAAGAGCTTTAAAGACTTTAACCGCAAAGGTCGCAAAGATTGCGCAATGGTCGCAAAGAACGGATTCAGTTATCAGGTCAAGGGTTGAGCTCTTTCAACTGTTGTGTGTCTGGCATGGCAGGAACGACGGAGCGCACTGGAAACTTGCCGGTAACGAAATTGAAGACCGATAACTCAAAAAGTGGAGAACTGAAAATGGCGGACTTGCAGCAGTTGGAAGAATCAATCGTAGGGCTGTCGTTGCTGGATGCGGCGCAGCTGGTGAAGAAATTGGAAGAGCGGCTTGGCGTTTCGGCGGCCGCGGCGGCCCCAGTGGTCGTTGCTGGCGGCGGAGCCGGCGCGGGCGCGGCGGCGGCTCCGGCTGAGGAGAAAACGGAATTTGCCGTGGTGCTGACCGCAGTTGGCGCAAACAAGATCAACGTCATCAAAGCGGTCCGCGAAGTCACCAGCCTAGGCTTGAAGGAAGCCAAGGACTTGGTCGACGGCGCGCCCAAGACGGTGAAAGAGGGAGTCTCCAAGGAAGAGGCGGAGACCATTAAGAAGAAGTTCACTGAGGCCGGAGCGACTGTCGAGGTGAAGTAGTTTCAGTGCTCGTGTAGGGGCGGGCGTCCACGCCCGCCCACCCCGGACGAGGGCGTCCGGGGCTCCACGATCCGAGGCTACACGATCGTCGGGCGTGAATTTGCCTTGCAACTTTGATACCACGACTGGCGGATTTCTGGAACTGGTGCTATTATTGTTACTAACAGCACCGCTTCCTACTTCATCCAGGTGAGCGGCCCTCCACACGATTGGACCCAGGGGAGCGGAGAGGGGCCGCGCAACACGGATTAGCAGACTGTCTTGCGGGCGGCAGGACGGGAACAGACATACTGGCGCGGAAAAGACAAAATTCAATCGGCCAAGCGCTGCCAATGGCGCCTGAGGGACAAGCTGTCCCCACGGGCGCATTTGTGTGTCTTCGGAAACGCGTATTCGGCACTTGGCATTCAGCACTTGGCCAAGTCGGCCAAATGCCAAGTACCAGCTGCTAAGAGCTCTTCAGTCCGGGTCCTGAACCAGGGCATCGCCAGCGTGCCCATGTTTACTGCTGTGACGCAGCCCCCAGGCTGCGCATAAAAGTTTGGGAGTATTCCGAATGTCGAAAAAGAACGGGTTCCGTCATCGTTTTGATTTTTCAAAGATTCCAGCAACCATCCAGATTCCTAACCTGATCGAAGTGCAGAAGCGCTCTTACGAACGTTTCCTGCAAATGGACCGTCTGCCCAGCGAACGCGAAGACGGCGGTCTTCAGTCAGTGTTCCAATCGGTTTTTCCGATCACCGATTTTCGCAACGTCTCGCAGCTTGAGTTTGTTGATTACGCGATCGGCAACTGGGAGTGCAAATGCGGCCACTTGAAAGGGATGCATCACCCGCGCACGACTTGCAAGAACTGCGGTTCGACTGTCATTACTGATCCGTTTCATCCAGGTGATGTGCTCTGCCACAAGTGCGGCACCTACAACGCGAACACGCCGGACTTCTGCAACAAGTGCGGCGACCCTGTCGGCCTACAGCTGAAGTATGACGTGGCTGAGTGCGAAGAGCGTGGCATGACTTACTCCGCGCCGCTCAAGGTCACGATGCGTCTGACCATTTTCGACAAAGATGCTGAGACTGGGAACCGCTCCCTATTTCCTGGGCAAGATCATTCCTTACCGTGGATCGTGGGTGGAATTTGAATACGACCAGAAGAATGTGCTGTACGTGCGCATTGATCGTAAGCGCAAATTCCTGGGCACCATTTTCTTGCGCGCTCTAGGCCTGCGTTCCGGCGAAGATATTCTGCGCACGTTCTACACCGTCGACCGGCTGGTTGTCCGAGATAAGAAGCTCTTCTGGACAATCGATCCCGCAAGCGACAAGGCAACCAACCTGATCGGCATGAAGCTGGCGCACAGCATCAAGTCAAAATCGGGGGAAGAGATCGCGCATTCAGGCCGCAAAATCAATCCCGCGATCCTGAAGGAAATTCAGAAGGCGAAGGTCAGCGAGATCGAAGTCGACGTCAGCGATCTTGAAGGCGCGTGGGCAGCCGGCGATATCGTCGATACCACAACCGGCGAAGTCATGCTCGAAGCTAACACCGAGCTGACTGCGGACAAAGTCGCGAAGATTCTGGAGTCGGGCGTGGTGGAGATGAATCTCTTCTTCCCCGAGCGCGACGATGTGGGCACCGTGATCAGCCAGACGCTCAAGCGCGATTCGGTCAAGACCCCGCAAGAGGCGTTGATTGAAATCTACCGCAAGCTGCGTCCGGGCGATCCGCCGACCCTTGATACGGCCACGGCCCTGTTTCACGGAATGTTCTTCGATCCGCGGAAGTATGATTTCTCGCGCGTGGGCCGGCTGAAGTTCAACATCAAGTTGTTCGAGAACAGTGATGCCACCAGTTTGGACAAGCGGACGCTGGATCCGGATGACTTTTACGCGACCATCCGCTACCTGCTGAAGTTGCGCAAGAACATTGGCATGGTGGACGACATCGATCACTTGGGCAATCGCCGCGTGCGCGCGGTCGGCGAACTGCTTGAAAACCAGTTCCGTATCGGCCTGGTGCGCATGGAACGCGCTATCAAGGAAAAGATGAGCGTGTACCAGGAGATGTCAACGGCGATGCCGCATGACCTGGTCAACGCTAAGCCGGTCATGGCAGCGATCCGCGAGTTCTTCGGGTCTTCACAGCTTTCGCAGTTCATGGACCAGACGAACCCGCTGTCGGAGATTACGCACAAGCGGCGTCTTTCGGCGCTTGGGCCGGGCGGGTTGTCGCGTGAGCGCGCGGGATTTGAAGTCCGCGACGTTCACCCGACCCACTACGGCCGTATTTGCCCCATTGAGACGCCGGAAGGCCCCAATATCGGATTGATTTCGTCGTTGAGCTGCTATGCGCGGATTAACGACTACGGCTTCATCGAGTCGCCGTATCGCCGCGTGAAGAATGGTCGTGTGCTCGATTACGTAAGCGTGGTTAATGCCGGCGATAGCGATTACAAAGCCGGTGACCATATTGAGAAGCACGAAGCCGAGAAGGCGAATGGCGAGATAAAAGACCGGCGCAAGCGTCCAGCAGAACTGGAGCCGTTTTCGTTCTACCTCTCGGCTTGGGAAGAAGACAAGCACGTTATTGCGCAGGCCAACGTGGAGCTGGATGAGAAGGGCCGCATCGTCGGAGAGCTGGTCAACGCTCGCAAGGCCGGCAACTTTGTTTTGGTGAATCAGGAAGAAGTCGATTACGTGGATGTTAGTCCAAAGCAACTGGTTTCGGTTGCAGCGTCTCTCGTTCCGTTCCTGGAGCATGACGATGCCAACCGTGCGCTGATGGGCGCGAATATGCAGCGGCAGTCCGTGCCTCTGCTTCGCGCTGAGGCACCGATTGTGGGAACTGGAATGGAGGGTGTTACGGCACGCGATTCCGGTGCGGTCATTCTCGCCAAGCGCAACGGCGTGATTGATTCGGTTGATTCCGAGCGCATCATTGTGCGCGTCGAGGGCGAACACCATCCTGGGCAGCTCTCGCGCGAAGTGGGCAGCGACATTTACCAGCTCACGAAGTTCAAGCGCTCGAACCAGAACACCTGTATCAACCAGAAGCCGGTGGTGTTGAAGGGACAGCGGGTGGTGAAGGGCCAGGTCATTGCCGACGGACCTTGCACCGATCATGGTGAGCTGGCTCTCGGCCGCAACGTTCTGGTCGCGTTCATGCCGTGGCGCGGCTACAACTTTGAAGACGCGATCTTGGTCTCCGAAAAACTGGTGAAAGACGACTACTACACTTCGGTTCACATCGAGGAGTTTGAGATCGAATCGCGCGACACCAAGCTCGGGCCGGAGGAAGTCACGCGTGACATTCCGAACGTCAGCGAGTCCATGCTGCGCAACCTGGACGAAGCGGGCGTGATCCGCATTGGCGCCTCGGTGAAGCAGGGCGACATCCTGGTCGGCAAAGTTACACCCAAAGGTGAGACCCAGCTGACGCCGGAAGAAAAGCTGCTGCGCGCGATCTTCGGCGAAAAAGCCGGGGATGTTCGTGATGCTTCGCTCTACTGCCCGCCTGGAATTGAAGGCGTGATCGTGGACGTGAAAATCTTCTCTCGCAAAGGCCAGGAAAAGGACGAGCGGGCGAAGTCGATCGAAGCCACGCAGATCGCGAAGCTCGAGAAGAACCTTTCCGACGAGATTCGAATTCTTACCGACGAGCGGTTGAAGCGTCTGGAGAACATTCTTGGCGGCAAGGAAGTGCAGGCCGATCTGCACGACGAGCGCACGAACAAGCGACTCTTAAACAAGGGTGCAGTGCTTGATCGCGACGCTATTGAGCGCATTTCCACGCGGAACTTGAAACGCATTAAGTACGCGGACAAAGACCCGCGCGTGAATGAGCAGATTGACGAGATTGAAGAGATGACGTCGCGCCAGATCGACGTGCTCAAGAAGATTGTCAACGAGAGGAAAGATAAGCTGACGAAAGGCGACGAGTTGCCGCCGGGCGTGATCAAGCTGGTCAAAGTCTATATCGCCATGAAGCGCAAGCTGAGTGTTGGCGATAAGATGGCCGGCCGTCACGGGAACAAAGGCGTGATCGCGCGCATTCTGCCGGACGAGGATATGCCATACCTCGAAGATGGCACGCCGGTGGAAATCGTGCTCAATCCGCTTGGCGTTCCGTCTCGTATGAATGTGGGTCAGATTCTTGAGACGCATCTCGGCTGGGCGGGGCACGAGTTGGGCAAGAAAATTACCTCGATGCTCAAAGAGAATTCGCGCGAGGAGACGATTCGCAGGGAACTGAAGACTCTGTTCAAGGGCACGACACTGGAGCAGGAAATCGCAGAAGTTCCGGATGATGAGCTTGCCGCAGTTGCCGAAACGCTCACGCGCGGTGTGTTCACGGGATCGCCGGTATTCGACGGTTCGCGCGAGCACGAGATCAAAGCGCTGCTGAAGAGTGCGGGTCTGCCGGAGTCAGGCAAGACGTGGCTGCATGACGGCATGACCGGCGAACGCTTCGAGCAGCCGGTCACGGTCGGCTATATCTACATGCTGAAACTGTCGCACCTGGTGGACGACAAGATCCACGCGCGTTCCATCGGGCCGTATTCGCTGATCACCCAACAGCCGTTGGGCGGCAAGGCGCAGTTCGGCGGACAGCGCTTCGGAGAAATGGAAGTTTGGGCACTGGAAGCCTACGGCGCGGCGTTCATTCTTCAGGAGCTGCTGACGGCGAAGTCCGACGACGTTTATGGCCGCACCAAGATTTACGAGGCCATCGTCAAGGGCGAAGCCGCCATGGAGCCGGGGGTGCCTGAGTCGTTTAACGTGCTGATTCGCGAGCTGCAATCGCTGTGTCTCGATGTGGAATTGATCAAGGCCGGCGAGAAGAAGCCGGTATTGAGCGCGTCGCCAGGGCACGGCGGTGATGGATTCGACCGGGCCAAGACGCGCGGCGTGTTGATGGAAGCAGATTAACGGTTCGTGTAGGGGCGGGTGCCCGCACACGCCCACCCCGGACGAGGGCGTCCGGGGCTACACGATCCAAATTGAAAAGTTTAGAAGAACAGACTGGCAGCGGATGCTCCCGAGCTGTCAGCCAAGTTACTGGTCAATGACAACTGATCACTGGCCACTTTTTCCGGAGCCGCTGGCGGCAGCGAAAATGCCGCAGGAGTGGAGGAAATCTTGTTCCGTTCGAGCCCTTTTGACCTGGCAAACCCGATTGCCGATTTCGACGCTATCCGCATCAGCCTGGCCTCTCCGGAGAAAATCCGGAGCTGGTCGCATGGTGAGGTGACGAAACCGGAGACCATTAACTACCGCACCTTCAAGCCGGAGCGCGATGGCTTGTTCTGCGCCCGCATTTTCGGCCCGGTCACCGACTGGGAGTGCCTCTGCGGCAAGTACAAGCGCATGAAGCACCGCGGAGTGATCTGCGACAAGTGCGGCGTGGAAGTAACCCTTTCGAAAGTCCGTCGCGAGCGCCTGGGGCACATCGAGCTGGCGTCTCCTTGCTCGCACGTGTGGTTCTTCAAAGGATTGCCCAGCCGCATCGGGCACTTGCTCGACATTTCTCTGCGTGATCTCGAAGCCATTCTGTACTTCGAAGCCTATGTTGTCGTCGAACCTGGCGACGCTCCGGTCAAAGAGCGCGAGGTCATCAAGGACGAAGCCAAGTACCGCGAGTTGGACCAGCAATATCGTCCCGCCGGCTTCAAGGCAATGATGGGCGCGGAAGCGATCAAGGAATTGCTGAAGCGCGTGGAAGTGGATTCACTCTCGACCGAACTGCGCGAGAAGATGCGCCACGAGAGCTCGCTGCAGAAAAAGCTGAAGCACACCAAGCGTTTGAAGGTGGTCGAGGCATTCCGCAAGAGCGGCAATAAGCCGAACTGGATGATTCTCGATGTGATTCCGGTCATTCCGCCGGAACTGCGGCCGCTGGTTCCACTTGATGGTGGACGTTTTGCGACATCGGACTTGAACGATCTTTATCGCCGCGTAATCAACCGCAATAACCGGTTGAAGAAACTGATGGACCTGCACGCGCCGGAAGTGATCGTACGCAATGAAAAGCGCATGTTGCAGGAAGCCGTGGACGCGCTATTCGACAACGGCCGCCGTGGCCGCGTGCTGCGTGGCGCGAACAATCGTCCGCTGAAGTCGCTCTCTGACACATTGAAGGGCAAGCAGGGACGCTTCCGCCAGAACCTGCTCGGCAAGCGCGTGGACTACTCAGGACGTTCGGTCATCGTGGTTGGTCCCGAGCTGAAGCTGCACCAGTGCGGTTTGCCGAAGAAGATGGCCCTCGAACTGTTCAAGCCGTTTATCTATCACCGCCTGGAGCAGACCGGGCACTGCACGACCATTAAGCAAGCCAAGGAAATGGTCGAGCAGCAGGATTCGATTGTTTGGGACATCCTGGAAGAGGTCATCAAAGACCATCCCGTGCTCTTGAACCGCGCTCCAACTCTTCACCGGCTGGGTATTCAGGCATTTGAGCCGGTGCTGGTGGAAGGCAAGGCAATCAAGATCCACCCACTGGTTTGCACGGCATTTAACGCCGACTTCGACGGTGACCAGATGGCGGTCCACATTCCGCTGTCTCCGGAAGCGCAGGTTGAAGCCAGCGTGCTGATGTTGTCATCGCATAACATTCTGTCGCCGGCATCAGGGCAGCCGATTACCGTACCGACGCAGGACATGGTTCTCGGCCTGTATTACCTGACAAAGGGCAAGCCGGGCGCGAAGGGCGAAGGCCGCGCTTTCGCCAACATTGACGAGGTGACATTGGCGTTGCATGCGGGAGAAGTTGAGACACTGTCGCCCATCCGCCTGCGTTATACGGGCGAAGCCATTGACCTGACGACCGCGTATGACGACCAGGACATCGTTCACACCGAGCCGGTCGCATATGATCGCGCGTTCCTCAATACGACGGTAGGTCGGGCGATCCTGAACGACCATCTTCCCCCGGGCATGCCGTACATCAATGGCTTGCTCAAGAAGAAAGGTATCAGTCAGCTAGTAAATTTCTGTTACTTAGAGTACGGGCTCGAACTGACCGTAAAGATGCTCGACGAAGTGAAGGAACTTGGCTTCCGCTACGCCACGAAAGCGGGCTTGTCCATCGGAATTGACGACATGGTCATTCCCGATAACAAAAAGACTTTAGTGCGCGATGGCGAGAAGCAGGTGGTCTCGGTACAGCAGCAGTATCTGGACGGCGCTATCACCAACGGCGAGCGCTATAACAAGGTCATCGAAATCTGGTCGGGAATTACCGAAAAAGTTGCGGACGAAATGTTCGGCCAGATGCAGCAGCGCGACAAAGAAGGCGATATCAATCCGATTTACATCATGGCTGATTCCGGCGCTCGCGGATCGAAACAGCAGATCCGCCAGCTCTCAGGAATGCGCGGTCTGATGGCGAAACCGTCGGGCGAGATCATCGAGACTCCAATTACTGCAAACTTCCGCGAGGGATTGACGGTGTTGCAGTACTTCATCTCGACCCACGGCGCGCGGAAGGGATTGGCGGATACGGCGCTCAAGACCGCCGATTCCGGTTATCTCACCCGCCGCCTGGTTGACGTTGCGCAAGACGTCATCATCAGCGAATACGACTGCGGCACGGTGGATGGCATTTACGTCGCTGGAATCGTTGAAGCTGGCGAAATTATCGAGCCGTTGCGCGACCGAATCGTCGGCCGCGTGTCACTCGAGAAGATCAAGGACTATGACGGCAACGTGATCGTCGATATTAACCAGGAAATCACAGAAGACCTGGCTGGCGCGATCCAGGCCGCGGGCATTGAGCGGGTGAAAATCCGATCCGTGCTTACTTGCGAGTCGCGGCGCGGGGTTTGCGTGATGTGCTACGGCCGCAACCTGGCTTCCGGACGCCTCGTGGAACTCGGCGAAGCTACCGGCGTCATCGCGGCGCAGTCGATCGGTGAGCCGGGAACGCAGCTCACGATGCGTACCTTCCACATCGGCGGTACGGCGTCGCGAGTTTCCGAGCAATCGCGACTCGATGCTCGCACTAACGGCTCCGTCCGGTTTATCGGCTTGCAGACGGTGAAGTCGAAAGCCGGCGACCTGGTTGTGATGAATCGCCAGGGATCCATCGCGGTTGTCGACGAGAAGAACCGTGAGCGCGAGCGCTACTCAGTAGTCTATGGCGCGCGCGTTAAGGTCAACGAGGGCGATCCGGTTACGCTCGGTCAAGTGCT
>WNGK01010977.1_pt1 | contig 11520 bp, 14 predicted proteins | sample 5400601 | NCBI WGS metagenome assembly WNGK01 (sample SAMN13153376, study PRJNA577476) | soil metagenome | isolation source: 60 cm soil or saprolite under Garry oak tree replicate 1 | place: USA:California | collected 2016-06-15
GGACGTGTCGACCGGCCTGCGTTCCTCGGGCGGCCACCTCCGCTGGTATTCCGCCCATAGCCAGCGGGATTCTGTTACGTTCCCGTTCCACGTGTCTGCCGCGGCCTGCTCCTCTGCCGTGATCCGCTGCGCTGCGACGAATTGTTGTTTGGCATCGGCTATGCGTAGGTCGTTGTAGCACTCCTCGTGGCTGCGCGTCTCGGCTTCGGTGCGGCCGGGGCGGGCGGTCCGGCCGCCTCCGGTTTGATCGTCTCGGCGATCCGCGTGACCCTCTGGTGGCACGTCCGCTTCTTCGGGCAGGTCGACTCCCACCTGACGTCACAGCCGTCCTGGATCGCTGGGCGTGACATTGTGGAAGCAAACTATCACGATGAGTAGCAATTTGGGTGAGTGCGAATAGGGACCGGGGATCGGGCGCCACCCCTGAAACGAATTCAATCCAGGGCCGGTTCATCGGCGCGTACCGCACCGGAGTTCGTTGCCCGCGTGGTCCGCGCGAAACCACGGGAAGCGCCTTAGCCACTGTGCCACCACTCGCACCAGAGCCTAACGACATGGATGCCGCTCTCATGCTGCTCAAGCTGCATGAACGCGGCATTCATGTCTTTTGCGCGGGCATAGCGGGGACGGCGCGGCGGGTCTCAGTGGTCACAACAGAGCGCCAAGGGCGCGCGGGCACCAAGAGTTGTGGCCAGAACCGGCGCCGCCCTGCCCAAGATCGAACAAGCCACGCGGCATTCGGTCCTGACGACGACGATGCCATTCCTCGTGGGTTGCGCGGGATAAGGCGGGGTGACAGGTAAGCCGGAGAGGCCAGCGTTGCTGCTGAGTACACGGACCGCGCGGGCTCAAGCTCGCACCCGGGCTCAGGCTCGTTGCTCGGGCTGGTTCTCACGCTCAGGCTCGTGCTCAGGCTCGTGCTCAGGCTTGCACTCGGGTTGGGTTCGTTGCTTGGGCGGGATCGGGACCGGGGCCATCCCTTCGACCGCCGACGGAGCTTCGGCTGGGCTTAGCGCGGCGGGAGGCTGTTAGGTCGTCGGAAGCGCCGGGTGGTACGAGCGCGTACACGAGGCGGAATTTCGGGGTGGTGGGGGCCGGCGGTTGGAGATTGGCGGTCGCGGACACTGAGATATTGGGGATAATCGTCCGATGAGTCCGAAGAGTCGCGGGCGGCCGCCCGGCCGTGGGCGGAGCCGCAAGGCGAGCCGGCGACCGGCGTCAGCGCGCCGGCCGATCGGAGGCGTGTCCGCGTGGCAGGACGAGGAGACGACGGACTGCTGGTTCGAGGAGCCGCTCCCTGGTGACAGGCGGTCCTGGGCGGTGCCGCCGGGCCACGGCACCTATCAGGGGCTCGACCTGGAGCGGCTGGATCGGGACGACGAACACGAGCGCACGTTCCTGCTCGAGGCACAGCACCTCGAGATGGAGGAGGCGCTCGAGGCGCACGAAGAGATCGTCACCGAGACCGGCGAGACGATGAACCCGACGCTGCATGTCGCCCTGCACGGAGTGATCGCGAACCAGCTGCTGAACGACGAACCGCCCGAGACGTGGCAGACGGTCCAGCGGCTGGCCGGGCTCGGCTACGACTGGCACAACGTGATGCACATGATCATGGGCCCGGTCAGCTCGTTCCTGCACCAGGCTATGACCGCGAAGCAGCCGTTCGATCGCGAGGTTTACCGACGGCAGCTCAATGAGCTTCCCGGGGACTGGCCGTCGCCGGAGGATATCGGCCGCAGCTGACGTCAACCTCCGGATGGGCCGCCGGCGTGTACTCAGGCAGCGGGCCGACCCGGGAGGACCTATGGATGCGGCGGACGGCGGGGAGATCGATGAGTGGTTCGCCGGTCACGTCCGCGCGCGGCAGGAGCATGCGCTGCGTGTAGCGGTGCTTCCGCGCGGCGGAAAGCGTGGGGTTCGGCCTCAGGCCGGAGCTGAGCCCGAGGCATGCGGGGTGAGCTGACCTGAGGGGTCAGGAGGTGCCAGCTCGCGTTCGAGATCGTCGACGAACTCGAGGTGCAGGTCGAGGAGCCGGCGCAGGAAGCCGAACACGAACAGCAGGTACTTGGTCCGGGAGGGACGCGTCTGTGCGAAGGCTTCGGATTCTTCGAGCCGGACGAACAGATCGCTGATGTCGTCGCGGATCGTGGCGACGCTCTCCCGGGTGACTGTCTCCCCCACCAGGTCCGCGATCAGCAGGCGGAGCAGCAGTTCGCTCTTGACCGGGGTGAAGCGCACCGCGGTCCTGGCCCATGCACTGAGAGCTTCCAGGCCCTTGTCGGTCAGCGTGTAGACGGTGCGCTGGCGGGTCTTGCCCGGCTCAACTCGCGCCGTCAGGTATCCGAGCTTGGCGAGCCGCTTGGGCTCGACGTAGTACTGGCTCTCACCGGCCCAGTCGAGTATCCGCCCGTGCCGCGCCATCCGGAGGAGATCGTGCGCGCCGGCCCCGGTGGGGCCGACCAGGCCGAGGATCTCGTAGGTAGTTACGGGAGCGACCGGGAACGCGGGATCCGAGGTGGTGCAGGCGCTCGCCGGCCGGGGTGGCCGGGTGCGGGCCTTCGTGCGGGATCCGGGACGGGCGCGGCAGGTGCTCGGCGGGAACGGCGCGAACGGCGGGAACAGCGGGAACGTGGAGCTGGCGGTCGGCGATTTCGCCGATCCGGCGTCGGTGCGCGCCGCGCTGGACGGCGCCGACGCGCTGCTGCTGTCCTGCGCCGATGACCCGCGCCGGGTCGGCTGGGAGACGGCCGCCATAGATGCCGCCGTGGCCGCGGGCGTGCGCCGGATCGTGAAGCTCTCCGCCGCCCCTGCCGAACCGGGCTCGCCGGTCGCCTTCTGGGACTGGCACGCCCAGGTGGAGCGGCATCTCCGGGCGTGCGGAACCGACTGGGTGATCCTGCGGGCCAGCTGGTACATGTCGAACCTGCTCGCGGCCGCGTCCCGGGTGGCGGCCGAGGGCCGGCTGTACGCGCCCGCGGGCCGGGCGCGGATCGCGATGATCGACCCCCGCGACGTCGGGGCGGCCGCCGCGGCGGTGCTCTGCAGCCCAGGTCATGGGGCCGGCGCGGGCCACGAGGGGCAAACCTACCTCCTCACCGGACCCAGCGCGATCACCTACGACGAGGTGGCCGCCGGGCTGTCCGCGGCGACGCAGAGCAGGGTGGAGTTCGTCGATGTCCCCGGCGACGCCGCTTACCAGGCCATCATCGGTGATGGCCTGCCCGGCTTCGTCGCGGAGCAGATCGTCGCGATGTTCGCCGGGCTGCGGCAGGGCGTGGCCGCGCAGGTGAGCCCGGCCGTCGAGACGCTCACCGGCAGCGCCCCCCGCGACTTCGCCGGTTTCGCCCGCGATCACGCGCGGCTGTTCGCGCCCGCTGCGGCGGCGGCCCGGCGATGACGGAAGGAAACACGATGAGCCTGGACGCGAACAAAGCCCTGATCCGTTCCGTGTTCGAAAAGGTGATCCCGGCCGGCGACGCGGCCGGCCTGCGCGACCTGGTGGCCCCGGACTGGATCGACCACGATCCCCTGCCCGGGCAGCCGGCCGGCCTCGACGGCGCCGAGTACGTCGTCGCCACGATGCACGGCGCCCACCCTGACCTGCGCTTCAGCATCGACGACCTGGTCGCGGAGGCAGATCGGGTCACGATCCGGTGGACCCTGCACGGCACCAACACCGGCCCCATGCTCGGACGGCCGCCGACCGGCCAGCCGGTCGAGCTCGCCGCCATCGTGATCTTCCGGATCGCGGACGGGAAGATCGCGGAGCGGTGGGCCGGCTGGAGGCCCGGCCGGGCTCCGGTCCGCTGACGATCGCCGGTGCGATAGTGGAGGGATGGGACGGAACACCGCGCGGCGGGTGATACCGCTGTTCCGGCCGTACCGCGGCCGGGTGGCGGTCGTGGTCGGCCTCATCGTGCTGACCTCGACGATCGGCATCGTCAACCCGCTGCTCATCCAGGCGGTGTTCAACAAGGCGCTGTTCGTCCCGGGCGGCCCCGATCTGGAGCTGCTGTACATCCTGGTCGGCGTCATGGCGGCCGTCCCGATCGTCAACGGTGCCATCGGGATCCTGCAGACCTACGAGACGACCAAGGTCGGGCAGCATGTCATGCGGGACCTGCGCGACCAGCTCTACTCGCACCTGGAGACGCTGTCGCTGGCCTTCTTCACCGGCACCAAGACCGGCGAGATCCAGTCCCGGCTGGCCAACGACGTGGGCGGCGTCCAGACCGTGGTCACCACCACGGCCTCGACGATCCTGGCCAACGTCGTCATCTTCATCTCGACCATCGTCGCGATGATCATTCTCAGCTGGCAGCTCACCATCGTGGCCGTCATCACCGTGCCGGCGTTCTTCTGGCTGACCAAGGCGGTCGGTGACCGGCGCCGCCAGGTGTCGCGGTCGACGCAGGAGTCGCTGGCGGCGATGAGCGCCATCAGCGAGGAGACGCTGTCGGTGTCCGGGGTGCTGCTGGCCAAGGTGTTCGGGAACCAGGGGCGGGATATGGGCCGGTACCGGCGGGAGAACCAGCGGCTGGCCGACCTGGAAGTCCGCCAGCAGATGATCGGCCAGGGCTTCTACGCCGTGGTGCAGTCGTTCCTGTCGATCACCCCGGCGGCGGTTTACCTGATCGCCGGGCTGCTGCTGGCGAACGGGCAGCCGATCTCGGCGGGCACCATCGTGGCCTTCACCACGCTGCAGACCCGGCTCTACTTCCCGATCGGGCAGCTGCTCCAGGTCTCGGTGGAGCTGCGCTCGTCGCTGGCCCTGTTCGACCGGATCTTCGAGTACCTGGACCTGAAGCCGGACATCACCGACGCGCCCGACGCGGTGGACCTGCCGTCCGCGGACGGCGGCGGGCGGGTGGCGCTGCGCGACGTGTACTTCCGGTACTCGGGGGTCCCCGAGGACGCGCTGCGGGGGGTCAGCTTCGAGGCCGATCCGGGCCAGCTGGTGGCGCTGGTCGGGCCGAGCGGGGCGGGGAAGACCACGATCAGCTACCTCATCCCGAGGCTGTACGACGTCACCGGCGGGGCGATCGAGATCGACGGGACCGACGTGCGGCGGGCCCGGCAGGCCTCGCTGGCCGCCGTCATCGGGTTCGTGACCCAGGAGAGCTACCTGTTCCACGACACGATCCTGGCCAACCTGCAGTACGGCCGGCCGTCTGCCTCCCAGGCCGAGATCGAGGAGGCGGCGCGGGCGGCGTACATCCACGACCGGATCATGGATTTTCCCGACGGCTACGACACCGTGGTGGGCGAGCGGGGCTACCGGCTGTCCGGCGGGGAGAAGCAGCGGCTGGCCATCGCCCGGGTGCTGCTGCACGACCCGCGCATCCTGATCCTGGACGAGGCGACCTCGGCGCTGGACACGGCCAGCGAGCGCGAGGTGCAGAAGGCGCTGGACGCGCTGATGGGGTCGCGGACCACGATCGCGATCGCGCACCGGCTGTCCACCATCGTCAACGCCGACGTGATCAACGTCATCGACGGCGGACAGGTGGTCGAGTCGGGGCCGCACCGGGACCTGCTCCGGCAGCACGGGCTGTACGCCGCGCTGTACAACGAGCAGTTCGAGGGCGGCCGGGTGCAGTGGCGCTGCGACGGAGGCGACGTCATGGAAGACGGCAGCGTGCGGAAGCGCGAGACGCTCGTCGGTTGAGCTCCAGCGCGCCCGGATCGTGTGCCCTACCGCCGTCCGTAGGCTGGGCGCATGGATGTTCTCTTCATCGCAAGCGTGGCGGTGATCACCGCTGACCCGCCGCGGAGCCGCCAGCTGTACATGGATGCCCTCGGCCTCCCGCTGGAGGGCGAGGGCGACGGCTACTACTCCAGCGGGAACATCGCGGGCAGCAAGCACTTCGGCGTGTGGCCGCTCGCGGAGGCGGCGCAGGCGTGCTTCGGCGCGCCAGAGTGGCCCGCCGACCGGGTGGTCCCGCAGGCATCGATCGAGTTCGAGGTGAAGGACGCGGACGCCGTCGCGGCGGCGGGCGAGGAGCTTCAGGCCGCGGGCTACCAACTGCTGCACCCCGCCCGCACCGAGCCGTGGGGCCAGACGGTGGCCAGGCTGCTCAGCGAGGACGGCCTGATCGTCGGCATCTCCTACGCTCCGGTGTTTCACGAAGAGCCTGCCTGAGGGCCCGTGGAAGGACTGGATCTGCACCCCGGGGCGCGGCTGCCCGGGAGCCGCAGCCTGGCCGCTATAGCGTGGTTGGCATGACAGTCCCTAAATCGACCAACACGGTAACGAGCAACACGGTGCCGACGATGTTGGGTTCGCAGCAGCCTCCGTTCGTTCCCGAGGGCGTGGAGGCCATGACCGTTCGGCTCGATTTGCTACCGGGGGATCCGGGCAGCCCGCCGCACCGGCGGGCGCCGCGGCCGACGGTTCGGAGTTAGTGATGCGGGTATTCCTGGCGGGGGCGACGGGGGTCATCGGGCGGCGGGTGGTGCCGCTGCTTCGCGAGCGGGGGCATTCGGTTACGGGGTTCGTGCGGCGGGACGCCGACGCCGGCTGGCTGCGGAGTCTGGGTGCTAAGGCCGTGCGGGGCGACGTGTTCGACGCGGACGGGGTGCGGCGGGCGGTGGCGCTGGCCGCCCCCGACGTGGTGATGCACCAGCTCACCGACCTGAAGGGCGGGAACCGCCAGGCCAACTCCGAGATGCGGGTAACCGGGACGCGCAACCTGATGGATGCGGCGCTGGCGGCGGGGGTCCGGCGGGTGGTGGCGCAGAGCATCGCGTGGGTGTACGAGGCCGGGGAGGTTCCGGCGACCGAGGACGCGCCGCTGGATCTGGGGTCTTCCGGGAGCCGGCTGCGGACGGTGCAGGGGGTGGCTTCCCTGGAGGCGGCTGTCCGTGAGGCGCCGGAGCGGGTGGTGCTGCGGTACGGGCTGCTGTACGGGCCGGGGACCTGGTATTCGCGCGGCGGGCTGATGGCGGATACCGCGGCACGCGGGGAGCTGGCGGCGGACGGGGACGTGAGCAGCTTCGTGCACGTGGACGACGCGGCGGGCGCGGCGGCCGACGCGCTGTCCTGGCCGACCGGGTTCGTCAACGTGTGCGACGACGTGCCCGCGCCGGGGTATGAGTGGGTGCCCGCGTTCTGCCGGGCCATAGGGGTTGCCGTACCTGCGGCTTCTGGCGAGGAGCGGAACAGGTGGGCACGGGGTGCGTCCAACGAGTTTGCGCGGAAGGAGCTGAACTGGACGCCCGCGTGGCCGTCCTGGCAGGAAGGATTCGCGGCGCTCTAGATGAGTGATCTTGATCCGGGCGACTCAGGCGGCCGAGCCCCGCCCCAGCCCCGGCAGGTCCGCCTCGCGTACCACCGGTACCTTCAGTCTCCCGCATCCCAGCCAGGGAACGTATGACCGCGCGCCTGGCGGCCGAGGTGGGCGTGCTCGCGTTCAGCACCGCCTACGCGCGCTGGGCGGCGCCGGACAACCGGCTGTCGTTCGCCGAGATCGCGCGCGCGGCCCTGCATGAGCTGCAGGCCAGCGCGGCCACCCTCGGCGTGCCAGAATCGTAAGGTGGATGCGTCCCTGCTGGCCGGCCTGCCCGGCGACGTCCAGGCCCTGCTGGCCAGCCCGCCGCTCACCGAGCCGATGCTGCTCGAGTTGGGCGCCCGCTGGGAGGGCCTCAGCCTGACGCCGGCGCTGGCCAAGATGGCCGATGCGCTGCGGTTGTTCGTGGTCACCTGGGACCCGCTCGAATGGCTGGCGCCGCGTCCCGAGGCGGTGGCTACGGCCAACGCGTGGCCGCTCGAGATCGTCATCTACGTGCCGGTGTGGTCGCTGGCCGAGATGGCGAGACGCGAGGAAACGACGGCCGCGGCCGTGCTGGCCGGGCTCGGCGGCCGTGCGGTTGCGACGGCCGCGGTGTACGAAGACGCCGTTACGTCCGGGCAGTACGCCGAGCTGACCGCTCGCGGGGAGGTGCCGGACCTGCTGTCCGGGGATCCAGCGTCGGCGCGGGGTGAGGTCACCATCGTGGCCGAATCCCCGCAATGGGATGCGATCGGCCTCGGCGCGATCACCGATTTCGTCCAGCGGGCGTTCGGCCCCGTCGAGCTGGACCGGTCCCTGGTCGAGCTCACCGTGACGGACGATCCCTGGCCCGGCTGCCCGGCCTGTGCGGGACGGCGCTTCAAGTTTCCCGCCGACCTGAGCGATTCCCGGGACGGCATGTGCCCGGCGCACCGGAACGAGGCGGACACGGTGATCAGGAGGCGGATAGCCCGGGCGGAGGGCAGCAACCTGGCCGGGTGGCGGATGATCGCAGACGCATCCGCGCGGCTGTCGCTGCCGCACCTGCCCGGCGGGCTGGCAACGAGGCTCGCGGCGGCCAAGAATGACCCGGTGCGGCGCGCCCGGCTGCTGGCCGAGGCCACGGCCGGATTTGCTGGCCGCCCGGATGATTTCGGCAGCGCGCTCGCGGAGAACCGGGATCAGGCGGGGCGGTTCCCGGGCTGGCCGGTCACCCTCATCCGTGGCCTGGGCCAGGCAGGCCAGGGAGCCGAGGCCGTCATGCTGAGTGAGGCGCTGGCCGTCGTCGACCCGGCCAGGCAGGCTCTGTTTACCGGTGAGGCCGCCCTCGCGCTCGCCGAAGCCGGGGATGCGGACGAGGCGCGGGCGAAGGTTGCCGGGAACCTCGAACGCTGGCCCGACGACGTCAGGACCCGGATACTCGCCGGTGACGCGCTGGCCGTCCTCGGTGATACCGAATCGGCGCTGGCCCACTTCCAGGTGGCGTTGCCGCTGGCCGAGCAGGCCAACGACTACAAGTCGATCCGTGACCTGTCCACCCGGATACTCCGGCTCACCCGTCCCGCCGCGGGCGAGACCGGGCAACGCCGCCAGCCCCGGTCGCGGCCGACCAGGTCCCAGCGCAAGGGCCGACGATAAAGGTGGTTACGAGACGGTCGCCGGCCGGTCTGGCGGGACGCATACCATCCCGTCGCTGAAGCCCGCCGCGCCGATCCCGAACGCGGCGTTGAAGCGGTCGAGGTTCACCAGCGTCAGCAGGGCGGTGATCTCCACCAGCTGGCGATCGTCGAAGTACGAATGCACGCGCGCGAACAGCTCGTCGGTGACCTCGACCGGGGTGCGCATCACCGCGACCGTGTAGTCGAGCGCCGCCTTCTCGCGATCGGCGAACAGGTCGCTGGACTGGTAGCGCGGCAGGGCGAGAAGTTCTTCGTCGGAGAGGCCGTAGTTGCGGCATATCTGCGAGCCGAGGTCGACGCAGTACTCACACCCGATCATCTGCGCGCCCTTCAGCTCGACCAGGTTCTTGGTCCGCTCATCGACGGTCTTGCCCTTGCGGACCGCCTGGTTGAACCGGCCCATGCCGATCATCATCTTCGGCTGGTAGGCCCAGATCTCGATCGGCTCGATACCGCTGCCAGTCCGCGGATCGCGGCCGGTCATCTTCTTCGCCATCCTCGGGCCGAACCTGTAGACGAGCTTGACGACCAGGCCGGCCTGGGCCTTTGATACGCCCTCAATACGCGCCATCGGGCACCTCCTGTTACATCGGCCCTGTCACATCGGCAGAGTCACGGCTTCATCCGCATGACGCCGGGCCACCGGGAAATGTGACGTTGATGCGATGAGTCTGCCCCGTTCTGGGCGTCCAAGTCTTCGACCGGAGTTTGCCGCCGCATGCCAGGAGGACCGATGGCACCATCTTCCCTCGCACCCACCGCCCAGACGCTCGAGGTTCCGGGCGCGCGCCTGTACTACGAGGTGCGCGGGCGAGGTCCGCTCGTGGTGCTGGTCGGGGCGCCGATGGACGCCGGGCCGTTCGGTCCGCTGGCCGAACTGCTGGCCGGCGACTACACCGTGCTCACCACCGACCCCCGGGGCATCAACCGGAGCCCGGTCGACGACCCCGGCCAGGACTCGACCCCGGAGATGCGCGCCGACGACCTGTCCCGGCTGGTGGCGTCGGTTGATGCAGGCCCGGCCGTCGTCCTCGGGTCCAGCGGGGGCGCGGTGAGCGCGCTGGCCCTGGTGCAGGCTCATCCTGAGCAGGTTCATGGTGTCGTCGCGCATGAGCCGCCGCTGATCGAACTGCTGCCGGACCGTGCCGAGCGCCACTCCGGGAACGAGGTCGTCATCGCGCGGTGGCTCGCGGGTGATTACGCCGGGTCGTGGCGGGCGTTCCTGGAGAACGCGGACATCCGGCTGCCCGAGGGCATGTTCGAGGCGGTGTTCGGCGGGGAGCCGGATGCGCAGGCGACCGCGGACACGACGTACCAGAACACGCACATGCTGCGGCCGACTACGCAATGGCGGCCGGATATCGCCGTCTTGCGCTCGGTGGCCGCCCAGGTCGTGATCGGCATCGGCGAGGGGTCCGCCGGGCAGGTCTGCGACCGGACGTCGCGGGCGCTGGCGGCCGAGCTGGGTATCGAACCGACGATGTTCCCCGGCGGGCATACCGGGTTCGCCGAGGATCCGGCGGGATTTGCTGCCCGGCTGCGTTCGGTCCTGGCTGGCGCCCTTGGCGGCCTTGGCGGCCTTGGCGGCCTCAGCGGTCGGTGACCGCGATCGCGTCGACCTCGATCAGGTATCCGGGCCCGGCCAGCGTCTCCACTCCCACCACCGTGTCGGCTGGCTTGTGGTCGCCGAACAGGTGTTTTCTGGCACGCTCGATGACCGGCAGGTGCTCGGGCCGGTGGCGAACGACGTAGATCGTGATCTTGGTGACCTGTTCGGGGCGGGCGCCGGAGGCGGCGAGGGCACGGCCGAGGTTGGCGTATACCTGGCGCGCTTGGGCGGCCAGGTCACCGGGACCGACGAGGTTGCCGTGAACGTCCTCGGGTTCCTGGCCCGCGATGAACACCATCCTGGTTCCGGTCGCGACGACGACGTGGGTGTAGGTGGAGGGAACGGGCAGGTCTTCGGGGTTGATGAGCTGGAGTGTCACGGGGCTTTCCGTCCTGATCTGAGTATGAATAAGGAAAGGCTCACTGTGCCCAGGCTCGGAATCACCTGTCTGGGCTATTCAGCACCATCGGACTCCTTGAACCTCACTCACGACATTAGTACTTCTATTCGGAATGTCGTACCGGGGCTGGTAATTCGAGGCTATATACGGTATCATGTTCGAAGAACAATACTTCTGCCGAACGGATGTGGTCCATGCCTTCGGTACCAGCCCCCGCGGACCCCGGGCGGGACGGGGATCCCGCCTGGCTGGACCGCGACCCGATGACCGCGGCGGAGCGGGAGGCGTGGCTGGACCGGCTGTGCGCGCAGGACGACGACCCGGCTGACGCCCCGCAGGAGTACTGGGACCCCGAGTCGTGCGCGCCGCCGCCCGGCCAGGACGAGCTGACCGCGGACGAGCTCGCCGGGGTCCGCGAGGCCGCGGCCGATGAGATGCTGGCGCTGGACGCGGCGAGCACGGGGCGGCGCGGCCCGGGGCAGGCCGGGTCCTCGCGGACGTTCCCGGGTGAGTCCGGTAGCCGCGCCGCCGGGTTCGGGACCGGGATGGCGTGGGATG
>WNGK01012552.1_pt1 | contig 11520 bp, 8 predicted proteins | sample 5400601 | NCBI WGS metagenome assembly WNGK01 (sample SAMN13153376, study PRJNA577476) | soil metagenome | isolation source: 60 cm soil or saprolite under Garry oak tree replicate 1 | place: USA:California | collected 2016-06-15
TCTCGCGCGTATCTTGCGTCCCTGGGGCAGGCGAGGTGAGGTAGCCGCTGAAATCCTCACGGATTTCCCGCAGCGGCTCGCCGAGACGCGCGAGGCTTGGCTGGCAGGGGAGCGAAGTACTCCTCGGCGTACCAAGATCATTTCCTGCCGAATGCATCTAGGACAGGCGGTTTTTCACTTCGAGGGTGTTCACACGATTTCAGAGGCGGAAGCTCTGCGCGGGCTCGAGGTCCAGGTGCCGCTCGAGGAACGCGCGCAAGTCGGCCTCGGCCGCTACTACATCACGGACCTGATCGGCTGCCAAGTCTGGGAAGAAGGTGCGGCGGCTGCGCTGGGCGTGGTTCAAGATGTGCAGCGCGCCGGCGAAGAGAAGCGCAACGCGCCGCCGGAATCCTGGATCCTCGTCGTCAGCGCTCCCGCGGGTGAACTGCTCATTCCATTGGCGGCCGAAATCTGCACACTTATCGATACAGCATCACGGCGAATTGAGGTACGGCTTCCGGAGGGCCTGCGTGAATTGAATGCTGGTTGAGCGGATGCCGGCGAATGCTAATCTCGTGCGGAAGCTGCGAAAATAGCCGCCGAGCATATGCCGAACATATGAAGTTCGACGTCGTTACCATTTTTCCGGAGTTTTTTGCCGGGCCTTTGCATTACGGGATTGTGCGCCGTGCACGAGAGGCCGGCCTGATCGATATCCGCGTGCACGATCTGCGCCAGTTCACTCACGACCGGCACAAGACGGTGGACGACCGGCCCTTCGGCGGCGGCGAAGGGATGGTGCTGAAGCCCGAGCCGATCTTCAGAGCGGTGGAAACAATCTTGAGTGATGCCGCGCCGCCTCCGGGGGAAAAAGGCGAGACGCAGAAGCGGCCCGACGACACCGCCATTGTGCTGCTATCAGCCTCCGGCAAAATATTTGTGCAGGAAATGGCACAGCGATTTGCGGGGCTCGAGCGTGTGGTCTTGCTGTGCGGCCGCTATGAAGGCGTCGACGAACGCGTGGCGGAACATTTGGCGACTGACGAGATTTCCATTGGCGATTTCGTGCTTTCCGGCGGAGAACTCGCCGCAGCATTAGTGATCGACGCGGTGACACGGCTGCTGCCGGGTGCGCTGGGAAACGAAGCTTCGTCGGTGCACGAATCATTCGCCCCGCCGCGGAAGTTGGCGCCGGCAGAACGAAGTCAAATACAACCGGAGCGTAAGAGTCAGCCTATTGAAGGCGTCTCCGAGCTTCACGCCCTTCTCGACTACCCCCATTACACACGGCCCGCGGATTTCCGCGGTTGGACGGTGCCGGAGGTGCTGCTGAGCGGAAATCATGAAGAAATTCGGCGCTGGCGTCAGAGGCTCGCTTTGGAGAAAACGCGGCGCAACCGCCCCGATCTTCTGTCTCGAACAAATCCGTAAGGCGCACATTTGGTCACACTCTTGGGCAAATCGAGAATTTGGCCTGTGCAGGCCAAGCGGATTTCGTTATAATTTACGCGTCTTCTGTGGCGCTGGCCCCACCGTAGTGGGTCTGCCCGGGTGAATCCATATGAGTCGCATACTTGAGAAGGTCCGCCAGGACCAGGCTCGCCAAGGTATCCCCGCGTTCCACCCCGGTGATACCGTGCGCGTGCACGTTCGGCTAAAAGAAGCGGAAGGGGAAAAAGAGCGCGTGCAACCGTTTGAAGGCGTTGTGGTCAGCAGGCGCGGACATCTTTCCGGCGCAACGTTTACGGTCCGGCGGGTCAGTTTTGGAATCGGGGTCGAAAGAATCTTCCCTGTTAACTCTCCCATGATCAGCTCGATCGAAGTGCTGCAGGCGGGCCGTGTGCGCCGCTCTAAGCTCTACTATCTGCGGCAGCTTAAAGGCAAGGCGGCGCGCATTCGTCGCGCGGAACAGCCTGCGGAAACGGCCGCGGAGCCGGTCGAGAAGAGCTGAACCAGTAGGGCACATCCGCATGTTTTCTCGCCGCAAGGCGCATGTTGTCTCGGCGGGCGCTATGCTAGAATCCGCGCCGATGCGGCGGCTCTGTTCCTCGCGATTCGAGCGCACGGCGCGGCACAAAGGCTGGCAGCGCATCGCCGGCCTGGACGAAGCAGGCCGCGGCTCACTCTTCGGTCCCGTGTTTGCCGCGGCAGTGATCCTCAATCCCCGGCGTCGCATCGTCGGTCTCGACGACTCCAAGAAGCTCACTTCCCAGCGCCGACAGCTCTTAGCCCAGCGAATTCGTGAGCACGCCTTGTCTTGGTGTGTGGCCCAGGTGGATGCCAGCCGCATTGATGCTTGGAATATCTATCAGGCCAGCCGGCAGGCAATGGCGGACGCGGTTGCGCAGCTATCGGTACAGCCAGATTTTCTTCTGATCGATGCAATGCACCTCGATCTTCTCGTGGAACAGAAGCCCATCATCAAGGGAGACGCTCGCTCCGTCTCCATCGCGGCCGCCTCGATCTTAGCCAAGGTTGCGCGCGACGAGGTCATGAGGCAATTCGACCGGATTTATCCCCTATACGGCCTCGCGTCGAATAAGGGATATGCTACGCGCGCTCATTTGGCGGCGCTGCGCACCTATGGCCCTTCGCCGCTGCACCGATTCTCTTTCGCACCAGTACGCAACGCGGTCTGCTGGGCCGCGGCCGCAACGCAAGAAAGCCTCCCGCTCCCCTCCATACCGAGAACAAACTAGTTATTGCCGGCCTGAATGCGCCCCCTGTGACTAGCGCGAACGTCTAGACGTGCGCTTCGTTGACGGGTCTAAGGTCGCATGCTAGCGTAAGTTTCGGCTGGTACAGCAGTTAAGTTGTCCCGTCTGTTCTCGGCAGCTTGCTTGCGCGAGCGTGGGGTAAGTCTAGCCGTTTAGGCGTGCGGCACCTCGGGATTCGATCTTACTCAGGCAACCTTGCCTGCCGCGGAGACGTTCGGGCGCGGCGGCGCGGAAGGCACGCAGAAATCGCAGATGTCCTACAATAAGTCCAAGCTCGTCGCAAACGCGCAGAAGCTCCTCCATCAAGGCAAAGTCGCCCAAGCCATCCAGGAATACTTGCAGATTCTGAAGCACGAGTCGAAGGATCAGGCAACGCTGATGACCCTCGGCGATTTATACGTCCGGCAGGGCGAAACCTTACAAGCTCTGGAATATTTTGAGCGCCTCGCACAGATTTATCTCGCCGACGGATTCGTTACCAAGGCGATCGCCATTTATAAGAAGATCGCCAAACTGGCCCCGGAGGAAACGCGCGCGATCGAGAGACTTGCCGAGCTCTACGTCCAGCAAGGTGTTCTCAGTGAGGCCCGGCCTATCTATTTGCAATTAGCTGAGCTGCACCAGCGTGCAGGCCGGCAGCCCCAAGCCGCGGCCTTGCTCCGCAAGCTGCTGGAAGCAGAGCCGGATAATCTTCGCGTGCTGACGCGCGTGGCCGAATTGGCGTTAGCCATGCGTCAGCCGGCTGAAGCGGCAGCGACGTTTCGCAGCGGGGCCGAGCAACTGCACAATAGCGGTAACCATGCCGAGGCGATCAAGTATGCCGATCGCGCCATCAAGATCGACGCCAAGGATGCGCATGTTTTTGTCATCAAAGCGCGAGCCCTGAGCGCGCTGGGACAAAATTCCGCGGCAGTTACGCTCCTCGCTTCACTGCCAGAATTAGAACGAGGGGGCGATGCCGCCGAGTTGCTCATCCAGATCTACCTGCAAGGAGAGCAAACCAAGCCAGCTATCGAACTCGCGTCCAAAATCTTCGCTCGTAATTCAGGCAACTTCGCACCCTTGCGCCAGCTCTCTGCAAAGCTGCTTGAGGGTGGCAAACCTGACGCCGCTCTCCCGCTCATCGAAATGATTCGGACCGCGATGGTTGAGAAAGGCGAGGATGAGGCTCTGGCGCATATGCTCAGCTCCGCCGCCGAGCGGCTACCCGAGAACATCGAGCCCCGCGAATGGCTGGTGGAATTTTACAAACACAAGAAGGATTCATCTCATCTGCCAGAGGCGCTTGCGGAACTGGCGCGCATCTGTAACACGGTGGGCGACCGAAAGCGGGCGTCACAGATCTATGAAGAAATTCTGGAGCTGGATCCCAACAATGAAACGGTCCGCCACGAATACGAAAAGCTGAAAGGCAAATCGACGGAGAAGGCACAAAGCAAACGAGCGGAGAGGCCGGCGCCCGCAGAGAGCGTGCCCCTCGCGGAGAGAGTGCCGGCCGTGACGCTCGCACAGAAGCTGCGGCCTGCAGAGAAAGAGCCGCTGGCAGCGCCCCAAAAAGCCACCGCTCCGCCTCCGCCTATGGAGCCTCAGCTCGATGAGGAAACACAGCGGTACGTGACGCAAGCGCTCACCGATATAGACCTGTTTGCGAGCTACGGTCTCACTCAAAAGGCCATCGATCTCCTCGAAGTGCTCTTGCAACGGGTTCCGGGCCACGCACCGACGCTCGAGCGCTTGCTCGACCATTATCTCGGCGCAGGCGATGAGAAACAAACCGCGGAACTGGCCGCGCAGCTCGAGCAGATCCACACGGAACGCGGGAATATAGACGCCGCCGAACGCTTCGCCGATTTGCGCCACCGCTTTCAACAGGCCGCGCGTACCACAGAACCAACCGCTACTCCCAGGAAAGAAAAGACGGCTCGGGAGTTCTCCGTCGCACAGGATACTGCGGAACTCAATAAAGCTGAATCGATCGCGCCAGCAAAGGCGGCGGAAAGAAAGGAACCTCCCGCGCAGGTACGCGGCGAAACTGGCGCCCAACAAGCTGCCGTCCATGAATTAGATCTTTCCGAAGAGTGGGCGGCGCTTGCAACGGAACTTGATGGCACTCCAAATGAAACGAAGGATGCGCCAGCCGCTGAATCCGCTACCTCCACTGAGTCTCCAAGCCAACCCGCGCCGGAATTTGATATTCCTGGGTCCAAAGTCGTCGACAAAGTGGCGGAGATCCAAGAAGCTCTCCGGTCGGAGGGGCCAGCGCGCTCAGCAAGGAACGCCTCGAGCGCAGATTACCTCCTGGAGCTGGAGACTTCGCAAACCGCTCGTGAAAGATCCAGTGCTGGGCCGTCTAGCGCAAAAGATTTTTTAGAGGCGCTTTCCAGCGACCTCGAGGCGGCCCTGCCGTCGCTCAAGGCAGATCCAAACGCAAGGCAGCGTACGAGCGATTCCCCGAACACGAAGGAAGATGTGAAATCCGCGGCAGCGAGATCATCCCAGGCGCCTGAGAACCAAGCAAGCCCGCTCAGTGAGATTTTCGATCAATTTCGTGCCGAGGTTGGCGAGCTGGGAGCCGAAGATGAGGATTTGGAGACGCACTATAACTTGGGAATCGCCTATCGGGAGATGGGTCTCATCGAAGAGGCCATCAGCGAGTTTCAGAAAGTGGCAAAGGGCAGCAGTAAGGGCCAGGCCTTCCGCTACGCGATGCAGTGCTGCACGCTCCTGGGGTTGGCCTTCATGGAAAAGGGCCAGCCGGCCATTGCCGCCACATGGTACGAACGTGCCTTAGCCATGCCCGGATTGGATCAAGAAACTATCCTTGCGCTGCGGTATGATTTAGGAGTAGCGCAAGAGCTCGCCGGCGATATGGCCGCCGCCCGAAAGAGCTTCTCGCAAGTCTACGGCATGAACATTGACTACCGCGACGTTGCCGAACGGCTCTCCTCACTCGGAAACGAGCGTTAACGCCCGCTCCTTCCTTGCCCGGCTGATCCACGTCCTCGGCACTCTCTTTCTATTCGAGGTGGGAGTTGTCCTCCTGTTCATGCCGTGGTTCAGCTTGTGGGACCGAAACTACTTCCTGAGTCACTATCCCAGCCTTCGGCCCTTCCTGCTGCATCCATCCGTGCGCGGCGTGGTCACTGGGCTGGGCGCGCTCGATATCGTCGTCGCTGCTGGAATGTTGCGGCGGCAATCCCCTGCAGGGGAGAATCCGGGCTCTTGACCTTTGGAAAAAGCCAATAAATTTCTTGTCTGCTATGTAACTGACCGGCAGTCCTTGCACTTGCAGCCAGGCCAGAACCGCGAATCGGCCTTGGCGCAGCGCCTCGAAAGTGCTGTGCGTGCGCGAGTCGATTGGGTTCAAATCCGAGAGAAAGATTTGCCCGGACGAGACCTGGTAGATCTTGCGCGGTCGGCAATTCGAGTGTGCAAGAGCGCTTCTGCACAAAGCAAGACATGCGTCGTGGTCAATGATCGACTCGACGTGGCCTGGGCTGCGGGTGCTGCGGGCGTGCACGCTGGCGACCAATCGTTGCCGGTTCGCGTGCTGGTGGATGCGCGGCGGGCTTCTGGACTGGCAAACTTTATCCTGAGCGCTTCCTGCCACTCGATAGGCGGCGCTATCACTGCGGCGGAACAAGGCGCCGATTATCTTTTCTTCGGGCCTGTTTTTGAGACACCCTCCAAGGCAGCCTTTGGTCCTCCGCAAGGGTTGCTAAAATTGGCGCAAATTTGCAGCGCGGTATCCATCCCGGTGATTGCCATTGGAGGAATTACACTCGAAAACGCGCGAGCGTGCCGTGAAGCCGGCGCTGCGGGAATCGCCGCGATTCGTCTTTTTCAACAGAATGGCGATATTTCTCAAATCGTTGCAGACTTAACCACAAACTGAGTTAGGCGCCCAGCCAGCGTCCCAAAGGCTGCCAATCGGGCACGTGATCGCAGACCACTTTGAGCGTCGCCGTAATGGGAATGGCCAGGATCAGTCCGAAGGCGCCCCACAGCCATCCCCAAAACAACAACGAGACGGTGACTGCCAGCGCGTTCAGGTGAACGCTGCGGCCCACAATCGCGGGCATAAGCACATTCGCAGCGATTAAATGCAAGGCGCTGAGTACCCCGGCCACGATTAAAAACGGGCCGATGCTGTGCCACTTGTCGAGCCCGATCAAAAATGGCGGAATCCAACTGAGAATCGCCCCTATGTACGGAATCATGTTGACCAAGCCCGAAACGAGCGCAGCCAGAAAAGCATAATCCAAATGCATGATGGCAAAAAAAATCCAGCAGGCCGCCGCGAGAATCCCGGCCACCAGACTGCTCCCCGCCACGTAACTGCGCAAAACCACGTTTACATCGTCCAGCGCGCTTCGGACGTCCGCACGCGAAGCATCGGAAAAGAGCTCGATCGTGGCGTGCCAAAGTCTAGGCTTCGCCACGAGCATAAAGAAGACCAGGAATGGGAGAAATGCCCAAAGCAGAAGGCCCGAGGTGATCGTGCCAATTCCATGCAGCAGCCAGCTTCGGACTTCCTGCATTTCGTTTGCGCTTACGCTGGGCTGCGTCGGAGCCGGCTCCGGGACGGTAATCGAAAACGCCCGTTCAATCGTGCCAATCTTGCGGTCCACAGATTCTGCCGCTCGCCTGAGAACAGCGCTGTAACGCGGCCAGGCGTATGCGAAACTTTGTGTGCGGTTCACTAAAAGATAGCCGATCGCACCAACCGCCGCTATGGCCACAAGCAACACCACCAGAGCTCCCAGCGCCCGCGGAATGTGAAGGCGTTCCAGCAAGACGACGGCGGGGTCGAGAAAATATGCCAGAAGCACGGCCAGCATGAGTGTCATCACAATGCTGGAGGCCCAATAGAAGAAGGCAAAAACTACGCCTAATGCGATAATACGCTGGGCCAGCGTCGATCGCGTCGGGGTGATTTGGACGTTCGTTGTGGCCATCGCTAGTTTCTTGCTCGCGAGAGGTCAGGAAGGCCGATCACGCCAAGGGACTCCCGGCAGACGCCTTCATTCTAAACGTTAACACTCTCGTCGATCCGTCGGCATCTTCATTTTCTAGAAATAAGAACGTGGCTTGCTCCTCAGGACCCGCTGCGCTACCGTAACCTTACACGCATGCTTGCTAGACAGATGATCGCCGCAATGATCTCTAATCCACTTGCGCGCCTCACCCTGCGTGCGGAGCTGGATATCCTGATCATCGCCATGCTGATTTACTACATCTTGAAGCTGCTGCGTGGGACGCGCGCCATGCAGATGCTGATTGCCATCCTGCTTCTCATTATCCTGTATGAAGGCGCTCGCAAAGCGCAATTCGAAATGGTGGAATGGCTTCTGGACACCTTGCTGCCTTATGTGGCGATCGCTCTTATCGTACTCTTTCAGCCGGAAATCCGCCGCGCCCTCGACCGCTTCGGGCGGAATCTTTCTTTGGCCCGTTTCTCGTCGAACAGCCCCGCCTCCTCTTTCGATGACGTAGTGCTGGCCGCGGGTTACTTTGCCCAGAATCGCATCGGCGCTTTGATTGCTTTCGAGCGTGAGGTCGGCCTGCGAACCTATATCGAGAGCGGTATCCCGTTGGACGCCAATCTCAGCCACGACTTGCTGCTCGCCATATTCCGCCCCGGGTCGCCTCTGCACGACGGCGCTGTAATCGTACAGGGCACGCGCATTGCAGCCGCAGCCTGTTTTTTGCCCCTTACGCTCAACCCGTTAACCTCCAACCAGCTGGGCACCCGCCATCGGGCCGCTATCGGTGTCACGGAAGAAAGCGATGCGGTGGCGGTAGTCGTCTCGGAGCAAACCGGAGCTATTTCCTTGGCCGTTGGTGGCATGATCGAGCTGGGCTTAAGCGTAGAGCAGCTAACCGACCGGCTTGCCGATCTCTTCCGGCATAGGCGGGGTGCCACCCAATGCTATCCGCGTGGTGCTCCGTGGGCGCTCGGGGCTGCTTCGACGCCTCACGCCCAACGACCTAACCCTTGATGTAGACCTCGCTACCGCTCCCACGGGTGACGTTCCCATACGCCTCTCCCCGAGCATGGTCGGGGTCCCCTACGGAACAGAGGTGGTACGCCTGGCCCCGGTTGAGTTTCACGTTTCCCTTCTACCCACAAAGGTACCCCCTGAGGCATCCGAATAATCCAATCATCGTGCTAGGATGGCTCCCTTGTCTCGCGAACCCCCTTAACGCGAGACTGAACCTTTCAAATGTCCAAAGAACTGTTTGGAACTGATGGCATCCGGGGAATTCCCGGCGAATATCCCCTGGACGACCAAACTCTTTATTGGGTGGGCCGCAGCATAGGAGGCTATCTACGCCTGCAGAATGAACATCCTCGCGTGCTTATCGGCACCGATACTCGCGAATCCGGTACCCATATCGCCTCGGAAATCGCCGCCGGGCTCGCCAAGGAAGGCATTCACAACTCCTTCGCGGGAGTCATCACCACGCCGGGGGTAGCCTGCCTGGTACGCAAGGAAGGGTTTGCGGCCGGGGTGGTGATCTCAGCCTCGCATAACCCATACCATGACAATGGGATAAAGCTCTTTGCGGGATCAGGGATGAAGTTTCCCGATGATATAGAAGAACAGATCGAGATCGAAATCGTGCGACATCGCAATGCTCAAGCCCCTGTCCCGGCGGTGCGGCTCACACCAGACAGGCAGTTCGATGACGCTTATCTCGAATTCCTGCGCGGCTGCGCGATTCCGGGGTCGAGCCTTTCCGGTCTTAAACTCGTGCTTGATTGTGCCAATGGCGCAGCCAGTTCGCTTGCTCCGGCCCTGTTCCGCTCGCTTGGAGCAAATGTTATCGCAATTCACGACAACCCGGATGGACGCAATATCAATGCGAACTGCGGGTCCCTATATCCGCAGGACCTGCAGCAAAAAGTCCCGAAAGCGGGTGCCGCCCTGGGTGTCGCTTTTGATGGTGATGCCGACCGCGCCATGTTTGTCACAGCTTCAGGGCGCGTTGTCGATGGGGATGGCGTCCTGCTCGCCGCGACTCGGTATCTGCGTTCCGTGGGCAAGCTAAAAGGCAAGGCAGTGGTGGGCACCACGATGACAAACCTGGGCCTGGAGCGCGCCTTGGCGGCCGAAGGACTCGCGCTCCTGCGCGTACCCGTCGGCGACCGCTATGTGCTCGAGGAGATGTTGCGCAGCGGTGCGAACCTCGGCGGCGAACAATCCGGACACGTGATCTTTCTCGACGATGCGACTACTGGAGATGGCTTGCTTACTGCGCTCAAGATCGCCTGCCTCGTCGCCCTGGTGGGGCCTTTGGACGGCCTCGTGAAAGATCTCAAGGTCTATCCCCAAACCATTTTGAACGTGAAGGTCCGGGCGAAGCCACCCCTCGAATCTCTTCCGGAAGTCTCCCGAGCGCTCCATGACGCCACACGGGCCTTAGGCGATTCTGGCCGCGTGGTTCTGCGCTATTCGGGGACTGAGCCAAAAGCCAGAGTGATGGTTGAAGCCGAGCGCGCCGAAGATGTGCAACACTGGGCGGAACTCCTCGCCAGCGCAGTAAGGGCTGCGGTCGGTTCGTGAGAAACCCTGCTGCTGCCTACCAAAGACCGTATCTCGATCGGAAACGCCTATGACAAATCATAGAAACCACCACTTTCGCGGCTATTGAACAGCTAAACGAGGCATCCGATTCTTGTGTTAAGTAATTGATATAAATAATACTTATGGTTGTTTACAAATTCCCGACGAGCACTGGCACACAGCGTGCCCTTACTATCAGCACCGTTTCCCGGGGGCAGTGCTTTCCCGCGAGAAAAACGGGAATGGCGGGTGAGGTTGTTGCTACTGTATGGGGTGGAACCGAAGGGGCCCAATGCGGGCCCCTTATTTTTTGGGGCCAGACTCCCTTGCTATGTTTGCTCTGGCACTGAAGACGCTAGGCTCGATTCCGTTCGAAATTGCTTAACTGCAGCCGGAAGTGCTGCCACAATTCTCACATTTATAGCAGCCACCGTTTGGGGTCATGAGCATGCCGCATTCGGCGCAGGTCGGCGCGCCATCAAATGCAATCTGGGAGGCCATCGATTCCTCTGGAATTGACGCCTTCAACGCAGGAATGCCGGCAGGCCTCGCAGCTTCCGCCGGTGTCAGATAATCGGCAGAAATGAACCGTCCTCCGAGCCAGCGACCGATATAATCCAGCACAGATTTTGCGTAGGGGATCGACCGGTGTCCGGTATAACCAGACGGCTCGAAGCGCGTGTTGATGAATTTATCCACCAGCGCCTTGAGCGGCACTCCATATTGCAGGCCGATAGAGACGGATAGCGCAAAGCCGTCCATGAAGCCCGAGAGCGTCGAGCCTTCCTTGGACATCTTGATGAAGATTTCACCCGGCGTCCCATCTTCATACATGCCGACGGTGATGTAACCTTCATGTCCGCCGACGGAGAATTTATGGGTGATCGACTGGCGCTCGCTGGGCAGCTTGTGCCGTTTAGGCACCTGTAGGAAGAGTTCCTGTTGCTGAGCAACCGGCGATTCCGCTTCGGCCGTTTTTGCGGCGGTTTCTTTTTTAGTTCCCGCGGCAGAAAGCGGCTGGCTGCGTTTCGAATTATCCCGGTAGATGGCCACGGCTTTCACGCCCAGCTTCCACGATTCGATATAGGCCTGCATGATGTCCTCGACCGTGGATTCCTCAGGCATATTGATGGTTTTGCTGATCGCTCCCGAGAGGAAGGGCTGCACGGCGGCCATCATCTTCAGGTGACCGTGCCAGGCAATGGAGCGCCCGCCGCCGGCAAGCGCCAGCGAGCAATCGAAAACGGGAA
>WNGK01015489.1_pt1 | contig 11520 bp, 14 predicted proteins | sample 5400601 | NCBI WGS metagenome assembly WNGK01 (sample SAMN13153376, study PRJNA577476) | soil metagenome | isolation source: 60 cm soil or saprolite under Garry oak tree replicate 1 | place: USA:California | collected 2016-06-15
GTACAGGTATTCCTTTGAGAGACCGCGAAACCTGGATGACCAGTTATCCTGGGCTTTTTGCTGGTGGAGACTATACTGATGGTTCGCGAAACCTGATCTCAGCCATTGGAGATGGGCGTGATGCTGCAATTGCAATCAATCGTTATCTTGGTGGTGAGGATACACCGGCCGAGTCAGCAGAGGAAATAGAACTGCCAGACTATCGGCGTGGCATGGTCGATGATTACGAATCCATCCCATTCGAGTTTATTCCAGCCCTTCCGCTCAAAGAACGTTATAGCAATACCCGTGAGACCGAAACAGGATATACTCCCGAACAGGCTGTGGAACAGGCACGGCGCTGTCTACAATGTCAGTTGAATATTATGATTGACCCCTCAATCTGTATTCTCTGCTCTGGTTGTGTAGACATTTGTCCTTATGACTGTATCAGCATGGAAGGCCTCTCACGTGTGGTCAAGGATGATCCTATGCACCAGGGAACAGAATCCTGGCGAGGTGGCGCCGATATGATTATCGACGAAGAGAAATGTATTCGTTGTGGTCTGTGCATTGTTCGGTGTCCTACGGATGCTATCTCTATGGTACAGTTTGAAGTTGCCAGCCCCAACGAGCGCTGGACTGTTTCGAAGATTCCTATGCTCAACGTATGATAAGAAACCGAGTCGATGTAACCCTTGGAATGCACCCTCAGATGTATTGGCAATAGATATGGGGGTGCATGTTCATGTTTGAATTCAAGTTCCTGCGAGTAAGCCACCGAAGAATGAGAACGGTGCTACTCTCCCGACTTTGGTACTACTTTCTTGCGCTGCTGAACTTCACCAATCATAATAGTAGCTGCATAGGTTGAAACAGTACATCTAGATCGGTCAGTGAAATGGTTCTCATTTATTTGAAGCGCAAGATACCTTGTGGAATTATTGGTATTCTCTTATGCTTATTGATTACAGCATGCAGTGCGAATACAGTCACTAGTCCAAGTCCTATCCCAACCCAACCAGCGTTAGTCCAGGGTACCTCAATTGCGAGTACTCCTGGAATTGGCCCTACCGTCATTCTCACCCCAACAAAGGTCCCGGGCGGTAATCAACAGAGTCAGCTTGTCACACTTCCAGACCGCATAATCACAATTACCAATATGAGCAAGCAAGTAGGGACAGATAGCAATTCGATAGCTATTAATCTGTCAATCACGATTAAAAATACTGGTGCAAAAACAATCAACAATGATGCAGCGTATTTTCAATTGATCAGCGTCGAGGGAGACGCATTTGGGCTACAATCCAAAGTAGCTCCCAATTTCTTTGGTTCAATTGCTTTCCAAAGTTCGCGTAGTGGCATCATCATATTCCAGGTACCAGCAGGTGCGATCAATGGAATACGTCTGATGTATAGACCTGAAGTCTCGACAGAAACCATCTTCGTGACTTTGAACCTCACGTAGGGGCCCAATTTATCACTTTCGCAAATGTTGGCGCATAAACTCTAGCACAATGCGATCAATACGCGCATCTTCAAACCAGCGTTCTTCCAGGTTTTCACGTCCGCTAAATTTCCGAAATGCGTCGCGAGTACTCTCGTCATACGAGCCGGTGATATTTCCCTGATAATCACCACTTATAGTCAATCGCTCTTGTAATTCTACTGCCAGCTTCTGGTCAATAACGAGGATGTCATCTGGGTTTGTCGGAAATAAGTAAAGTTTATGCAATTGCAGAATACGCTGTAATTCATCTATAGGTTGCGTATGATCATCTACTCTTATATCAATAAAACGATCATTGAATCCTTCATATCCGCCTTTTTCCCGCACGACAAGCAAAGCTGCAGATTGTTGTCCTCGGCTATCTCCTCCTGCTTCCTGACCTGCAGCCAGAGCTGCAATCAAGCGATCGCAAAGAAGTCCAGCCGTCTCTTCGAATGTGCGTGCCATTGCGAGCACGGTATGTTCTCCAACGTACCCTCCAGCCCAGGGAAAACACTCTTCCCCAGTATAAGTGTCGGGTGTGCCAGCAACACCGATAACACCTACCTGGCGCTTAGCTCTATTCTCATCGTTACGGGTTAGTTCAACTATTACCTCACTGGCTGATAAGCCGTTTTCCAGAAGATCCAATCCATGAGGACCGTACGAGGTGTTAGCCCAGGATTGTGTGGCAATTGCTCCTACTCCTGCCTTGGCCCATGGCACGACTGCTCCTACTGCGAGAAATTTGGACTGAACTGCAATTCCTAACTCGCCTTTCTGGGGATCGCGAGCCACAATTGAGAATGTCATACTATTATTGCCTCCCATTCGTGATAACATGGTAAGGCCATTATAGCATGCTTCTGTAGATAGAAGCAGGGGAGACTCCTTGATTCTCCCTCTTCCCCACTTTAGGGCCAACTGATTATATTGTAAGAATATTGTAATGTTTTTGTAATAGCTCTTCAAATGTATACAAAAGAACTTGACTTTTAACGTTCTTTCAAGCAAAATTGTAGAGGCCTTCGTTCACATTTCTTGCTCAATTATTTACGGTACTAAAATTTGGGAGATTGCAGCTCTAATCAGCGTATATCTTTCAGGGCGAAGGCGAGTGCACCACCGGTCCTGTATTTCTCTGTACTGTAGTTCTACTTGTCAATACAGCATTCTTCATGATACTGTACGCTGGAGGGTGGCCAGCGATGAAATTCAGTAGAGAGACATACCCAGATCTGAAGGAGCAATCATGGTGCGACAAAACTGGTCAGATGAAGACCTGGCACAAAGGTTGCAACAGCGTGATCCGGAGGCTTTGGAAACACTCATCTCACGGTATTCACGAGAAGTGTATTACTTTATTCGTTTGGTATTGGATGGGATTGGAGTTTCCCAGGATGCCGAAGAGTGTGTAAATGATCTCTTCATTGCTGTATGGCAGGAGATCGATACCTTTGATCCTTTGCGGGGAACGCTACGCACTTGGCTTACGATGCGGGCAAAGTATATCGCCCTGGATCGTAGACGCCAATTATGTCGACGTCAAACTCATAACTTACAATCGGCGGATGAGATCCGCCAATGGACTACTTCGGATGGAAGTAGCAATGGAAGAGCTTCTGGATGGGGAGGTCATGATTATGAAAATCGTGTTACACTTCCTCCACACCCTGAATCTAGCATGGAAACCTTGTTAGAACAAAGTGAAAGGCGCGAAGAATTGCGCCTGGCCTTGGCGACGTTGCCTGAGCTTGATCGCTATTTAATTTACCAGCGATACTTTAAGTTTGCCAGTACCGAAGAGTTGGCGACGAAGACAGGGTTAACTCGTCACGCTGTCGATACACGGCTCTGGCGAGCGCGGAAAAGCTTACGTGAGGCGCTCAAGGAGCATGCACATGAGTATGAACGAATTTGACCAGGAACTGAATAATGAGAGCAATGATATGCGCTCACTTACTGCATCTGAACAGGAAGTCCCTCCCGATTTTGGTGAGGATGACCTGGTCTTTGCTCATGAATTGAATTCGATCTTCTCACCTGAACGAGAGGAATTGCCTCCATACTTTGTGCAAACTCTATTAGCATCAGAAGACCAGCTATTCCGTCCTGTTGAACCGGGATTTGAACATAAGACTCGTGCGCGGGTCTTTCGACGCCTCAAGTTGCACCGTAGGCTATTTCATGCCCCACGCTCGGCTTTTGATGCCTTAATTACTGGCCTGAGTAATATCTACGCTCGCGGTTCGTTGCTTGTCTCGGCTATCGCATTTGTGCTCATTATGCTCGTTACTGTTGCTTTTACGGCTCCTTCATTTGTCACTGGAATGACTATCTTGCTTCGAGGCTCTCACGGAGGTGTGTATCAAGTAAGTACCTATCCAAAAAGCGTGCATACGTTCCTACATCATCATAGGCTCTCACACAATAACGCAATCAATCAGCCCGAGCAGTTAACAGTCTTAGCTGCCGAACAACAATTGCATTTCAAAATATACTATCCACAATCTTTGCCTCATAACTATACCCTGGATTCGATCTCTCTCTTTCATGGAGCAGCGCCATTGTGGATTAATGGCCCCGTTATCGAATTAGTCTATAGCCCTACCGGAATCAAGGCAAAGGGGACAGGTCAGATTGTCATTCGTGAGTTTTTGCCGACTGAAGAAGTGCTGCCTGTAGTCCTGGATAAAGCTGTGCATCCCATACAGGTCGACCAGTATGGACAACCAGCGGCTATCTATATCAATGGCCAGTGGCAGTTGATTGGCAAGAATTCATATAAATGGTTCTTTGGTGGACGTAGCGAGATGATTTATCAACAAAATGGTGTACTCTTCTGGATTGCAGGTGATCAAAATGATGGGATTGGTGAGAAGGTTCTCTGGAATCTTGCCCAATCGTTGCGTCAAACGATTCCTTTCAATCACTATATACGCTTGATGGGTGATATGTCATACATTCCGCAAGCTAACCTTAGCGATATACTTGATCCTTTCACACACGATTCCCTGAGGATTTTCTCTGATGACAACCCTGCTAGTGCATATTACGTTAGTGTGCCCTATGATCAATCAGAATCTCCTATCCCTCAGGTTGGAAAGCACAGCCATTAATTGCCGAACATGAGGTATAATAAGCACTCCCTTTCTTTCAGTTATTATGGACACTCCGCAATTTATCTGCTATTCTTAAAAGAAAGAAGCCGAAACGCTTCGGCTTCTTGTAAAAGTGCTCTTACGCACGAAATAGTTCCGGCAATGTCGCTGGAATAATAGTCAAGAAGCCTCAAAGGAGAGGTTACAATGAAACAATACGCTTCGCAAGATAAAACTGTAAAACCCCATGGCCTGCCCCACCTGCGCATTCTTCGACAACGTAAAGGTCTAAGTATTGGACAACTTGCGTCTATGACAGGTATCCGTCGTGATACGATCTCACACCTTGAAAGTGGTCGTGAGGATCCACAACCATATCAATTGAGATTGTTAGCTCGGGTTTTGGAAGTTCCTCAATATGCATTAGTCTCTTAAGAGGCACTCTTCGCGTTTATCCAGATACTTGACTTTCTCCATCTCTCTAGTTAAAATTGTAATTAATCGGCTAGTTAATTAAATTATATGAATGGCGCAAATAACAAAGCTGGAATTGGATTTGTAGGCATGGCTCGAACACCTAAAGTTGTCGAAGATCGACGGGACCAGATCATCGATGCAGCAATGCAAGTATTTGCCCAAAAAGGCTTTACTAGAGCAACAAATAAGGATATCGCTCGAGAGGCTGGCATCACCCCTGGATTGATCTACTACTACTTTGAAAGTAAAGAGGACTTACTCAAGACAATTATCGAGACGCGTTCACCTGCGCAGTTAATGACTACCTTACCTCTACAGGTATTTGAATTGCCGCCGGAGGTTTTCCTGCGCATGCTCATACTGCGTGCATTGAGTATCATTGAGAGTGAGCAGTTGATTCAAATGGTGCGTATGTTACTGTCTGAAGTAGTTCATAACACTGAGGCGGCGTCAATCGTCTTTTCCATGATCCAACGATTGCTGGAATTTTTAGGAAAATACTTTGAAGCACAGGTCGAAAATGGTGCATTACGAGGTGTTGATGGGGTACTGACCGCTCAAATAATGGTAGGTTCAGTCTTCGTTTTTGTCCTACGTCGTCAAATTTTATGCGATCCAACTGCATTGGAGTATACCCATGAACAAATTGCTGAAGTTGTCAGCGAGACAGTCCTTCAGGGTATCTTACCAAGATAAGGCATCCCTTGAAGATATCTCATTTCAATAGGTTGGTCTTCTAAGTTCAAGGAGCGTTCTATGACAGAAGCTATTCCTGGTCCACGTAAGCGACAAGAATTACAGAGGCCTGCAAATGGCGAACCGATGGTGGTTGTCAATCAACTCGTTAAGCTGTTTGGCAAGCAACAAGCTGTGAATAATCTTACTGTGAACATTCATGCTGGTGAGACATTCGGTTTGATTGGGCCCAATGGTTCAGGCAAGACAACTCTCATTCGTATGCTTGTGGGACTTATACTTCCCGCGAGTGGCACGATTCACATTATGAATGAGCGCATGCCCAGTCACAAAGTTGCAGCACAGATAGGATATATGACGCAACTGAGCGCCCTGTACCTTGACCTGACGGCTCGAGAAAATATGCAGTTTTTCTGCAAAGTGTATGGCTTGCGTGGCAAGGAACAAAACCAGCGCATTATGGAGATGCTAGAACGCGTAGATCTGGCCGATCGCGTAAATGATGTAGTCGGACACTTTAGTGGCGGCATGAAACAGCGGCTCTCACTTGCCTGTGCTCTGGTACATCATCCCAGCATTGCATTGTTGGATGAACCAACTGTGGGAGTTGATCCTGAATTGCGTCGCTCTTTCTGGGATTATTTTGCTCAATTGAACAAAGAAGGGGTAACCATAATAGTTTCTACACATCATCTCGATGAAGCATCACGCTGTGCGCGTCTCGGCCTTATGCGCAATGGAATATTATTAGCTCAGGATAGTCCGCAGGAATTGCTGCGCCAGTCTGGTCAAGATGATATGGAAGAAGCATTCCTGTACTTTGCTAGTCGCCAGGAGGTGCAATAATGAACTTTTCACGTATAACTGCCCTCTCAAGTCGCATCATCCGGCAAGTATTTCGCGATAGACGTACTCTCGTGCTCATATTTATCGTGCCTGTGGTGATAATGACGCTCCTCTACCTGGTACTAACCAATACTAGTAGTGCGCATACGTTAGCAATAGTCTCACCTTCAGGCGCAAGAAGCGAACGGATTAATACACTCATTACAAACCTGCTCCCTGGAAAAGATAAATTGAACGTTGTATACATTAAAGCCAATCAGGTCAATGATACGCTGAAGAATGGGAATGCTGATGCCGCTGTCATCTTCCCACCCGATTTCGCTCAACAAGTTTTTACAGGTCAGAACCCCTCGGTTCAAATTGTACTCGAAGGTTCTGACCCAAACGTGGCAAACGCCATGCATGATCTAACTGAATCGTTTACTCATCAGTTAGGGATAGCAATCTCTGTATTGAATGCGCAGCTGGCTCAAGCAGGGCAGGGACAGGCTCTACCTCTTGTTTTGGGTGGTTCTCTACCATTTACCATAAGCGATCCACAGTATCTGCATGGTGGTCCTCAATTCACCTTTAACGATTCCATTGCACCTGTGTTTATCGGTATTTTCTCGTTCTTCTTCGTGTTCCTTCTCACCTCAATTGCCTTTCTGCGTGAGCGCTCACAGGGGACGATTGAACGTGTAATGGCTTCACCAATGACTCGCACCGAGCTTGTTATTGGCTATATCTTGGGATTTCTGCTCTTTGGGCTGGTACAATCACTCATGATATTGCTCTTTGTGATCTATGCTTTAAGGGTCCATTATAGCGGCAACCTGTCATTAATCTTCCTGGTTACAGCACTGCTTACCATTGGCAGTATCAACCTCGGTATCTTCCTTTCGGCTTTCGCACAAAATGAGTTCCAGATTGTGCAGTTCATTCCTTTAGTCTTTGGCATACAGATCTTTTTGTCCGGCGTCTTCTGGCCAATAGACCAGCTACCTGCCATTTTGCGACCCATCTCCTACATTTTGCCCCTGACCTACGCAAATGAGGCGCTGCGTGCAGTGATGCTTAAGGGGGCTGACCTTGCGGAGATAGCCAGAGAATTGATCGCTTTGCTCATCTTCATGGTGTTGATGATCATCCTGAGCGCCCTGACGATGCGCAGGCAAATAGCTTGATGACCTCCTGCTTTGCAGATCATAGCAAACAAATAGAAAACTTTTGCCCTAGCGCGGTGTCGTTTCGTCTGGAATAAAAGGTGCACCATGACCAGGAACAATCAATCTAGCAACCCGCAAGACTCGTATTCGGTTAGCATGCAATGCAGCTAAATCATCTGCTAGTGGATCATCTGCTGGCCCTTCCGCAAACCACCACAGATGGGTAAAAGCGATTACACCTTCGTTGGTTCCAACAAGCGTCGTGATATCTTGAGGTGTATGACCAGGTGTTGCTATCAGCCGAATGGACGGAGAGACATGAAATCCCTCAGCCTCACGACTATCCCAGGTATCTCCTTTGTAGATCGCCCAGTAATCGTGGAAGCGTGCATTCGGGAATAGAGCCGCGTTTAGTGTATGATCCGGATGGTGATGGGAAAACACCACGTCTGTAATTTTCGCAGGTGACTCACCAAGTGCCGCAAGTGGCTCAAGGATTGCGCTGGGATTGGGAACCATACCAGGATCAATAATCACCCTGATATCGCCATCTCGTACAAACCCAACTGTCGATGCAACGTAACTAACCGTCGGCGTGTCGCCATCTTTCGCATAGCCATTGAAGAGGATATGTACCTCCGCAGTTGAGGAACCAGGACGATCGGTGTCTCCACCCATTATTCACTTCTCCTTTCATCTGATGCTAGTGATGTTGCTTTTCAGCTATGATCTCCTGGCACAGAGAAATACACTCACTGCAGATGGTCACTCCATTAGGACCAACAGTCAGGTATTGCACCTGTCTCTGTTTTTTGCCACAGAACGAGCAGCGCAGTCCTCTTTCCTCCTGTGATTCTTCAGGCTCTTTGCTAAATGCATCTATACATTCGTCGCAAACATAGACGCCAGCGGGTCCGGCAATCAGACGCTGTATCTGATCTTGATGTTTTCCGCAAAAGGAACAAACGTATGTCTGCCTCCTAGTTTTTCTCATCATGTTGTTCGTTTCTCCCGTCTGTCACTTAGTGGATTGCACATAGAAGATGCCAGGAAACAGAAGGCATGGCCTATATCTCTATTTCGATTGTTCATTAAGCACTTGAATGGTTTTCGCTCGTACCTCCTGCAAGCTGAGACCAAAGCTTTCTAGCACACCTGCGCCTATCCCTTCTCCCTCACGCAGCAATCCCAACAGCAGGTGTTCGGTCCCGATGTAATCATGATTGAGAAGTCTCGCTTCATCAACGGCAAGCTCAAGCACTTTCTTGGCACGAGGAGTCAAGCCTATTTCTCCAAGAACGATTCGATCTCCATGACCAATAATGTCTTCGACTGCCTTACGAACCTTCTCTAGATCGACATCAAGACTAGTGAGAACTTTCCCGGCAACACCTTCACCCTCACGAATAAGGCCGAGCAGAAGATGTTCAGTCCCGATATAATTGTGTTGGAAGCGCTGGGCCTCTTCCTGAGCAAGACTTAAGACTTTCCTGGCTCGCTCTGTGAACTTGTCAAATCTATCCCTATCGTGCAATCTTGCGTTATTCCTTTTTCCGTAGTAACCAGTTCTTGCACAGGTACAACCCAGCAATCTGCGGACATAGCGAGTTAATCTATAGAAGATCATCTTTTGATCCTTTCTGAATGGATACTTTATCCAAATTACCCGACAAGTGTCAACTGATTATCCTTGACCTCCACTCGTGTCCCGCAGATACGCTTAATACGCTCCGCAAGGGAATTACCCGACAAGTGTCAACTGATTATCCTTGACCTCCACTCGTGTCCCGCAGATACGCTTAATACGCTCCGCAAGGGATGGCTCACCCCATCGTCTACGTCGAGGCTTCCGACTATGATCTGCTAGTGCATGCAGACCATTGCAGACATGCCCACGGCCCAACCAGAGGACCATCAACGCATCCGCATGGAAGGCTATTGAACGTGTTTGCGTATGGATTAACCAGACGACGCTTATGCATAGAGCTATGGCGATAGGAAATCCTACAAGGGGTACATGGTGCATCCAGGACAAGATCAACACTAAGCTTGCTATCAGCACTACACTAGCGAGAAGGAAGCGACTAAGCGTATATGTTGGTTTGCGAGCACAAATGGAGCGTGCTAACCCTGTTGCTAGCAGTACATCAAGTTCAGTCTTCTCCATGGTAGTGACTGCGGTTAATGGCAACACAAGCCGTATTTTGCGCCTACCAAACCAGGAAGTATGCACCGCCGGCTCGTGATCTTGCGGCTTCATTGAGCAGCGTAGTATTGATGGCGTAAAGGGTACATGAGCATCGTAAGTGATACGGGCAAAAGCATCCAGAATAGACATGGGAACATGTGCTTGTGATCTTTTTCGTGGAAAACGCCAGCTAAAATGGTGTCTTCGTTTTGTGTCTACTTGTGAACCAAGTCGATAGCGCATATTCTGCCACGACGCTTGTGATAAGGGTTGTTCGCGCAACTGAGGGCCATAGTATGCTCTAAGACGCTTCTCCAGGTCTAATGGCTCTTGTTGCTTGCTTTTACCGAAATTCTGTTCTTTCATGGCAACTCATCTTTCTCCATCTTTTAACAGCTCACGCAGGCGCTCACGCGCACGATTCAGTCTAGATTTTACGGTGCCTATAGGCCAGCCAAACACCTGAGCAATATCAACCTCAGTGAGGTCAGCTCCGTAACGTAATGCAATAACGCGCCTCTGTTCGGTACTCAGTTGTGCTAAAGCTTGTTGCACTTCTTCACGTTGTGCCACTTGCTCTTGCAAGTCAGCCTGCTCCATGTGACTATCCGAACTCGATCGAACTTCGAACTCAAGAGCATCATCCAGAGAAATAGAATGTAGGTACGTACGTTGTTTCTCCATCACATCGAGAGCATGCCGGTAGAGGATACGCATCAGCCAGGGGCGGAACGAATTGCCTTTTTGAAATCGCGGTAGTCCTCGCCATGCCAGGAGAAACGCTCCTTGCGTGATCTCTTCTGCCAGCGCACGCTGGTGGCACAAGCGCAATGCAGCTGCCATAGCAGCAGCATGATGGGTCTCCCAGAGATGCCGGAACGCCTCCTGGTCTCCGTGAGCCGCCCTTTCGATGAGTTCAGCCTCGCAGGTAGCCACTCAAATCCTCCTTCTGTAGCAATAGTACACCGAAAGGAGGGTAAAAGGTTCCGGATTAATCAATTCTAAACAGTTATCCTACGCCGTAACCTTGCTTACCTGCTTCTCAAACTTCTTGAAGAAGTTGCTTAGAGCCACCTTCATTGCACCGTTAATAATCATGTCAGGAGTGGCTGCAATCTTCCCATCCATCGAGACATGAGCATTGTAATTAAGCAACGTGGCCTGAGGCTCGTCTGTCAACTCAACCGTACAAGTGGCTTTGATCGAACCAATTCCACTTGTTGGTTCGGCAATCAGCACTACAGTATCCATCGTAGGAGTGCGTGATTGTGACCCAATCTGCAAGAACACATTGTAAGGGCCTTTCAAACCAGGAATACTTGGCGAAACTGTCAGCTTAAGCTGCCTACCTGTAGGGAAATCTACAAATTCAGCGCTATCACAACCGGGAACGCTCTTCTTGAGAACCTCAGGATCCAACAATGCATTAAAGACGTGTGGTCGGGGTGCTTTCACCTTCTGCCTACCTGAAACATCCATTCGTCCGCTAAACCTCTTTTACTTCTAATTTTCTCACATGCCACAGAATCCACTTTATCTACATATACAAGGCGATTTGGTATGTGATGAAATACAATCGCTCGTCTGAACGAGCGA
>WNGK01020745.1_pt1 | contig 11519 bp, 9 predicted proteins | sample 5400601 | NCBI WGS metagenome assembly WNGK01 (sample SAMN13153376, study PRJNA577476) | soil metagenome | isolation source: 60 cm soil or saprolite under Garry oak tree replicate 1 | place: USA:California | collected 2016-06-15
TATCCTTAAGCGAACTGGCGCAAACCTTAAACGTATCGCGCGAGCGCGTACGACAGCTTTACCGCAAGCTTGCAGTGGAATATACACTGCCGCCGGTCAGAAAAAGAAGACCAGGGATAAGTGAAATCAATAGGCATCAAGCTAACGATGCAGTCACCAAGCTCACCCGCTCAGGAGACGTGGTACATAAGCTGCGAACACCAAGCCCTCAAACGCTTGCGCTTGAAGCTGAGGTACGGAAATATATCAAACAAGATATGAGCGTTCCTGAAATTGCAAGAAAAATCGGCAGACCTGCGCCTACGATTTATACGGTACTCCAAAGATTAGGTATTCCTTTCAAGCGCGTGAAAGACACAGGACGCAGGGTGAGAAATCCAGAGACGCTTGCCTTAGAAGCTGAAGTACGAGCATATAGCGAACAAGGCCTGACTGCTCCTGAGATAGCAAAAAGAACCGGGAGACCTGGGCGTACAATCTACGAAGTTCTCAGCCGGTTAGGTATTCCCCGCAACTATATGGGAAAAGCAGTATACAGTGCAACAAGCCATCAAGTGCTTGCGCTTGAAGCTGAGGTAAGAGCATTCAGTGAGCAAGGTTTGACCACTGCTGAGATAGCAGAAAGAACAGGGAGACATTTGCAAACGATTTACCGCGTTCTCCACAGACTACATATTCCCTTCAATAGTGCACTCAGGCCAAAAAGCCCAGAAACGCAAGCACTTGAAGCTGAGGTACGGAAATATAGCGAACAAGGCCTGACTGCTCCTGAGATAGGAAGAAAAATCGGGAAGCCCAGGACAACCATTATTAGTGTTCTCAGTAGATTAGGTATTCCTTTCAAGGGTGTGAAAAACACAGGACTTAGAAACCCGAAAACACGTGCCTTTGATGCTGAAGTAAAATGGTATTATTTTTCACTTGGTATGAGTAGTAAGGAGATTGCAAGTATAACCAGAAGAGATATGAAAACAGTTTATGCAGCGCTTCACCGATTAGGTGTACCTCTGAGAAAATCGAGCCAACAGTCTGGATAGGGGAGAACGTCTGCCATTCACAAATCAATTTCAAGGTGAAAATTCTCTAATTGCTTGGTGGGTATAATACGGAATTCTATAAACCAGGAAGGTAGTATGTCAAGAGTTGTGTACAATCTCGGCGTCTGGTTGTTTGGTTGATGGAGCGGACATGGTGAGTTTGTTGAAGTGCAAACTGCGAATGACCGCATAAAACAGTAATAAACAACTCCCTTCGTTTCGAAATGCCGCAGCCATTTTGTGTGAACGGCGCTTGACTTCGCCAAAGAGCCGCTCAATCACATTGTTGGTGCGGATGGTCTTCCAGTGTTCCTTCGGATAGGTGTAAAAGGTTAGACAGGCCTCCAGATCGCGCTGCAAGCACTCGATCGCCAGCCTGGTCAGCGGCTTGTCGATCCTTCTGGTAGAACAACGCTCGCACCTCCTGTTTGATCTGGTCCTGTTGTTTGGTGGGGATGTAGCTGAGCACATTGTCCATCTTGTGCATCACACAGCGTTGCCTGGGAGCCGTCCCAAATTTCGCCGTGATCGCATTGAGCATCGCTTTATTGCCATCGCTGACCCATAGGTCAATCGCTTTGACGCCCCGCTGCTTCAGGTCTTCCAGCAGATCTTTCCAAGCCTGTTCATTCTCCCGATCACCCACACTGAAGGCGAGTACCTCCCTCTCCCCAGTTTCGGCAATGCCCACCACGGCCAGGATCGGCATCTTGCATCCTTCGCCATTATAGATCACCGTGAAGTAGGTCCCATCCGCGAAGGCATACACGTAGCGCTCGGCCAGTTTGCGTGTCTTCCACTGTTCATATTCGCTTTCCAGTGTGTGAAACACGCGTGAAACCGTCGAGGCACTTGGTTTGGTGCCGGTCAAGGTTTCGACTACCTCGCCCACTCGTGCCATGCTCACTCCCCCGATAAACATCTCCCCAATCGTTTGATCCAGGTCACTGCGACGGCGATGATAGCGCTCAAACAGTTGCGTCTGATAGCCTGTCCGTGTACGTGGCACCGGCAGATCGTCGATATGCCCTAGACTGGTATCCAAACTTCGAGCATAGTGCCCATTGCGATAATCTCGCCGCTGGTCATTTCGTTCGTAGCGCACGGCTCCGATGAAGGCATCGACTTCTGCCTCCAGCACACTTATAAGGGCGATTCTCACGGCTTGCTGCAATTCCTCTCGGACCATTGCCTCAAAGGTCTCTTGACTTCCCTCTGATTCTTGCGTATCGTTCTGTTGGTGAGCCATTGGTATCCTCCTGGTTTCTTGACTGACAACTACGTGCCAGTGTTAGGATACCAGACTCGGATTTTCCACACAATTCAGTATACTGCCCACCAGGAAAGTTTAGTGGTGGGAGCAACGACACAATATTGTGGTTTGAAAATTATAAGGACTTAAAAGTTAGCGGATTTGGATTGGTAGTACCGTTTTGGAAACCGCCTGCCCAAGCTACGTCGGAGTTCACAGCAACGCCAAATAGCTCTGATGTGCCGGAAACTGATGGTGTGCTGACCTGACTCCAGGCAGAGCCATTGTAGTGCATGGTATAAGGCGTACCACTACCGCTGTAGCCTGCAATCCACACATCGCTGGTGCTGTCAGCACTGACACTTTCGAGGTTGGTGTTCGTCGGAAAGCTGCCGTTAAAGCTCGTATCTTGTGTCCAACTGCCACTGGTATAGTGCATGATGAGCGGCGTACTGCCATAGCCGACTGCCCATGCTTCACCACTTGGAAGGACACTAACGCTAAGCAGATTGCTTGGACTAGCAATAGAGCCGAGTGTACCAGTCCAGGTAGTCCCATTATACTGATAGAACAAGTCGTACCAACCGCTTCCGTTATACCCTTGCCCGACAGCCCAGCCGCTTGTGGATGAACTAAAAGCAACGCTATTTAACTTAACATGCGTCACGCCAGTTGGCACCGAAACAGTTTGTTGGGCAAACTTCGTCCCGTTCCACTTTTCAATCAGTGGTTTATCTAGGTGGGCAGTACCGTCGTAGTACCACCCGGCTGCGAAAACATCGGTGCCAGCATAGGCTACGCCAAACAAGTCGTTGTTATTCCCGCTTGGAGCAGGGCTATCGCTGGTAACTTTAGACCACGAGGAACCTGTCCAGTGCTCGGCCAATGTAGCATGGTAACTACCAGTAGGGTCATAACTTCCAACAACCCATGCATCGCTGGGTGAGCTTGTCGCAACTCCGTTGAGATAGTAGGGATTACTCCCACAACTGTAACTGGGCTGATATTTCGTCCATCCAGTCCCATCGTTGTGGTAGGTGACAGGCATATTGCTGCCACAGTGGTTGCCATCGCTTGGATAGTGTCATGAGTCGTCCCGCTCGGACTATTGTTGCTCCATTGTAGAGGGGTGAGCCACGCGGTGACAGTGTCAGTGCCGGTATCATTCGGATCATCGATATCGCCTTTGATTTTCCATCCGATAACCTGCTGCGTTGTAGTTCCCGATAAAGAAGCATTTTGCTCAACAAGGTTTAACGTCGCGTTACCGTTCGTCTGGTCAGTGACAGTTACTCCGCTGATTATAGCGGTGTGAACATCGCTATAGCTAAGCACATCACCGACATTTGGAAACCCATGCCAACTATCAGTATTGTTGGTGGTTGATTTGAATTTGCTCGGATAGTTACTCGCATAGTTCGCAACTACTTGGTCGCCGTTCGTGCTACTCAGCGCGGTAGCACTATAAGCTAAGTAAAGATACCGTTTGACCAATTCTGTACATTCCCACTCATAATCAGCGGCTGATGCTCCCGGCATAGTCACCGAGACATCTGACCAATTATAGGGATTTTGATTTGGGCCATACCCACACGTCTGTATCCCAGACCATGTTATAAGTAGTTGTGGCGTATGACCATTTCCGTTATTGTAGTGCGTTGAGTCGCATTGGTCTCCGTTCCACCAGGATGGTGCAGAATAGTCCGCATGGGCCATAAGAGGACTGAAAAGAAAACCAAATCCTGTGAGAAGAACGATGAGGACTTTAAGTTTAAGTGGTGCCTTGCTTATAACACTACTTAGGTAAGATAAAAGGTTATAGTTAATTTGCATACTTATCAATATTATTTTTAGTTACTCGCGAACTGCAAAGTCTGATCCCAAGTTAGACCAAAGCCAGTGCTGCTAGGTGCTGCGCCCCAAATATTATCTTGGCCGATCTTAAAGAATACAAATTTGTCAGGATGACTCGAGTCCATCATGAAATAGGTGAGACCAGTGCGGCGGTTATATGTATAAGTGGGAGGGCAGAGTTTTTCTTCGGCTAATTTTTTCGACATGCTTCCATCCGATACCACAGGTACTGTAATTTGCACATATTGGCGTGCGGGGTTCAAGGTATTCTTCGCTAAATTCGCTGGAACGATGGGGCAGCTTTCAGAAGAGTACCCCTGGAGAAACTCTTTTTTAACCGCTTCGGTAAGTGAGTCACCAGGGTTTTTGGAAAAGACTTCAACAAACTTGCCGGTTGTCGGGTCACCCTTCTTTGTATAATCAATGTACAAGTAAACTTTGTTGCCAATTTGCTTCACAAGCACTCGCTGGTCGTTAGGGCCAGTTGCATAATCAAAGCTGATACCCAAATTCGGAGAAGTAAACGTCTTGAACTCGCCTTGAAGTTGTGTCGAAGTTCCGTTACTACTTTGCAGATTACCTCTTGTTACCCCTTTAAAGCTTAGAGTGCCAACGACAAAAACCGCAAGCAGGCCAACGACAACAAGCACAAGGGGGAAAATGTGACGTAGTCTCTGAGTGACCTGTCGTATTTTGGTTTTGTGACTCATATTCAAAAGCTAACACACCTCTTGTCTTAATGCAAGAGTCAAGTTACAATATCACCATTTTATTAAATTATTATTAAAACAAGTAATATTAACTACATATAATTCTCAACGTGAAGAACCCAAAATCGCTCACTAAAGTGCGAGAGGCTCAGTAATATCATTTTGACTGTCATTTGCATCAGGTAGGCCGGGTATTACCTCAATTGGATACTCATTTGTTGCTTCGGTTCCATTCGCAAATTTCCATTCGCAAATCCCATATCCTGTAAGTGCTTCTTTTTATCGTAGGGCGTCATGGTTTTGAGGCAGCAGTAGAGCACGCTTGCCAGTTTACCGGACAAATGCCCAAGCGCAGCGCTTGCCCTCATCCCTCTTTTTGTAAGGCGCTGGTAGTAGCGGCAGAACGCTGTCGTTTGGTAGTTCGGAGTGATATGTACTCTTGCCATCTGTGAGAACACGTTTCGCAAGCTCCGGGCACCTTCATTGGCAAGACTGCTGCTATGGACTGATGTGCCGGATTGTGAAACTTTTGGGTACCAGCCAGCATACGCCCGGAACTCGCCATAGTTATGGAAACGGTCAATGTTGCCGATCATACCGATAAGCGCAGCCGTCCAGATTGGGCTTTTGGCAGTCAGGCTCTCAATGATTAGCGTATAGGGATGAGAAGCTATCAATTGCTCAAGCTGCGCAAGAAGATCGTTCCTGGCAGTTTCCAAAACGTCCATTTGCTCAAGCATCCATCCCTGCCGCCACACATGGTGGCTCATGAGTTTGACGCCGACAGAGTTTTGCGCGAGAGCCAGTAGTTTACCGGCGTCTTTCTCGTGGACGCGGTCATAGCCCATACGGAATATTTCAGCAATCTCCGCAACTGAGGCTTTACTGAGTTCCTGCGGAGTCGGATATTTTTTGATAAGCCTCCGTGCGGAAGGGCAGGTGATATCATTTTTGAATATTGTCTTCAGTTCCGGGAAGGTGAAAGCAAACACCTGGTGGAGTTGGCATTTGCGCGTGCTGATTTCTTTTGTCAGCTTCATCAGGTCGCGGCTCATCAGGCGGATCATCGACTCATCGGGACTAGCGATATGCACCGGCTGGATGGAAAATTCTTCACCGACCCACTCATGCAGAAAGCCCATGCGTGCCATCAGCCGGGCATCGGTATCGTCCGTTTTTGTCTCAGAGCCGTATATGTCTTCCCGGTATTCCTTGACCGCTTTGTTCTCAACCTGGAGTAAATCGTAGTCTTTCATCTTAAGATATATGAGAAGCGCTAGGCCGTAATAACCACCGGTTGGTTCAGAGAGGATGAGAAAGCGCGCCGGGTTGGATGAGAAGCTCTCAAGATATTTTTGCAACTGCTTAAAGCCTTTGGCATCGCTTGAGAAATGGATGGTTTTTGCCCGCTTCCAGCCATCAGGGTAGCGTTTGGCATTAAAGAGTGTGCCGGGGATTGCGCAGGCAACATGCGTCCTGTACCCGACATCAATACCGACGAAAATCTGATAACGGGAAGCATCAGGCGGTTGCAAATTGTTTTCTGACTGTTTGTTTATGCTGTTCACCTCCTCTCTCTCAACGGGATATCTTTAAGACACAAAAAAGACATACAAACTTACGGCTTTCCACCACGAGCGCACTTAACGTGCAGGAGTCGCATTTCGCTCCAATGTTCTGATTAGCGCTTTTGTGGCGGCGCTCCACGTAATTATTAGAAGTCAGGCTAACGCTTGCTCCAGAGAATTATCAGAAGTCGCCGCAGGCTGTACGCCTTAAATTATTTCTTAAAAGAACACATTCTGCATAGCACAAGAGAATGAAAATTGCTGTAAGGAAGATTGCAAGACGAAAATTTAAGTAAACCTTTTAGCTTCAATTCTTAACCTATAGTGTTGACAAGTAGATGATTTATTGCTATAGTAAGGTACTTTTTCGGCAAGAAGCCGCAGGAAGTGTTTTCCTACACAGATTGCTTCTTTCCTTAAAGTACATTTCGCTCCTTTACATACCTACGGAATAGATACTTCCTTTTTTAAGCGGGTAGCAATTTGTGAGTAAAATCTTGCTCTCAGGCTGCTGCTCGCTTGTGGGTGGCACGTTAAACTACTTCTCAGCAATAATTTGAGCAGAGAAGTACCTGAACAAAACAAGGAGAAATGAAAATGGTTGTTCTAGTTACCGTGATTCGAGTTGTAGGTATAGTATGTATCATCGTAGGCCTGCTTGTGACAATTATTGGCTTTCTTGGTACGGCGCTAGCTGATTGGGATGAGATTGGATGCTTATGGGGCGTGGGTCTTCTTGTGATCGGTGTTGGCTTAGAATTTTTAGCCAGCTACATATAATGTAAACCTGCACAAGGGATACGAGCGAGACATACGTGCTTCACGCCATGCAAATGTCATCAATTCGTAGGATGTAAGAAGTAGTACAACAAGCGCTGTGGAAAACACAGAGTTGAGCGTGGATGCTCTTTTTTGAGTGACCGTGTACCGGTCAGGGTCTTCCAAGACCTCATCCACCCACCTCATCTCTGCCACAGCGCCTATTTCGTTTCAGGAAGAACTATTCTCACAGGTACTCACCTTTTTCATGCTTTGTTGTTATCATTTTCAGCTCACTATAGAACATAATTATATAAAGCGGGGGCTGGCACGCTCGCCGGTGATCTGGCTGCATCGCACATTCCAATATTGTTCGACGCGGGTAGGGATAAATATACAAGGATTGCAATGTTCGTGCGTCTCATAGAACGCGTTAGGTTGAAGATGTTGAGGCATCTGGTGGCTCAATAAAAGGTATATTTGCCATTTCTGCCTTATTCTGATGGTTAATGTCAGCCGAAACAAGAATAACTATGTTTGATGGTTCATCTCGTTGAACTTCCAAAGTAGCGGCGATGATACGATCATCGTTGTTTTCAGGGTCAAGCCAACTCAGCGTTCTTTTGAAGTCAGGTTCTTTTGCTATCATCTTGACTGTTACTGTTCTGTTTACCGTAACTCCTTCCTGCATATTCCCTTGCTGGCGTAACCCTTTCAAACGCCTAATGACGGACTCTACCTTACCTCTAAACTCTTCACTTCGATGCGTTATTTTGAGCTTGTCAAGTTCGGAAAGGACAGTAGGGAGAATGACAACAGTATATTCTGCCCGCTCAACTACTGCTGCATAGGAAGATAGTTCAGGAGCTTTAATCAGTGCATTTGTGTCTGGCACAAGAATAATGATAGGATTGTCCGAAGACGTGAAGAGACCAAGCAGTCGATGATAAGTTTGCATATGCTCCTGAAAAGTCTTTTTCGCTTGGTCAATAGTAGATGGTACGTATGATCCATTCTTTTTCTCAATCAGTGCCAGTGTTTCACTGTGGGCGATGATAAGCTCTCCTTGTAGCATTTCAGGGCTGTTATAAAAGAGCATGCGGAACTGTTCATACCACGATAAGTACGCTCTTAAGAGTTTGAGTTGTACGCTCTGCTGTTTCTCATCGGTCTTGCCCCAATAATAATCATTGGAAATAGCAATTCTAAATGGGTCGTGAGGACGTTTTTCAATGGTTGAAGCATCCAACATGCTAATAACTTGGTTTTCAATTGATTGTAGCTGCTGTTCAAGACGGTCAATCAGAGGTACTAATTGCATAGCATTTTATCCTAATCCTAACTCTGCCTGTTGTGCATCGGACTGTTGGACTCGCCGCGCTTGCTTGAATGTACCAAACTGCGGAGGCATTTTCAATTCTGCGTTGTGAAGCAGCTCGTCAATAGTGAGTATCTGGATACGCGGATAGTCTTTATTCCAGCCTGGGGAATGGTAAAAGCCTGCGCTGGCTGCTTCAGTTGTCATATCTTTGCTCGGTGGTTCCAACGTGATAAAGACACCGATTGCTGCTTGCTCCCGTTGGAGTGTGCCTTTCAGATCGCGGATATGACTTGAGTTGACATGACCTGACTTCACCTGCACCAGTACCCGTTTTGCCTTGCCGGTCGTATCATCAATAAAGGCAATGACACCATCAATACCCTTATCGCTTCCTTTCTTGCCTTCTTTGCTTCCTTCCTGGCCGCCAAGAGGCCGGGCGCGAATGAGAGAGAGTGCCCACCATTGGAATTGATAGCGGTCTTCTGTTGCAAGTTGATGGGCTGCGCCAATATCCTTTGGCTCGCCGACCACTTTGAATTTGATGCCCGGAAACATTGCCTCAAGGCGGTATTTTTGCAAGGCAATAGCAAGGTGGGTGATATCAATACCTATCCATTTTCGGCCTAGTTTTTGAGCAGAGGCTATGGCAGTCCCGCAACCACAGAATGGGTCAAGTATCCAGCAGTCGGGGTTACTACTCGCTGCAATGATGCGCTCAAGCAAAGCGAGGGGTTTTTGTGTCGGGTAGCCCAACTTCTCGGCTGATTGCGCCGACAGAGGTGAAATATCTGTGATTATCGATTGAATGGCAACCCCAGACATCTCATCAAGATAACGCTTATAGCGGGGTACTCCCCCTTCTTTTTCAGGCCAGTAAATACGTCCTTCACGATCAAGCTCTTCTAATCTCTCAATGGTGTATTTCCAATGGTTTCCCCTCGAATTGGGGTCAATCCCTCGCCAAGGTTTTCCAGATGAACCGTGACGTATACCTGCGGCCATAAGATCACTCTGAGTAAATCGGCGGCTTGTATCCTTTTCAACATTGCGATAGAAGCCTTCCACATACTCTTCGTCATAGGGGGTGTATTGAGTATTCCAGGTGTAGGTACTGGATTTGCTATAAAACAAAAGAATGTCGTGGATATGGTTCCATTTATGCGAGTCGCTTCTCGCGCTGGTTCGTTTCCAGACAATTTCATTGCGGAAGTTCTGCGGCCCAAAAATGGTATCTAAGATAATCTTGAGGTAATGACTGGCCGTTGGGTCACAGTGTAAATATAAGCTGCCTGTGGTTTTCAGGACTCGGTGTAGCTCGACAAGTCGAGCAGCCATCATCACTAAATAAGCCATCATTTGGTTTGTGCCAATGAAACCACGAAGAGACTCGATCATCTTGGCAACATGGTCTGGTGCTACGGTTAAAAGTTCGCTGTATGTTTGCTCAGTAGCAATGCTCCAATGCCAGGTGTCCTCAAAGGCGGTGATCTGCGCTTCGCTCTCGGTGCCGCTCTCATCTCTAAATAAGACATTGTAGGAGCGGCTTGAGTTGAATGGGGGGTCAAGATAGATGAGGTCAACACTCTCAGAGGGGATATGCTCTCGCAAAATATACAGGTTGTCGCCATAGAACAGCGTATTCTCGGTGATAGGCTTTGGTGACAATGCGTTGCTCCCTGTTCATCATATTCCTCCGCAGTATACCATAGGTTGAGCAAGGCAAATAGAGTCTAGCCATTTTTAGAATGTTTCGTTACAGTTCAACTTGTTTCACGTTTTATAAACAGGGCAACTGCGCCTGTTTGCCAAGAGAATTTAAGAAGGGAATTAACGAGTTTATGGGAGAAGGGCAAAATATACCAGCGCTAACCGACGACGAATATACCATTCTTGCATTGACCATTCATGGAACGTTTTTTGAGCGGAAGTGCCAGAACGCTGTGCATCAAGCGAAGGAATGGAAAATCCAGGAAACCAACTATCCGGTCACCTATGGTGGTGCGAATAGCAATTTGGATATCTGGGCGCAGCGGGGAGAAAATACCTATCAGCACCTCGTGCTTCCGATAGAATGCAAGAAAAATAATCCTGATTTTATCAATTGGATATTTTTTCGCCAACCAAGTCATCGGCCTGAATTCTCACATATGCAAATGATAGGGATACAGCGTCAGTCAGATGGCTCCTATACCGAGGAGTTATATCACAAGCTTAAGCGTTTTCATCACGATCTCCGTATTGCAGATGAGGGGCGGGAAACCAAGGGAGATTACCAAAAAATAAAGCTACAGGATCGGACAAGGACATCAAATGCAGCTATTACCGATGCAGCAACTCAAATTACCATTGCTACTCAGGCGCTTATGCAGCAAGAACTGAGCGTACTTGAAGAAAGTAGTCGCCAATCAGATAATAGACTCTATCGTCGGACATATACTCAGCTTTTCATTTTTCCAACCATTGTGACCACTGCGAAGCTTTTTCTGTGCGAGTTCCAGGATGAAGATGTAGACCTGGCCACAGGTGTCATAGCTCCTGACAAGGCAAAGCTCGTGCCATGTCCATACTTGATCTTTGATTATCCCGTTCCACCGGCATTGCAACTGGTACCTAGCGCTCTGCGCATGGATTACACAAGGGACACGCTCAAGCAGCTCGCTCGGATGCCCGTTTTCATTGTCCAAAGCGAAGCTTTTCCAACGTTTCTTGAACGACTTTTCGCGCCTAAACTGCGTACTCCCCGATTTGACAATGAAGATACTTGGTACGAGTTATGTCTCAAACCCGGAGAGAACGAGGAAACAAAAGAGTAGTTGCAATCACGGGACTGGTATTGGTTATATGCATTCCATTTTGTCCAAACGTCGCACATTTGATGATGTCTGACGCGGGGAGGATTAAGCAGCTTTCAGGTTGACAAGCTTCGTTTTCAGATGGGGAACCCGTTCAAAATCATGGTCAATGGTCACAATCGTGAGGGTATGCTCAATGGCTGTTGCTGCAATCAAGGTGTCAATA
>WNGK01007404.1_pt1 | contig 11517 bp, 11 predicted proteins | sample 5400601 | NCBI WGS metagenome assembly WNGK01 (sample SAMN13153376, study PRJNA577476) | soil metagenome | isolation source: 60 cm soil or saprolite under Garry oak tree replicate 1 | place: USA:California | collected 2016-06-15
TCAGCCCGCTGACCGTCAAGACGCACGCCAACCACGCCATGACCAAACTGGGCGCCCGCGACCGCGCCCAGCTCGTCGTCCTCGCCTACCAGGCCGGCCTGCCCGGCCCATCCCACGCTCCCGCGTCCGCCTAAGCCTCAGGTCTGCCCTGGGCCTGGGAAGCACCGGCCCTGTGATGTTCACCAGCCCCCGGAACCTGCATAAAGGCTTGTCAGAGGCTTGCAATGGCATTGCAACAGTCGTGCCGACGTGGGCCGGGGAATGCCGTTCCGTCCGTGTTACCCGCGTGTTGGACGCCGCCCAGACCCGGACTTGTGTTGCTATTTGTGTTGCGTGCTCGCCCACGAGTCTGCCTGTGGTTTCGGCGAAGTCATCATAAGGTCGCAGTTGAGACGGGATTGAGCCAGGCAACGCTGGGGAACCGGGCGAAATCCGTGTCCGTGGAGACGACGGTGAGGCCGTGCTCAAGCGCGAGCGCCGCCAGATGCGCATCCGGCACGAGATTCCCGGCCGGGCGGCATTCCCGGACGATCCCGCCGAGTACCTGCTGATGCCGCGATCCCGGTACGGGAATCCAGGCCGCCGGCCGGGACAGCCAGTCCTCGATACGCTGCCACGCATCCGCCGCCGCTGCGGGAGGTGAGTATATACGCGGGTTGGTGACAAGCCGGAAAAAGGCGAGCAGGCTGGGCCAGGGCAGGCCGACGGACCTAGGTGCTCCGGCAGTCCGCTCATCGAGCCAGTCTCGTGCGGCCGCGTGGTGCTCGGAGTCCTCGTCGGTGGAGTAGACGAGGATATTGGCATCGACCAGGTACATCAGCGGTAATTCTCGCCCTCGGCGATGGCGAGTACCTCGCCGACGTTATCGATGCTGCCCGAAAGACGCCTGCCCAGCGGCAGCGGGCGAGTCCGGCTCACCACCGGCGCGGCATCGGCGCGTTCTTCGAGTTCGGCAAGACCCACGCGGACGGCCTCGTTGAGCGCTTGCTTGAAGCTCTCGCCATGCTGGGTCCGGTGCCTTTCCAGCCGGATGGCCAGGTCGTCATCGAGGGTGACCGTAGTCCTCATGACATCTAACCATAACGTTCTTGATGCCTTGATGACAACGCTCGGCCCGGCCTGACCTGGCGAACGTTCACAGCCTCCTCTTGGATGTGGCGGCGGGGGCGCCGTGCGCCCAGTTGAACGCGCTGGAGGCGGCCACCAGCCTCCACACCGCCAGCTGCGGCGCCGCCGCGATCTCCCCGCGCCACTCGGCGCAGCGACAGCACCAATCTTTGCGAGTGGTCGCCGTGGCGGGGCCACCGGCCAGCTCCTCGGGCCGTACATGGCCGGCGGGATCATGTGGCTCATCTATTTCACGATTACGCTGGCTGCCTGACCGTGGACGCGGGCGCCAGCTCGTATTCTGCGTTCATGACAGGCGGCCAGGACAGTCCCACTGTCTTGCTGGCGCGGGCGCTGGCCACCCGGGACGAGGAGGAGCGGGCGGCCATCGTGGCGCAGTTGCACGCCCGCACCGACCGGGCGGCGTTCGAGGGGGCGTGCGCCCTGGCCCGGTCGGGCGGACTGGCGGAGCGGGTGCTGGGTCTGGAGATCCTCGGCCAGATCGGCTACCCGGCCGGCCGCCCCTTCCTGGAGGACACCCTGCCTGTGGTGTTGGCCTGCTGCGGCGACGACCGGCCGGAGGTGCTCGCTTCGGCGATCATCGCGCTCGGCCACCTAGCCGATACCCGGGCCCTTCCCACGGTGCTGGCTCGCGTCGCGCACCCCTCCGAGGAGGTCAGGTTCGCGGTCGCGTTCGCCCTGCCCTCGGCGGCTGGTGACCCTCCTGCGGGCGAGGCGGCCGCCGCGCTGGTCAGCCTCACCCGCGACCCGGATCCGGACGTCAGGGATTGGCGACGATGGGCCTGAACGCACCGTTCGAGGCCGACAGTGAACAGATCCGTGACGCCCTTGCGGCCCGCCTGGCCGATACCGAGGGCGACACCGCCGGGGAGGCGCTTCTGGGGCTTGCCCAGCGCAAGGACCCCCGGGCCCTCGCCCCGCTGCTGGCCTGGCTGAACGCCGATCACCCGGGGAACCTCGTCGTGGAAGCCGCCGCCGCGCTTGGCGCGGCCGAGGCGCTGCCCGCGCTGGTGCGGCTGAAGAACGAGGGCTGGCAAGACCGCGATTGCCGACCGTCAGTGCTCGGCGAGGCCATCGAAGCCTGCTTCCGCTGAGCGGTACGCGGCGAGGCGGCGGCGCCGTGTTGCGGGCGATCGTTACGGGCAGCAGGTGGGCACATGGACGTCGATCGCTTGCGCGAGAACCTGGCCGCTGACGTTGGCCGTTTGCGCGAGGTGGCCGAGGATATGACCGCGCTGGTGCCCACCTGCCCTGGATGGATCGTCGAGGATCTGGTCCGGCATGTAGCCGATGGCTACCTGCGCGCGGTCTCGCGCATCGGTCCGCACGGGTCCGGGGGCCCGCAGCCACCCATCGCCCGTGGCAAGCATTCCTGGATTCTGCTGGATTGGGCTTATGCCAGCCTCACGGCCAAGTTCGAGGCATGCGAGCGAGCCGCCAGGGCCAGCGGATCCGGCTGGCCGGATCCGGCGGTGGGGTCATGGATCCGTCGCGCCGCGCACGAGACGGCGATCCACCGGGTCGACGCCGAACGTGCCTGCCCGGCGCCGGTCTGCCCGATCGACCAGGACCAGGCGCTCGATGGCATCGACGAGGTGCTGACGGTCTTCTTGAGCCAAGGTTCCCGCAGCCCGGGCTTGGCCGCTGCACTCCCAGGCCGGATCCGCCCGCCGGTCCTTGTGGCCGCCGCCGGTCAGGGCTGGCTGGTGCGGATCACCCCGGCGGGTGTGGCTGTGGACGGCGCCGACCCGGCTGCCCCGGCGGCCGCCACCGTCCGGGGCGATCCCCAGGCGATGCTGCTGTGGCTGTGGCGCGGGCCGACGGCCAGGCGGTACAGGCAGCCGGTGACGCCACGGCCGTCACCGAGTTGCGGGATCTGCTAGGTCACGCCACACAGTGAACGCCGTGCGGGTCTGCGGTGTCAGTTTACGTTGGGCCGGCTTCCAGCCCGGTGCTGCGCTCGGCCAGGCCTGGATACCGCTCTCGCCCGGGCGGGTGCCCAGTTTGAGTCGTTCAGTTGAAAGAATGTGCCTCAGTGCCGACGCGAGCGCACCAGGGCCACGGCCACGGCCACGACATCCGCCGCTCGTTCCTAGCGGATAGTGACCGCAACGCAGCCGCCCGCAGCGGCCCTCCTGAATAGCGCTGAGCACGCCCCCGCGGGAACCGGTTTCTGGTGGGGTGCGTCTGATCGGCATGCGACGTCGGTCAGCGGCCATGGGTACGGCCGTGATGGCCGCGGCGATGCTGGCGGTCGCTGGCTGTGGCGGCGCCATCCCCGAACCAGGGCCGCCGCCCCGCCGCCCGGGAATCCGCCGTTCGCGCAGCGGGCGGCGCAGATTCTGCGGGCGTGGCACGACGGCGAGCTTGCCGCCCGCTGGCGCACCGCACTTGTGCTGGTGAGCAGCGCTGACCTGACATATTCGGCGGCCAGCGTGCCGCTTGAGGCCGCCACAACCGCGGTTACCGACGGCCGGTACCGGCTGGCGGTGCCGCTGCCGCGTAAACCGCCGCGGCCGGGCGTCGTCGAATTCCCCGACGGGGACCTGAAGGTGCCGCTGCTCTCCGCCGCTGCCGCCTACCGCGCGCTCGACCGCGGCCGCCCTGCGGCCGGGTGCATCCGGTCTGGCTGCCCTCCTCTGGCCGTCACCGGCGCCAACCTGGGCACCGTTCTGGTTTCCTCCAGCCGCGGCCTCGCCCTGGCGCCCGCGTGGCAGTTCAGCCTGGCCGGGCAACTGCTGCCGGTCATGCGGCTTGCCGTCGCGCCGCCCGCGGTCGCCGCGCTCCCGCACCCGATCCTCCCCGAGCACGACGTCCGCTACCGGCCGGTGGTCAACGCGATCCGTGATCCCGGCGACCCGCTGCGCGTCACCATCTGGCTGAAGGTAGGGCGGTGCGATGTCCATCCGCACACGGCGGTGACAGAGACCGGCCAGGCGGTGGTGGTGGCCGGGCTGGTAACGCCGCGATACGCATGCTCCAGCCCCGAAGCGGGCGGCTTCTACCAGACCACGATCACGCTGCGCGCCCCGCCGGGCGCGCGGCTGGTGTTCGACGCGTCCAGCGGCCTGCCGCTGACTGTCCGCCCGGGAGTATGAGCGCGGCACCGCACCAAGCCATCGGACGCCACACCCGCGCAGCCGCTTAGGAGAAGAATCGATCGAATTACCCCGAACGGCTGACGCGCGCTGACGCGACCGGGCCGCTGGTCTGCCTGCCCGGTTGCCCCGGGCGCGGGAACTCATCCGCGACGACGCCGCGGACCTAGGGCGACGGGGTCAAGGAGGCATGATGGGAGTAGCTGAGCGAGAGATCCGCGGCCGGAGCAACCAGAAGCTGGCCGAGCCGATCTCCACCGAGACGGCGTTGTCCTTTGACGAAGTAGTGGCCGAGCTGCGCAGGTTCTGCCGTGCGCAGAGCGCCCAGCGCAAAGCGCAGATCGCCGAACGGCGCGCACGGGCCAGGAACCGCTTCAGCAAGTGGCTAGCCAAGGCGGAGGATCCGGCTAGGATGGCGTTCTACCTCACCGTCAGGCCGGACAAGCGCGATGTGCTGATCGGGTTCGGGCAGCCAGCCGACGACATCATGCTGGGGACGCTGCGTCCTGGCGCGTGGCTCGCTCAGCTCGCCTTCCCGGCGGGCGGGACCAGGGTCAGCCTGGCGCTGCGCAAGGGCTTCAGCGGCATGTACGGCGGCCCAGTGCAGTACCGGCGCGCATACGAGGACCTGGTGGACTCGCTGTTCACGGCAATCAGTTCGAAGCCGGATGAGATCACCACTTGATCCGGCAGGCACGTGGCCGCTGACCTTGGATGCGAACGGCCCGGGCGGCACGCATCACCGGCTCCCCGCGGCCAACTGCCCCGGGAGCAGTAACTGGGTTGCCATCGGAAGCTCTACCTGCGCCAACCCGATCTCCCGCTGACGCCACCGAGTCAGCTGCGGTGACGGCAGGGCGTCGTTATCGTAAGCGCGATCGCCGTGATAGAAGGATCGCCGATGAGCGCCAAAGACTGGATGCTGGTTTGCCGAGATCGCCGACGGCACCCTGTTGGAGCAGGCCAACCCGCCGGGTGACTACGTCTATGCGGGCTGCTTCCCAGGCCTCACCATTGTGTGCACCGGCGCGACCGCCCTGAGCCGGCCGTCTCAGCTGCACCAGCGGTTCCTGGATGAGGCGGCCTGACGGACGCTCTATCTGCACGTGATGGATAGCGTGGTGGACTGGTTCGCCTACGCGCTCTGGCCTGGCGGCGCCCTGTGGCGCGCCCTCAGCCTGTCCCCGGCCTCCGGAATCATCGAAAACATCGGCACGCCGCCGGCTTTCGAGGAGCCGTACTGGGCCGGCGAACGACCTACCGGCGCCGGCAAGGAGTCGGCCTACCCGTTTCCGTTCCATCCGATCGCACTTGCCGAAGGCGCGCTGCGCGCGCTCTTCGGCTTCAACTTCCAAGGGGTCTGCCTCACCGACGACCCCGACCTGGAGGACATCGTGCTCGCCGGCTTCGCCATGCAGCCCGCCACCGGCGGCTGACCCACACACTCACTATGCCAAACGGTTCATATGACGCGCGCTGGCACGCTCGCGAAGGGGGCACGGGAGGGCACGGCGCGCCGTGCAGCACCGACAACCGAACCCGTGAACGGACACCTCAGCCACGCGCCACGGCTCGTTTTCGCAAAGAACAGAGATACAGCCTGTTTAGTAAAAAGGGATTTCTATCTCCCGAACGGTCAGTGGTAATGCGGGCAATCGGCTCCTCGCGCCCGTCAGCCCGATCTCGCACGGGGCAGATAGCCCCGATTGCGATCGCGTCACCAGCCGACGTGCGGGCTATAAGCACAGGACGACCCGCCGCTCGACACGACGTAAGGCCCTCAACCCGACCACTGGCTTCATGCCGGGCCGGTGCCTTCCGGGGCTGATCTCTTTCAGCAGGTCACCCGAGCGGGAACGGCGTCGTGTCAGGGCCGCCCGTCTGGGTGCGTCCTGCGGTATTCGCGTATGTCGGCCCTCGCTGCAAACGTGAGCGGGAAGCCCACCAGCATCAGGAGTGCTCCGCAGGCCAGCAGGGTCACGGTCTCGGACAGGGGATACCGGCCCGGGCTTACCAGCCCGGCCAGCCCGCCGACGGCCATGGCTGTCCCGCCGACCGCCAGGAACATCCAGAGCCAGATGGCCTGCCTGTTCCACGCGTACGCGCCGCCCTCTCGCGCGCGCAGCAGCAGGTCCCGCCGGGCGGTCAGCGCGTCAAGGTGCTCGTACAGCGGCAGCGCCGCAGGGTCATCCCCGGCCAGACCGTCCAGCTGGCCGCTGACCGAAGCGATTGTCTCGTCAGCATGAGGCTTTCATCGGACGGCTCGGTACGGATGCGGTAGGGCACGGAACGCTCCTGGCCACCTAGAAGCACCGGCGAGCGCCACGGGCAGCGCACCGGCATGCCATGCTGTCTAGGCATTATAGAGCTGATCCCGGCCATTTCCGCCTCCTACGATCCGGGGCTGCATAGTGGCCATCCTGGCGTGGGCCACCGGCGAAGCGGTTAGGTAAGACTCGCCCATAACGGCTCTTCGCGCGTCTGCCGCCGGAGTGCCGACCACCCTCTGCAATCGGCGTCGGGCCGGGGTGGGCAGGAGCATCAACCGCAGCGGGACTGGCTGCACGGGATCCGCTTTCTGCCGGATCCGGCGCCTAGCCAACCGGATCGAGCAGGCCCGCGAGGACGGCGACGAGGGACAGGGCGGCGAGCTGGCGGGCCGTCTTCTTGCTCGCGCCTCGTCCCGCTGTCCGGTGATGGGCTGCCCGTCGATCTCCAGTCCGTGATGTCCGCGGCAGGCTTCTCCTTGTTTCCTGGCGGCCGCGCCCTAGGCATGGTGCCGCCGGTCGCTGACGCGGGCCGCGAAATCCGCAGGGCTGGGAGCATGCGGTGATGCGGGCACCAGACGATTATGCCGACGCCGGGAGCTTCCGCGGCCCGGTTGCGGGCAATTGCCGCGCAAGGCCGTTCCTGCGGGACAGCCCTGGACCGGCGTGTGTTGTCAGCGGCCTTGGCGTTTCCCCCGGCGGGAACGCTGGGCGGGGATGTTCCGGACGGCGCGCGGCCGGGACGGGGTGCTGAGGATCGGCTCGGCGACGAGGACCCGGAAGTCCTCGAGCGTCTCGCGCGCCGGATAGCCGGAGTCACGCACGGCGCGGACCGCAGCCTCCCGCTGGTAGCGGGGAAGCTCCTCAAGCTGTTCCCGTACCGCGTCCGGACCCCCGATCTCCAGGAACTCCAGCAGGCTTCCGGCCATCAGCCAGGCGGCCTCCGCCGGGCTCACCTCCCCGGGTTTGCGGTCCTGTTTTTCCGCGAGCAGGACCACCGGCCCGAGCTCCGGATCGCGCAACAACCGGGCTAGCAGGTCGTCTCCCTCTGGGACAGCCTTGACGAGGGTCTGCAGCATCGCGACCCGCCGGGAGACGAACGGGCAGTCGCGGATCGCCTGCACGAACGGATCCAGCGAGCCGCCGTGTGCGGCCCGCCAGATCGCGATCTCCTTTACCCCCGTCTCAGGCGTGTAATGCTCCGCGACCGTGCCAAGCAACTCGGCCGGCGCGGCGTCCGCTAGCTCCCCGACGAGCCCCGCCTCCCGGCCCTCGGCCAGCATGCGCTGCCGCATCGCGCGGGTGCCCAGCGGCGTGAGGCTCATCATGCGCCCGGGCTCGGCCAGCCGCTCCCGCAGCGTGGCGGCCCGCTCGCCGCTGAACGGGCCGTCCGCCATGCCGGACGCCTCGTCCAGATCTTCAGAAAACACGTCGCTCGCCACGCCATGCGTCGAGGTCACCGCGCCGAGCGCCTCGAAGGCGTCGAAGATTTGCTCCACGTCGTTGCCCACCCGCCCGCGCAGGCCTATTTGGCCAAGCGGGCTGAGGGAGTCCACATCGAAGTGAGCCCGGACCGCTTCCCACACCGACTCCGCGAGCCGGGCCACCGGGACCGGTTCGTCCATGCTGTAGATCGCGGCCAGCACGTCGGGCACGATCACGTCGTACAGCAGCCGCACCGGCGAGGGCGGCTCGTCCGCCCAGATGGGACGGCAGACGGCGTCGCCGAGATCGAACGCGGCCTCGAACGCGCGCTGCCACACGGCCTCGGCGTCGGCCAGCACCGGCCGCGCCTTCGCCACCGGCACCAGGCGCGTGCCCTGCTTGCGGACCAGGCGCGTCTTCTTCGCCCAGTTCACGATCAGCTCCAGGCCGGGGAGCTCGGCGGCGCTGTGGAACCTCAGGCGCTCATCGCCGGTCCCGAGCAGCGCGATCAGCTCCCGGGCATCCGCGGGCCGGATGTTCCCGGCCGATGTGAGAGCCCGCCCCTTCGGACCAAGCCAATCCGCGAAGGCACGGAGCTGTCCAACAACCTTGCTGCGTCCGGCCGCCGCGGTGAGTTCCTCCGGGGCCGGCAGGATCACAGGAAGCTGAGTGAATTTCCGCTCCTGGGCCGCGGCAAGCCTGCCGAGCCGCCGCTCCAGCGCACGCCCCAGCAGATCCTCATCGAGCACCAGCCGACCTTCCCGGACATCGGACAGGAAGGTGGCCAGCGCCTCGGGATCGCCGATGTCCACGCCGCGGTCCCAGGCGGACATCACCACTGTCTTCGCCATCCCGTACCGCTCCTGGTCGCCGATCGCTTCAGCGAACTCCTTCGCGGCCGCATCGATGGCGGACTCGTTCTCCTCGACGGCCGCGCCCCGCGGGTCGCGCAGCCCGTGAGCGTCCAGGTAGCGCAGCAGGGTCCGCAGCGTTTCCGGCGCGTCCAGCAGATACTCTTCGGAGGCCGAGACCTTCGCCGGAATCCACTCCAGCAGCGCCCGGCATACCTGCGCCGGGGTCCAGTAGCCGAGCCGCCCGTCCGAACTGAAATGCCGCGAATCAAGCAGCGCCTCGGCCAGCGGAAGCGAGATCGCCAGGCCATTCGCCTCGGCCCAGGCCCCGCACCGCCTGAGCAGCAGCTCACGGGCGGCGAGGTAGGCATCGGTTTCCTCGATCTCGTAACAGGTACGCACCGCTCAACCCTAGCTACCGGGCACGCTTCCGACCACACGCTCCGCGATCTAGTCTCTGGACCGACGAGCTGCCGTTATCGAAACGTCCCGACGTGCCCAACCGCATCTGTCCCGTGCCGTCAGGACCGCAGTCCCACCAGGTAATGGAAGTTGCCGTCGCCGACGTTCTGGCGGAGCGTGCGCATGATGCGCCACGAGTCGTCATGGGGGCCTTCGATATACATGGGCATCCCGTCCCTGCCGAACTCCAGGTCGCACGCGCCGTCCCACTCACCGAGATGCCCCGCGGCCTTGGCGAAGTCCGCGTGCGGCTCGAACCCGAGTCCGCGAGCGTACCCGACCGCGCCGAACACGATCTGCTGGGGGAGGTAGCAAGGCCGCGGCCAGCACGGCCCGGTCGGGCGGTAGCCCTGGCGTGCTACGGCGCGCCACCCGGTTGCGGCCGGAAGCGGAACGAAGGGCAGTCACAGGTATCCGATTGGCGGCGCTCCGCTACGGCAACCGAGTGCTCGATGAGAGGTCCGGGAACATCGGATTGCTCGCCGTTCCACCGGACCCATTCCGGCAGCAGCTTGTACGCGGCGACTGTGGCAGGCTCTTCCGGGAGCCAGTCGTCGTCCATGTAGGCAAGCAGGGCCCGGACGCGATGCGGCGAGACCGCATTGTCGTATCGCTCACCGATCGAACCCAGTAGCCAGCAACCTCACCAGGAACCCGACTCAGGTAACGGAGGCATCCAGCGCGTCTTCTTGCCTTCTCCGGGAACGCGCGCCGCCTCCACGGCGAACTCGACCGGATCGAACTCCCGATCACTGCGAAGCCTCGTCGAAGGACACGGCACGGAACGAAGGCCAGGGTTGCCCGCGCCTGGCTGCGGCAGCCTTCGAGGTTGCCGCCCGCGATCATCTCGGCCACCACGCCCTGGTGACCGGGCCCGCGCTGCGGTGAACGCGATCGCCATCCGCTGCCCCGCGATCTCGCGCAGCAGGTCGGTGACCACTTAGGCGTGACCGGCTGGCGTGGGCAGCGGCGTGGCTGGCCGGTCACCTGGTCCGGGCGTGCCACCCGGCTCAGGCGGGCTGGGCGGGCGGAGCCGGGATAGCCAGCGCGGCCGGTACCAGTTGCGGTCGCCGAGCAGGGTCATGACGGACGGCAGCAGGACCCCGCGGACGACGGTCGCGTCCAGCAGGACCGCGACCGCCAGGCCGACGCTGAGCTGCTTGAACTGCTGCAAGGTCAGCGTGCCGAAGACCGCGAACACCGCGACCATGATGACGGCGGCGCTGGTCACCACGCCTGCCGTGCTGCGGATGCCGTGCGCGACCGCCTGCCTGGTGGCCATGCCGTGGTCGTGCCCCTCCTTGATGCGCGACACCACGAACACGTTGTAGTCCATGGACAGGCCGAACAGCACCACGAAGATGAACAGCGGGATCCACGACTCCAGGGCTCCCGGTGCCGTGGTGCCGAGCAGGGCCGCGCCCCAGCCGTGCTGGAAGACCGCGACCAGCACGCCGTAGGCGGCACCCACCGACAGCAGGTTGAGCCCGATCGTCGTGGTGGCGATCACGATCGACCCGAACGCCACCAGCATCAGCAGGAACGTGACGCCCATCACGAACGCGAAGACCATCGTGATGTGGTTCCGGAGCGTGCCGTTCCAGTCGATTGAGGCAGCGAGGTTGCCGCCGACGAGGGCTTCACCACCAGGGATCTTGCCGACGGTGGCCGGGACGATCGTGTCGTGCAGCGTGGTCAGCGCGTGCCGCGAGGTGGCATCGGTTCCGCTGCCAGCCAGCGGGATCGTGATCTGCGCCAGGTTCGCGGCCGGATAGACGTTCACCTCGATCGGCTGGCCGATCGCCGGGCTGTGCCAGCCGACCAGCGCGGCGATCGCCTGCCGGGCCGCGGGCGCCTGGATGTCGGACGCCTTGACGACGACCAGCGCGGGCGCAGGGCCGCCGGGGAAGGCCGTCATGATGCGGTCGTAGCTCTGCACGATCGGCGTGCTGGCCGGGAGCATCTGCGGAATGCTCAGCATCTCGGTGTGCAGGCCGACGACCGGCGACGCGAGCGCCAGCAGGAACCCGGCGGCGAGCGCGGCGGAAAGGCCCGGCCGGGCCAGCACCCGGTCGAGCACCACCTTCCAGAACCGGCTGCCCTGGGCCGGACGGCGGGTCCGGCAGAGGAAGGGCACCCGCCCGAGGATGACCTTGTCGCCGAGCAGCGACATCAGCGCCGGCAGCACGGTCACCGAGCCGACGATGGCGATGAGCACTACGGAGATGGTCGCGACGGCGAACCCGGCGAACAGCTGCATGCCAGCCAGGAACATCCCGGCCATCG
>WNGK01007405.1_pt1 | contig 11517 bp, 7 predicted proteins | sample 5400601 | NCBI WGS metagenome assembly WNGK01 (sample SAMN13153376, study PRJNA577476) | soil metagenome | isolation source: 60 cm soil or saprolite under Garry oak tree replicate 1 | place: USA:California | collected 2016-06-15
GCAGGAGGCGTTCGCGGCTGCGAGCGATCCGAATCGTTTTCCGGCGCAACTTGCTTTCGTAAAACCGTGGCGCCCGACCCGGCTCGTTTGGAACACATCGCCATTTTTCTTCTCGAACCGGAACCTGCCGTTCGATCCAGCCGGCCTAACAATCCTGGAAGGTGGCGGTTACAATCCGCTTCTGGGCAAAGCCTATACGGAAATCGCCGCGGCCAGCCTGAGCATGCACAAGAGCCAGGGCGTTGGCAGCCCGCCGCGGCGCGGGGCACGCAAGGAATATTTCAAACTATTGGAAGGCCAGCCCATGACGAGCGGGCTTTTCGACGGTATCGATACGAGTTGGTCGCGGGTCGCGAATTCGGAATCGGTTGCCGCCAAGATTCGTCAGATCATTTCGGAGTTTCATCCAGCCGATCCGGCCGCATCGGTACCTGGGCTATTGGAGCTCCGGCAAGCGTTGAGTGGCCTTAAGGATGACGGTTGGGTCCCGGAGAAGGAAGCAGAGCTGGATCGGATCATCGCCGCGTGTCTGGGGTTGCATGTGGAAGCTTCGACGACCAACGAGAACATCACACCGGGGGAGAGCGCAGCCATCAAGCTGGAAGCAATTAACCGTTGCAATATTCCCGTTACGCTGCAGGAAGTGCGATTTCCTCTTTCCGGCGACTCGACGCCAATTGATGCGGCGCTTCCGCCTAACGAGCTCGTCACGAAAGATCTGTCGTGCAAGATTCCGGTGAACACGCCTTATTCTCAGCCCTACTGGCTTCGTCAGCCGGGAACACTCGGCACCTTTGCGGTCGATGATCAGAAACTGATCGGCCTGCCGGAAAACCCGCCTCATCTTCCGATGGAGATAACGCTGCAAGTTAGCGGGCAGGAACTTCGTTACGTTGTCGACACGAGGTACCGCACGGTGGATCCGGTGGCGGGCGAATTGCGGCAACCGTTGGTCATTGCGCCGCCTGTTTTCACGGACTTCGCGAACGGCGTGCTGATGTTTGCCACGAATCAGGCGAAATCGGTTCCAGTGCGTGTGACCGCGGCGACTGGACCAATTAAGGGGCAACTCAAATTGACCGCGCCCGATGGCTGGCACGTCGATCCCGTCGCTGCGCAGTTCGATCTGAAGGGAGCCAATGCAGAGGCGATGGTGGCATTTACGGTCAAACCGCCAGAGAAAAATAGCGAGGGAACATTGCGGGCCATTGCTTCCATCGACGGTCGTGAATATTCGTTCGGACGCGAGCGCATTTCCTATCCGCACATCGGCGTTCACACACTGATGCCCACGGCGGAGGTCAAAGTCGTTCGCGCGGACATTCGCAAGAAAGGGGAGCGCCTCGGTTACATTCCTGGTGCGGGTGACGATGTTCCGGAGAGCCTGCAACAGATCGGTTATACGGTGAAGATGTTAAGCGATGGCGATATCACGGCTAAGAACCTGGCGCAGTTCTCTGCCGTAGTGCTCGGAATCCGCGCCTACAACACGGACGATCGAATATCCACCTGGCTGCCGGAACTATTTGCGTACGTAAAGAATGGGGGAGTCGCGATCGCCCAGTACAACACCACGGCCGATCTCAAGACCAAGGAAGTGGCGCCGTATCCATTGGAAATTTCGCGCGGCCGCGTTACCGACGAAAATGCCGAAGTGCGCATTCTGGCGCCCAACGATCCGCTTGTGACCACTCCTAATAAAATTACGTCCAAAGATTTCGAGGGATGGGTGCAAGAGCGCGGGCTTTATTTTCCTAACAAGTGGGATCCCGCATGGACGCCGATTCTGTCGTGCAACGATCCGAAAGAAAAGCCGCTCGATGGCGGCCTGCTCGTGGCGAAGTCAGACAAAGGCTTCTTTATCTACACGAGTTATTCGTGGTTTCGGCAGTTGCCGGCCGGCGTTCCGGGGGCGTACCGCTTGTTTGCCAATATGGTGTCGCTCGGAAAATGAGCATGCGTGATAACGAGCCGGACGCGCGTTCTTGGCGCAAAGCATATGGCTTGGCGCTTTCCCTATTTGTCCTGGAGGTTGCGCTGCTTTATCTTTTTACCATCCGGTTATCGTGAACCGGCTGGATTATCTCGTTCTTGTCGCCACGATTCTGGCGATCCCGCTGTATGGTCTTTGGCGAACTCGCTGGGATCCTTCTCTCGGCCAATACCTCAAGGGAGACGCAAGCATTCGCTGGGCAACGATCGGGCTCTCCGTGCTCGCGACGCAGGCAGGACCGATCACGTTTCTTTCCATGCCTGGCCAGGCCTACGAGAGTGGGATCGGGTTCATCCAAAATTATTTTGGGCAACCACTCGCGCTCATTGTCGTGTGCGCGGTTTTCGTTCCGATCTATCAGCGGCTGAAGGTTTACACAGCCTATCAATACCTGGGCCAGCGATTCGATCGCAAGACGCAACTGCTCGGCGCATTTTTGTTCCTCGTGCAAAGAGGAATAGCGGCCGGGATCACAATCTATGCGCCGGCCATTATTCTGTCTGCCTTGCTCGGGTGGCGCTTGAACCTAACCATCTGGCTTGCTGGTGGTCTGGTTATTATCTACACGGTCGCGGGCGGGACCAAGATCGTCAGCATCACGCAACGGTATCAGATGATTGTAATCTTGATCGGCATGGCGATCGCGTTTGCGGTCGCGGTTTACCGATTATCGCCCGAGCTGCCGTTCGGCCATGCTTTATCCGTGGCCGGCAAACTTGGAAAATTGGAGGCGGTCGATTTTTCGTTTGACCCGCACAAACGCTACACTTTTTGGTCGGGCCTGATTGGCGGCTTCTTTCTCGCGCTTTCCTATTTCGGGGCGGATCAATCGCAAGTGCAACGTTATCTGGCGGGGGGTTCGCTGAAGGAGAGTCGCTTGGGATTGCTTTTCAACACTGTGGTGAAAGTGCCGATGCAATTTTTTATTCTGCTGCTCGGTGCGCTCGTGTTCATGTTTTATCAATTCGAGAAGCCGCCGGTTTATTTCAATCAGCCGGCCTACGAACGCGCGGTCGAGCGTGGCTATGCTCAGCAGTTGGCGACTTTGCAGACGCAATTTAACAATGTCTTTGAACAGAAACGCGCCGCCCTTCGCGCAATCTCCAGCGAATCAGCGGTATCTTCGCCAAGCGAGCGTGATGCGGCCATGACCAGAGTGCGCGAACTCGACGCGCGGGCGCACGAGGTGCGCAATCGAACCAAGTCAGTTCTGGAGCAAGCCGGCGCGGATCCGAAAAGCAAAGAATCGGATTACGTATTCATTACTTTCATTCTCCAACAAATGCCGCATGGGCTTGTCGGATTGCTGATCGCAGTGATCTTGTGCGCGACTATGTCGGCGACGGCGGCAACTCTGAATGCGCTCGGCTCAACTACGGCGATCGACTTTTATCGTCCACTGGTTCGGCCAGACGCGAGCGACCATCATTATGTGGTAGCGGCGAAAGCGCTGACGGCGGCGTGGGGTTTGATCGCCATTGCGGTCGCCTCTTTTGCTAACCTCGTCGAAAATCTGATCGAAGCGGGAAATATCCTGGGCTCGGTATTTTATGGCAGCATCCTCGGCCTCTTTCTGGCCGCATTTTTTATCCGCGGAGTCAAGGGTTCGGCCGTGTTCTTCGCAGCGCTCATCGCCCAGTCGCTCGTCTTTGTGCTTTTTGCGACCACGAGTATCGGCTACCTCTGGTACAATTTTATCGGATGCGCGGCCGTGCTGATCCTGGCACCTTTGCTGCAGCAAACTATCTTTCGCACCACACAATCTCCCGCCGGAGTATGATCCTTATTCCGAGCGATGGATCACCCGATCATTTGTTTTGGCCAACAGCCGTGCGGATTTTTTCCCAAGCGGTTTCTGTTCGCTAAGATTATCACGGCGCGGCGTCTCCAGAAAGAGATCGGGGGAGAAATTGTCTTTTTCTTTCATGACAGCGATCACGACCCGCGCGAAACGATTACAATTATGCGAGATCGGCGCAGTGGCCACGACGTCGCGCTAAACTTTCAATTCGAAAATCGAATCCAAAAGAAGTTTTCGCCGCTCTACGCCAAACGTGTCCTTCCGGACTGGCAGGCGAAGACCGCGCGCCAGCTTCCGAATTACGTTGGGCCTTCGCTGGTCGAGGACTTCAACAAGACTAAAAGTTCGAATGTCGCGGATTTCTGTCTGGAGATGTATAAACGGATGGGCTTGCTGGAAGGTCTGCGAGTGGAGCGGTCCAGCGCACCCGAGTTCAGACAGCGCGCCCTCGCCGTGCCAGACTATTTCGTCGATGTGCGCTATGAGGGCGAGATCGTCCGCGCACGTTATCGTGACGGGAAATTGTTGCTGCACAAAGGGGGCGATCGGTTCCTGGAGGTCCCCAGGGGAGAATTCGGCCCGAAGGAAATCAGTCCGACTCGCGATACGCGTTTCCTTTGGATGCAATCGGTGATTCGATGCACCCATTACATCGCCGGTGCGAGCGAGCGCCATTACATCAACAAGGCTGATGCTCCCCAGGTGGAATTCATCAAGCGCGATGAAATTTCCGACTCCGGCAAAGCCTATACAGAAGCGTAATGGAATTGGCACCGCTCAAAATTGGGATTGCATGTTTTCCGTTGATTGGCGGGAGTGGGATTCTGGCGACAGCTCTCGGGTCGGAACTGGCGCGCCGCGGTCATGAAGTTTACTTCTTCAGTTATGCGCAACCCGTTCGACTTGACCTGCCGCAGGAGGGTCTTCATTTCCACCGAGTCGAAGTCGTGCACAACGCTTTGTTTCCGTGCCCCGACTACACTCTGCCCCTCGCAGTGAAAATGGCGGAAGTGGCACGTTCCCAACAGCTCGATCTTTTTCATGTTCATTATGCGGTGCCACATGCTCTGGCGGCGTGTTTGGCAGCGCAGATGTTGGGAAGCCTCGCACCGCGCATCGTCACAACTTTGCATGGAACCGATACGACCCTGCTGGGGCAGGATCCCGATTACCGCACCGCCATCGAGCATGCCATCGTGCATTCCGATGCTGTGACGGCAGTTTCAGAAAGTCTCCGGCAGCAAACCCAGGAAATCTTTCGGTTGCAACGGCAGATTGAAGTGATTCCGAATTTCTTCACCCCGAACAAACCGAAGAGAAGCCGCGAGGAAGTTCGGCGCGATCTCGGCGTAACCGACGAATTTCTTGTGTTGCACATGTCGAATTTGCGACCAGTCAAACGCATCGACCTTCTATTGCGCACGATTGCCATGTCGAAGACCCGGGAGCGCCTTCGATTGTTCATTTTAGCGGGCGGCCCTTTTGATCCTTATGAACCACTGCTCGATGAATTGGGACTTCGCGATCGCGTCATTGTTCGCCAAAACACGGCTGTGGTGGACGAGTATCTGGAGGCGGCGGACGCGGGACTCTACACATCCGAATACGAAAGCTTCGGTCTGGGCATTCTTGAGACGTTATTTTACGGCAGACCGGTTGTCGCTTTCCGCGTCGGCGGCATACCGGAAGTCGTCGGAGATTCTTCTCCGCTGTATGCTTTCGGTGATCTGGCCGTGATGGCCGCTGCCATAGACGCGTTGGTCCAATCCCCCAGTTTGGCACGAGAGTTAGGTGAACGGGGTCGCGATCACGCGATCGAGAAATTCTCAGCCGCTCGCATCATCCCTCAATACGAAGCGCTCTACCGCCGGATAATTGTCCCGCGTTCGGGCTAATGACAAGTTTATCGGGCTTTGGCTCGACTTTTGCGCTGGCTACAGTGGTCGGCTGTCAATGTGTTCGCCATAATTCGAAACCGGTCATCGTCTTAATTTGCTGAATTGCAGCGGTGCAATACGTAACAAGCATCCGGTTGCTACAACGCCTCTCTGCGGCGAAACATCATCGGCCTCATTCAAGAGCGACTTGCCGGATCAAGTTTTCTTGATTAACTCCCCCTCTGTTTCCCCTGCAGCATTGGCATGCCGACTTTTCAAATTTACAATGTAACTCCGACCTTGCCGGCGGTGCTTGAGCCACTGCGGGAGATGAGTTTCAATCTTTGGTGGACTTGGGAACCCTCCGCCCGCCGCCTGTTCCGGCAGCTCGATCCCGAGCTTTGGAACAGGACCAATCACAATCCGGTCCGAATGTTGCAACTTTCGCGGCAATCCCGGCTGGAAGAACTTGCGCAGGACAAGACTTTTCTGCGCGAACTGAAGCAGGTTTTTGAGGAATTCGAGAAATATCTCGGCCGGCACGATACCTACGGAAAAACCGGAGCCGGAAGCGCGATTAAAAATCCCATCGCCTACTTTTCTGCCGAATTTGGCTTTCACGAATCGATCCCGAATTATTCCGGTGGTCTCGGCATTCTCGCTAGCGACCATTGCAAATCGGCGAGCGATCTTGATCTAAATTTTGTCGCTATTGGGCTGCTTTATCGACATGGTTATTTCAGGCAGCAGATCGACAAGGACGGGTTTCAGGAAGCGATCAATCTCAATCAAAATTTCCATCATCTTCCGATTCGCGAAGTGCGCCGCGGCGACACGAACTTGCTTATCTCCGTGCCGATTCTCGATCGCGAAGTTTTTGCCAAGCTTTGGGAACTGCATGTGGGCCGGATCAATGTCTACCTTCTGGATACTGATACTCCGGAAAACACCCCTGAAGACCGATTGATCACCGCTGAGCTTTATGGCGGCGATCTGGAAATGCGGATGCGCCAGGAAATCATCCTCGGAATTGGCGGCGTCAAAGCGCTAAGCATTCTCCAGATCAAACCGGATGTGTTTCATATGAACGAAGGGCACTCGGCATTCCTCGCGCTCGAACGCATTCGACTTAACGTTGTCGAGAAGAAGCTCGATTTTTATTCCGCGCTGCAAGTCGTCGCGGCGGCCAACGTTTTCACCACCCACACGCCCGTTCCTGCCGGCAACGATTCGTTCTCGCGCGAGATGATGCGAAAATATTTCGGCGCTTTTGCCAAGGAGCTAAACATTCCTTTCGACGAGTTGTTCTCATTCGGACAAACGCGTGTCGATCCGAGCGACCCGTTTAGCATGACCATCCTCGCGCTGCGGCTGAGCCGGCACGCTAACGGCGTAAGCAAATTGCACGGCAAAGTGACCCGGTCCCTTTGGAAAGATGTCTGGGCTGGCGTGCCGGTGGACGAAGTGCCGATCACCAGCATCACGAACGGCGTCCATACCAAGACCTGGATGGCCCCGGAGTTTTCGGCGCTTTACGACAAACATCTCGGCGCATGGGAGGAACATCTGACCGAGCCAGATTTTTGGCGCGGTGTCATCGATATTCCAGACGCGCAGCTTTGGGAGACTCACCAAAAACTCAAACTGCGACTCATTGAATTTGTGCGTGACCGGGTGCGGCGGCGGCTCGAGCGCGTGGGCGAACCGCTCGAAGTCATTCGCAGAGCCAATCGCATTCTGGATCCGGAAATTTTGACGATCGGCTTTGCCCGACGGTTTGCGACTTATAAACGCGGCACCCTCCTGTTCAGCGACAAGGAACGGCTCAAGCGATTGCTCAACGACACGACGCGCCCTGTGCAATTCATTTTCGCCGGCAAAGCGCATCCACGCGACGAAGCGGGCAAGGCGCTCATCCAAGAAGTTTACAGATTTAGCCGCGAAACCGGTTTCGAAAACCGTATTGTCCTTCTGGAAGATTACGACAGTTACATCGCACGCCGGCTGGTGCAGGGGGTCGATCTTTGGCTGAACCATCCGCTTCGCCCGCTTGAAGCGAGCGGCACAAGCGGAATGAAATTGGCGCCGAACGGCGGGATCAACCTCAGCGTGCTCGATGGCTGGTGGCGTGAAGGGTACCACGGCAATAACGGCTGGGCGATCGGTGCGGAGATCAATAATGGCACGGTTGAATTTCAGAATGAAGTAGACGCGAACAGTCTCTATCAATTGCTCGAAAACCAGATCATTCCCCTCTACTACGCGAAACCGGACGGCAAACTTCCCCTCGCCTGGTTACAATTGATGCGGGAATCAATCCGCAGTGTCACACCCGTCTTCAATACGCAACGAATGGTGCAGGAATATACCGAGCGCCTGTATATTCCCGCGGCCAAATCACACGAGGATTTTTCTCGCGATAGTGGCGGTGCCGCGACGCAACTCAGCCACTGGAAGACGCAAATGCGCAAGGATTGGCCACAAGTGCAGATTTCTGATGTGCAGGTCGGCAACAAAGACCGACAAACCATCTTGGTCGGCGAATCGCTGCAGATCACCGCGCGAGTTCATCTCGGCGCGGTCGATCCAAGACATGTGCGCGTGGAAGCGTACCATGGCGAAGCAGATAACGGCGACATCCGCAATCCGGCGGCGACTGTCCTCAATCAAAGCAGCCAGGCCGATGGAAACGGCAATTACATTTACCAGGGATCAGTCCCCGCTTCGGAAAGCGGCACTTACGGTTTCAGCGTGCGCGTGGTGCCCACCCATCCCTGTTTGATGCAAGCGCACGAACTGCGCCTGATTACCTGGTCATAGGGTCTGTAGCAAGGCGCCTATAGCACGTCAGTGCAAAACTTTCTAAAACTGTACGGAAATTCCGCCGTGCAAACGGTAATCGGGCACTACTTGCAGCGCGGTCTTTTTGATCTTCCGATAACGATCGTGATAAAAAGATTGAACATCCAAGGGTTTTGGAAGATCGATTAACGTCGTGACGTTGCGTTCAAGCGCCATTCGAACAGTGGTCGCACTCTTTGCGCTCTTCACGTGGTTTTCCGTGTCCAACCACTGCGCACTGGGCGCAGTGGCTCTGGCGGTAGTCGAAACTAAGTCCCAAGCAGCTTGTCCTTTTCATTCGAAGGCGCCAGAGAAAAAATCGAATGATGTGACCTGCTGCAAGGTGCTGCGGGCTACGTTGGCGACAACGCCAAAGAGCTTTGCGCGAGATACATTCCAGGTTTCGAATATTCATCTGCTCGCAACTGAATCCGCGCTTCTTGAGACGGCGCGCCTTGTCCTAGCGACTCCGTATCACGACACGGGGCCGCCGGGCAAAAATTGGTTTACCGAATCGGTCCTGCAGCGGAGCATTCTCGCCCACGCTCCACCTTCTTTCGTCTAACGACTGAGGACCTGCCGTCGCAGATTTCCCTCGGCCGTAATGCACGCTCCATGCTGTGCGCTTTTGCGCGCGTCGCTGGAGTTCTGATTCACCACCGAATGCGCGGGGTCGCATTCCCAAACCGAAATTAGAACTAAATTATGAAACTCAATTACAAAAAGATCTCACTATCCAGCGCAGCGATGGCGTTCGCCTTAATCGGCTTCGCGGTTTCGTTGCAGGCAGCGGATTCGTCCGATCAGGACAAGGAATTCCTCGCCCATGAGCATTAGAATTTTTGCTGCAGCATTTTGCGCGCAATGTTTGGTCGGTTGCGCGGTAACAAACCCGCCACCGCTTCCGCCTGGTAATCCCGCCGATCCACAAGTTCGCGCGCGCACAAAAACCCCCCTCAATTTGCTCGTGCGCGATGAGACGACGCTTGCGATCGAAAAAGAACTGAGCCAAACCGCGAGCACAGCGAAAAGTAGCGAGAGCATGCAACATGAAGGGATGCAGCATGGCGGCATGCAAGGAATGCAACGCAAGAGCATGAAAATGGAGGAACACGGCGAAATTTACAGGTGCCCGATGCATCCCCAGATCAAATCCGACAAACCGGGAAAATGTCCGATCTGCGGCATGACGCTCGTAAAAAAGAAAGAAGGACAATGACGCTGCAAAAATATCTTCTGTTACCCGCGGTTTTCGGCATCGTGGGGTGCGCGCATGTCGATCCAAATCCCGCGTTTCAGGAATTGGCAAAGACGGTTCACCTGAGGACAGGCAAGCGCGTTCAGTGGAATCGCGGCACTGCGCAAGATGCTGAAGCACAAGCAGCAGTTGCTTCACTTCTTCGTCGTCCTTTGACGGCGGATGCGGCGGTGCAAGTCGCTCTACTCAACAATCGCAATTTGCAGGCCACGTATGAAGAGCTCGGCATCGCGCAGGCGGACTTGGTTGAAGCCGGCTTACTCAGAAATCCCATCTTCACTTTCGAGCGGCGTCTTCCCGGACAAGCGCTGGAAGCGGATTTGCTAAAGGAATTCATCGACATTTTGCTGTTGCCGCTGCGCAAACGCATCGCCGCCGCGCAATTCGAAGCGGCCAAGCTTCGAGTTGGCCATGAAATTTTGAAAACCGCAGCGGAAGTGCGCGCCGCGTTTTACGAGCATCAAGGTGATGAGCAGCTTATCGATCTTCGCAAAACCGTCGCGGAAGCGACGGAACGTTCCGCGGAAACAGCGTTGCGCATGCAGCAGGCCGGCAATCTGAAAAATCTCGATCTTGCCACTGAGCAAGCTTCGCACGCGCAGGCAAAAATCGAGTTAGCCAAAGCGCAAAGTGAAGCCGTGCAAACCCGTGAGAAATTGACCAAGCTGATGGGAGCATTTGGAACGCAGACAAATTGGACCGTTGCACCGCGGTTGTCTGAATTGCCAGGCAGTGAGGTTTCTACAGCGCAACTTGAGTCGCGTGCGATCCAGCAGCGGCTTGATCTTGCCGCTGCCCGCCAACAATTCATCGCCGAGGCGCGTGCGCGTGGCATCGCTCGAGCAGAAGCGATTTTGCAGGGAGCGGAGTTCGGCGGGCATTACGAGCACGAGATTGAGGGCAGCGTTCACTCGATTGGACCGAGTGTGAATGTGCCGATCCCCATCTTCAATCAAGGTCAGGCGGCGATTGCGCGCTCTAGCGCCAAGCTGCGTCAGAGTGAGCAACGTTATCTCGCGCTCGCGGCGGACATTCGTTCCGATGTGCGTGCGGCACGCGACAAGATGCTGCTCTCGCGACGGCAGGTTGAATATTTCAAATCCACCGCTCTGCCGACTCGGACACGGGTGACCGAAGAATCGCAGCTTGAGTACAACGCGATGCAAATCGGTCCGTTTCAACTCCTGCAAGCGAAGCAGGAGGAAGTAAAAACGGGCGCGGACTCTGTCGAAGCGTTGCGTGATTATTGGGTCGCGCGCGCAGAACTGGAAAAGGCAGTCGGTGGCAGTTTGAGTGGAAAGTTCATTTCACTGCAAAAGGAAGGAAAAGAATCAGGTCAATAATATGATTACTCGACGGAAGTTTCTCACCAGCGCAGGCGCGCTCGCAGGCAGCGCGGCGGTTTTGCAAAAACTCGGCTCTGCCCAGGAAGTAAAAACACGCGAGCCTAACAAGCCACGCGAGACGACCGCGGCGGCGAACAGGAACAAACCGCTGATCGAGCGCGTTGATCCGAAGCCAACGCTACCGCCCGGCGAAGCGGGCAAGGATTACACGCCGGTCATTACGCCTAACAACATTTCGTTGCCGTGGAAAGTTATCGACGGCGTGAAGGTGTATCACCTCGTTGCCGAGGAAGTCGATCATGAGTTCGCGCCCGGCATGCGCGCAAAATGCTGGGGCTTCAACGGTCATGTGCATGGCCCAACGATTGAGGCAGTCGAAGGCGATCGTGTGCGGATTTACG
>WNGK01007407.1_pt2 | contig 11516 bp, 9 predicted proteins | sample 5400601 | NCBI WGS metagenome assembly WNGK01 (sample SAMN13153376, study PRJNA577476) | soil metagenome | isolation source: 60 cm soil or saprolite under Garry oak tree replicate 1 | place: USA:California | collected 2016-06-15
ACCGGCGGCGACCCGTCGTGCGAGCTGACCAGGTCGGTGACCTGCGGTGCGGCGGCGGCATCGCGTGGCGGCGCGCCATCGCATGGCGGTGCGGCGGCGGCGGCGTGAAGATAGTTCCATGCAGCCAACGGAAGTAATCCAGGCACTATGGGACAGGATCCAGGCCAGGGACTGGGCAGCAGCCGCGGAACTCGTCGCCGACGACGCGGTCATCGACTGGCCAGCCAGTTCCGAGCGGATCGCGGGCCGGGCCAACTACATCGCGCTGAACAGCGAGTACCCGGAGGGCTGGTCGATCCGGGTACTGCGGGTCGTGGCCGACGGCGATCAGGTCGTCTCCGAGGTAGAGGTACCGCACAAGGACTTCGGCGTGTTCCGCGTCGCGTCCTTCTGGACCGTCGCGGGAGACCAGATCGTCCGCGGCACGGAGTACTGGACCACCCTCGGCGCCGAGCCGAGTCCGGAGTGGCGGGCTGCGTACGTCGAGCGTTACTGACATCCGGAGCGGTTACGGGCAGCGTCCCTGACTTGGGTCAGACAGGAACCAGGGGCGCAGCAGATCGACGACCTCGGTACTGATGATCCTCGGTGATCCTCGGTGATCCTCGGTGATCCTCGATGATCCTCGATGATCCTCGGTGATCCTCGATGGTCTCGATGGTCTCGATGGTCTTGTCACGCAAGATAACTTCAGAGACGGGCGTCCAGCCGGGGGCCCGCGTTGGATCCCCGCGCAACCAGCCGGGCGTCAGACTCCCAGGCCGCGGCCGATGATCTCCTTCATGATCTCGGTCGTTCCGCCGAAGATAGTCTGCACCCGGCCGTCGGCGAACGCCCGCGCGACCTGGTACTCGCGCATGTAGCCGTAACCGCCGTGCAGCTGGAGGCACCGGTCGACGACTCGGTTACACAACTCGGTGTCCCACCACTTCACCATCGAGGCGTCCTCGTTGGAGAGCCGGCCGGCGTTGTGCTCGAGCACCGCCTTGTCGGTGAACGCCCGCGCGACGGCCAGCTCGGTCGCCATCTCGGCCAGGACGAACCGGTTGTGCTGGAAACTGCCGATCGGCCGGCCGAACGCCTGCCGCTGTTTGCAGTACTCCAGCGTGACCTCGAATGTGGCCTCGGCCCCGGCCAGGGCCGCGGTGCCGATGGCGATCCGCTCCCTCGGCAGGTTCTGCATCAGCGCCACGAACCCGCCTCCTTCGTGACCAAGGAGGTTCCCGGCCGGAACCCGGACATCGCTGAAGAACAGCTCGGAGGTGTCCTGCGCGTGCATCCCGACCTTGTCGAGGTTGCGGCCGCGCTCGAATCCGGCCATCCCCCGCTCGACCACCAGCAGGCTGATCCCCCGGTGGCCAGCGTCAGGCTCGGTCCTGGCCACGACGATCACCAGGTCGGCGAGCTGGCCATTCGAGATGAACGTCTTCTGGCCGTTGAGAACGTAGCAGTCCCCGTCTCGGACCGCCGTGGTGCGGATGGCCTGCAGGTCGCTGCCAGCCCCGGGCTCGCTCATGGCGATCGCCGTGATCAGCTCGCCGCTGCAGTAACCGGGCATCCAGCGCAGCGCCTGCTCTGGTGTCATCAGCCGCCGGAAATACTGCCCGTTGATGTCGTTGTGCACCGAGAACCCCGGACCGTGCGCGCCGGCCCTGGCCATTTCCTCGTTCAGGACCAGGTAGTACCGGTAGTCGTCGTTACCGCCACCACCGAAGCGCTCGTCCATATCGATTCCGAGCAGCCCGGCCCGGCCGGCGGCCAGCCAGACGTCACCCGACACCACGCCGTCGCGCTCCCACTGCTCGTGGTACGGAGCAACCTCCTTGGCGATGAACGACCGCACGGTATCCCTGAAGGCCTCGTGGTCGCTGGTGAAGATGTCGCGCTGCATGTACCGTCCTCGCCGCTGGCCCGCTCGTGCACCGCGAAAGTAACACGCCCACGTCAGCAGGACAGGCCCAGTAACGTGACGTAACGATTCGCAGCCCGCATTCGTGCGCGGTCGCGGTCGTGCGCGGTCGTGCGCAGGAACCACGCCCGATGCGGCTGTTGTTAGCTGAGGACGCGCCCGGAAGACGTCCATTCTGACCGCATCTCCGGCTGGCGGCCCGCCGCGTCGCCGCCCGGCGGTCCGTGCCTCCGGGACCTAAGTCGGCAAGGTGCAGCGAACTCAGCAGCAGCGTGATCCTGCATGGGTCGGCATGAATGCCCAATCCCGACAATCGCCCCAACCGACCTGCTTCGCTGCCAGGATCGCCGGGATCGCCGGGTTCGTCGCGCTCCCCGCGGCCGACCGCGACGTATCACTGGTTCGGGTCGCGCAAAAGTCGTATTCAGCATTAAATCGGGCGCGAAAATAGCGCAAGGTCATGATAAGCCGTCCTCGCCTTGTGGCGGCGATCGCGGCCTAGGCAATTTGCCCCATCTTAGCCGGTTTGCTCTCCGGTCAGTCACGCAACCGGGTCGTAGGACGCCCACCGAGCCGAACAACCCGGGTTCGGCGCAACTGGCGCAACTGGCTACGGTGCGCTGATCGCGTGCTTCGGCCTCGGGTCGCTCGGGGGAACGCTGACGGCGGCCAGGCACGGCGGGCTGCGGCGCCCCGCGATGACCGCGTGCGCTGTTTCGTAGTCGGCGGGGCGGCGATCGCGTTCGTGCCGTTCCTCGGCGGCCTGCCGGGAGCCGCTGCGGCTGACCTGGACTTCGGCGCGGCCGCAGGCTTCGGCAACGTCATCATCGTCACGTTGCTCCAGCAATGGGCGCCCGCTTACCCAGCGCCAGTTTCGCGACTTCGGCGCCGCCCCCATGCCGGCGGGTCAGGCGGCCGTCGTCACCAGGTAGGTCGCCCACTGCGGGTCGCCGTCGCGGGCGGCGCCGATGAGGCGCCAGTGCATGCCGCGCGGGGCCAGCGGATCCCAGCGCAGCGTCCAGCCGATCTCCCCGATCAGGCGGTCGGCCTTGCGATGATTGCACCTCGTGCAGGACGCGACGCAGTTCTCCCACGCGTGCGCACCACCGCGACTGCGCGGCACGACGTGATCGATGGTATCCGCGGACGCGCCGCAGTAGGCGCACAGGTAGTTGTCCCTGCGCATCAACGCGGCCCTGGTCAGCGGGACTCGGTTGCGGTGCGGGATCCTGACGTACCTGCACAGCCTGATCACCGACGGGACCGCGAGCTTGACCGAGGCCGAGTGCAGGACAAGCCCGGAGGTCTCATTGTGCAAGATCTCCGCCTTCTCGGCCAAGACGAGTCCCACGGCCCGGTGCAGGCAAACGGTGGTCAGGGGCTCATACGTAATGTTGAGCAGCAGTACCCTGCGCAATGCCACCTCCCAGGCTGGGCCGCCCGCTGGCTGCCGGGGCACCCGTGACCAGTGTGACCGCACGACCGCAAAACCGCCAACACCAAATTGCCGGCTAGCCGCGCTCGAGCTCGCGAACGGACCGTGAAATCCGGATGACGCCGCAGCTAGAGGCAGTCAGGTGCCGGCGTGTCGCAACCGCAAATACTCCCGGGCGGAAGCAAGAACACCCGGTCAACCCGGCGGAAGCGGCAGCGGCCGGCAGCCGGACCGCCGGGTCGCGGGAAGTACGCTGGGTGCCGTCATGAACAGCGCAGCACAGCAGCCAGCCGCCCAGCCGGAGCAGAGCTTCTACGAATCCGTCGGCGGCGAGGAGACTTTCACCCGGCTGGTCCGCAGGTTCTATGCCGAGGTCGAGGCCGATCCGTTGCTTCGGCCGGTCTATCCGAGCAAGGACCTGGGACCCGCCGAGGAACATCTGCGGCTCTTCCTGATCCAGTACTGGGGTGGCCCCGGCACGTACAGCGAGCGGCGCGGTCACCCGCGGCTGCGGATGCGGCACGTGCACTTCTCCATCGGGGAAGCAGAACGCGACGCCTGGCTGCGGCACATGCGCACCGCGCTGGACGAGGTAGCGCTCGACCCGGCCCACGACGAGGAGCTGTGGCGCTACCTGGTGATGGCCGCCCAGAGCCTGGTAAACCAGGCACCCCAGGGCGGACCTGAGCCGGGCGGCAACCGCGCCGACCTGGGGATCTCACCGGCCTGACCGGCCGCTGCCGCCGAGAAGCGCCGCCCGGGCAGCGGTGCGATGCGGTGCGCACCTGCGAGAGCCTGGAGAGGGATTCGGACAAAGTCCGGCACCGTGCGAGCCGGTTGGTGTCAGGGACGCGAGTCAGCCTTGGTCGTCGCGATTCAGCCACTCGTGGTGATTGCGCAGTGCCTCCTCGACTCCGCCGCGGACCGCGCTTCGGATGATGGGGGACTAACGGGGCTCGCCGTCGCAGCGCAGGCGCCTGGACACCGAGACCAGGGTTCCGTACGCTAGCCAGCCGTCCTCGAGCTCCGGTCCCCGGCCGGCGATCGGGACACGGCCGGGCACCAGCCGCACCCCGCAGACATCGAAGTCTGCTGTCACCGTGCCATCCTCGCCGGGGCGGGGCGACAGCGGCGGCCACTGACCCGCGATCTGGGTGCCGCGCTGACCCGCGCTGGCCGCCAGCGCGGCGAGCGCGAGATCAGGCAGCGGGCCCGTCGCGGTAATTACGCCCTCGACGTGTCCCTGAGTGTGCTCGCGCTCGCTGGTCTGCAGGCGCACGTCCGCGGCAATTTCGCTCATCTGGCCTCCGTCCCGCGGGAAATGCGTGGAGTCGCTCACTTCGGAACCTACGCTCCCGCGCACCAGCGGACCGACTCGGCCGGGAAGCTCGTGGCTGCCGGCCGCCCGTGCGGCCGTGACTCGAACACCTACCGTGCCTGACTGGTCGGTCTCATCGCCGCGTTCATCCCCGGCCGCCATGGTCTCACCGGCGCCGACGCCATCGCGTGGGCCGGCGGCCGCCTGGCCTTCATGGCCATGCCGCTGAACCGGCAGCGCCGCAGCAGGTCGAAGGGGCTTGGCCCGACGCTGCCGTCCGAGGCCGGGACCCGCGTTTCTACTGGCCCGCCATCGTCCATCGCCTCGGCTAGCCGAAGATCCGTTCCGGCGTGATCAGCACGGCAGCACGCCGGTCCGCCGCCATCACCCGGTCGAACTCGTCGAAGTCGTCATGCGTGCCGCCGGCGGCGGTGAAGATCTCGCGCAGCAGCAGCCTGAGTCGCTCGGGACCTATCCCCTCCATCGGATCGTCAGGGCCCGTGATCTCGACCGGTCCTTCGACGCCCGCCCACCGCCAGCCGCCTCGCAGCACCGCCGACGCCCTCGGCATGGCGCGCAGGTGAGCCAGCTTGCGGGCTGCCCCGTGAATGACGACCGCCACGACCCTGGTCCCGGTGACCGGATGGTCGATCACTCCGGCGTTGACTACCGATGGCCGCATGCGACCGTCCGGGCCGATCACCGTCATCACGATCAGTCCGTGATCTGCTGGCACCAGCGCCTCGAAATCGGCGAGATCGGCCATCGGGTCCTCCTTGGTCAGTCGTCCCGCTGCTCCACGCAGCCCGGGCGAACGGGTGCTACATCTGTACGCGCTTGCTCGACGGGTCATATAGCGGCCGCAGCGACGTCCTGGCCGGGTAGACCGCGTCACCGATCTGCACGGTCCACTCGCCAGCATCGAGGTACTTCTGGTCGATCGGCTCGTCCGCGTCGATCATCGCCAGGCCGACCGCGCCTCCGAGCGTGAATCCGTAGGAAGCAGAACGGATATACCCCGCCGGGCGCCCGTTACGGCTGACAATTTCCGCGTGGAACATCTGCGGCTCGGGGTCGGTCAGCAGCACCTGGATCAGCCTGCGGGACATGGGGCCCTTCGCCTTCTGGGCCAGCACCGCGTCACGGCCGATGAAGCCGCCCGGCTTGTCCAAGGCCACGGCGAAGCCGAGGCCTGCCTCGAGCACCGAGTCGGTGTTGTCGATGTCGTGCCCGTAATCCCGGTAGCCCTTCTCCATCCGCAGACTGGCCAATGCCTTCAGGCCAGCGTGCCGCAGGCCGAGCGGCTGTCCCGCTGCCACCAGCCGGTCGTACACAGCCGCTGCCTGCTCGGCCGGGATATGCAGCTCATAGCCAAGCTCGCCCAGGTAGGTGATCCTGATGCAGAGCAACCTGGCGAACCCGACGTCGATGTACCGCGCGGCGCGGAACGGCAGCGCGTCGTTCGACATGTCCGCGCTGGTCACGGCGGCCATCAGGTCGCGCGACAGCGGCCCCTGCACGTTGACCTGCGCGTAACCCGACGTGACGTCGGTGACGAAGGCGTGGGCGTCACCGAAATGGCGGCGCATCCACGTCTCGGCGTGCCGGTGGGCGGTGTCGGATGCGACCACAAAGAACTGCTCGTCATCCAGCCTGGTGACGGTCAGGTCGGCTTCGAGGGTGCCGCGCTCGTTCAGCCACTGCGTATAGGTGATCCGGCCCGGCTCGGCCGCGACCTGGTTCGCCGAGATCCGCTCCAGCTCGCGGGCCGCGTCCCGACCCTGGACGAGGAACTTCGCCATGAACGACATGTCCATCACGATCACGCCGTTCCGGGTGGCATGGTGCTCGGCCTCCCAGTAGCCGAACCAGTGCGGGCGCCCCCAGCTGAGCTCGCCGACCTCTGGCTCGACGCCTGCCGGCGCGTACCAGTCGGCGCCCTCCCAGCCGCTGACGTCACGGAAGCAGGCCCGCTGCGCGGCGAGCCTGCTATGGATCGGCGACAGCCTGGCACCGCGCGCGGTCTTCGTCGGCCGGTGCGGGTAGTGCGTCGCGTAGACCAGGCCAAGCGACTCGACCGTCCTGGTCGCCCGGTACTCGGGGTTGGACTGATACGGGTGGAGCCGGTCGATGTTCATCGCCGTGATGTCGGCGTCCGGACTGCCGTCGACGATCCACTGGGCGACCGTCCGGCCGATTCCGCCGCCGGTGAGTATCCCGATCGAGTTGAGCCCGGCCGCGACGAAGTAATTCCGCAGCTCGGGCGCTTCGCCGATGATCGGCAGCAGGTCGGGGGTGAAGCTTTCCGGGCCGCAGAAGAATTTCCTGATCCCGATCTGCTCGGTGATCGGGACCCTGGCCATGGTGGTTTCCAGGTACGGCCCCATCCGGTCCCAGTCAGGCGGCAGCTCCCCGAAGGAGAAGTCGGCGGGGATGCCGCCGACCCGCCACGGAGCGCAGACCGGCTCGAACATTCCCAGCATCAGGCCGCCGCCCTCCTCACGGTAATAGCCGTACGACGCCGGATCCTCCAGCACCGGCCAGGAGCTGTCCACTTCCGCGATCGGCTCGGTCAGCAGGTAGTAATGCTCGGCGGCTTGCAGCGGAATAGACACCCCGGCCAGCTCGCCGAGCTGACGGGCCCACATGCCCGCGCAGTTGACCACGTACTCAGCCTCGATGTCGCCCTGGCCAGTCCGTACCCCGGTCACCGTGCCGCGCTCGCGCAGGAACCCGGTCACCGGCACGCCCTCGATGATCGTGACGCCCTGCATCCGCGCGCCCCTGGCGAGCGACATGGTCACGTCGACCGGGTTCACCCGGCCGTCGTCCGGGATGTAGAAGCCGGCCAGCACGTCGTCGGTCCTGGCCAGCGGCCACATCTCGGCGACCTCGCGCGGCGAGATCTCGTGCACTACGACGCCGCAGTGCCGGTTGAAGGCCGCCACCCGCCGGTACTCCTCGAGGCGCCCTGGCTCGATCGCGAGCTCGATCAGGCCGCACTGCTTCAGCCCGGTGGCCAGGCCCGTCTCGGCTTCCAGCCGCTTGTACAAGTCGCGGGTGTACTGACGCAGCTCGGTTGACGTCTGGGACGTGGAGCCGAACGTCGCCATCAGGCCGGCTGCATGCCAGGTCGTTCCCGACGTCAGCCGGTCCCGCTCGAGCAGCAGGACATCTTTCATGCCCAGCTGCGCGAGGTGGTACGCGACCGACGTGCCGATAATCCCGCCGCCGACCACGACCGCCTGGGCTCGGTCGGGCAGCTTGCGCGCGGCGCGTGCCGGCTGGCCTGCTCCGGCCCGCTCGGCAACTGCCTGGTCGCGTCCGTGCATGGTCATGTGGCGTCTACCCCAGGTTCGGCGGGGATGGAGTCGATGGAGCTGAGCGGTGACCGCCGTCAGCCGCGGGTCAGCTTGCGGTAGGTCACCCGGTGCGGCCTGGCCGCCTCGGCACCCAGACGCTCGATCTTGTTCTTCTCGTAGGACTCGAAGTTTCCCTCGAACCAGAACCAGCCCGACCCGCCTTCCCAGGCCAGGATGTGGGTCGCGATCCGGTCCAGGAACCACCGGTCGTGGCTGGTGATCACCGCGCAGCCCGGGAATTCGAGCAGCGCGTTCTCCAGCGACGAGAGCGTCTCCACGTCCAGGTCGTTTGTCGGCTCGTCGAGCAGCAGCAAGTTGCCGCCCTGCTTGAGGGTGAGCGCGAGGTTGACCCTATTGCGCTCACCGCCGCTCATCACTCCGGCCAGCTTCTGCTGGTCGCCGCCCTTGAACCCGAAGGCCGCGACATAAGCCCGGCTCGGGATCTCCGACTTGCCTGCCCTGATGTAGGACTCCCCGTCGGAGATGACGTCCCAGACGTTCTTGTCCGGGTCGATCCGGCCGCGCGCTTGATCGACATATGCGATCTTGACGGTCTCGCCGACCCTGATCGACCCGCCGTCGGGCTCTTCCTCGCCGACGATCATCTTGAACAGTGTGGTCTTGCCGACCCCATTCGGCCCGATGACGCCGACGATGCCGTTCGGTGGCAGGCTGAAGCTCAGGTCTTCGATTAGCATCCGGTCGTCGAAGCCCTTGGCGAGTCCGTCCACCTCGACGACCAGGCCGCCGAGCCGCGGGCCCGGCGGGATCTGGATCTCCTCGAAGTCGAGCTTCTTGTTCTGGTCGGCCTCTGCCGCCATCTCCTCGTACCGTTGCAGCCTGGACCGGCTCTTGGCCTGGCGGGCGCGCGGACTCGACCGCACCCACTCAAGCTCATCCTCGAGCCGCCTGCGGCGCTTGACATCCTTCTGGCCCTCGACCTTGATCCGGGCCGCCTTGGTCTCCAGGTACGTCGAGTAGTTCCCCTCGTAAGGGTAGGCCCGGCCGCGGTCAAGCTCGAGGATCCAGCCCGCCACGTTGTCCAGGAAGTACCTGTCGTGGGTGACCGCGACGACGGTGCCGGGGTACTTCTCCAGGTGCTGCTCGAGCCACTGCACGCTCTCGGCGTCAAGGTGGTTAGTCGGCTCGTCCAGCAGCAGCAGGTCGGGCTGGGACAGGAGCAGCCTGCAGAGCGCGACCCTGCGCTTCTCGCCGCCCGACAGCACGCTCACGTCCGCATCGGGCGGCGGGCACCGCAGCGCGTCCATGGCCTGGTCGAGCTGGCTCTCGAGGTCCCAGGCGTTCCGGTGATCCAGCTGCTCCTGGAGCCTGCCCATCTCCTCAAGCAGGTCGTCTGAGTAATCAGTGGCCATCTGCTCGGCGATCTCGTTGTACCTGTCGAGAAGGGCCTTGGTCTCGGCCACGCCCTCCTCGACATTGCCGAGCACGGTTTTCGACTCGTCCAGCTTCGGTTCCTGCTCCAGGATCCCGACCGAGAAGCCCGGCATAAGCCGTGCATCGCCATTGGACGGCTGCTCGACGCCCGCCATCATCCGCAGCAGCGTCGACTTGCCGGTGCCGTTCGGCCCCAGCACGCCGATCTTCGCGCCGGGCAGGAAGGCCAGCGTGACGTTGTCGAGGATGACCTTGTCGCCGTGCGCCTTGCGCACGGCATGCATCTGATAGATGAACTCGGGCATGTCCTTAAGGGTAGGGGCAGCCGACATGCACTTCGCACGATGGTAGGTAACGGCCGGATCGCGTGCGGTTCGGTGCGCCGACAGCGTCGCCTGCCCGTCATGGCAGGCCAGCCGCCAGCGGTCTGGCCGACGTCTGACGGTCGCCGCGCCAGCCGCCGCGCCGGCCAGCTGACCTGCCGTGACGGAGCACGCGCCGGCCGCGGCAGCGAGCAGCCGCCGGCCGGCCGCTAAAGCGGTACGGCCGCGGGCTCCTGCGCCGCGCCCGTTTCGCTGAGCGCCGATTCGTCGAAGAAGCTGGGCTCCGGATCAACCTGGCCTGAACCAGCCGAACCCGAGTCAGCCTCGCCCGAGTCGGCCGAGCCCAGGACGGCTGAGCCCAGGACGGCCGAGCCCAGGACGGCCGAGCCCGGGTCGGCCGAGCCCGGGTCGGCCGACCCCGGGCCGGCGGATCCCGCCTGGCTGTCATACCCGTTGCCCGGCCCGAGCGCCGCCGCGGCCCCAGGGCCCTGGCCGTTGCCCTGGCCAGCGGCGGCCTTGCCATCGGCGGCCTGGCCGTTGGCTGCCGCGAACTCCGACGCCGTCATGCCGGTCTGGGGCCTGACCCGCTGGAAGCTAGCCACTCCCCGAGACAGGTCATGCCCGACCGAGTTAGCGTCCACCTCGACCGAGATCCTGGGCACGCCCTCCTTGTCGGCATACGGCCGCACCGACAGCCTGCCCTTGACCACGACGGGGTCGCCCTTGCGGACGCAGATGGACACGTTGGTGCCCAGCTTGCGCCAGCAGATCACCGTGACGTAGCTCGTATTTCCGTCGACCCATTCACCGGTGACCCTGTCCTGCCTGCGCGGAGTCCAGGCAACTCGCATCGATACGTTCGACACGCCTGGCTTGACTTGCCTGGTGACCGGCTGAGTAGCGACGTATCCGGTCAGGCTGATCTGAGCCTCGTTCAGCATCACGATCCTCCAGAGCTATACGGCAGCAGCGCGCCTGTCGCGCCGGAACCGCCGCGCCGGCGGCCTCCGCCGCCCGGCTTACCTGCATCTAAGATCGCGGCTGCATGAGCTCGCCGGGGCGATGCATTCTGAGGCTGTGGACAACGTGACCGACCGGGGCCTGGCCTGTGGATGGCCAGCCCGCCGCGCGAGCGGGTGTGGGACCATGGTCGGCCGGACGGCCAGCGAGTGTGAGCGGCGGATCCCGAGCGAGGCTCAGGTGACCTGGCACGAAGCCCGGGCTGACCCGGCGCGAAGCCCGGGCTGACCCGGCGCGAGGCCCGGGCTGACCCCGGCGCGAGGCTCCTGCGACCCGGCACCGGCTTGGCTGAGCTGGCACGAGGGCAGGCTGACCCGAGGGCACGCTGACCCGAGGGCAGGGCTGGCACGAGGGCTGGCTGGCACGGGGGCAGGCGCCCGGTCAGCCGACCGACGGCCCGATGTCGCGCGACGCGATCCTGGCTTCCTCGCGGTAGCGGCCGAAATCCGACAGTTCCTGCTCAGCGGGCACGATAACCATCTCGTCGGCTACGCCGGTGATCCGTTCTCTCATATCCCCAGTGACCTGCGTGTTCTCGCGTTCCGCCGTCGACATGACCAGCCGCATACAGACCGACGACGTCGCCGCGCCCAGACCGAGCGCCGCCACCGCTCCCGTTACGATCCACGGCAGTGCGGCGGTGTCACTCAGCAGCCGCGGAACCCCGGCGGCCAGGTGGACGACGCCGAACGCGATGACCAGCGCCAGCCAGACGATCGCGACCGCTGCGGTACCCAGCAGCAGCCCCTGCCAC
>WNGK01017286.1_pt1 | contig 11514 bp, 13 predicted proteins | sample 5400601 | NCBI WGS metagenome assembly WNGK01 (sample SAMN13153376, study PRJNA577476) | soil metagenome | isolation source: 60 cm soil or saprolite under Garry oak tree replicate 1 | place: USA:California | collected 2016-06-15
CGAAGGAGTTTCCACAGGTTGTTGCGCCTCTGGGAGCTTGTACTCTTGTGGTTGATAGTTTGAGTGATGTTATTCGTTCTGCGCCGTTTCCGGCTGTCGAGCAGACGCTGAAAGCGCTGCAGACTCATGTGCGTGAGACGTCGGGATTGTATCTTCTGTTGGCCAATAAGGGAGTGCATAATGAGCATGTTGAGAATACTGTGAAGCATCTGAGTGATGGGGTGGTTGACTTGTCGACTGAACCTTTCGGTAGCGAGGATTACGCTCGTAAGATGCGTGTGTTGAAGATGCCTGGGGCGTTCACTGATATGAAAGTGTACGCGTATCGTGTGGGTTCTGCTGGGATTGAGATGGCTGCGTTGCATCGGGTGAGGTAGAATGATGACTACTGTTGCTCTCCAGTTCGACGAGGTTATTGGACTGTTAGCGAATGCGGGGTTCGTCTGGACGCTACTGTTGGCTACCTGGGGGGCTGTGAGTTACTCGTTCATGCGGCATCGGAGGCACGGGCCGAAGGTTGGTCCTTCGCAGACTGCTGGTGCTGTGAGTTTCAGCTTGACGAAGCCGCGGTTGTCGGAGGAGGAGATCTTCCGGATACTGACGACGACCGAGACTAATATTCAGATTGTGCGGATCTGTGAGACTCCGAGGACGGCTCGCGAGATCTCGAAAGGTCTAGGGGACATCTATCCTGGTCATAAGGAGAAAGGGTTCCCGGCTGAGAAGCTGGGGGAGCACTTGGCGAACCGTGTTTCTCGGCGATGGCTGGGTCCTACGGGTTCGTTGCTGCAAGGGCTGTAAAGTGTGAAGGACTTTTTTTGTTTTGACATACCCACGGGGGGGTCGAGAAATAGTTAGTAGAAAAAGAAAGATAAGAGATCGAAGAGAGGATAGAGGATTCCTCTAAAGAACACTTTTGTGTCGTGGGAATTTTTTATTTTCAAAATTCTAGGAAGGGTCCATTCGCTTGCTGAAGCGTTTCTGGGCGAGATTATCGGTTTTTCGCGCAGAACAGGTGAATCAGCATTTTTCAAGTAGCGCACTGCTGGGATCATGCAAGCGTGAACTGGGCATCATATGAAACGCCCTCCCTGATTCGAGATCCGGGCTTATCCTGAACGATTTTTTTTTGACCGGAACTTGCGACTATTTCTACTCTGAAAGGTAGTATACGTCATGGTCGGCTTCTCTTTCAGTCTCTTCCTCTCCAGCAGAGGATTACTTTCATCGCTCTCTGCTCATTTTATACGTTCAACAGTATAGTTTGAGAGCTTACTCACCGGAAGTAATCGTTGTTGATCCAGAAGAACACTCTCCTGCCACCTGGCGAGATCGTCCGAGAAGCACTATCCAGACCCACCATATTCAAAAACGAAGAACCACTCAGCCTAGAATGGCTACCATCCCGGCTCCCCCACCGAGAAACACAGCTGAGATTCCTAGCAGAACTATTCCGATCCGTCATAGACCGGCCCGGAACCACCAGCCCGAAGATCCTGGTAACCGGCGACATCGGAACCGGGAAGACTGTCCTCACACAACGCTTCGGAACAGACATCACCCGGACAGCTAAGACACTCAAGCTGAACCTCCAGTACATTCACATCAACTGCCGAGAATTCCGCGGCAGCCTCTTCATGATCCTCAAACGGGTCCTACAGAACTTTACACCCCAATTCCCCCAGCGAGGATTCTCCAGCGAAGAACTACTACACATACTCCTAGACCAGCTAGAGAGCAAGAACCTACACATCATACTCACACTAGACGAAGCAGACGTACTGATCAAGGCTGAAGGATCAACAAGCCTCTACAACCTCACACGAATACAGGAGGAACGTCCCGGCCGACCGGTCAGACTATCACTAATCGTCATCATCAGAGAACTACGGAACCTAGATGATCTAGACAGGAGCACCCAGAGCACGCTCCAACGAAACGTGATACGACTAGACCGTTACACGATCAGCCAGCTAGAATCAATCCTCAGAGAACGAGTAGAACTAGCCTTCAAAGAAGGAACAATATCCGAAGAGGTCGTGGAATTCATCGCTGACATGGCAGCGCCAGCGGGCGACGCGAGGTACGCGATCGAGCTCGTCTGGCGAGCTGGAAAATACGCGGACACTGAGACGTCGCGAGAGGTGACGGCCGAGCATGTCCGAGCCGCGGCCCAGAGCGTCTACCCAGTCATGAGAACAGACTACGCCCAACACTTGAACCTACACGAGAAGCTACTACTCCTAGGTCTTGCCAGGACCCTAGAACGGACCCAGGAGACGTACGCGTCAATGGGCGAGACAGAGATAGCCTACAAGATGGCATGTGAAGAATACAAGGAACCCTACCGGGCCCACACCCAGGTCTGGAAGTACGTCCAGAACCTCGGCGCCACAGGCATAGTCTCCACCCAACCCTCCACCGCAGGCTTCAGAGGAAAAACAACACTCCTAGGACTGCCAACAGCTCCTGCTTCCGCTATACGCCGATGGCTAGAATCGAGCCTAGTACGCCGGCCCTGACCCCTTGCCCGAGAAACAGTCACTCGCAAGAGTCCTCTCCAGCACAGGACGGATCAAAATACTAATGGTCCTCTCTCACGTGGGAGAGCTTCATCTTACAGAGATCGCCAAGCAGACCGACCAGAGCTACAGCTCTACCCAACGCCATCTTGAAGATCTATCCAATGCTGCGATCGTGGAAGAACACGACTACGGGAGAGTCCGAATGTTCAAGCTGAATCTCGATAATCCCCGAGCGAAGATACTCAGACAGCTGATACTTGAATGGGACAACGGACAGATGCCCCAGCAAGTTCAAGAACACGCTTAAACGGCACTGGCGCCTTAGAAGGCTCAGGAGCTAGTGCGGCAGTGATCAAGTGCGCGGAATGCGGAACGGAGTCTCCTCTCAATGTAGAATGTGAATACTGCCACAAGACATTCTGCGAGAAGCACATGCCAGAACACAAAGCGTGGGAGCACCGACATGAAAACCTAGCTGAGGACTCGTCGCGGCTCTGGAAACGAAGGCGCGAATCACCATAGACAGATCGTTTCCGTTTCCTCGTCAAATCAACATGCCTGTCCATTCTTCGAGAACCTCTATTAGAATAGACAACCTTCCATCGACATATGTCGGTAAACTGGGCGCTGCCATTCGACGAAAAGATCGTTCCAGAGAACAAGCGGACACTCATACCGATAGAAGCCTACCAGAAGATCCACAAGAGCACCGTCACAAACTACAGGGAGTTCTGGGCAGGCGTAGCCTCCGAACTCAACTGGTTCAAACGATGGGACAGGATCCTCGACGACTCTAATCCTCCATTCTACAAATGGTTTCCGGGCGGACAACTGAACGCTTCATACCTCTGCCTCGACAGACACATCCACACATGGAGAAAGAACAAGGTAGCGATCATCTGGGAGGGAGAGCCGACTGAGAACGGAGCACCAACACAAATTCGCAAGTTGACCTACCAGGATGTGTATCGCCACGTAAATCGAATCGCCTACGTTCTTCGAGAGAAGTATGGGATCAGAAAGGGAGACACCATCGGATTCTATCTTCCCATGATTCCCGAGTTTCCAATATTCATGCTCGCGGCCGCGAGGCTCGGGGCATGTTTTACAGTGATTTTTTCCGGCTTCAGCGCCGACTCGCTCGCAGACAGGCTCGTCGACGCGGATGCCAAGCTACTGGTCACCGCTGACGTTGGCCGAAGGAGGGGTAACCTAGTCAAACTCAAGGAGGTCGCAGACAGGGCCTCGGAGAAAGCCACCTGTGTTAGGAAGATCATTGTCGTCAGACATACAGGAAACGAGGTGCCGATGGACAAAGATCGGGACGCGTTCCTCGATGATATTCTTCGAGAAACGCCCGAGACAGTGTACGTTGAGCCTGAGCCCGTCAAATCCGAAGACCCCCTCTACATACTCCACACTTCTGGGACAACCGGCCGCCCTAAAGGCCAAGTCCACGATACTGGTGGATACCTGACCCTGCTACACGCGACCATGAGGTGGGTCTTCGATGCGAGGGACGACGATGTCTACTGGTGTACAGCCGACATCGGCTGGGTGACAGGGCACTCCTACATCGTCTTCGGCCCACTGATGGAAGGAATGACCGGGTTGATGTACGAGGGAGCATTGGAATATCCTGAACCCGATAGGTGGGCCTCCATCATTGAGAGACACGGCGTGAACATTCTCTACACCTCGCCAACTGCAATCCGCAGCTTCATGAAGAACGGCGAAGAGTGGGTCAAGAAGCACGACACTAGTTCAGTCCGACTCATGCACTCTGTCGGGGAGCCAATCAATCCGGAAGCATTCCGCTGGATGCACCGCCACGTCGGAAGAGACAAGATTCCTTTTGGCAGCACATGGTGGATGACAGAGACAGGCGGCATTCTCGTAAGCCACACTCCTGGGCTTTACATGGTGCCTATGAAACCCGGGACGAACGGACTGGCTATTCTCGGAAGGAATGCCTCTAACGATTCACAATGATCCCGATCGATACAGGGAGGTATATTGGATCAAGTTCCCTGGCAGCTTCTATCCGGGCGACTATGCGGTGAGGGACGATGACGGTTACTTTTGGATCCTAGGAAGAGCCGACGAGGTGATCAAAGTGGCCGGTCACAGGTTGGGCACATACGAGCTGGAATCTGCCCTGATCCAGCATCATGCTGTTGCGGAGGCCGCTGCAGTAGCCGTGCCGGACGAATTGAAGGGCGAGGTGCCTGTCGCATTTGTAATATTGAGGGCTGGTCAGGCTCCGAGTGAGCAACTTAACCGCGAGCTTAACGATTGGGTGAGGGAAAAGGTGGGACCTATTGCGTCCCTGAAACAGATATTCTTCGTCTCGAAGCTTCCAAAGACTCGTAGTGCCAAGATAATGCGTCGGGTCGTGCAGGCTGTGGTAGCTGGGAAGCCTATCGGTGATGTGACAACGCTTGAGGATGAGGCATCCGTCGACGAGGTCAATCGAGCATTCTTGGACCTGAAGCAAGAGATAGAGTCTCGGACCGCATCTCGTGAGTAAGGATCAAGCCAATCCTGAGGAGAGCATCTCTCAGTTACAATCGAAAGATATCGAAGTCCAGAAGAGTTTCTTCGGCTGTAGCCAAGCTTGCAGACCCCAGCGCGCTTGAAGGATCTAGAGCACTCGATAAACGAGGATCTATCGAAGGCGAACCTACCTGAGGTAAGGATTTCAAGCTTCAAGCTTCCAGAGCAAGCCCTGGAGCTAACGTTCGAACGCGAAACAGCGACTGGAGTTATCAGAGACAAGATCTGGGAAATTATCAATTCACATTACAAGAGATTGATGAGCGAACTCGGACTGCTAGAAGGTTGAACCTCTCGACGAGGGACTTTTGTTTGCGCGCAGAAGCAGAAACTAGTTGGAAGGGTAGTTTTTAATAGAAATAGAAACAACTTTTCGGATCCAAGTACTACAAGATGAGAACAAACAGAAATTCCAATTCTCACTCGAAAGAATATTCTCCGCAAACAACGTCGAGTATTCACTTTTCGCCTAGGGGCGACGCTTTCAAACATCCCGTGCAACATTATGATGTTGCGAAGGTCCGAAGTATTAGCGAAGCGTTGGAGGCATTCAACGCTACTTCCTTCCAGAGCCGGAACCTAGGCCGTTGTTACAAAATTTGGCTCAAGATGTTGAACGATCCCGAGAGACCCATCATCTTCTTCGGACTCTCAGGAGCGATGATAGCTGGCGGAATGAGGAGAATTATTCGAGACTTGATAGCCTTTCACGCGATAGACGTACTAGTATCTACTGGCGCAAATCTTAGTCACGACTTGTACGAATCGCTCGGTGGTCGTCATTACATGGCTCACGGCCACATTGACGATCCGACTCTACGAAAGATGCGCATAGACCGGGTCTACGATACCTATGCTGACGATGTGACGTTTACGAAAGCGGACGAGTTCGTAGAGAAGTTTGCAGATAGCCTTCAGCCTGGATCTTACTCGAGCCGGGAGTTATTCCAGATGATGGGTGAACGAATTAGAGACGATTACGGTATCCTCGCAACGGCTGCAAGAGAGAGGCTCCCGATCTTCAGTCCCGCACTGGCTGACAGTTCGATCGGTATGGCGTTGACCGTCTACCGTAATGAGAAGCTCAAGAAGAACGCTGCACCTGCCGTTTATGATGCGTTGATGGACAATATTGAGATCATGGACCTCAAGAGGCAGTTCCCCAAGTCAGGTGTGATATTCATCGGCGGCGGCACTCCCAAGAACTACATTCAACAGGTCGTACCGATGGCCGAGATTTCCGGCTGGGCCGTCCCCCCGCACAGCTATGCAATACAAGTCACAACAGATGATCCAAAGTTTGGAGGATTGTCTGGCTGCGAGCTTCCTGAAAGTCAGTCGTGGGGAAAGCTTGACCCCAATGCTGAGCAGTGCACTGTCCACTTGGACGCGACCATCGGGCTTCCGTTACTGTTTACAGGAATTATGGAGCACTATGAGGAGTGGAAGTCACGGGGGCCCTTGAAGGTGGACTGGATGGAAGCCGCTCCGACCGCTTCCACCAGAAAGCCTCGACACGCGGCTGCTTAGCGTTCTCTCTTTCCCTGAATGTATTCTTCAACCCATTGCGAAGCTTGACCATCAGGAATCTTTACCGGGGGATACTTGAAACTGTACGAGGAGATACTGGTTAGGGGTCCACCGATTCCTCTGTCAAGCCCAATCTTGACCGCCCGAATCACGTCGACTACGACGCCGCCGCTGTTGGGAGAGTCTTCGACGGCAAGTTTCAAGTCGACCTGTAAGGGAATGTTTCCCCATCCTCGGCCCTTTAGATAGATGTAGCATATTTTCTTGTTCTTTAGATGAGGAACATAATCAGAGGGTCCTATACGGGTTGGGACCGAGTACGGGATCAAGCTCGCGACTGCGGTAGTCTTGCTGATCCTCTTGGAATGCAGTCGCTCCTCGACGGTCATGTTCAAAAAATCGGTGTCGCCTCCGAGGTTTAGCTGGTAGCTCTCATCAACTCTGACTCCTCGTTTGAGGCAGAGGTCGACTAGTGATCTGTGGACGATTGTTGCTCCAACTTGGCTCTTGACGTCATCGCCTGCGATGGGCAGTTTGTGTTCTTCGAACTTTTTGGCCCAGCTGTCGGTTGAGGCGATGAATTCGGGGATGCAGTTCACAAATCCGCATCCTGCATCTACTGCTGCTTGAGCGTAGAATCTCGCTCCCTTCTCACTACCGACGGGGAGATAGTTTACGAGAATTTCCGCGCCAGAGTCTTTCAGTTCCGTAGCCACCTCCACGGGCTTCGTTTTGGATTTGCTGTAAACGTGAAATGCTTCCTTCATGTGTGGCGCGACTCCGTCGAGTATTGGTCCGGGCTTGACTGTTACGTTCATGTCTGGGACGTCGCTGATTTTCGGGGCTGAGTTTGGTTCTGTGAAGATGGCTTTGCTCAGGTCTGCTCCAATCTTCTTCTTATTCACCTCGAACGCTGCGACGAAGGTGATGTCCTCGACCTTGTAGGGTCCGAAACTGGGATGCATGAGACCGGTTGTGAGACCGTTCTCGCTGGGGGGGTTCTTCCGGTAGTATTGTATGCCCTGGATAAGCGCGCTGGCGCAATTCCCAACCCCGGCGAGTGCGACCTTGATCTTTCCCATCTACAGAACGACTCTAGATAGGACTCGCTCTTAGGTCGTCTTATTATAAATCTAGGAAACCTTGAGGTGAGGCCTCAAAATACCAATTTCTGAGTTCCTCAGCGCTCCCTCGAAGGCTGATCAGAAGGTGGATGCGTTTGCGCCTGGAGGTTTCTTGGCTGCTAGTTTGAATCTTCTTACGAGGTCGAAGACCCCGAAGAAGAATAGGAGAGAAGTCGCGATTGATACTGAATAGCTAACGATCAACGTTGGTAGGCTGATTGATTGTACCAGCCCGGCTATGAGGTCAGGATTGAGGAGCAGTAGGAAGATCCCGAAAACGCTGGAGGCTGTTGTCAGTATGAACGCAAGTATGATCATGGTCCATGCTCTGAATGAGCCTGTCAGTCGAGTCAGTCGATATGCGTATAGTACAATGCCCGCTTCAAGTATCAACTGTAGAACAGCCACGATCCACATTCCGGTCAGTAATGTAGCGTCAGCCATCGGTTAGCTTCTCCTTCTGACTATCGGCCGCGATTCGTCTAAACAGGTCGACGAATGTGGCGGAAGCTTTGTTGACCTTATCATCCTTTGACTCGTTTTTGGTCGGAAGAGGAGAGTCATGGACCTGTTTCATTGATTCTACGGTCTGAGCCCTGGACAATAATCGCGGTGTTCTTGGTATCGAGGACTAGCGGTAACGAGCCTAAGTTGGGTTAGTGAGACAGGCCGCTTTTGTGTTTCTCAGATGCTTTCTGGAACATGTCTACGAACCGTTCCGAAGCCACCTTATGGGGGACTCCGGACATAACCCCCTCGTAATCTGAGAAGCTTCCCTGGATCTTAAAGCCTTGGGGCGTTATCGTGTACTCCTTCAGTTCCTTCTCATGGTCGCTACCTCTCATCTTCATTATCACCAAGGCCTTCCTCATAGCTGACTCTATCTCGACAAATTTCAAGAGTAGGATACAGTCGACCAGGAAGCTCATTCCCACATCTGTAACACTGAACGCCTGTCCGGCAGTCTGTTGTGTCTCCCATATGGCCAAAGGGCTGATTCCCTTTGTTTTTACGTAGTTGAGTATTCGGTAGGCTTCCTTCCTCATATCTCCTCCGCGGGGAAGATACATTTCTAGATGATTCAGCGAGTCGATGACCATCCGTCGTGGTCGTATTTCCTTGATGGTGGAATCCAGCAGCTGCCCCGCCCCGTCGGGTTCTAGTAGTAAGTCTGGGCTTGTGCAGACTAGTCTGAACTTGTCCTGTTCTTCTAGCTTTTTGAGGTCCCAGCCGAAGTTTTCTGCATCACGATAGATCTGGTCTGGTAGCTGCTCGAACGTCAAGTAGATTCCGGGTTCTCCGAACTTGGTGATACCGTTAACCAGGTGTTGTAGTGCGAGCGTGGTCTTGCCAGTTCCAGCGCTACCTGCGACCATAACGGCGTCTCGTTCTAGGAAGCCCCCGCGTAGCATCGCGTCGAGTTCAACGATTCCTGTTTTCTGTCGAGCCATTCTGACCTACTCTGTCTTTCCTTTGACATTCTTCAGATAGTTCAGGATAGATTCTTGAGCGGCCTTGTCGCCCGAACGGTCGAGGAAGATTATCTCGCGACCTCCGATCCGTCTTGTGCCCAAGATATGGACGCTCACCATGTCCTGGACGTCGGTCTGGATTGCTGTGCCGACTCTGCCTATTCTTCGGGCGACCCCGTCGAGGCTGTCGATCAGCCCTGGGTTCTTGTGAAAGAGAACGAGTAGGTCGCCCTTGATCTCGGACGATAACATCGACTGGAAGAGTTGATTCGGAGCGCTCATCCTAGTTGCTTCCTCGTTCGCTGAAGATCATGTCGCGCCTTGCCAGGTTAACGCTCGTCTCAAAGTCAAGCTCGTTTGAATAACGCAGGGATAGTCTTTGGAAGAGTTCCTTCGCAATCATTCGTTCCAGGGTTGTCGCGCTAGACCCGAAGACCCTTGAGAGTTCGCGGTGAAGCTCATTGGGTTTTTCGGCATAGGTCTCCAGGGAGTGGCTGAGGAGAGTCTTCAAGGTCTGCATCACAATCGATCCGAGAGTATTGGCAAGTCCTTCTGCGACTGATAGTTGGAACGCGTCCGCGAATTCGCGAGATTCTCGCATTTGTCTTCCCGGTTCTTGCAGACGCTTCATGTTCTAACTACTAGACCGGAGTCTTCAATCTGAATAACCTTCTCGTTACCAGCATTTGACACAGCCTAGGACACGGTCGGGAGAAGGCTTGCGTCTGAGAAGACACTAGCCGATGGATCTGGGTCCCGTGACGTAGATGGAGTCATCGATGGTCGGCGAGTGTCTAGGCTTGATGATGTCGGCAAGCACTCTTTCTCTTAGATACAAGATCTGGTCTCTGAGCGAATCATAGAATCCGAAGGTCGCCCTAACCGAATACTCTTCATGCAACTCTACGACTGTCTTGTAGATCAGTAGTCGAGAGCTGCTTCCGAAAACGTCAGTCAGAACCTTAGCAACATCGTCAAACCTAGCTCCGATTTCTGACCTTGAAATTTTGTGTTCGGCCAGAATACGCATCAGTTGCTCTCTGACGGGTCTTCCGAACAGGTTCTCAAGGGTCTGGCTGAAACACTGGACAATTGTCGCCTGGAAAGTCTCTATGATGTCTGCACGCAAGAGCCTGCCTCAGCACCTGTGCCAACACGAATTCTGACCTGTTAGGCATGTTGTAACAAGAATATGTGCAAGCCTGGTATCCAGCCGTGAATTATCTTATTCTTTATCCTCGTACTCTGTCAGCATTATTTGCTGCTCAACCTCGGCTGGTTTGGTCGATTTTGCCTTCTCCCATTCTTCCGCTTTGATGAGTCCCCCTGCCTGCTCCTTGATTCTCTTTGCTAGAGAGGGACCGATAGTTGGAATAGCCGTTAGTTCTGTCAGACTCCTCTCCTTGATGTCGTCAATACTCTTCAGACCCGCGCTGTACATCATACGAGCTCGGACCCTGCCGACGCCCTCTAGCCCGACGAGCTTGACCAGCTCTGGCTTCACGCCCTTCGAAACGCGTACCCGGAGCATTTCCATATTGGCAAGTAGATCTTTGTGGCCGAAGAGTCGAGCTAGCTCTTGAGCGGCAAAGACTAACCATTCAGTTCCCTGAACGAGTCTCAGGAGATCACCGGGCTCGACTTTTCTAGTTTCAAGTATCTGGTCTTCAGTGAATTCGCTTATCCAATCTGACAGTACAAGGCTGGCTTTGAGTTCTGAGAGGAATTCGTCGTAGGCTATTGGGTCTTCGAACTGGTTGGGCGCGTACCCCATGATCTCGTCTCGCTGGCTCTCCGCCATTACTCCCAGCTTGTCCAGTTCGCTCCCTCTCGGTCGAGGACGCGGGGCCAGGTCCGGCGTTCTTGATATTAGATGTAGGAGGCTGAAGTCTGTCATTTTCTTGGCCCGATTGTAGAGCCCGTCCCGGATGATGACTGCGGACATGGGATCGATGTAGAGTTCGGATACTCGCTTGCCGAATCTGGAGGCTTCGAGATCACGGCCCTCCATTACGACCATCTCCTCTTTCGCGAGGAACTTGAGCACCTCGCCGATCTTTCCTTTGATCATTCTCGGTCCGTACTGGTGGGCGTAGAAGGTTCGTCCGAAAAACTCGTAAAGGCCCTCCTCGGTCTTCGCGTAGCCTGCTGCGACGGTCGAGAGAACGTGGGGCCTCAAGATCTTCTCAACGGCCAGTTTTGACCATAGTTTCTCGGGCTGGGCGATGACATAGTTCTCCATGAGCCAGTCAGCCTCGTCCTGGTTTCTAGCAATCAGGACTGACTCTCCATACTTGTCGTATTTCG
>WNGK01007410.1_pt1 | contig 11513 bp, 11 predicted proteins | sample 5400601 | NCBI WGS metagenome assembly WNGK01 (sample SAMN13153376, study PRJNA577476) | soil metagenome | isolation source: 60 cm soil or saprolite under Garry oak tree replicate 1 | place: USA:California | collected 2016-06-15
ATATCCTGAGATTCAAACATTGGAGAGTGGGCCGAGGGGACGTCGAATTCACTCGATATAGCATGAGTCAACATTGCCTCAACGCCGCCCCACGGATTGACCATCGTCCCCCGGCTGTCAAAATACTGCTGATGATATTCCGATGGGACTGTGATTACCGACGATATGGCAACCGCATCATACTCGGCACGACAGTCTGAAAGAACACGATAAAGATAATCCAAATTTTCAATCTGACCGACAGCCCGCCCGGAATCCGAATAGCGCGACCTCAGCCGTATCGGCGGTTCAAGAGTTATGATCTTGCGGCAATCTATTCCATATGAGCTGCGGGCCGCATTGACAGCGTTAATCGCACTATTAACGAACATTGGATCTTCATGGGCATCAATAATTACTAATTGGCGATTGGTGCGTACCGTCTGAAGGCCCACCGTGCCCATTAGGAGGCGACATAGAACACTTCCTTCGACATAAAGCGCATTCGAAGGTATTTCATTGATGTCAGATGCATTAACCGCATTCGGGTGCGTTATAACGGTATCACAAATTTGCGCTATCATCTGAATCACAGGCGTCGCGTCGCCTGCGTGCCCCCCTATTTCGGCACCGATCCCAGTCGGGACGAGAACCACAACGTTCAACTTACCGGCGTTTCGCGGCGGCCGCTTAACAAACCGAAAAATGGACTCTGCGCTCCGCGCTCGGCCCCCTTCGTTGTCATACATTAAACCGAGTTCACATTCATAGTTCGCCCCATCCGAGGCCACAACGGCAAACCGAAGCGCGAAGGCGTTGTCCGACAATCGCCCCTTTACTGCTCGGTTAAAATGCTCAATCAAGCTCCCATTCGCTCCAAGGGCGACCGAGAACGCCTCTTCTTTGATCCTCAACTCAACCCCCTATGGACTCGCCTCAAACGCGCTCAACGTAGCTGGCTTTGCATGATCCCGCATGAAACCATTTTTGTGTAAATTTCTCGGCTGCTTCGGAATCAAATTCCTTGCATGAAAATATATTCACGTATACCGCCTTAAGAATATCCAGCGTATGCACTACTATTGAGCTGGTTAAAATAAAGCATACCGCAGAGGTGCCTTTTGTGTGGGGCAATGTTTGCCGCTCTTCCTCAGGAACACCGACATCATCCCAAAAATGAACTATGCATTTTTCCATTTCTATCAGCTCGCAAAGGTCCGAAAAGAATCGGTCTATGCTATCACGAGTAAACGCCTGCTCGTTGCAAAAATGTAAGTCCAGCATCAATTCATAACCGAAGGGCATTCCTTAATCTCCTGTCACCCTGGCCGCGCCGGATATCTCTGACCCGAATCGGCCGATAATTTTATCGACCACGACATCTATAAAGAAGCCAGCAAAGATCGCCCAAAGGAGTGACTTGCCGATATCGGGCAATTTGTGGCTAACCAAATCTGGAGCTAACGTGGTTGGCAACAGACCCGCAGCAGCTGCACCATACACAACAAAGCCTACCATCACTCCAAGAGCCCCGCCGCCCACAGCGCGCGCAATTGCCTGCCGGCCTTCCGTGTGTCCTACTTCAGTTTCGTCGGAATTCCAAAGTTGCCACAAGGCAGCCATTAGACCGCCTGCCGAACCTAAGACGGCCCAATTCACAATTCCTAATTCTTGGTCAAAATAGAGAAATGGCAATAACCCACAAAATATCATCACAACCGTTCCTACGGCAACGGTTCTGAACAGACTCGAAACCATGACGGATCCCTGAGCCCATTTCATTTCATAGTCTGTCAAGTGCTCATATGTCGTACTAATAATGGCGCGTAACGTTCGCTCTGCCTCAGCACTCTGCGTGTCTTCTGCATATTTTTTGATGGCCTCGTCGATCTGAGTTTTCCAAACCTTATACAGCTGTTCATCGTATAGAAATTTAGGATCATCCGCATATTCCTGAAGGTCAGATAATATAGTGCGTGCCATCGGTACGAGGCGGCTGGGATCCGCTTTTTCAACGATAAGTTGCCGCAACGGAAGAACCATGTAGTCCGTCCAGTTATTATGGCCGATCGACTTTAGATGATCGATAAGCGGCTCAGATTGTTCTTGTATAGCGGGATCGTGGAAAAGGCGCTTTACCTCGCTACGGTCTTCAAGTCGGGCTTTATGAACTTTGGCAGGGTGTCGCAATATACGATCTAACGCGGTTGATATAAATAGAAAAACTGGAATTGTATAAACCAAAAATGTATAATGAGATATAATGGGGGGCAACGTGCTTACACGAGAGAGAAGAGCATAACCCGCAAGCACAAGAAAACCGAAACCAGAAACGAAAATCGTGAAATCAACTAAGTATAACATCACGCAGCAAAAGAACGGGCGCAGACGCGCGGCCCATCCAGCTGCTCCCTGAGGCGGATCGGCCACTGTCAACCCCGGGTGCGACCTTGATGCACCCGCCCCCTACTCGGCGGCCGCTCTTTGACCTTTGGCGTCGGCTTGGTGCGCAGTTGCGGCGGGGTATAAAGGAGACCCGACAGACCAAGCCGAGAGCGTTCCGCCGTGCCCGGCTCGTCTTCGATCGCAGGTAGAGCTTGTGGCGGCTGCTGGCTCTTGGTCATGTCGGAACCATATGGACCATCCCGAATAGCGCCGCAACCGCCAGTTACGCTCGACTGGACGCACAGGGATGTTTTCGTGGAATCGTCAGTCAAGCTTTAAAAGAGTTAGCGTCCTCGGTCGTGGTGGAAATCCGGCGGTAAGCGCGCGTCGGGCGGAATGCCCCAGTACTTGGAGCCCGGCGCGCGCGTAAGCGAAAGGTGGTCACCGGGAAGGCCGGCTAAGGTGGAGGTGCAAACGCTTCACCCCAAGCCCACCGAGGACCCGATGACCGAGGACAGAATGGCGCTTGTCGATCTGCTGCAGAAGAGCGGCGACGGCGATTTCCTGCGAGCCGTGGCGGAGGCGGTGCTGCAGATCCTGATGGAGGCCGATGTCGAGGGCCTGATCGGCCGACACGAGCGCACCGGCGATCGGCTCAATTACCGCAACGGCTATCGCGAGCGCAGCCTCGACACGCGCCTCGGCTCGCTCCAGCTGCGCATCCCCAAGCTGCGCCAAGGCTCGGACTTCCCGCCGTTCCTCGAGCCGCGCAAGACCGCCGATAAGGCGCTGGTCACGGTGATCCAGGAGGCGTGGATCGGCGGCGTGTCGACCCGCTGGGTCGACGAGTTGGTGCAAGCGATGGGCCTGTCCGGCATCTCGAAAAGCCAAGTCTCAAAGCTGTGCAAGGACATCGACGAGGGGGTCAACGCCTTCCTCGACTCGCCGATCGACGGCGAATGGCCGTATCTTTGGCTCGACGCCACTTACCTCAAGGTGCGCGACGGCGGCCGCATCGTCTCGGTGGCGGCAATAATCGCCATGGCGGTGAATACCGACGGCCGGCGCGAGATCATCGGGCTCGGCATCGGTCCCCTGGAAGCCGAACCGTCCTGGTCGGCTTTCCTCAAGGGCCCGGTCAAGCGCGGCCTTCAGGGCGTCAAGCTAGTGATCTCCGATGCCCATGACGGCCTGCGTCTTGCGATCACTCGGGTTCTTGGCGCCAGCTGGCAACGCTGTCGCCGTGCATTGGATGCGCAACGCCCTGGCGCACGTGCCGAAAGGCCAGCACACGATGGTCGCCGCCGCGATCCGCCAGGCTTTCTGCAAACCGACGCTGATGCGCCGCATCAAAGTTGGCGGCATGTCGCCGACCAGCTCAGGCCGCGCTGGCCCAAGCTCGCCACGCTGATGGACGACAGCGAGCACGACGTGCTGGCTTACATGACCTTCTCGGCCGAGCACCGCACCAAGCTGCATTCGACGCTGGAGCGGTTGAACAAGGAGGTCAAGCGGCGTGCCGATGTCGTCGGCATCTTCCCCAACGAGGCCAGCATCACGCGGGTGATCGGCGCCGTCCTGCTCGAGCAGAATGACGAATGGCTGCTCCAGTGCCGCTACATGCAAATCGGGGGCATGGCCGAACTTACACCGCCGCTGCTCGACGCCGATCCGGCCAAACTTCCACGCATGGCGGCCTGACCGATGGCCACCTCTTCGCTAAATCGTTTTTCCACCGCCGACGGACGTGACCCGCAGCGATCTCGGTGTCGTCCTCTGGCATTCGGAGTAAGATCTCTCGATGTCAGACTCGGACCGGCCGCGATCACCCTTTGCCGGAATGGCCGACTTCTCCACCCGGCCACCTGTTCGCGTGCTTTCGCACGACGAGATCAAACAGATGCTGGCGGCCCACCGGCTTTATCTCGAGACGGAATGGCGCCAAGGCCACCGCGCGAACTTCGCATTGGCCGATCTCTCTGGGCAAAGCTCGACGGCGCGGACCTTTCCGACGCCAATCTGTACGGCGCCGAAGGGCTCACGCAGGCTCAGCTAGCTTTGGCGCACCACAATGCTGGAACTAGACTGCCCGAAGGCCTGACAGGGGCGGAAGATGCCCAAGGATGAGCATGTCGCCTTACTCGGTCGCGGTGCTGCGACGTGGAATGCGTGGCGGGTGGAACATGACGAGGTGCCGGACTTATCTCGGGCTGCCCTGCGAGGGCTCGATTTGACCGGGTCCGATCTTTCCCGGGCGGATCTTCGCGGTGCCGACCTCAGGGGAACGAAACTCTGTGATGCGGATCTGTCAGGTGCCCGTCTGGAGGGTGCGAACTTCTTCAAAGCGGCACTCGATGGCGCCGATCTCGCCGGGGCTTATCTAGATGAGGCTCAATTTCTGAATTGTGCCCAGCTCATCGTTACTCGGAACTGGCAATCGGCCTTCCGTGATGAGACCCTTGCCTGTGGCGCGGCTGTTCCCGATAGGCTGCTTTCAGAATAGATGTGTCGGTTCGCTGGATGCCGGGAGCGCGACGGCAGGATGCCAGAGGGCGGCAGCGCGTGGCCATCTCCCGCCAGTTTACGCCCTGGGCACGCGGAGCGGAGGCGCGGTCTGGTGGAACAGATGGATCAGGTGGACCTCTTCTCCTCCAACTCTTAGGAGATGTCAGTCATAGATAGACGATCCTGACAATTCCTACGCAGCAGAGGCAGATGTTCACGAGCTGCGAGGCGCGATCGAACGAGCCGAGGACGTCTGCGCCGAAGGTGGTGCCCGGTTCGTAATACCGGACTTCCAGGTCCGCATTGGTCAAGGCCTCGGCGACGATCGGCACCGCGCGGCGGTCGCCCTTGGCCCTAACCAGAGCCTTCTGGTGGCACGCCCGCGCCTTGCGGCGGATATCGGTCCAGGCGTCCATGGTCAATCGCCGCCGAGCCAGTATCGGATTTGCTCAGGCGTCATACCGCTGCTGTGAATGACCTCCTCGTAACTCCGGGCGTTCACGGTCGGGGCGGCGTCCGCTCTAGCGAGGCCGACACGAGGTGCGGCGAGCGCTTGTTCCAGTGCCGCATAGGTTCACGGCGCGGGGAATTATCAGCGCAGGTTCGACATCGCCCGCGACGCCCAGGGCAAGCCGGCGCTGTTCCCTGAACCCGACGTCAGCCGAAAAATGGCCTGGCGAAACCTTGCCTTTTGGTATTTCAACCCCCTTTTTGCCGTTACGCTCGCCGTATTTTGCGCCGTTTTTGCCTGGCTGCTGCATGCCAATGCGCAGATCAAAGGCTCGACCCTTCCGGAATTTCTACGCGGCGCAGACGGTTTCTGGGGTCGGGTCAGCAACTATCTTGAACTTGTTGTCGTCACGCCAGCCAAGAAGCCTGACGCCAGGCGCGTCGCCCGATCGTGTCCCGGTTGCCGCGGAGCCGGCTCCGCCAGGTGAAAGTTGACAGCCTTGCCTCCCGACGGTCGCGATCACGAAATCCCGCAGCGGCCCTGGCGACCCAAAGACGAGAGCAAGCCGATGGTACTGCCGGGAACCGCCGATCACTCAGTCCACGGATACGGATCGTCAGGCATCTTACTGAGATGCCTGACGGTCTTGCGGGTCAACCTCAGGAGGAACCCGCCTCCGCGCGGCAGCGTTTGCATCACGGCGCGACACCGAAGAGGGCTGGTCAAATGGCCTTGCAGTTTCGGGTTTGCTACGATGGACAGCAGCCGCGGTGGGTTGTCCGGATCGATGATAGGATCTACGGCGATTATCTCGACAAGGAACAAGCGCTTCTCGACGCGATAGACGCGGCAAAGGACGCTCGGGAAGCCGGCGGCGAAGCGCAGGTTTGGGATCAGTCAACAGCGGCGCGCGTCTATTGACTTCCCGCGCCGCTATCCGGCGCTGCCGCATGCACGGAAGAAATCATTGCGGGAAGGCTTTGGCCCTACTGTCACCGAGGCGATGTGGAAGAGCGCTGCGGTCATCGGCGGTCGCGCCGACGGCATCCGCCATCAGATCGAGGACACGGCTTCCTGGTTGACATGGTCGACCAGGCGGCCCAGCGGATCGTCCAGCTCATTAAGGAACCCCAAGCTGCGCCGACATCTCGGGGCGCAGGCTCGGGAATCCGTGCGAGCACGCTTTCTGATGACGCGGCTGATGGAAGACTGGCTCGACCTGCTCGGCTCTTTCGAGGCGAGCTTCCGCCTAAAGGGCGGCACCGCTGCTTGAGGGGGCATGATCTGCCGGCATCATGAGCTTCCCTTCGGAGCCGAGCTGGTGTCCGGTGGAGTTCGCTTCCGACTGTGGGCGCCGCGGGCGCACTCGGCGGTGCTGGAATTGGCCGACGCAGTCCTACCGATGAATAGGGAAGCGGGGGGCTGGTTCGCCTTGATTACCGACCGCGCCGGCGCGGGCGCGCGCTACCGCTATATCGTCGACGGAACGGCCTATCCCGACCCGGCTTCACGCCGCCAGCCCGATGGCGTTCACGGTGCGAGCGAGGTTGTCGATCCTGCCGCGTACCGGTGGACCGAGATCGGATGGCGTGGGCGTCCTTGGGAAGAGATCGTCTTGTACGAGCTGCACCTCGGCACGTTCTCGGAAACGGGAGACTTCGCCGGTGCGACCCGGCATCTCGATCATATACGGGCACTCGGCGCGACCGCGGTCGAATTGATGCCGATCGCCGAGTTCCCGGGAAACCGCGGCTGGGGCTATGACGGCACCTATCCTTACGCACCGTCATCCCGCTACGGCTGGCCGGAGGATCTGAAACGGCTCGTCGAGGCCTGCCACGCCGGCGAGCTCGCGATCGTCCTCGACGTCGTCTACAACCATTTCGGCCCTGAGGGCAATTATCTGCCGGCAATCGCGCCGGATTTCTTCACCGATCGGTACCAGACCCCCTGGGGCGCCGCGCTCGACTTTTCCGGGCCGCACAGTCGGCCGGTACGCGATTTTGTGATCCACAACGCGCTCTATTGGCTGGAGGAATACGGTTTCGACGGGCTCCGCCTCGATGCCGTCCACGCGATACATGACGGCAGCGAGCCGGATATCCTGACGGAGATCGCCCAAACCGTCCGGCGCCAAATCACCGACCGGGAGATACACCTCATTCTAGAAAATGATCGCAATGAGGCTCGGTATCTAACCCCCACGGCGGGCCGGGCCGGCTGCTACACCGCGCAATGGAATGATGACCTGCACCATGCCCTGCACGTCCTGATTACCGGCGAGGACGCGGGCTATTATGCTGACTATGCGGCGCAGCCGGTGGCTCACCTTGGCCGCGCGCTCGCAGAGGGATTTGGGTATCAGGGCGAGGCATCACCATTTCGCGGCGGTAAGCCCCGCGGCGAACCCTCTTCGGGGCTGTCAGCGACGGCTTTTGTTGCCTTCTTGCAGAACCACGACCATGTCGGCAACCAGCCGTTCGGGACGCGTCTATCGGCCCGCGCAACCGAGCGCTTGTTGCACGTCGGCATAGCAATCGTACTGCTGTCGCCGCAGATCCCACTTCTGTTCATGGGCGAGGAATGGGCGAGCGAGCGGCCGTTCCTGTTCTTCTGCGATTTCGAGCCGCGGCTTGCCGATGCGGTGCGCGAGGGACGGCGCCGGGAGTTCGCCCACTTCCCCGAATTTCGCGACGAGGCCGCGCGCGAGCGCATTCCGGACCCGACCCTGCTGTCGACCTTCGAGATGTCCCGTCTCGACTGGGCGGAGCCGACCCAACAGGCGCACGCGGGCTGGTTAGCGCGCTACCGTCGCCTGCTGGCAATCCGCCAGCACGAAATCGTGCCCCGGCTGCGCGGCATGGCGGGATCTGCCGGAAGCTATCGCGTGCTCGGCGCCAAGAGCGTTGTCGTCGAGTGGCGGCTTGGCGACGCATCGCGGCTCAGGCTGATCGCGAATTTCGACACCAACCCGCTTCCCGCCCCAGAGCTAAGCGAGGGCGGGCGTATGCTTTACACCTCGGCCGAAACGCCCGGCGCGCCCGAGAGCGCGACTTTTGTTCTGCTGCCCGCGTGAGATGAGGGGCCGGCCGGAGAGTTCGGGCGCGATCCGCGCCACCTATCGGCTGCAATTCCACCGAGAGTTCACCTTTCGCGACGCGACCGAACTGGTGCCGTACCTGGCCGAGCTCGGGGTCAGCCACATCTATGCCTCGCCGATCATGGAGGCTCGGCCCGGCTCGACCCACGGCTACGACATCGTCAACCATAACCGGCTCAACCCGGAGATCGGCGGTGAGGAGGATTTCGGTGTGCTCGTCGACGCGATGCGACGGCACAGCATCGGCCTCATTCTCGACTTCGTTCCCAACCACATGGGCATCGGTGGCGACAATCCGTGGTGGCTCGATGTTCTCGAATGGGGCCTGGAATCGCCGTTCGCCGAATATTTCGACATCAACTGGAATGCCGTTCGGCCCGATCTCCAGGGCCGGGTGCTGCTGCCGGTTCTTGGCCAGCAATACGGTGTGGTCCTTGAAAACGGCGAGATCGATCTTCGCTTCGACGCGCAAGAGGGGAACTTCAGCGCCTGGTATTTCGACCACCGTTTCCCGATCTCGCCGCGCTCCTATCCGCAGATCCTCAGGGAAGGAGGCGAGGCGCTTGGGGAACTCGTACGCGATTTCGCGGCGATCCCGCGTCAAGCCGCGAAGGCGGCGCATGAGCGCGGGGCGCAGCTGAAACAGCGATTGGCCGATCGCGCCGGCGATCCGGTGGTCGCCAACGCGGTCGCGGCAGCGCTCAGGCGATTCGCCGGTCGGCCCGGCCAGCCGGCCAGCTTCCGCCGATTGCACCGCCTGCTCGAAGTGCAGGCATATCGCATTGCCGATTGGCGGGTCGCCGCCGAGGAGATCAACTACCGCCGGTTTTTTAACATCAACGAACTCGCCGGCTTGCGGATGGAGCTGCCTGAGCTGTTCGAGGAGGCTCATCGGCTGGTGGACGAGTTGATCCGACGCGGCGACGTGCAAGGTCTGCGGATCGATCACATCGACGGCCTCTATGATCCCCGGGCTTATTGTGAGCGGCTGCAGCAGGAGTTCGGGCCGCTCTACGTGCTGGTCGAAAAGATCCTGGCCCCTTACGAGAGCCTGCCGGACTGGCCGGTCGCGGGTAGCACCGGCTACGATTTCGCCAATCAGGTGCTCGCGCTCTTTGTCGATCCTGCCAGCGAGGCGGCGATGACTCGGGTTTACCGCCGCCTCGCCGGTCGCAGCGAGAGCTTCGACGAGGTCCTGTACGCGAGCAAGAAGCGCATAATGCAGGTAAATCTCGCGAGCGAGATGAACGTGCTTGCGCGCGAGCTCCACTCCCTGTCGATGTGCGACTGGCGGACCCGCGACTTCACCCTGAACGGGATGCTCGCGGCGCTCGAAGAGGTCGTCGCGGGCTTCCCGGTCTATCGCACTTATGTATCGTCGCGCGGCGCCAGCGCCGAGGACCATCGCTACATCGAATGGGCCTTGGCACAAGCCAAGAAACGCTGGCGTACCACCGATACCAGCATCTTTGAGTTTCTCCACGGCGTCCTGACCGGCCGCCCGGCGGATCACGCGCTCCATCTGCCACCTGAGGAGGTGCTGCGGATGGCGATGCATTTCCAGCAGGTCACCGGCCCCGTGATGGCCAAGGCCTGCGAGGATACCGCCTTCTATCGCTATTTCCGGCTGCTGGCGCTCAATGAAGTCGGCGGTGATCCGCGTCGCTTCGGCATGTCCGTCGCCGCGTTCCATCACCTGATGCAGGATCGGGCCCGCGCATGGCCCCGGGCGATGGTAACGACCGCGACGCATGACACCAAGCGCGGCGAAGACGCAAGGGTGCGTCTGGCTCTCCTCTCGGAGCTGCCGCGCGAGTGGCGCCGGCAAGTCACGCGTTGGCGCCGCCTCAACCGATCGCGCCGGGCCGAGATCGACGGCGAGATCGTGCCCGATCGCAATGTCGAATACCTCTTTTATCAGGCGTTGCTCGGCGCCTGGCCGGCGGACCTGGTTCCGGACGATCTCGCCGGGATGCAGGCGCTCGCAGAACGCCTTGAGTCATACATGATCAAGGCAGTCCGCGAAGGAAAGGAACAATCGAGCTGGAGCAATCCCAACGCCGGGTATGAAGGGGCTCTGCAGCGCTTTATCCGCGTCGCGCTGGACGCCTCGCGGAAAAACCCGTTTCTCGTGGAGTTCCATGATTTTGTCGCGCCGCTGATGCGGCTCGCAGCAATCTCCTCGCTGTCGCAGCTCGTGCTGAAACTTACAGTGCCGGGGGTGCCTGATATCTTTCAAGGCGGCGAGCTGTGGGATTTCAGCCTGGTTGACCCGGACAATCGTCGCGGGGTCGATTGGGTGGTGCGGCGCAGTCTGCTCGCAGAGGTGGCTGCTCCTTCGGTCGCCGATCTTGCCAAACGCTGGCAGGACGGGCGCGAGAAACTGTTTGTCATCCGCATCTTGCTCCTGCTCCGCCAGTCCTACCCGGAATTGTTCGCAGCAGGCGACTACCAGCCCCTGGAAGTCGGTGGTCCCAGCAGCGATCATCTGTGCGCGTTCATGCGGAGCCAAGACGGGCAGCGCCTCATCGTTGCTGTGCCACGCCTCGTCTACCGGCTATATGGCGACGGCTCCACCGCCGATTGGAGCACTGCCGAGATCGGCCTACCGCCGGGCGGCTGGCGCGACGTGTTTACGGGTCGCAGGGTCGACGGGGGCGTCGTTCCGGTCTCTCAGCTGCTCGCTGATTTCCCGGTCGCAGTGCTGAGCGGCGAACACGATGCTTGAGCCATCGCCGCGAGCGCAAGAGGCGGGCGATGCCCGTTGCGTGCAGGATCCGCATCAAGAATGTCACAATGCGCGGATGATGTCGCCACCGATATGACCTGGATCAAAACAAGCTGCCGTCCAGCCGGCTGATGGTCGGTTGCGAGCACAGATCGGCGCCACTCTTGGGCAGCCGGCCGACGGCCATCTTGAAGACCGGATCGGATTTGAGCGCGTCGCAGTCGTTGCCGTCGGGATGGCCCGCCGCGATCAGCAGCGCCCGGTAGCGGATCATCTCTGCCAGACCATGCCGAACCCGTTCCGGCGCACGCGGGTCCTCGATGCAGTTGGCCAGTCGCTCGGCAATCCCGAGCCGCTGCTCGACC
>WNGK01009084.1_pt1 | contig 11513 bp, 10 predicted proteins | sample 5400601 | NCBI WGS metagenome assembly WNGK01 (sample SAMN13153376, study PRJNA577476) | soil metagenome | isolation source: 60 cm soil or saprolite under Garry oak tree replicate 1 | place: USA:California | collected 2016-06-15
TCAAGTCTTTCTCTAGAATACCAAAATGGCAAGCTCTTCCCATTTGCAGAGTACAATGGTGTAAGCTATCGCGCTTATCATCAAGATTTACTAGGTCTAGCCGCAGTTCTCAATGCAAAATATCGCTCACGTACCTTCGACTTTTTGGGAGATGGTCTCATCCCTCGCTTAGTACGGTCTAGTCTTGTAAGTAAGAGTTGGAACCCTCGTAGCATGCCTGGCATAGAAAATGAGCGACCAGTCACTGTTGGCTGGTTTAATAAGGAGGGAAAATGGGTACGATCGTAACAGACGAAGATTATCCCATTCAGGCATATCTACCAGGGAAGCGGCGTGCCTTACTGATTAACCCACCAGTCTATGACGCGCAATACTGGGCACGCTGGAGTCAACCAGCAGGTCTTCTACGTATCGCTACTCTTCTGAAAGAAAAGGGATACCATATTGATTTTGTCGATTGCATGGAAACTGATGCACGTGGCCTGGTCACTAAAGCATGGCGCTACGAGGCTAATGGAAAACCTCTTGTTGTAAAGCGCGATAATATCACCAAACCTATTTATCACTTTGGTTTATCCTTGCAAGAACTGGAGAGCCGTTTGAGGTCTCTTGAGGAACCTGATGAGATCTGGATCACCTCGATCATGACATATTGGTGGCAAAGCACACGTGATGTGGTAGCACTGGCAAAACGGCTTTTTCCCAAAGCTACTGTCTTGGTTGGAGGTATCTACCCTACATTAGCACCAGAACATGCTCTGGAAAATCTTGGTGCTGACGTTATTTTCAAGGGCGAGATTCGTGAAGCTAGTCAACTTCCTACAGACCTATCGCTTTATACCAAGTCCCCTAGCTATGCGATCCTGGCAACGAGCAGAGGCTGTCCCTGGGATTGTGTCTACTGTGCCGCCCGAACACTTAATGGTGGAGCTAAGGTTCGAACGCGCACCACAGAAGATATCCTAGACGAGATTCGCTTCAAGCACGAGCATTTAGGTATTAGGCGCTTCGGCTTCTATGAGGACAACGCCCTTATCAATCGTGAGCATTTCATTGAAGTGATGGAAGATATTATTGCAAGTGGCTTATCACTGGAACTGTATGCACCGGAAGGCTTCGAAACACGCTTGCTTGATGAGGACCTGCTACGTCTCATGAAAAAGGCAGGTTTTAAGAAAGTCCATTTACCACTGGAAACAGTGCGCTCGGATATCAATCGACAGTGGAATCGGCGTCACGCAAGCACTAGCTCGTTTGAACATGCATTAGAATCAGCCATTCATGCTGGTTTCCGCCCACGCACTCAAGAGATTAATGCCTTTGTACTCTTCGGTCTACCTGATGAGCGGCTGGAGGATGTGATTGATAGCACACTCTATGCACATCACCTGGTTGGCTCAGTGATTCCTATGCTCTTCAGTCCTGTCCCCAGTACTCATGTTTTTCGTAAGCATAGCGGCTACCTACTAGACGAAATGGGCTGGGACTTTCAAGACCTCAACGGCAAGTTTCTTCCTTTCCTAGAATATAACCAGCAACACTGCATGCCAAAGAAATGTATCTTATGAAAAGTACCCTAGACGAAAGTAGGCGGTATGGGTACTCTCACTGCAATTTGCGGCTAGCATGACCTGCTGCTTAACTCTCACTAAAAAGATAAAGAAGAAGCAAGTAGTAGATCGATAACTGCCTGCGCTTATTAATTGCTATGCACAGTGAGAACAACTATAACATCCCCAGCGTGTCTGCTTATTTTCCTGATCTCTATTTTGTGTATTGACATTTATTAGAGCATGATGTATGCTGGTATTTACGCGAGTGTGTCAAGTGTACGAAGGCATTACAGGCAATTAAATGGGGGAGCAAAGACAGAACTCAGGCGGTTTTCAGCTCGGTGATAAGGTTCGCATCCGTTCTGGCTCATATGTAGGAGTTAGAGGAGTAATTAGGTCGGAGTCAGATGGACTGTTTGAGATACAGCTAGACGAGGATGGTATTGCAAGCGTCCCGGCCAAAGAGGTAACTAACTATAGTCTTGCGGCGCGGCGTGCTTGGCAAGCCATGCCCAAAAGAGCGGGGCGTCCCAAAGGGCAAAAGCCTGTCAAGCGTATGGTTAGCATGCGTCTTGATGCAGACATATGGGATATGCTGCAGGAAGCTACAGAACTTGGACTGATTCCGAGCCGCGAGAAAGCAGTTAACGACTGGGTACGCGAGCAAATTATTTTGCTTCTTTCAAAAGATGAATGACTTAGGGGAAGAGACCTTACTGGAGGTGAACCGGTGTCAAAGCGTGGAAGCAGGCTTAGCGAAGTTAGGGACAGTAAAGCACCCTATCAGCAAATGAAGTTACCGTTGGATGAGTTACTAGATGCTCATCCTGGAGAATTAATTCCCTTAGAAATTGACATCGACGATATCGGTGGCGAATTGCTCGCTATACTTTCTAAAGGACTGTATACTGATCCCTTACACTGTATCCGCGAGTATGTCCAGAATGCTGTAGATGCTAATGCTCGCTCTGCAACTGTCAAAATTACAGGGAACTCTGTCCACGTTTTTGATAATGGTGATGGCATGTCGCTCGAAGAGCTTGTTCAGGCTCGTCAATTTGGCCTGTCACTTAAATCACTAACTGAACATGTCGGTTTCCGTGGTATTGGTATCTATTCCGGTTTCGACCTTTGTAATCGTCTACGGATAACAAGTAAGAAGGCCGGTGATGCACGTCAACACTTATTAGTGTTCGAGTTCGGTGCCATGAAGGCGCAATTGGAGGAAGATAAGCGGAAGAGTAGCAATGAGCGAAAAACATCACTTGTTGAGTTACTCTCTACACACACGAAGATCTGCCGTATTCCACAACCCATGCCGGAGGACCTGCACTTTACCCACGTTGAAATGCAGGAAATCAGTGATGTCCATATTAAGAAGTTGAGTAACCGTGAAGAGTTGAAGCATTACATGATCAGGAATCTGCCCATAGACTTTGATCAGAAGTTTGATTACAGGGAACAGATCAACCAGCAACTTGATTTAGAAGTTCCTGGCTACAAAGCAATCACCCTCACCCTCCAGTTCGACGGCCTGCCAGATATGGTTGTGACCAAACCTTCCATTCCTAGTTTACAGCCCCCAATCATGGGAGCTATCACCATAGGTAGCGGTAAAAATGTAAGACAGGTAGCATATTATTGGGCTTGCCTCAATACTGAACGCGACCGCATCGCACAGAATGCACGCTTTGTACCTGAGGTTGTAGCAAGTCGCGATCGCTCACTCAGGGATGCTATGGAGCAGGAGTTTCGTGCTTATGAGGGCTTTGTCTATAAAATGAAGGGGTTTACGGTTGGTAATCGTGATCGGCTGCGGCATTGTTTTTCTTCCAAGCCCCAATTATACCCGTGGTATACAGGGGAGGTATATGTTCTTGACACAGCGATTGTGCCTAAGGCAGACCGTGACGACTTTGAGACCAATGAAGCCAAGCGGGCACTCGAACTGGCAGTAATGCAACAACTTTCTACACTTGAGGATACTGCGGAGAACTTTCAGGCAACAGGAGTAGCTGATGAGCGCGTAGAGAAGTATCATACAGAACTCGCGCGCATCGAGAATGAGGTTGACACAAACCCCCAGATCAACGACTACGAGGCATATACACGCCTGAACGATATTCTTAAAGATTTACGCCGCCAGCAAAAGAAAGCTAGTTCAGATAAGCGAGCCACCGCTGCTGATATTATCAAGCGCGCTGAGCGTCTTCAGAAACGGCTGAAAAAAGAAACAGAAACTCCTCAGCCGGAAGCGACACGCCGGAAGCGTACTGCCAATGAAGAGAAGCAACCACAGCCAGCGCAACCAAGTTTAGTCGAGACTCAGGTGCCTCAAGCAAAGGAGGCTCATGAAAACTTTGCGCTAGATACACTTGTCACTCCAACACTGACCTCACCCGACCTAGAACCGTTCCCTATGCCTATCTCTTCTTTGGCTCCATCTACGCTACTGGTTAGAAAGCTGGAGAATGTACTAATGGAGGCTGGCTGGAGCCTTGATGGAGACTGTGCTAGGCTGGTCAACCTCCTTCAGGCAAGTCTGGAGAGCATACTGCTTGATAAAGCACTTTACAACAGCGTGCTCACCGATTTTGAAGATCGGCTAAATAACGGCTTTATAGGCTAAGACTAGGGGGAAGCCATGTCATTTGCCGATACTGAAAATAAGGCGACTATTCGTCGCTTGTGGGACAGGGCCATCTTAGAGAGGTGGAGACGGGAACAGAAGCGTAATACCTTTACCTATTTTGGCCTTCCCGGGCCAGATATCTGTGATCTGATCGACTGGAAGGACATACTAGACCGCCTTCGCTCTGGAGCGGAGAGCCTAGGTCGCACAAAACGAGAGCAGAAAAAGGCAATAGAGGATATGGGACGGCTCAGTACGAATCTGTTCATAGCGGGCATCGATTCTGGATTCCAACTGCTGCGAGGCAATATTGAGGATATCATACTTGACGGGTTAGACCATGATGGTAATCGACCACAGATCACCGATGGAAGACCGGCTCTCGCTGCACGTTTCGGCTATGATATTGTAAATCTAGATTTCGATGGGGGCATTGGGTATAGAGAGGATAACGGCCATGCAAAGCGAGTGACAGCAATTAAAAAGCTCTTTGAACGCCAGGAAGGTCATAGCTTTGTGCTATTCTTGACGATAAATGTTCGTGACACTATGGGGAGTGAAATCGAGGACTACCTACGTGGTTTACAAACTCGCGACCGTGGCGCAGGTTGGCGCGAAACGATCGGCTGGTACCTCAGTCGGGCTGGTGGAGAGCGAGAGTATAAACTGAAGGCAGCAGTTCCATCTTTCATCCATGTAATTTCAGAAGCTCGAGTGTTTCAGTGTACATCGAGACCACCCATTGCCTATGTAGGGCATAAACAGGCTCATATGATCCATTTTGCCTTTGAACTTGAAGCAGTTGTATCAAATGGCAGGCTAAACAATCTGCGGGGATTTAGCTCGCAGGATGACCCGGATCTGATCGAGTTGCCTCTCCTGCGGTGTCAAAATGGTCAACTGCAGATAGCATCTATGCAACATCCTGGCTTTGACTACGCCTGCTGTGGAGTAAATCTAGGTTTTTTGCCGGAAGAAACTCGTGCTTCGATTCTTGCCCCTATTGACAATCGTACTACCTCGGAGATGCAAAGATGAGCGATAAATCAGCAATTGAATGGACAGATGCAACCTGGAATCCCGTCACAGGCTGTACACAAGTCAGTCCCGGTTGCGACCACTGTTATGCACTCACGTTTGCAGAGCGTTTTCGTGGAGTACCTGGTCACCCCTATGAGCAGGGATTTGACTTGAAGTTATGGCCCGAACGGTTGCAATTACCTTTACAATGGCGCAAACCACGCCGAATTTTCGTCAATTCCATGTCAGACTTGTTCCATAAAGATGTACCAGACGAGTATATCCGTGGGGTCTTCGAAGTGATGGTCAAGGCAGACTGGCATATATTTCAGGTCCTTACAAAGCGCAGTGGACGATTAGCGCATCTTGGGCCTACGCTACCATGGCGACCCCATATTTGGGCTGGAGTATCTATCGAAACAGAACGTTATATTTGGCGAGCTGACCAGCTACGAAGGGTGCCTGCGTATGTACGGTTCATTAGCGCTGAACCTCTTCTCGGGGCATTAGACAAACTAAACCTGGAAGGTATCCACTGGTTGATTACGGGTGGTGAGAGTGGGCATGGACATCGGCCTTGCGATCCTGATTGGGTGCGTAGTCTCCGCGACCGCTGTGTAGCTGAAGGTGTTGCGTTCTTCCATAAGCAATGGGGAGGGCACACTCCAAAGGCCGGTGGCCGGTTACTTGATGGCCGAACATGGGATGAGCTACCACAATTACCACAAACACATGTTCAGGAGCATTTATTCTGTTAAGGCTAAAGGAAGGTTTAGCATGCCAATTCCAATAAATGTTATTACTCCTGCTCTAAAATTACTAAGTGATAAAATAGACATTCTTCCTGCCTCTGGAGGTGCAGTAGAAGACCTTCAGCGTCCCGATGAAGACGAGTTGGAAGATATGCTTTTGAATCGGGAGAACCAGCAGATTACTGATTTTGCTGAAACTCCTACTCCAACAGTGGAGAGCCTCTACCGTCCGACGCCCCCTATCTTCCGAGCTGAAAAACATCTCTATCGCTTCTTTATTGACGGTAGTCTACGCACTTACTACCTGGCAACTGGCATTGAGGGTAATCGCTCATTTCCCATTGAACTGGCTCAGATTGGTGCGGCAGTTATGGAGCGTGATGATAAAGGGAAGGTTCATCCTTTGGGAATAAAAAACTCTATACTGCTTCTCGTTCCGAAAGGACAGTTTGGGGTTTCAGATTCTGTATGGGCAGAACTAGTGAGGCTGAATACAGCAGATGGCTTTTTTCAGGTCATTGATACTACACAGAGGACGGCTAATACACCTCAAGAACCTAACATCGAGAACTTACGTACACGTGCCGGTGGGATTGCGCGCAACAGGATGCACAAACTTGAGATCGAGATGATAAATCGGACAGATGATCGTCGAGATGGCGAAAACTGGCTTATCCTGGATGGAGCGGTTAAATTAGACGAGTTCATCAAGACACCAAATATGATCGGAGTAGCGAAAAACTTCAGGAAAGACCCTCAATTTATCTTCGGGAAAAAACAGTACCATCGGAAGGACATTACACAGATTATCGCTGGACTCCCTTATGCCCATCGTACAGCGGCATTTAGCTCGCACAATGGTCAGGTCGCTTTTTGGTATGTACGGCTTCGTGAGCAAGGCGAGGTGGACTATCCGTTGATGGGAGTAGTGAAAGTTGAACTTCCACGTCCTGATCGAACGCCACTTGAAGGAGAATTAGCCGACTTGCTCTCCAGTACATTAGTTGCCGAACGCAATGTAACGCCTCACGGTCGAGATCGTCGCTGGCATTGTCATTTATATCCAATTTTTCAAGCCGAGGAGGCTATTAAGAATCAATTCTACTCACAACAGGTGCTTATGGGCGTCATACGCTGGCCACGCCCACAAAAAGTATAAAGCAGGAGATGTTACCATGATCGATGAATCTCAGGAGAGGGTCGTTACTCCAACTGAACAATCAACGGAAGCTACTACCTATCCCATTGGCCGCACCTCAGCCACGGAACGCGAGGCCATCACCTCGGACCGGTTCACTTTTTGGCTCTCGGATGATGTTATCGTCAATCCTTTCGATATTATGACAGTAGAGCAGATGAACCAGCACGATCAAGCTCCTAGTCGCACTTTTGGTTTAGTAACAGCCTTAGAACATCGCACCGATGCTCCCAATCATCTGGCCAACTACATTTCCAGCAACTTTGGGCTGCTAGATGAGGAGCCAAATACTACCCGCCAGGGTACCACAGTGGCTTCAGCAAATGTGCTCAGCAATACGGTTGATATCTATATGCCTGTGCCTAGTGAGCGACTAGTTTACTTTGCACAGCCAGAAGATATCCAGCAAGCCTTAGGGACGGACCTACTACTGAAAGAGCGTAAACACGATGCTATTCCGGCAGGTCTGATCAAGATGAGTAATGGGGCGGCGGCGGTGGCTTATCTGGATCGTCAGTATGTACTTGGCCCAGAATCAGCTCATGTGAATGTTTCTGGTATCAGTGGATTGGCGACCAAGACCTCCTATGCAATGTTCCTGCTCCAGTCTATTCTCCAAACTGCTCAGGATAAAGAAAATATTTCGGTGATCATCCTCAACGTAAAGCAAGCTGACTTGCTTCAAATAAATGTGCGTGGTCCTGAGCTATCATCACATCAAAGAGCAATTTGGGAAGCGACAGGGTTGGAGCCAAAGCCGTTTGACAAAGTACGCTATCTTCTTCCTCGCAATGAAAGAGGGCAGTCCAACAGTTATTCACCAGTACCCCAAGCCCATACACTCTATGCCTATGACCTAGAAGGCACAGCTGATAAAATTGACTTGCTCTTCAGCAACGTGGCAGATACGAGCGGGACTATCGAAGGTATTTATGGGGAAATCATGACAGGTATTATTGCTGGGGAGGCTGAATTCAAGAATGTACAAAGTTGGGAGTCACTGCTACAGTTCCTAGCCGAAAAACAGCAGGGCTCGGGTCGCTGGCGTGGGATGTTCGCCGGTTCATCAATCGGAATGTTCCGCCGACATATGCGCCGCATCGTCCAGACACGCCAAACGGGTATCTTTGTGAATAGTCGCTCGCGCACCGAAAAACTACTAAGCGATGAGCTGACGAACATAAGAGGTGGTACGACTTATGTAGTAGATATTGCTAAATTGGCTGATGATGAGCAAACATTAGTTTTCGGTGACATCTTGCGTACCATTTACGCAGTCAAATCCGAGGCAATAGAGAATCGTACTGAGCAGTCTCCTGTGCCGGAGAAAGTTATCATATTTGTGGATGAGTTAAATAAATATGCTCCAAGTGGTAGCAAGGAAAGCCCTATCACTCAACAAGTACTGGATGTGGCCGAACGCGGTCGTAGCTTAGGTGTTATTCTTATTTCCGCCCAACAGTTCATGAGTGCTGTTCATCATCGTGTCCCTGGCAATAGCGCCACTAAAATCATCGGGCGTACTGGCTCATCTGAAGTGAACGCCCCAGATTACCGATTCCTTGATCAGGATATCCGTACAGCAGTAACTCGTCTGGCTAAGGGTGAGCTTTTGATCAGCCATGCAATCTATCGTCAACCAGTGAAAGTGATTTTCCCCAAGCCAGCTTATAAGCAGGACCAGTCGTAAGGATTTATTTTGAGTCGTGGCGGTCGACCACAAGGGTTTCCGTCCCTCCAACGCTCTCTTTCATGCTCCAATTACTCCTGTTCCCCCTGATTTGCTCCACACAGCAACTTTGTAGCGCGCATTCTTTTGCCGGAGTACAGTTGATACAGCGAAGCGAAAAGTGCGGTTGACTGGACGGCACCCCGCCATATGATGCGCAGATTCGGGTGGTCAGTCCACGTGGGCAAAGAGCTTGCAAGATTCCGTCAAGCTGGGTACGATTGAGCTATCAGGCTATGCGCATCTCGTTACCAGGGATCGAGACGCAACACAGGGCAAAGGAGGCTCCATTGACCATCAACTATGTCTTCGCTGGCATTGCCGTGGCCGATTACGACGCGGCGCTCGCGTGGTACACACGCTTCTTCGGACGGTCCCCAGATGTCATCGTGACGGAAAACGAAGCCATGTGGCAGGCAGTAGAGACTGGATGGATCTACGTGGTCGGTGACGCCAGCCGCGCCGGGAAGGCCTTGCTCACGCTCCTGGTGAACGACCTGGATGGCCTTGTTGCTGAGCTTGGGCAGCGCGGGCTTGAACCCTCCTCGATCGAGACTGTGCCAGGGCTCTACCGGAAAGCGGTGATGACCGATCCGGAGGGCAACATGATCTCCCTGGGCCAGCTCAGCACGGGCGCCTGAGTTCTGCCCTTTTCAAGCACCATACGGGCGAGGTGTCGAGGGGCGGCTGCGCACTGGCTTTGCGCTGCTGCAAGCGTTGGGCTTCGTGCTCCTCATGATTGTTGCTGAGTATAGCGTTCGGCGCCTGGTGGCACCCTGGCTTCCCACGATGGGAGTATAGCGTGCGAACGATTTGCTTGTCTCCGCCGGTTTTCCTCATGCCACGTTTTCCCTGTTCATACGACCTATTCTATGATGAGATCTCACGAGGTTGGCTCTGCAACCTCACTTAAAGGAGCCTGCATGGACCATCTCGATGGAGATGAGGTACAAAACGGCGTGGAGAGCACGCTCTACGACCGTTTTGCTGCGACTATCCTGGCGTATCTGTGCCAGCTGGTCTCGAACCGGCAGGATGCCGAAGACCTGCTGTTGGAGGTGTTCATGGCCGCTTGCAAAAACGAGATGCTCTCGGGGCTGCCCGCCGGGCGACAACTGGCCTGGCTGCGACGTGTCGCCCGGAACAAGGCGGTTGATCGCTACCGGCATACAGCGCGTTTGACTATGTTGCCATTAGAGCAGGCCGGAGAAACAGAGGATGAGGGATTGACACTGGAACAGCATGCCGAACGGCGGGAGACCTACGAGCGCCTCTCTCAAGCCTTTGGACAACTCTCTCCTATCCAACAGGAGTTGATCCGGCTGCGCTACGGTCGTGACCTTCGCCTGACCCAGATTGCAGAGCTGTTCGAGAAACCAGAGGGAACGGTGCGCAAACTGCTCTCTCGCACACTGCAGCGGTTACGCCAGCTGTATGAGCAGAGAGAAAGAGGAGAATAGCCATGTTTGATGATATGATCCCTGAAGAGAGAGAAGAACAATACAAGCAACTGATTACCCTTCTGCGGCGCGGCCTGCGCGAACCTGCTGCCATTTCATCCCCTGAGCAATCCCAGATCATTGCCCGGGTGCGAGAACGCTTGACGCAGGCAGATGACCTCGCCTCTCGCCCTGAAGCAATGCCTGTCCAGCAGCCAGGCCAGACCGGGTCCAGGCCCAGAGCGAGAACGTCCTCTCAAAGAGGACGTATGCTGCGTTTTGTGAATGGTCTGGCGGCTGTCCTGGTGGTCAGCATGCTGGTTGGCGCATCGCTCCTCCTTTTCAGGTCCTCCCTGCACCAGCGTGCCGCGCGGCCTCCGACAGACTCAACAGGGCCGACTGTCCACACGCAAGCCAACGGTATGGAGGCATCGCTCCATCTTGTGACCACAGGCCCCTACTTTCTCAGTGAATTGTTGTCCGCAGATGTCTCACTGACCAATCATACCCGTATGACCGTTGAGCTATTGGGGAGAAACAAAGCGGACAGCGTCTGTTTTTCCTCTGCCCTGAATGCTCAGGTCACTGGAGGAGGTGCTCCTGCTTACACCCTCCCCAGGCTCGCCGTTGAATGCGCCCAGCCACTCTACATAACAGGGTTGGCACCTGGTCATACGCTCACCATGCATTACTACCTGCCGGTGACAAAGAGCGGAGAGGTAACGATAACAATGGGACCAATGAGAGTTCCCCACCTGGCAAGCCCGCTCGATGGCCACTGGCCGTCCTTGCGTATCCGCGTTGATGCGCAGGTGCCGTCAAAGCGGATGCTCTCGCTTCATGCTCAGGGTGCACAGGTGATGATCCAGGCGCCACCGGCCGCGCGTACACATTTGCTCTACAGGGAATCGATCACCTGTGACCAGTATGGGGGTGGAGGTCATGCTGACTGGACCCCGCTAGCAACAACGGTCTTGTCTCAACCAGCATGCCCCACGGCACATAAGCACTGGGTGTATATCGTGAGCGCTCCTGGTTACGCTATTGTGGTAGGAAGCCGGGACTCTTAGGCAGTTTTCACGGGTAGGGTTTTTTAGGTGAAGCCGCATGGAAAGGGGCACGAGGTGGAAGGGCACGGCGGGCGGCCATAAAGGCCCCCACTCCGCTCCACACCACTCCCGCCCCTACGG
>WNGK01009852.1_pt1 | contig 11513 bp, 12 predicted proteins | sample 5400601 | NCBI WGS metagenome assembly WNGK01 (sample SAMN13153376, study PRJNA577476) | soil metagenome | isolation source: 60 cm soil or saprolite under Garry oak tree replicate 1 | place: USA:California | collected 2016-06-15
GCCTTTGTCCCCCAGCTTCTGATCCAGGAGCTGACCCACGGGGCCGTCGATCACCCTGAAGGCGGCGTCACGAGACGGGAACAGAAAGGGAAGGCTAACCGCCTCGAGCTCGGGAACGATACGCGCCAGGAACGCCGCACCCACCCAGGTCATGAACAAGCTTCCCGAGCGAACAGCATCGACATTCTCCTTCGCCCCGCCGAGCTGCATCGCAGGAAAAATGTCGACCGTGAGCTGATTGTTGGTAAGCCGCGCAAGCTCGGATTTGAACACCTGCTCCATCGCGATCGAGCTCGAATGCTCGGTGGCGAAGTTGCCGGCGATACGGATTTTGTCCTGGGCCCATGCCGCCGACGCCAATACGCCGGCGAACAGGACTCCCACTGCCAACCTGCTAGCGATTCTGAACATCGCCGTTCTCCGGGGTGAAGAGGATTGTCGCTGCCGGCAGTGCCGGTCGGCGGTTTTACTCAGCCCAAGCTTGCGCCAGGAATGTAGACACTATTGTTTCAGATCATCAACAATATTGTCAACAAGTATTGTATATTGCGTTACCAACAGTCTATAATTTCGACCTGAGTGAAGCACTCCTGCGTTCAAGTGGGTCGCCGCGTGCGGTTCAGCCCGCGACACTAATACGATGAGCAAGCTCACCAAGCCTACGGCTGGAAGGAAGAACCGGAGCAAGCCTGCAAGGGTGGACGATGTCTACGAAAGGATAGTCTCGGCGATCTTCGAGCACCGGCTCGCCCCAGGAACGAAACTCGGCGAAGACAGACTTGCACGCATTTTTCGGGTGAGTCGCAGCCGCATCCGGCTCGCGCTCACGCGACTGGCGCATGAGCAGATCGTGCGGCTCCAGCCCAACCACGGGGCCTATGTCGCATCACCGACTCCGACCGAGGCTCGGGAGATTTTCGAGGCACGGCGATTGATCGAACCGGGAGTGGTGCGACGACTAGTCGAAGTCATCGATCCAAGCGGCATTGCCCGCCTTCGCGCCTTGGTCCGGGCAGAAGCGAAGGCGCGGGAGAGAAACGATCGACGGACGATCATCCGGATGTCGGGCGAATTCCACATCGTGCTTGCGGATCTCGCAGGCAATGCAATGCTGGCAAGGACGATCCGGGAGCTTGCATCGCTTACCTGTCTTATCATCTTCCTGTACGACTCGCCGGCGGTGCCCTCCTGTCACGGTGACGAGCACGCCGATATCACAGGGGCAATCGCGGAAAAGAACGCAAGCAAGGCAGTTCGGTTGATGCTCGACCACCTCGATCATGTCGAGAGCAGCTTGGCACTCAATGTGGAGAAGGTAGTGAGCATCGACTTGGAGCACATCTTTAAGACCTAGCAGGCTGATGCAGAACCCCACATGGTCGCGCAGGAGGCTTTGCCGGATGAGATGCGCGAAGCGACGCGAAGCCAATGGCAGGTCCCATTGGCGAGCGGTGCGACAAAGCAGATCGCCGGCAAAGCCCCTGCCCATGCGGGTTTCGACGATATGGCCCCGGCTACGGCGTTGCTCGCCTTGCGAATATGCGAAAGCTATTCGACGCGGCTCGCGCCTTGCATCCGGGGCCATCTCGTCCGAAACGCGGCTCATGGAGGATCCTGCATCAGCCTGCTAGACGGGCATCTCGCCGCGAGAATCAGCAGGTCGGGATCGGTGGACACGGCGAGACCGATCGCAACCACCTGCTGCTCGCCGCCTGAGAGTTGCTGACCGCCGTAGTAGTGCCGCTCGGGGAGTTTTCCAATTGCCTCGTCGTCGGTTGTTTCAGTCCATCCCAGAGTTGCGGCGCGACCGATCGCCGGCTAGTACGTAACACATGTCGAGATGATGACGCGCCATGGCGTTGCGCGTGAGGAGCCTTCCAGTCTCGCGTTGGTGAGTCCGAGCCGGATCGCGGCAAGGATCCCATAAAGGAAGCGAGGCCAACCTCCGATGACCGCCAGGCTCATGCTGCGACGTCCAAAATCAGCATCAGGCCACCGCCGCCGTGGGACTCGGTATTGTTGTTGGTCGTGTGATGACCGATGTGGCAATGGACCAGCCACTTGCCAGGCTTGCGCGCCGGCCATATGACGTCGTAGCGCTGTCCCGGTCCTATGTTCACGGTATCGGCTTCGAAGCGCTGACTCGGTGCGAGCGCGTTCCCATCGCGGGCGATGACAGTGAACGGACCGCCGTGCACATGCATGGGATGAATGAAAATGTTGTTGCTGCCAATGAAGCGCAGCCGAAGCGTCTGGCCGACCTTAATGTGAATAGTGTCCGTCGCTGGGTACGCCTTGCCATTGATGGTGAAATAGTTGGGGAAGGCGCCCTCCATTGGCATCGCCGGATACGTGAGCCCCTGTCGATACAACCACTCCTGCAGCTGAACTACGTAGTCGAGATCCGCGCGCGGTTCGCCGGTGCCCGATTTCGGATCGATCAGCAATGCGCCGTACAGCCCGAGCGACTGCTGGCGATCGACGCGCGCATGCGTGTGATAGAAGTACGTGCCCGATTGCGTCGTCGTGAATTCGTAGGTGAACTCGCCGCCCGGTGGAACGGCAGGTTGGGTGATCTCCGCGGGACCATCCATCGCATTCGGCAAGATCAGTCCGTGCCAATGGATGGTTGTCGGCTCGGGCAGGTGATTGACGAAATGGATCCGCACCCTATCACCTTCGGTCAGGTGCAATCGCGGTCCTGGGACCTGCTGGTTGAACGCATAGGCCTCGACCGCTATGCCGGGAAGGATCGCCCAGCGAATCACCGACGCCGTGAGCTCGAAGGTCTTGACGCCGTTTTCGACACGCGGTTCGAGCAACGTGTCGCCGCGTGCATCGTCGGGTGCCACATAGCCAACATCGCGCGGCCGAACCGCGCGCATGTCGCGCATGGCATCGCCCGGCGTGTCCCAGCCCATGACCATCCCCGGCGGCATGATGGAATCGCCGACGTCGCGGGCACCGAGCCGCAAGTTGACGGCCACGGCAGGCAACGTCATGCCGGCGGCCAAGGCTAGCAGCGTGATGCCGGTCACCGCGGCGAGCTGCGCTCCGGTCACGTCGGAACGCATGCCGTGCGCGCCATGCTGCCGCTCTTTGACAAGCGCCTGCTTGCCATGCGACCCGTGTAGGCCGTGGCGCTCCGTCATGAGGCCGTGCTTCATACGGTGCATGACCATCCACACGTTCACCGGGTAGGCGAGCGCGAAGCCGACGATCACCCCGAGCGACATGACGCCCCAGAACAACAGTTCGGTCGGTTGCATCGCGCGCATGTCACGACCCATCATCAGAAGGCTCATGACCGGAGCCATGCCGGCCATCATCGCGCTCATGCTGAGCAGCTCCGGCAGGAACATGCGTTTGACGTTGTCGGTGTAGCTGCCGCCCATCATCTTGCGCATAAAGAGCGCTTGGAAAATGAATAGTCCGAAGGCGAAGCCGGCGACGTATTCGATGATCAGGTCGATCCACATCGGCAAACCGAACGATGCGGTGATCGCGGCCGCGAGAATGATCCCGGTCGCATCGCCTGCGCAGCAGTGGATGGTCGAGCCGACGCTTTGCCTCCACAGCGGCGCGATAAAGGCCTCATGCTCGCCAGGGTGCGGCTCCTTGTCCGTCATCACGTACAGCAGCAGCCCGATCGGTCCCATATAGAGAGTGATCAGCACGAAGCCCCATTTCATGACAGGCGCTTCGGGGTTGCCGGTGAACTGGTCGTACGCTACGTAGGCCGTGGATGCTAGCGCCAGCGCAAACCAGGTGACGAGAAAATAGTCGATCGGCTGAATGATCATGGCGCGCTATCCCCTAGTGTCTGGCATTGCTCGTGGGCACTGCGGCAAGCTTGAGCATGCCGTCAGCACGCTCAATCCCGCCGACCTTCATCTGCCGCGCCATTGCTCTACCATGATCGCGGCAGTGGATCGGTGCCGAATTGATGGCCGGTCCAGGAAATCGTCGCGGAGCTCAATCGTGATCCCGTGGTCACGGGGATAGCCACCCGGCGTAGACGGCCGCTTGATAAAAGAAATAGAGCGCCGCCGCGAGCAAGAGGACGCCGCCGGCGCGCTCGATCCATCGAATGAACCCACGCGTACGACGCAAGCGGGAAATGGTGCCGGCCGCGGCGCCGGCCAGCACAATGGGGATGCCCCGAGCGAGACCGAACGTGAACATGAGCGTCGCGCCCATGATCGGATCCGCCGTCGACGCCGCGGCGGCGACCACGGGCAGCAGGAGCGGTGTGCAGGCCGGGCAAGTTGACAGACCAAACGGTAGGCCGACCAGGTAACTTCCGACGAAGCTCCGGGTCGGTTTCGGCGATGGAGCGAGCACCGGAATGATCACATGTACGACCCGCAGCAGCGCGAGCCCCGTGATCGCCAGGATAATGGCGAGTAGCGCATAGACGACAGGGAGGAACCTCGCCAAGACACGCAGGACTGCAAAGCCGGCTAGACCGAACAGGGCACCGATCAACGCGTCCACTGTCGCGATGCCGAGAGCGAATCCTGCTGATAGCCACAGTCCTTCAATGCGCCGCTTACCCACATCCGTTTCGCCTTGACCGGCGGCCATCCCGGCAGCGACCGAGAGCAGCGGAAACGAGCTTGGTGCGATCCCGACGACAAGGCCGGCGAGCGCAACCAGCGCGATGGCATACGGCGTCAGCGCCGTAACGGTCTGCAGCAGCGGTTCGAGGTCCGTCAAGCTTGCCGCCAGCGAATGGGTGGGTTCGGTTTGAGACTCAGGTGCGAAGCGGTCTTTTAAGGCTCGTATTCTAGTGCGGTGTTGATGGTGAATGTCCGGAAAATGCAGGTGCGGGTGCCGCATTGGCGCGCGAGCGCTGCGCTGGGAAAGGGCTTCTCGGTACCATACCGCGCCGCCAGTTCCGTGCATCCAGCGCGGCCGCACTCGCGCAAAAGCGCGCGATGCCTCCAATGTCGGTGACGTCACCGGCGAAGCAGCGTACCGTTTACGATGCAAAGCATTCGCAGCAACTGCCCGGTAGCGTGGTGCGAACGGAAGGCGCTCGTGCCTCGGCCGACGTCAGTGTCAACGAGGCCTACGATGGCTTTGGTACAACTTTCGATTTTTATCTGCAGGCGTACCACCGCAATTCGATCGATGACGCGGGCCTCCCGATGCACGCCAGCGTGCATTTCGGAAGCAACTACGACAACGCGTTCTCGAGTGGTCAGCAGATGGTTTTCGGCGACGGTACTCAGGTCATCTTGCGCTCAAGCTCTGCGTTGATCTGCGCTCCGAGCAGGATCGCAAGCACATTGAGATACGACCAGAGGAGAAAAATGGTCACTGCACCCAACGAGCCCAGCAACGGATTGAAATGCGTATATTGCGACGCGTAGTAGGAAAACAAGAACGAACCCACGACTACGATGGTCGCGCTTGCCGTCGCCCCCCACGTGACCCAGCGCCATTTGGCGGCAGGACGGCACGGCCCATAGCGATAAACAACCGATAACGAGATCATCATGAGCAGGATCAGAAACGGCCACCTCGACGGCGCGAGGAGGATGAGGGCGGTCTCCTCGTCTTTACGGAACGCGTACGGCGGCATTCCGACGATGAAGCCGATGCCAAGCAACAGCATACCGCCGCCGAAGCACGCCAGGCCGAACGCCAATGCCTGACGGCGCCAGAACGATCTGGTTTCGTCTTCGCGATATACGACGTTCAGCGCCTGGATAAGCCCTCGAACTCCCCGCATCGCGCTCCACGACGAAAACAGGGCGGCGGCAACGAGCGTCACGAAGATTCCGCGCGGCTGTTGGGCGATGGTCTTCAACTGACCGACAACGACGACGTTGAAGCTCTCAGGCAAGTCGATCCTGATCCACGACAGCGCGCGAACGACTTCGCGTTCCCCGAACAGCATCCCGCCGAGAATCACGAGGGCGACGAGCGCCGGGAAAAATGCCCACACCGCATAGAAAGCGATTCCCGCGGCGATCACCGACATGTTCTGTTCCGACATGTCGAGCCACGCCCGCAGCAATACGTCCCGCCATCGACGCGGCGGAAGCTCGCTGGGACCTGTCGCGCGCCTATGTCGTGCTTTTCTTTTGGGCAAGGTGCTTAGGTTTTTAGGACACGGCGCCGTTCTAACGCGATCACATCATGGAGCGCAACCGCCGGCACGGCCACGCCCGTCCCCGAAACGATTCGGCTGTCGCGATGCATGGGCAATTCGAAGCAAGAGGCGTTCGCGGTAAATATAGACCAAGCAATTTAAAAAACAACATCGTTGAGCTATCATGGCCTTGCGCGATCACAATCGACATCAGCCGCCCGAATGAAGTCGAGCGCAGAGCATGCGCTCTGCGAAAAAATACGCCACCTGTCGATTTCGCCACTCCTCGTTCGACTAGTCATAGAGCCAAGGTTCGGCCGGCCGAGACGGCGCGGAACGCCTGGCTCCCAACCTGAAACCTACGGAGATATCACGATGCGATTCATGGTCATAGTCAAAGCCACGAAGGACTCGGAAGCGGGCGTTCTGCCGGATGAGAAGCTGCTTGCCGAAATGGGAAAGTACAACGAAGAGCTGGCGAAGGCGGGCGTGATGCTCGCGGGCGAGGGCCTCCAGCCGAGCTCGAAGGGTGCGCGCGTCAGGTTCTCCGGTGCGAAGCGAACCGTGATCGACGGGCCCTTCACCGAAACGAAGGAGCTGGTCGCGGGCTTCTGGCTGTGGCAGGTGAAGTCGAAGGACGAGGCGATCGAATGGGTCAAGCGCTGCCCCAATCCCCACCCGGGTGAGTCCGAGATCGAGATTCGCCAGGTATTCGAGGCGGAGGACTTCGGTGCAGAGTTCACTCCCGAGCTCCGTGCGCAGGAAGAGCGCCTGCGCGCGCAGCTTGACGCGAAGCGCTGATCGACTGCGCGGAGAGTCGGACTTCCATAGACTCCCATCTCGACATCCAAAGGAATTCCCATGCACCAACTCAATGCCTATCTGTTTTTCGACGGCACCTGCGCCGATGCGATGCGCTTCTACGAGCGCACGCTGGGCGGCAAACTCGACCTGATAACTCATGCGCAGTCTCCCATGGCGGACAAGACGCCGCCCGGGAGCGGCGACAGGATCATGCACGCGCGCCTGACCATCGACAGCGGCACCCTGATGGCGTCCGACTCGATGGCCGGCCAGCCCTACGGGGGAATGCATGGGTTCTCGCTGGCATTGGAGTATGCAACAGCCGCCGATGCGCGGCGGATGTTCGACGCCCTGGTCCAAGGCGGTCAGGTGACCATGCCGATGCAGAAAACTTTCTGGGCCGAGGCCTTCGGCATGCTGGTCGACCGCTTCGGCACGCCCTGGATGGTCAACGGCGGTATGGCGAGCAAATAATCTCGGCGAGGTCCTCCATGAGCAACTGGCTGAACAATCCCAGCTTCATCGCGTACGCGATCACCTGTCTCATTCTCTGCGTCAACCTCCTTTTTCTGTGGGGCTACAGCGGCGCGTCGCGCGGCAAGACCAAGACTGCGATGAACGAGGAGGACGCTGTCAGGTTCGGCGCATCACTGACGGAAGTCGATCCGCCGCAGGTCGCCCGAGTTCTGCGCGCTCATGACAACGCCCAGGCCTCCATCTATCCTTTCCTCTTCCTAGGTCTGGTCTTCGTGCTCGCCGGCGGACCCGCCGGAACCGGGATGGTCATCTTCGGAGTCTTCGCCGGTGCGCGGATCCTGCACTCCATTTTCTATCTGGCGGGGAAACAGCCTTGGCGGACCATCTTCTTCACCGTGGGTGGGGTGGCCACCATCGCTCTGATGCTGGACATCATCTGGCTGATGATCCGAGGGGTTTGAGGACTCTCGACCATCGCGACTGCTTAATTTCAACGCTGCACGAGAGGAATCAATTGCTCAAGACCATTGCCATCGTAGTTGTTGCAGCGATCGCGGCGATTCTTATCTATGCGGCCACCAGGCCCGACAGTTTCAGTGTCCAGAGGGCCACGAGCATCAAGGCTCCGCCCGAGAAAGTCTATGCGCTCATCAACGACTTCCGCCGCTGGGACTCGTGGTCACCGTGGGCGAAGATGGACCCCGCGATGAAGAGAACCGGTCTTGCCAACATGAAGAGCGTCGCTGAAAAGTAAGCGGTGGATACGGATTACGCGAACAGTTTTCGTCAAGAGTCCAACAACCTGGAGGCGATATGAGCTACGTTGACGGCTTCATAGTACCGGTACCGCGGAAAAACCTGGCGGCCTATCAGCGCATGGCCCAGAAGGCAGGAAAAGTATGGAGGGAGTATGGCGCCCTCGAATACAAAGAATGGGTCAGCGACGACGTCAAGTTCGGCAAGCGCACGTCGTTCCCGCGTAGCGTCAAGCTAAAGCCTGGCGAAACCGTGGTGTTCTCGTGGATCGTGTACAAGTCGCGCGCGCATCGCGATCGCGTCAACGCCAAGGTCATGAAAGACCCGCGGCTGGCCGACATGATGGACCTGAAGTCGATGCCTTTCGATGGCAAGCGCCTCATCTTTGGCGGATTCAAGAAGCTGATCTTCGTTTGAGCGGTCGGCCGTCGCGAACGATGAGGGCGGCTCCGCAGCCGGTGACGATCGCTGTTGACGACGCGAGGCGCGTCTCCGGTTGCCAGGAATGATCGATGCTTCGCCTGCGCCTGGCGTATAGCCTCTTTTACCTGTTCATCGCAGCTCTGGGCGGTGCTGTCCAAGCCGGATGCAGTGACGAGGCGCCGCGAGCGGACTCGTTCGCGTACGTCGCGAATGACCGCGCTGGGACCGTCAGCGCATTTCACATCGACACCGCGACTGGCGCGCTCAAGCCGCTTACCACGGCGGCGACAGCAACCGACAAGAATCCCTACTCCGTCACGCTATACCCTGCCGGACGCTGGCTTTACGTTACACACGGCGATGCGAGCAGCGTCGTGGCGTTCAGCATCGATCCGATCGGCGGCGAGCTAAAGCCCGCTCCGATCTCACGTACTGCGACCGGAGACTATCCGGTTTCTGCCGCGATCGACGCTGCCGGACGATTCCTCTTCGTGTCGACCATGTTGGCGGATGCCATGGCGGTGTATGCGATCGATCCTGCAACTGCCGCGCTCACTCCGGTGGCCGGGTCACCGTTTGCTGCCGGCACGCGTCCCTCTGGCAACGCGATCCATCCCAACGGCCGGTTCCTTTACGTTACCAACCTCACCAGCCGCAGCGTCGTCGCGTTCGAGATCGATCGGGTCAAGGGTGCGCTGAAGCCGCTTCCCGGGTCCCCGTTTCCTGCCGGAACGAACCCGCGGGCGATCGCCATTGAGCCGGGCGGGCGGTTCGCCTACGTCGTCAATGCAGTCTCAAACGATGTTTCGAGCTACGGTATCGACCCGGATGCCGGCACGCTCGCCCTGGTCCCAGGCGGGCCGGTGCCCACCGGCACGAATCCTCGCGCCGTTGTTATCTCACCGAGTGGTGGTTACCTCTACGTCGCCAGCTACGACAGCGACTCCATCTGGGGCTACACCATCGACCGCGTCAGCGGTGCATTGCGGCCGCTGCTCGGACAGCCGTTTACGGCCGGCAAGAATCCACGCGGGCTTGCCATCGACAGACGCGGAAGGTTTCTCTACTGCGCCAACTACGGTTCGAACAGCGTGTCCGCGTACCGCATCGATCCGGCCACAGGGGCACTTAACGCGATCCCTGGTTCGCCCTACCGTACTGGCGATGGACCGTTCGGCATCGCGGTCCTCTGACGACGGTCTTTCAGCGCTCGACCTGGCCGGAACAACTGACGGCTCTCCTCATCAGACGCCCGTTTCGACACCGCGGGATGCTCTCGCCTGTTTCGTCATGGCGCACGGCGCAGGCGCGGGTATGGCGCACCCGTTCATGGCGGCGATCGCGAACGGACTCGCCGAGCGCGGCATCGCGACACTGCGCTATCAGTTTCCCTATATGGAGCAGGGCTCGAAGCGACCGGACCCTCCCAGACTCGCCGAAGCCACTGTCCGTGCGGCAGTCGCCGAAGCGTCGCGTCGGGTGCCGGAGCTTGTCCTTTTCGCCGGCGGCAAATCCTTCGGCGGCCGCATGACGTCGCAAGCGCAGGCTGCATCGCCGCTGCCCGGAGTCCGCGGCCTGGTGTTCCTCAGCTTCCCGCTGCACCCGGCCGGGCGGCCATCGGAAGAGCGCGGCGCGCATCTCTTCGCGGTGCAAATACCGATGCTGTTTCTGCAAGGAACTCGCGATCAGCTCGCTGACTTAGAGCTCGTGGAAAAGCTCGCGAGGCAACTTGGCGCACGCGCAACGCTCAAGCTGCTCCAGGATGCCGATCATTCGTTTCACGTGCCCGCGCGCACGGGACGCAAGGATCCCGAAGTCATGGCCGAAATGTTGGATGCGCTGGCACAGTGGATCGGAAGCATGATCCCGCGCACGGTCCGGCGATAGAACCTCCTCTGACGAAGTTGGAGGAGCCGGGCTCTTCTCGCCTCAGCGTGCCGACGAGAAGCTTATGGATAAGATTGCCGAGTCGCCTTTTGCATTTGGATAGTCCGCGCCCCAACTTCCATCTCGGCGCGGATCTTCTTCCACATCCCTGATTCGCGATCTTTGGGCTGGTATGCCAATGCTTTCTCGACAACCTCCTCAATGGTGGCGGCCGGATTTTTGACGTAGCAAGCATCCTTCCCGAAACGCTCGAGCGTCCTACGATCAGGCCAAGCCTTGCTTCCACGCAGGCTCAACGCGAGCACGTCTTTCGGAAGATAGACAGTCGTGCAGACTAGATCGTATATCGGTGACAGGCGCGCGTCGCGCGCCGCAGTGCTCGGATCGCCATAGAGGATGCCGAAGTTCTTGAGATGCCCATCACCATTGCGGATAACGCAGTTGAGGACGATCAGTCGGAAGAAGGCCTCGAGGGACGCATTCCGGATCATCGGAGCTGTGAAGTCGCCGATTGCGTTGGCTACATCGCCGTACGAACCCTCATATTTCTTACTCGGATGCCTGCCCGTAAGCGCCGCCAGGTCCTCGAAGCCCAAATATCCATTGGGACCCAGGTCGAAGCGGCGGATGACAAAAAGTTTGCGGTCCTCAGAGAGCCAGAACTCAGGCGTTTCCAAACCAACATGGCGCGCGATCGACATGCAAATGTATTCGTTTTCCGCCAAGCCGAGGTATTCCACGCCCGCCGATTTCACGATGAGGTCCGGGACCTTGACGGCCGACCTTTCGAGGACTTCTGCGTCGCCGGCCACCGGGCGCTCCGGTACGACAACCTTTGGCTGGACGCCAGAGATTGACGACGTCGCATACCGTTCCAGCAGCACATCGAAGAGGTCCTCGGTGCCGCGGTGAGCCAGGATGTCGCGCAACGCAACTGGCTGTTGCGCAGCGCCTGCGCGTTCGCCGGAGGAGCTTGCCCATACGCGCCCGGCGGCCGGCGTGGATGTGACCGCGAGCAGGTTCATGTCCTCGATGTCCATCGTCTTCCGATAACGGTCGATCA
>WNGK01011859.1_pt1 | contig 11513 bp, 11 predicted proteins | sample 5400601 | NCBI WGS metagenome assembly WNGK01 (sample SAMN13153376, study PRJNA577476) | soil metagenome | isolation source: 60 cm soil or saprolite under Garry oak tree replicate 1 | place: USA:California | collected 2016-06-15
GAAACACGATCGGCGGCTGTGGCCGCTGCACCGCCAGCGCCCGCGAGATGACCACGCCCGTAGCCGCCGCCGCTTCTGTTCCTTCTTCATTCACATCGATATAGGCCTTATGAATGACTGCCGAAATATACAGCTCGCGCTTTTCGGTCATGCCGGTGAAATCGGCGGCGCGCTTATCGAACGCCAGCGGCATGCCCATCGCTGCCAGCGTGCTGGAGAGTCCAAACTGCTGCGTCATCTTGAACTTCGGCAATGTGAGAACCACCTTGGACGCAGGGCGCAGCTGGGTCATCCACTGCTTCGTGTTTGAAGCGGTCATTGCCTGTTCCATCGCCTGGAGCCCATCAACCGCGTTGGGCAAAAACACAATCATCGAAAGCTCACCGCTCTTGTACGGAATCTCCAGCGCCTGGAATGTCCCTCCGTCGAGGTAGTTGAACCCTCGTTCGCTGTGCATCAGCGGCGCTTTGGTCGCTTGCGCGGCGGAGACGTGAAAATCCTCTTCCTTCGTCTGCGCCTTCTCTAACTGCGTTTGCCAGTCACCTCTAAAATAGATCGCATTCACGAGCGCAAGCCTCGTCTCGCGGCTCAAAACGCCCGGCGCAATCAAATTCTGAATCCTTTCGTTGGTCCGCAGTTCAACCCAGCGATTGATCGTTTCGCGCGCCGCCTCGGTCGCGGTCTCGAAATCCACCTCGTTGAATCCGGCGCCGTAATCGTTCCTCATCACACTGAGGAAACCTGGCAGAAACACATATCCCTGCTGCGCCCACAAGCCGTTTGCCACGTGAAGCTGGTGTCCGGAATGAGCCGCATTCAGGTCGCCCAGCAGTGCGCCCATGGCCGGCGCCAGTCGGTCCGGCGGAAGCTTGAAATCCAGTGTCCGGGCCATCTCCGCCGCCGTCGGGCCGCGCGCACCGGCGTACGTCATGGCCAATGCAATCGAGATGCTCTCCGGCGAGAAGAAGAGATTGCCGGGCCCGTTCCGCAACTGCCCGTAAAGCGCCACCGCGAAGGCGTTGCTGCCGTCCACTACTGCCGTCTTGTCGGGATTAGGTGCCGGTTGCATCTGTCCCTTCGATACCGCGGCTTGAACCCAAAGAAGTGCGATGGCCGAGAAGATTTGGAGTCGCATCCGCCCTCCAGTGAAGCAGGGCGTGACCCTCGCGCAGGATCGACCCGCTCTCTCTAAGGTACGCCCGACTCTGGAAAAGGGCACTGTGGCCGCGGAGTGGGTCAGTGATCGAATGCGCTACACGGAGAAAGGTGCGGGCGTGCTTGCCTATTTGCGAAGAGGTAACTGACGGATCCGCGGTTGACGGATCCGCGGTGATCCACTCCGGAACACGCCGAACGACATCTTATGCCGGTCCGAGGACGCTTCTAACTCCATCAAACTACTCCGTCTCCATCAAACTACTCCGTCCTCAAAGCCCTCACAGGATCTATGGATGCCGCACGCCGCGCGGGAATGATTCCGGCAACGAATGCTGCCAGTGCCAGGGTCACGATTGCGCCCGCCATCACGTTGAAGTCTGCGCTGGTGATCTCATAGAGCTGAGACCTCACGAATCGCACGCAGAGTAGTGCGACGGGAATTCCGATGGCCAGCCCAACGGCGGCTTGCATCATTGCCCCGCGCATGACCATTGCAATCACACCTCGGCGCTCAGCACCGAGCGCCATGCGGATACCGATTTCCGAAGTCCGCCGCACCACGGAATAGGCAGTCACGCCGTATAGTCCAATGATTGCAAGCAACAGCGCCAATGCGCCAAACAAGGTCGACAGTCGCGAGATCATCCGATCCTGGGTAAACCGATCGGCAATCTGCTGATCGAAGGTTTGAAACTGCACGACCGTCAGGTTTGGATTGATGCCGGCAAGCGTCGTCCTTGCAAGTTTTTCCATGTCATTCATGGGGCGATCGGTTGCAATCACAATTGCTCCCAGGTAAAGCATTTCATCTTTTTCGATGGGCCCCTTCGCGCTCTTTGGCCGTTGCATCGCCGGCACAAAAACATCACGTGATCCTTGTAGCGCACGCTGGTGTAGACCGTATCCTCCACCACTCCCACGATCTCAAAATCTCCGGTCGAGTCAGGCCCCGTCGATCCGAAATGCTGTCCAATCGGGTTCTCGCCAGGCTTGAACAACCTGTTGACGAACGACTGGTTCACCACCGCCACGGTTGTAGCGGATGGCGTATCGCGCACGCCAATCCCGCGTCCCATCACCACGCGCGTTCCAACCGAATCAAAATACTCCGCATTCGCCGGTATGTCAGAGGATTCTACGTCCAGGAACGGCTGTCCCTGCACCTGGACGCCCCAGCCGTTGTTGTTGTCTTCCATCGGCGTATACGTGGCGAGGCCCACTTTCATCACGCCTGGTAGCGCATGGAATCGCTCCTCGATGCTCCGGTACAGTGCCTGCAGCTGGGTTTGTGAGTAGCCCGCTGCTTGCGGATTGATGTGCGCTATATAGCGGTTGTTCGCGGCCAGCTTCAGGTCCACGCCCTCGAGTTTTTTCAGGCTCTGCAAGAACAAGCCAGCTGCAACCAGCAGCACCAGGGATAGTCCCACCTGAAGTACCACCAGCCCACGTTGCAAGAGAGAAGCTCCTCCAGCGGTAGTCCGTACACCGCTCCGCAGCGCGTCGATCGGCCCTGCCTGCGCTGCAATCCAGGCCGGAGCCACGCCGAACACAGAGAAAGCCAACATCAGCAGCATGCGCGCTCCCGCATAGGCGACGGCGAGTCCGGCGATACCACCCATCCCCGCCAGCACAATGCTCTCCGTAAGCAATTGGCGGAGAATCCTTCCGCGCCTGGCTCCCAGTGCAGCGCGCATCGAGAACTCTGCGCGCCGTGCCATCCCACGCACCAGCAGAAGATTCGCAATGTTGGCGCAGGCAATCAACAGTACGAGTCCGGCAATACCCATCAACAGATGCAGTTTTGATCCGTACCACTCCTGCATCGCCTGAATCCCCGCGCCACCCGGCGTCAGCACCACATGGACTTTCGTCAGGTTTGTCTTACCTTGCTCGGATGAAAAGTCCTCGTCCGTTGCAAGCGCCTGCCGTAGCATCGCGCTCGCCTTCTCTTGCAGTGGGCCCATCGCCACACCCGGCTTGATACGCCCGACAATATAGAGCCAATCCGTCACGGAGTCGTGAACGAACGGAGCGTTGCCAAGGACCGGCATGGTCTCGATCGGCAGATAGAACTCCGGCGGCGTAATCATCAGCCGGTCGCTATAGAAGCCCTCCGGCGCAATGCCGACGACTGTTACCGGCTTGGTATTCACCCAGAAAGTGCTTCCCACCACCGAAGCGTCGCCCGCATAATTCCGCTGCCATGCCTCATAACTCATCACCGCTGTCATGGGGGCGCCCTGGATATCGTCTGCATCCATCAGCAATCGCCCGGCCCGCGGCTGGAGCCCAAAAGTACGGAAGTAATTTCCCGAGACAAACTCGCCTGGCACCGAGCGCGCGCCCGCCTGGGCGCCATCGCGCCGCGCAATGATGGTCCGGCCGCTGCCGGCCTGCATCGCTGCCAACTCTTCAATTTCCGGCAAATTTCTCTTCAGTTGCTCGTACGCCTCAGTCGTGAACATCGCATAATCGCCATCGCGTCGAAATCCGGAACCCTGGCAGCAATCGTTGTTATCACCAAGGCGCACCAGCGACGCAGGATCGGCAACAGGCAGCTTTCTCAGCAGCACCGCATTCACCAGTGTGAAGATGGCGGCATTCGCTCCGATTCCCAACGCCAGCGTCAGCATCACCGTGATGGTGAACACCGGCATCCTGACTAACTGTCGAATCGCATAACGAATATCGCGGACGGTTGTTGCGAGTAAGGTAATACCGCGCGATTCTCGGCAATCCTCTTTGACATGACCCAATCCGCCGAACTCGAGGCGGGTTCGCCGCAAGGCGTCCTCTCGTGTGAGACCCGCTCGAACGTGCTTCTCCACCTGCTGCTCAAGATGAAATCGCAGTTCCTCGTCAAGCTCGTTCTCAACGGCGCCCCGCCGAAACAAAGATCGAAGACGGAAGATCAAATCGCTAAGCATTCCGCACCTCCTATACCGTCCCCAGGACCTGGGCCACGGCGGCTGTCAGTTTGGCCCAGGCGTCCGTCTCCACTTCCAGTTGCAGACGCCCGCTCTTTGAGAGCTCGTAGTACTTGGCGCGGCGGTTATTCTCCGAGGTTCCCCAGTGAGCCTTGATCAAGCCGCGACGTTCCAGACGGTGAAGTGCCGGATATAGCGATCCTTGCTGAATTTGCAGCGCGTCACTCGACATCTGCTGGACACGCTCAGAGATTGCCCACCCGTGCCGGCGACCGAGGGCAAGCGTCCGAAGAATGAGGAGATCCAGGGTTCCTTGTGGAAGGTCAATATGATGAGCGGCCATGCTTCCCCTTTCACTTCTACATGAACGATACGACACTTCTTGTAGAAGTGCAAGGGGAACGGTCGATATTTTTGGAAGTGATCTTTCGCTGTGCCGACATGGGTAAGTCGCCGTTTGCGCTAATCGCCCAATGCTCTCAACTAAGCAGGATTGGTGAAGGTTCTTTTGAGTTCCGGTCGGATGGTGGGCAACCCGGAAGTAGCTCCTTTTTCGGACTACCCCGCGTAGGCGTTCAATCACCAACAAATGCCGAAAAATCCGGAGGAAGTCAGTTCGTAATGGCGTCGATCAGGTGATAGGCTACGCCAATATCAGCAACTTCCTCGACCACAAGCCTCGACGTTCAAGCATCCTCCGAAGCTTCAGATTTGGCTTGGCACAGGTCACCGCATGGACAATCCATTCAACTGCCGCCAGTTTGTTCAGGAGAGCAAATCGCCGCGCCACCGAACCCATCGCAATCAAGACCCCTTCTCCGCCGCCCTCAATTTGAGCAAGCTCGATTATCAAGCGATCCGCAGACATCTTGAAGGAACCGAGGACAGTTGCAGTACCGGCACGAAATACAAGCGGCTCTCCGAGGATGATCAAGCCTTCAAGAGTCTCGGCAGGGAGATCGAGAATCTCTTCTTCGGTAAACCCCTCGAAAAGCACTTCGCGTCCGGGCATATGCATCATTATCGACTATGCACAACGACTCTTTCATTGTGCATCGCGCCCGGTTGGGTTGTGGCCGATACTTCCCTTTGACGATTCTTCGCCTCGGAACCGATTGCGGAATCCCAAAAATCGAGTAACGGAAGGATGGGCGGTGATCCACCAGTTAATCGAATGCTGGGTCCGGGCACGGAGGTGACGCGTCGCCTGAGCGGATACCTCACTTGAGTTCGGGCACGCTCTTACGGAGCTTCGAGATCGAAAAGATTACGATGCTAAGCGACGCCGCAAACGCACAACAGGCAATGAGGAAGGCCGCATCTATGCCGGTTTCCTTGATCGTTCGAGCACTGAATGTACCCGCAATGCCAGTCCACCAGTAAGCGAATAACCCTACATCCATCACAAAGTGTCCGATCAATCCGGGAATGAGCGATCTTACAGACCACGCAAGCGAGCCCAGCAATATGCCCGCACCGAAGACGATCGGGATCATTCCGAGGAGGGCCCAGCCCTTAGTGAGATGCAGCGCGGTGAAGAAGAAAGAAGAGATAACTACCGCGACCGACGCGCCGAGACGCTGTTCAATTGGTTGTTGCATGAATCCTCGAAAACCCGTCTCTTCGCAGATTGCCGCCGATGCTGCTGAGATCGTCACTGCTATCCATCTCAGGCTCTGAGAGGGAATGAACGATAGATCATACCCATGCCGGAAATCCTCAACGGGATAGGGCACAAGCCTGAACAACAAAACGATTGCGGCATGAACTGTCACGGCAAAAAAGAACGCTGCGATAAGTCCCCACACCCACTGCCGGGAAGTTAACTGAGCATTGCGGAATGCTTTTGAACGCGCCTCGCGCGCGGCTTGAGGGGGACCCCCACCCCGTGCCCACCACAGGAAAAGCGCGAGAAAGAACACTTCGGCAACCGAGGCAGGCAGAACGCTGAGATTCTGAAGAAAGAGGAGCCAGACGTTGGCAGCAATAGCGGCAACGAAGAAGCCAGCGACAATTGCCTGCAGAACGGTAGGTATCCGTGCCAACGAGAAGGTCATACGGCTGCAGCCTTCTTTGCAATTGCCTCGAAAACAATTGCAAGAGAGCTTACCATTCTTTGTACGAATCAGCCGCGCTTTTTCTCGTGCTCGCCAGACGCACCGATTCCGGGCGGATCGTGGCCGATACTTCGAGAACCCAGGTCGGATACGAAATCATTCCCATGGTCCCAGCGACCCGTGAGTGGGATCAGGAACCGTCGCGCCTCTCCAAGCTGTCCTGATGAGATCGAGATTGTCGCTACTCATCCCGACGGAAGACCATTTCGACCTCAATGACACCGTCCCTGGCTGATTCATTCCAGAATGGCGTTGGATCGCATCCATGCGGGTTCAGTCTGCTGTTGATGACTGAGGGCTATTTCCCCCACTGCTGAATCCCGGCGAAGGGGACGTCTTCTTCCAGACTTACGCCCTGGTCAACAGGGATCAAGTCGGCAACCCCGCGCAGAAGGTCTACCCATACCACAAGAAAGACCCCAACCCGACCATGAATCACTACTCTTTCTCGAACTTGCGGAATTCTCATGGCTATTCTGGGCCCCGCTGTAGGTGCTGCACGCACTGTGCCAATCGTCGACACTTTTAACGCTGCCGGCTAAAGCATTGACTACAAGGGCATAGATCAAAATCGGGGAATGTCTGCTCATTCGGTGCGATATAGGACAATTGGGAGTAACGGGAGTGAAGATGGTAATTTTTCCCGTCTGTCTAGCAAGGCCGTTTCGACAAGCCGTCTGAGTCTCTGGGGTGCCCCGCCGTGCCAACAGACGAACCGGTCACTCGGGCTGTCCTGTTCGAAATGCCGGTAAACCGACCGGAACTCAACTTGCGGCTGCAGAAAAGCGCGTCGATGAGTCCTATGAGAGGGGATGTCAAGAAAAAAGTCTTCTCCCAACCTCTCCGAGAGAGCGCGCGATGGTTTCTCTTGCATCCAGCCCGATCTCCGATGGAGAAGCTCTTCGGCGCGTGTAATCCGGACAGGCCATGGCCAGTCGACAGTTTCTCTCGACGTTTTCATGACGCCACGAGCTTCGACGCCTTCGGTTCCGGAAGCTACGCAAGCCGAAACGATGTTGGCTTTTGGGCCAACCATGGTCCTATTTGAGACTCAAGGCCTACAGCTTTATTTGGTTATGCGAGGGGGCATATGGTGACTTTGGAGGCTCGGTGCTGGACGACAACACACAGGGCCTAACTCATCGATTGATACTCGCCCTCGTCCCCGAGCGTCGCAAGAACCGATTGGCTGGCCGTGGCAGTAACGCTGGCCGGCCTGATTCCCGTCGACGCTCAAGCTGCTTGCGGCTTCAGATGTTCAGCGTCGAAACGTTCTCCTTTCTTCCAGAGTGTCAGCGTGATGGCCGCGATCTTGCGTGCGAGCGTGAGACGTGCCATATCGGGCTTCATTCCCTTGGCCAGCAATCCTTCGTAAAAGTCCTGCAGTGGTCCGGCGCAACGACTGGCGCTCATGGCCGTACTCTTGAAGATCTCCTTCATCTCGTGGTTGTGATTCTGGTTCAGGCCGCGGACCTGTTGAGGCTTTTGGGAACGTTGCAGTTGGCCATCCACATAACGATGCTGCGCGCTGTCGTGCGTCTCCACCGCCAGGCCACTGTAAGTCCACAACTGACGTTTGCTGCGAAACCGGTGGGGCGTCTGCATCAGGGCCAGCAACAGTGTGGCTCGCAGCGGGCCGATCAACGGAATCTGGCGCAATATTTTCACGGCCTGATGTTTCCGGCTCTCGGCTAAAAGTTCTCCGCGCACGGTGTGCCTCACAACCGACAGTCCATCCAACTGTTGATACATCAGCTCTGCTCGACGGCGCACACCGGGTTGCATAATCTTGTTCAACCACTGCTCGCGATGACGTGGTGTATAGACCTGCCTACCCGAGCAGGGAATGCCCCAGCTTCGATACAACGCCTTAAGCCGACTCATCACCCGCCTCTGGTCTTTGCCAATGGTCAGATAACTACGCGCCAGCTCCCGCAGCGTCCCCAGTCCGTGCTCTCCGTGGTAGACCGCGCGCAGCATTCCGCTGCGCAACAGCTCGGCCAGCTTGCGCACATCGATCTTGTCGCTCTTGCTGCCCTCTTTCAACAAGGCGTTGCGACGTGGATTGCAGACCACTAACTCCGCGACGTGAGGCTTGAGCACATCGTAGAGCCACGCCGCCCAGGTCCCTTCTTCCAAGGTCACATGCAACTCTCCTCTCAGCCCGTGCAGGAAATCGAGCAGAGTGCTGGCTTTGGTTTCGACGATCGATTCCATCACCAACTTGCCCGCGCTATTCAGAACCGCAATGGCAATCGCTTCCTTGTGAACGTCTAGCCCGATATACTTCACATTGCTACTCAGCATGCTGAGTACCTCCTTGGGGGGAAAGGTGATTCTTCGCTTGGACCACTTTCCCCAAGGTTTAAGTGTCATCCCTTCAGCACCCACCACCAAGATCGCCTCTGTATATCCCGCCCAAGTAGAATGAGCCTGGATTGAGCGGAGGATAAGGCAATGCTGGGAAGCAACCTGAGCGCCGACTCGATGGCCTCGACCGATCGATAGAAGGGGATGCTCCGGCATCCCCTTTTTCGTCCATCCGCAGCAAGCCCAGCATCGGGAGAGGCACCAAGCGATAAATCCTGGGGGTGCGGGGGCAAAGCCCCTGCAACCTACCCTGGCCTCAAGCGCCCTTCTACTTAGGGCGACCTCTCATAATGCGTGATTTGTCATCAATCGAGAATCACTCCTGAAGACGTCGGCGTTTCGCGGTATCTATTGCTGCGGCGGCAATGGGCGCTCATGGAGGATCATCCAGTTGATTCCGAACTGATCTTGCACCTGGCCAAAGCGAAAGGCAAAGAACGTCTGTTCGATCGGCATCAAAACCCGCCCTCCGTCGGAGAGCACGGAGAAAACCCGCTCTGCCTCATGATCACTATCCAATCTCAGACTCAGGTATGCACTCCGCATCGGTTCGGCCTTTGGGATGTCTGCCGCCCAGAGTTCAACGTCACCAATAGAAATGCGCGCGTGCAGCACTGCGTCCTTCCAATCCGGGCCAACCTGGCTCTCGGGCGATTGTGAGTGTGTCATCATCATGTCGACTCTTGCACCGAGATGCGTCTCGTAATACCGGAACGCCTCCGCGCAGTTGCCATGGAAGTTCACGTAAGTGTTCATTCTCATAACTCGGTCTCCTTGTTTTGTTGCTTTTGTGATCTCGCCGCCAGGACTAGTGCGGAAAAGATGCGGTGGCTATCTGATCCGATCTAGCATTTGCCCGTTCACTCGTGAACGGCTCGCCCCCATTAGGCCACGCTTCGTCGAAGTCTCGATTGTTTCGCAGCCCTTAAACTCTCTGTGAACGTCTCGCCAGTTTGCGACGCGTCTATGTTCCGTTTCAGACAGATTGTGCGGCGCGGAGAATAGAATTCCGGTCCCAGGAAAACTAACGAAGTGTCTCGCCTCGTCGTCGATTAGGTAATCGGCATCGATGATGCCTTTGTTGCCACAAAACACTACGTTCCTCTCCGGAACAAAAGGAAAATGCCTACGCAGCCAACGGTGCTTTGCCGCGAGTGATTCCGGAATTTCCATAGCTGCCGACACGATGAGCACTTCGTGCTCGCGAACAAGCTCCTCGATAACTTGCTTTGCCCCGTCGATTACGTCCAAGCAATCGAAAAACGATTCATCTCGAACCGCGCGCCGTACGGCTTCACGTCGATCGAAGGGTGCAAATTCCTCGAGGTGCTTTCCGTATAGATCGTCCGTAGAGATCATTTCGGCGAACTCGGCGTTGTAGCGGCGGATATGTTCCTTGAGGCTATCCGCAATGGTTTCGTCCATATCGATCGCAATCCGCAACCGTTTCTTCTCGATTCGAACGGGAGTTTGTCTTTCTTTCATTAACTTCAGAACCAAGCACGTACCGGCGAACACGATCGAAACCGCATTGGCTAAGGTCAATGCTGTCGCTCCAATCGCCAGGCCATAGCAGAGCCAGAGCGTCACACCCGCCACATACAGCGACAGCATGAGAAACGAAACGTCTTTGCCGCCCGTTCTCCAAATCTTCGTGATTTGAGGCACAAAAGCGAATGTGCTCAATATTGCGGCAACTGTCCCTAAAATCGCTGCGGCTGACCTTATCTGCATACGACCCTCGGTTGTGATTGTCGGAAATCCGATCTATAACGTCCAATGAATTATTGAGCGTGTTGTGATAACGCCAGGTTATGGATTTGGATTTGGATCAAATGCGCTCGATTGTCGTACTCGCTGAGTATCTGAATTTCGGGCGTGCTGCTGCCGCGCTTTACATTTCTCAACCTGCTCTCACCAAGCAGGTCCACAAAATTGAGGAGACATTAGGCGGCCCACTCTTTATCCGAAAACCACGGCAACTTACCCTCACTCGGGCGGGCGAAGTCTTGGTTGAACGTTCTCGATCCTTGCTTCGCGCCGCGCAGTTTGCCGTTGATGTGTCCCGAAGCGCGATGAGGGGAGATGCCGGGCCATTGCGCATTGGCTTTGGTCGCCCCTCACTTGCAACCGGACTGCCCGACTTGGTTCAACGATTTCGTGGCCGTTTTTCCTGGCGTGCAAATCTCCATGCGCGAAATGTCAACTCCATCGCAGCTGGAAACTCTTGAAAACCGCACGTTGGACGTTGGGTTCGTTCGACTCCCAATCCAAGCTGGCGAAATCACCAGTATTCCACTGTTTTCCGATCGCCTCGTAATCGCTGTAAGGCCTCAAGGTCGTAGGAAATCACGGCAGGGATTGAGATCCTTCGCTTGCGACCCATTCATCTTGGTAAGTCGATCTGCTTCGGCCAGCCTGCACGATCATATTGTTCGGACTTGCCACGCAGCGGGATTCTCGCCTCGGATTGTGCAGGAGGTCGGAGAACTATTTACCGTACTCAATTTTGTTCGGGCAGGTGCGGGAGTGGCGCTGGTCCCACATTCATGCAAAGTCATGAATGTCCCTCGCGTTCGATTCTTGGAAACGGGTATTCCTTCGGCTGTTTGGAACATTGGTGTCGCATTTCATAAATCCTTCGATTCTGATCCAACGGTTCGAAACTTTGTGTCGATGGCCCGTCAGGAATTTAACTCGGTGCTGAGCAGATCTTAGCAGCCTGTGGTGTAAGTCCGGGTACGTGAGGGCGGAAAAGTCTGATGTCTGAAGGAGAGCCTCCGTAGGATTGAGGCATGGCGATGGGGACGCGTCAGGGGCAGGAGAAGCAGGAAGATATCTGGATCGCGAGCGTGGATGTGGCGCGGTCGCCGGGTCATCCTTTTTACCAGCGGCTGAACGAGCTTCTTGACGGGGAGAAGTTCGATGAGTTCGCCGAGGG
>WNGK01012692.1_pt1 | contig 11512 bp, 11 predicted proteins | sample 5400601 | NCBI WGS metagenome assembly WNGK01 (sample SAMN13153376, study PRJNA577476) | soil metagenome | isolation source: 60 cm soil or saprolite under Garry oak tree replicate 1 | place: USA:California | collected 2016-06-15
ACGAAGTCGGCACCCGCGCGGACTTCCGTCTGTTTCATCAGATAGAAGCCGACGATTGCGGAGAACAGCACCAGCACGCCGAGCTGCCACACGCCGCGCGCGCCATCCCGCTCGCGATACATGATGTCTGCGACCGGCAGTCCGGGCGCGGCCTTCGGCGCAACGATGCTCACGGCGAAAATGTAGACTGCGTAGAGCACGGCCAGAACGAGGCCCGGAATGAACGCGCCCTCGTACATGTCGCCGACCGACTTGCCGAGCTGGTCGGCCATCACGATCAGCACCAGCGAGGGCGGGATGATCTGCGCCAGCGTGCCGGAGGCCGCGATCACGCCGGAGGCGACGCGCCGGTCATAGCCGTAGCGCAGCATGATCGGCAGCGAGATCAGGCCCATCGAGATGACCGAGGCCGCGACCACGCCGGTCGTCGCCGCGAGCAGTGCGCCGACGAAGATCACCGCATAGGCAAGGCCGCCGCGGATCGTGCCGAAGAGCTGCCCGATCGTGTCGAGCAGGTCTTCGGCCATGCCCGATCTTTCCAGTATCAGCCCCATGAAGGTGAAGAACGGGATCGCCAGCAACACGTCGTTGTTCATGATCCCGTAGATGCGTTCGGGCAGCGCCTGCAGGAAGTCGGGCCGGAACAGGCCGACCTCGATGCCGATGAAGCCGAAGATCAGGCCGACCGCGCCAAGCGAGAACGCCACCGGGTATCCCAGTAACAGGAACACCACCAGCGCCATGAACATGATAGGCGCCATGTAATGGATCAGAAGAGCCGCCATGGAAGATTGCTCCGAAGCGTTTGCGCGTCAGCGAATTTGTGAATTGGCTTCGGTTTCGGCGAGCAAACGCGCGACCTCGGCTTCGGCTGCCGCCCGCAGTCCGCCGCCGGTATCGTGCGGATCGGGAATCACGCCCATCATGACGGCGATGCGCTTGATCAGCTCGGAGATCGCCTGGAAAAACAGCAGCACGAAGCCGATCAGGATCAGCATCTTGGCGGGCCATTGCGGCAAGCCGCCGGCATTCATCGACTGCTCGTTGAGCAGCACGGATTTGGTCACGAACGGATACGACGTGATGATCATGATGATGGTCAGCGGCAGCAGGAAGAATGCGTGACCGACCACGTCGATGATGTTGCGCACGCGCGCGGGGAGCGCGTTGTTCACGATATCGATGCGGATGTGCTCGTTGGCGAGCAGCGTCCACGACGACACGCACAGGAACACCGCGCCGAACAGCACCCACTGCAGCTCGAGCCAGGTGTTCGACGACATGTCGAACAGCTTGCGGATGACCGCGTTGACGGCGGACACGATGACCGCCGCCAGGATCAGCCAGGCCAGCACTTTGCCGATGCGGAAATTGACCGCGTCGATGACGCGGCTCACACCCAGGAGCACACCCACGTTGCCATCCCCTCTCGCGGGGCGATCTGGCAATCTGCCCCCTGAACTCATCCCTTCTGCCTTACCGGTCTTGTCGCCGGCCTCACGCACCTTAGCCTCAACCGAGCGCCCGGCGTCAACCAATTCTTCACTGGAAACAGGGTTTTGGCGTCAATCCGGGCATTCCCAGCGGCGTGATGCCGCGTCGCGGAATAAGCGATGCGGTTACGCGCCGGGCTCGCCGGGAGGCACGCCGGCGGCGATGGTGCGCCGCCGCACGACCTCACGATGCAGCGCGTAAAGTCCGCTTCCCACGATCAGCAGCGACCCGAGAATTCCGTAGCGGTCCGGCACCTCGCCGAAGGCGAGATAGCCAAGGACGCCGGCCCAGATCAGCAGCGTGTAGCGAAACGGCGCGATCGCCGCGACGTCGACGCCGCGGAATGCAATCACCACCAGGTAATGGCCGATGGCGAGAAAAAACGCCGCGATCGCCAGCGCGCCAATATCCGCCAACGCCATCAGCCGCCAGTCCTCGATCAATCCCATCATCGCGCCGATGATCGCCGATCCGGCCGCGGCCATCAGCGAGATCACGATGGTCGGAATGGCGGCGTGAAGGTTGCGGGTGATCACGTCGCGGCACGCGCCGGCGAACGCGCAGGCGATCCCGAGCAGCGCCCAGGCATTGAAGCTGACGGGCGAGGGTTTGACGATGCACATCGTGCCGGCGAAACCGATGAGGATCGCGGTCCAGCGCCGCCAGCCGACTTCCTCGGCAAAGAAGATCACCGCGAGCGCGGTGATCACCAGCGGCGATACCAGATTGATCGCCGAAAGCTCGGCGAGCGGCATATGGATCAGCGCGGTGGTGAACAGCACCATCGCGGCGCCGTCGAATGCCGTTCGCGTCAGTACCAGCGGCTGGACTGCCGCGCGCAGATGCGACAGATGCCCCATGGCGATCAGGCACCCGCCGACCAGCAGCGTCGCCATGACGCCGCGCACCGCGATCACTTCGCCGAGCGGATAGCGTTGCGCGGTCAGCTTCAGCAGCATGTCGTTGATGCAGAACGTCGCCATGGCGCCCGCAAGGGCGAACATACCGCGTCGATTGGCGCGTGCTGTCGACACCAGGAACTCCGCTGGAAGCCGCAGGCGAGGGGCGTGCAATTCACCGCGGCGGGAGCGAATCGCTAACATGCGCCGCGGGCGTTAGTCGAGGTTTTGCGATGGATCGCTCCTTATCTCCGCTCGTCCCCGCGAAAGCGGGGACCCAGAGTCGCGAACTCCGGCGCCTGTTGCCCTGGATTCCCGCTTGCCAGGAATGAGCGGAACATGCCTTAAGGCGCGCCCTTGGTCTGGTATCCACGTCCCGCATGCAGCGACTTTGAAAGCCGCGCGACGATCGGGCCATACGCGGAAGCAAGCGCGGCCGGATAGCTGATCTCGAACGCGTTCACGACCTCGCCTTTGTGCGAGAACAGGTGGCGTGCGTAGAACACCTGATCCTTGCGCGTGCCGGACAGCACCAGCCAATTCCTGCCCGCCGCCCGATAGGCGATCGTCTCGCCATCCTTGGGGTTCTCACGCAGGAAGGCCTCGAGCCCCGCGAGATCGTGCTCCAGCGCATTGAGCGAGCCCCAGACCGCGAGCTGGGCGCCATCGTCGGCGGCAAAGCTCTGCCCGTCATCATTGTCCGGCGGACGTCCGGGCTTGAAGCGCGATGGATATTCAATGGATGTGCCGAAGCGCGTGTTGCGATACGTGGTCCAGCTATCCTGCGCGGTCGCCAGCGACGGCAGGACCAGCAAACATACGCACAGCAAAAAGGATCGGAAGCTCATTCAGCCGCCGGTCACGCTCATGTGGCGCGACACCGCCGGGCGGCGTGCGCGCCGGTCGATGATGAAGTCGTGGCCCTTCGGCTTGCGCAGGATCGCCGCGTCGATCGCCGCATTGACGAGGTCGTTGCTCTCGGAGGCGCGCAGCGGCGCGCGCAGGTCGGCGGCATCCTCTTGACCCAGGCACATATAGAGCGTGCCGGTGCAGGTCAGCCGCACGCGATTGCATGACTCGCAGAAATTATGCGTCAGCGGCGTGATGAAGCCGAGCCGTCCGCCGGTCTCGGCGACGCGCACGTATCGCGCCGGCCCGCCGGTCTGGTAGTCGATGTCATCGAGCGTGAAGCGCTCGGCGAGCCGCGCGCGCACCATCGAGAGCGGCAAATATTGATCGAGCCGGCTCTCATCGACATCGCCGAGCGGCATCACCTCGATGATGGTCGCGTCCATGCCGCGTCCGTGCGACCAGGCGACCAAATCGCCAAGCTCGTCCTCGTTCACGCCCTTGAGCGCGACCGCGTTGATCTTGACGGCAAGTCCCGCTTTTTGGGCAGCATCGATCCCGGCCATCACCTTGTCGAGCTCGCCCCAGCGCGTGATGGCGCGGAACCTGTCGGCATCGAGCGTGTCGAGCGATACGTTGATGCGCTTCACGCCGCAGTCGGCGAGTTCGGCGGCGTATTTGGGCAGCTGCGAGCCATTCGTGGTCAGCGTCAGCTCATCGAGACCATCGCTGAGGCGGCGCGAGAGCGAGCGTACCAGCGTCATGATCCCGCGCCGCACCAGCGGTTCGCCGCCGGTCAGCCGCAGCTTTCGCACGCCGCGCGCCACGAAGGCGCCGCAAAGCCGGTCGAGTTCCTCGAGCGTCAGCAAGTCCTGCTTGGGCAGGAAGGACATGTTTTCCGACATGCAATAGACGCAGCGGAAGTCGCAGCGATCCGTCACCGAGACGCGCAGATAGGTGATCGCGCGCCGGAACGGATCGACCAGCGGAGCCGGCTTGATTGAAGCTGCGCGTTCGAAGCCCATGTGATCCCAACGTTCTTTGCATCCGGAACCCGTCGGTCCCAGGACGCTTTGGCAATCCATTCAATATGATATAGGGCGGCTTGGGAAGGATTCAAAGTTTGTGGCTGATACCATCGCCTGGCCGACCGAGCTGCGTCTTGCCAAGGACCGCAAGGTCCTGACCGTCGCATTCGAGGGCGGCGACAGCTTCGCGCTGCCGGCCGAATATTTGCGCGTGAAAAGCCCGAGCGCCGAGGTGCAGGGTCACTCGCCCGACGAGCGCAAGACCGTTCCGGGCAAGCGCAACGTGATGATCCTCGAAGTCCAGCCGGTCGGCAATTATGCGGTGCGGCTGGTGTTCGACGACCTGCACTCCACCGGCATCTTCAGCTGGGACTACTTGGCCGAGCTCGGCCGCAACCAGACCAGATACTGGCAGGACTATCTCGACGAGCTCGCCGCCAAAGGCATGACGCGGGAGTAGCAAAAGCGTAATCCGCCGAAAGATGGTGGGTTACGGCCTTCGGCCTAACCCACCCTACGCATCCCCGACGCGCCTCACCGCATCACGATGACCTTGGCGCCGACCTTCACGCGGTCATAGAGGTCGATCACGTCGTCGTTGAGCAGTCGAAAACAGCCCGACGAAACCGCCTGTCCGATCGTCTCGGGCTCGTTCGAGCCGTGGATGCGGTAGAGCGAGGAGCCAAGATACATCGCGCGCGCGCCGAGCGGATTCTCCGGGCCGCCCTTCATGTGACGCGGCAGGTCGGGGCGGCGCGCGATCATCTGCGAGGGCGGCGTCCAATCCGGCCATTCCTTCTTGGCGACGACCGCGGTCGTGCCCGCCCAGGCAAAGCCGACGCGCCCGACGCCGATGCCGTACTTGAGCGCCGTGCCGCCGTCCTGGACCAGGTAGAGCCGCCGCTCGGTGGTGTTCACGATGATCGTGCCGGGCGCGTAATTGCCCGGCGCGCTGACCGTCGAGCGTTTGATCGAACCCACATACGAGGTTCCGCCGAACAGCTCATAGCGTCGGCTGGTCTGCCCGCCGCTGTAGCGGCCGTCCGGGTCGTAGACTTGAGCCTGCGCCGTAACGGCGCTGGCGCAAAACACGCAAAGGCCCAGGGAGACGGCTGTCAGGAATCGCGCTTGCATCGAAAACCCTCGTTGTCCCAACCGGTTCTAGATTGTTTGTGGGGGCCGGCGCGGCCCGTGCCTTGGCCAGAAAGGCCATAATTCGTAGCCAGCGGCAACCAAAATGTGGCCCCATCACGCATGCGGCATTTGGCTTGCGGCGAATTGTTGCCGGCAAGCCACTTTTTTGCGAGTCTCGTGCCGCGCGACCGCGCGCGGAGCCGGCCCATGCCCACAATGGCGGCAGCGAGCACACTCGATGAAGCGTTGCGGCAATGCCGCGACATGGACGCGTCGGTGAACGCGCGTCTTGCGTGCTACGCCGACGCGGTGCGGCGGCTGACACCGCCGTTCGCCGCAGCGGTGGACCGGCTGATTGACCGCCTGCAAGAGTCGGATGCGGGCGCCGCGGCGCCAAGCGCCGGTGCCGCGATGCCGCCGTTTCTGTTGCCGGATGAGACCGGACACCTTGTCAGCCTCGCGAAACTGCTGGCCAAAGGCCCGCTCGCCATCACGTTCCATCGCGGCCACTGGTGCCCCTATTGCCGCATCAACATCAATGCGCTGGCAAAAGCGCACGACGAGATCACCGCGCACGGCGGGCAGGTGATCGCCATCATGCCGGAACTGCAGGAGTTCGCCGCCGAGCTGAAATCCGACGCCAAGGCGCCGTTTCCGATCCTGACCGATATCGACAACGGATATGCGATGTCGCTCAATCTGGTGATCTGGGTCGGCGCCGAGATGGAAGAGGCCATGGCCAGGCGCTCGCGTGACCTGCCGCGCTACCAGGGTAACGACGCCTGGATGCTGCCGATCCCGGCGACCTTCGTGGTCGGCACCGACGGTCTGATCAAGGCGCGCTTCGTCGATCCGGACTACCGCAGGCGCATGGACATCGACGAGATGATCGCGGCATTGCGGAGAGCATGATCCCGAAAAGTCGGCACCGGTTTTCGGAAGAAGATCATGCTCAAACAAAACCTTAATTCAACTTCGGCGCCCAGTTGGTCCCGCGCAGCATCTTCATGATGGTGGAGGCGACCGCGCTGCGCTGGCGGCCGGCAACGCCGTAGAGATAGACCGTGCGCGGCAATTCCAGCCCCTTGATCGGCGCGCGCCTCAGGCGCGAGGCGATGAGTGCGCTGCGCGGCACGATCGCGACGCCCATGTCGGCCTCGAGCAGCGTCATCAGGTCGCGTTCCGAATTGACCTCGTGGGCGTGATCGACCGGAATGGCATTCGCGCGCAGGAAAGTCGCCAGTTCCTCGGCATGCTCGCAATAGGTGCGCACCAGCAGGCGCTCCTCGCGCAGATCCTCGAACGACACGTCGGTGTGCTGGGCGAGCCGATGCGCGCTGTTGACCAGCAGCACGAAGTTTTCGGTGAACAGCGGCCAGCTGTCGAGCCGGTCCCAGGCGTCGCCCATCGATGCCGCGATCGCCAGATCGGCCTGGCCCTTCTTCAGGATCTCGGCGACCTCGGCGCCGGTGCCGCGCACGAATTTCAGCTCGAGCTGGCTGAAGTGCTGCTTCAACTCGTTCAGATGCGGGATGAACAGCGACAGGTCGATCGAGCGCGACAGCGCCAGCCGCAATGCGCCGACTTCGCCGCTCTTGATCGAGGAGGCGAGCGAGCGCGCGCCGAGCGCGCTGTCGTGGCACTGCTTGAGCAGCGGATGCATGCGCTCGCCGAGCTCGGTCATGATCGCGTGCGGGCGCTCGCGCCGGAACAGATCGCCGCCGAGTTCCTCTTCCAGCTGACGGATCGCGCGCGTCAGCGAAGGCTGCGCGACATTGCACTCCTCCGCGGCGCGCGTGAAATTCAGCATGCGCGCGACCGCCAGGAAATATCGGACCTGGTGCATTTCCATCGGGTACCGAACCTCGCCCTCAATCTCGCTGTATAGCCGCAGGTTGGAAAAGTTCCACTCTCAAATCCTGGTGCCGGAACCCTACCGCGACTGCATTGTTCTCCGTGAGCGACGATATCGTGCGACGGAGGGCTTCATGCGCCGCTATTCTGTACGCTATTCGCTGCTGGCCGTCAGTGCCGCCATCGCGCTGTTTTCTCTCGCCTTTCTCACCAACCCTTGTGCCCAAGGCGCACACGAGACGCCGCCGCGCGTCGGGACGCCCGAGATCCCGCCTCAGCCGACGGTGACGATCCTCGGATCGCGCCAGGCGCAAAGCGTTCTCGGCAAGGAGGTGCGCAGCAGCGCCGACGAGAACATGGGGCGCATCGTCGATGTCATCGTCGATCATGATGGACGCGTGCGCGCCGCCGTGATCGACTTCGGCGGATTTCTCGGCGTCGGCAGCCGCAAGATCGCGGTTGATTGGAACGCGCTCAGCTTTCCGCCGCCCGCGGGCGGGCGCGACGTCGTCACGCTCGAACTAACCCGCGATCAGGTCAAGGCCGCGCCCGAATACAAGGACAAGCAGACCGTTGTGGTGCTCGGCGCGGCCGGAGCGCTGCAGCCGCTGCCGAACGAATAATCCTCCCGCCGAAGGTCTTAGCGATGCCCGTGCGCGCTTTGCGACCACGCGAGGACGAACGCCGCGGGAGCAAAGAAGAACCGCGTCGCGTTGCCGAGCCGACGCCGCCGGAGCAGAGCGGCGGGCCGCCGCATCCTGGCGGCGAACCGCCGCATCCCTCGGCGGCGAGCCAGCGCGGCCTCGACTGGTTCATTTTCTTCGTCGCGGATGTGCAGACCGGCTTCGGCCCGTTCATCGCGGTGTATCTCACGTCGCAGAAATGGACCCAGGTCGATATCGGCCTCGTGCTGTCGATCGGCGGAATCGTCTCGCTGATCGCGCAGATGCCGGGCGGCGCCCTGGTCGATTGGGCGAAATCCGAGCGGCTGGTCGCCGGCGTGGCGCTGGTTGCGATCGCGACCAGCGCGATGACTTACGCCCTGATGCCGGTGTTTCCGGCGGTGCTGTCGGCGGCCGTGATGCATGCGCTCGCGAGTTGCGTGCTCGGACCCTGCATCGTGGCGATCAGTCTCGGCCTGGTCGGTCACGCCGGGATCGGCGCGCGGCTCGGGCGTAATGCGCGCTTTGCCTCCATCGGCAACGGCATCGCCGCTGCCGCGATGGGCGCGTGCGGCTATTTTTTTTCGCCGCGTGCAGTGTTTGTCGTGACGGCGGCGATGCTGATTCCGTCATTGGTGGCGCTGGCGCATGGCGGCGCGCCTGTGCGCCAAGCGAAGAAAATACCCGTCCGCGTTTCCAAGATGTTGCGCAGGCCCGGGCTATTGATCCTCGCAGGTTGCGTCATGCTGTTCCACATGGCGAATGCCGCGATGCTGCCGCTGATGGGCAGCGTGCTGACCATGCGCTCGGCCGAATGGGCGACCGTGCTGATCGGCGCCTGCATCGTGGTGCCGCAGCTTGTCGTCGCGGCGCTGTCGCCCTGGGTCGGCCATCACGCGCAGATCTGGGGGCGGCGCCCGTTCATGCTCGTCGCATTCGCCAGTCTGCCGATCCGCGGCCTCTTGTTCGCCACCGTGACCGACCCGGCGCTGCTGGTCGCCGTGCAGGTGCTCGACGGCATCACGGCGGCTTGCCTCGGCGTGATGGTGCCGCTGATGGTGGCGGACCTGACGCGCGGCACCGGGCGCTTCAACCTTGCGCAAGGCGTTGTCGGAACCGCGATGGGGATCGGCGCGTCGATCAGCCCGACATTGGGCGGGCTGTTGACCGACGGCTACGGCAGCAGCGTCGCGTTCCTCGGCCTTGCGGGTGTCGCCGTGCTCGGCTTCCTGGCGGTCTGGATGTTCCTGCCGGAAACGCGGCCGCGTCTTGATCCTGGTGCCGCTCGTCCCCGCGAACGCGGGGACCCAGAGCAACATGCTTGAACCGGCGTGTTAGGCCCTGGATTCCCGCGTGCACGGGAATGAGCGGGACGCGCTCTACGACGCCGAGAGGGCAGGCGACTCCTTCTCGCCCATGATCAGCCGCAGATGCGGACCCTCGGCCTCGGACAGGCCGCGATAGGCCGCAAGGTAGTCGAGCGCCATGCGCCGCGCCGTGAAGCGCTTCTCGAACTGCGCGCGCACTTTCGTGCGTGAGAGCTGATCCAGCCGCTTGACCGCGCCGACCGCGCTCAATTCATCCTCGACCACAAAGCCCGTGAGGCCGTCATCGACCACTTCGGGCACCGAGCCGCGATTGTACGCGATCACCGGCGTGCCGCATGCCATCGCCTCGATCATGACGAGGCCGAACGGCTCGGGCCAGTCGATCGGCACCAGCAATGCGACCGCGCCGCTGAGAAATTCCGATTTTTCCGCGTCGGTGATCTCGCCGATATATTCGACGTTGGGCGAGGCCATCAGCGGGCGAATATCTTCGTCGTAATAATCGCGATCGGCCCGATCGATCTTGGCGGCCACTTTGAGCGGGATGCCGCATTGTTCCGCGATCCGGATCGCGCGATCGATGCGCTTCTCCGGTGCAATGCGTCCGAGGAATGCCAGATATGATGGCTTCACAGGTTTGGGAACCAGCAGCTTCTCCGGCAGTCCGTGATGGATGGTCGTGATCCATCGCACCTGCGGCAGCGGGCGGCGCTGTGCATTGGAAATCGACACCACCGGCGCGTCGGAAAACGTGTCGAACGTCGGCTGGTGTTCGGGCAGATCGAGCCGGCCGTGCAGCGTGGTGAGCCACGGCGTGGCCTGACGCGCGAACAGCGAGAATGGATAGTAGTCGAGATGGAAGTGCAGGAAATCGAACGCGTCGGCGCGCTGCCGCACCCGTTCCAGCATCGCCATATGCAGCGCGTTCGGATCGCGGATCGACCCGTCAAGACGCAGCGCGCGCGGCCACATCGCTTCCAGCTTTGCCGACGTCGATGAATCGCCGCTGGCGAACAAAGTGACGTCGTGGCCGAGCGCTACGAGTTCCTCGGTTAGCCAATACACGACCCGTTCTGTTCCACCGTAGAGCTTTGGCGGCACGGCCTCGGTCAACGGCGCAACTTGAGCAATACGCATCTAGCGAGCCTCCACATTGTGCAGGGAAGCCCCAAGCCCCGAACTCAGTACCCAAATCCCACAGTGAACGAGAGTTGCGGCGTCGATCAAGCAAATCATTTTTGCAGTGCGCTGGAACTTATTGCAGAGCACGCGAATGTATTTTTCTGTGTCGGTTCGTGATCGCGTGCGCCGCCAAACCGCCGGGAACTGAACCCGATATCGCCGCGTCATAGGAACAATAGCGAGCCGGGGGCGCGGTCTTGCGAAATGCGGAGTTTGGAATGGACGAGTTGTGCCGTTATGCCGGTCACCCGTTTGGGTTTGTGTTTCGCTATCTGCGGCGCCGGCCGATCTCGCATGGCATCATCCTGGCTGCCGTGCTCGGCGCGGTCGGCTGCTCGGTCACGACGCAATATGGCCTGAAATATCTTGTCGATACGCTCTCCGGTGCAGGCGGACGCGGTGTCTGGTTCGCCTTTGCGTTGCTGGTCGCCCTGATCGCGGCGGATAACCTGCTCTGGCGGCTGGCCGGGTGGACCGCGAGCTTCGCCTTTGTGCGGGTCACCGGCGATCTGCGCCGCGATCTGTTCCGCCACCTCACCGGACACTCGCCGAGCTACTTCGCCGACCGGCTGCCGGGCGTGCTGACCAGCCGCGTGACCGCGACCGCGAACGCCATCTACACCATCGAGAACATGTTCATCTGGAACGTATTGCCGCCGGTCGTCGCGACCCTGCTGGCGATTGCCTTCGTCACCACCGTGAGCGGCAAGATGGCCTTGGTGCTCAGCGTCATCGCCGGCATCGTCGTGGTCGCGATGTTCAAGCTGGCGGCCGCCGGCCGGCCGCTTCATCATGAGTTTGCCGACAAGAGCGCCGCGGTCGACGGCGAGATGACCGACGTGATCAGCAACATGCCGCTGGTGCGGGCGTTCTGCGGACGGCGCCGCGAGCACCACCGTTTCGACACCACCATCGACCGCGAAATGACCGCGCGTCAGCGCAGCGTGCTTTATCTCGAACGTCTGCGCATCCTGCATGCGCTGTTCACCGTTGTGCTGACCATCTGCCTGCTCGCCTGGGCGATCAGCCTGTGGCAAAACGGCGCGATCACCACCGGTGACGTGGTGCTGGCGTGCACGCTC
>WNGK01024506.1_pt1 | contig 11511 bp, 10 predicted proteins | sample 5400601 | NCBI WGS metagenome assembly WNGK01 (sample SAMN13153376, study PRJNA577476) | soil metagenome | isolation source: 60 cm soil or saprolite under Garry oak tree replicate 1 | place: USA:California | collected 2016-06-15
ACCTATAACAGATGCTATGGCCTGGACGGTCTTGTCCGCCCGATTGTAAAAGGGTATCACGACCGATACCTTGGGCCTGAAGGGGCTCTTTATCCATCTCTTTTCCTGCTCCATGCCTCGATTGTAGCATGCGAAGGTTGGTTCCAATTGCATGAAAGTACGGAATCCGCCATGGACTACCAGCGTACGCCCAGAGGTGGGACGGTCTCTCGCCGCTGCTAGACTACTTTAAGATAGTTGAAGCATACTAAAAAAGAGCGCAGGATGCACCTCCGTTGTACAACAGTCTCAAAAAACGGTCATTTTTTAAGTCGGCAGGGTAGAGGTTAGTTCTGGCCGCTTTTGCCGGGCCTTGCGTGTCTCAAAACCCATACCAAAATCAACATCTCACTTCCTGCATGTGCAAATAAGTTTTTGATACTCCTCCCTAGTATCGCTATGCCAGCGGCTTAGCATACTACCCGCCTGCCAAGCCGCCTCGCACGCGCCGCTGCTAAGGCGCTTAGGTTGGCTTGACCTTCAAGACTCGACGGGCTCGTTCACTTCAGATCAGCCCGCCTGAAGTTGGGCTTGGAGCCAAACTGGCAGTTGGTGCTTCGCCCTGCTGTTCAGAATTAGCTTCGCCTCGAATCTCTGCTCCGCGCCTCGATCGGTTGGATAGTGACCACCCATGAAAAGGCAAACGCCGCTTACCTGGCGATAGAGTTCTAGTTGAAATTCGTCCTCTAGGACTGGTACCCATTTCTTCAAGGCGCCGGGTGCACCCGATGTCTGCACCATGATCAGGCCTGGCGCATCTCCCGGTAGCTGAGCTGCCTCCTTTGCCAAGAACTGATTGCCTCGGGAGTCGAAGTACGGCATTCGTACAGCAATGTGGCGAACGGGCCCTCCAATCTCGCCTACTGCCCTTGCTTGGGCTAGACGTGGCACGCTTGGAAAGCCGTGATCATCTATGACGACCTGTCCCGGCTGCGAAGTGTTGAAATAGATGACGCCGAGACCGTCGGGCAGTGTGTTTTCATGTGCGCCTGACAGAGCTCCCTCCTTTTCGAGCGCCGCACGGACGTGCTCAACTTCAGACGACTCAGGCAGCCTCAAAAAGAAGACCTCTGCCGCGTAACTGCCAGCCGTCACCTCTATGGGTCGAGTTAGTTGATCCATAACGGTGTGCATACGCTCCTGAGCAGCCGACCGGTTTGGCTGCGTTACCTCCACATACGTCCACGGCTCCATGTCTCGCCGTAGCCTGAAATCCGACTTCCGCGTCCTTCCAGAGGACGTTGCTTGCGGTTCGTATTCGATCTCGACCTCTTGATTGTTACAGGTAAGCCACATCGCAGAAAGCTCGGCATACGCGCTGGCATCCCGATCGCGCAGCTTCTTTAGAAGCTTCCCGCAATCTTTTACATGCTCAAGTATGGCAAGCTGCCGACCAAGGGTGACAATGTGTAGTGTCGGTGCCGTCCCCCGAGCAGGGCCGACTCCTCCTTCATACATTCGGCTCGCTTCAATCCACGGTCGTCCAAAGTGGGTTTCAGCACGTTCGAACGCCTCGACTATAACTTCTGGTGGCAGTGTGAGCGCACTGCCAGTAAGCCAGTCTTCCTCAATTTCTTTCCAGAGCCAGGTCATTAGTCGGTCCTTTCGTTAGCCTCTTACTCTGTACTGAATTATATACTCAGCGACAATATTCTTTCCAAGCAGTGTACTTTATGGTAATCAAAATGACTGATAATGACATTAGCTCGATAGTGCTTGGAGATGAAGGGCAGGGCTAGAAGCAGAATTGTCGCTGAGCCACAAGCTGTACCAAAAGCACCCGCCCACCAACTCTTGCCATAACATCTATGCTTGCTGCTAAGCACACAAGCCCGCTGCTTAGCCCCTAAGCAGCCAGGGCCGCAGGCCCGCCGGTTGTAAGGCGCGCGCGGCTGCTTGGCGGCAGGCATCGCTTGACCGTGCTTAGCAGCAAGCATATACTGATAGGTGGCAACTTAAACGGAAGGAGCCATATGGACCCTACACCCCAACAGAGCAGGTACGCCGCTACAATCGGCAGTCTTGGCGGCGTCAAACGCAAGGAGCGATTAACCCCGGAGCAGCGCAGTGCGATCGCCAGACTCGGCGGGCGGGCACGCTGGCACCCCCTCGAAGCCCAGGCAGAGCGGGAGAAGGCCCAGGAGATCAGCCAGCAGATCAATCAACTCATCCAGCAGGCTTTTAAAAGCAATGGGCAACTACCCCTCGTCTGATATAGATCTTTTCAGCTACAAATTGCATTGGCACTCAAATTGACGGAGTGCCAGCCTCTCTGTTATAATCGCACTTAATCGTAAGTTACGAGGGTAATGGCATGCCGAGAACGCCGCCACTTTCGGCTAGACAGCTCGTTCGCTGCCAGTACATCTAGATAGATTTGGGGTATATGAAATTACAGAATGAGTGAAATTACGCACGACGATATTGCCCGGTTCACCGAAGAGAGAATCAATCTCCCTAAAGAGACAGTTGACAAGCATCGCAAGCAGGTTAACGACTTGCGCGAACGTTTAGAGGCAAAAATCGACGAGGACCCAGCATTTGACCTGATTAAAATGTTCCACGCTGGTAGTGTCGCCAAGGGGACGGCACTGCGCACGGTCAACGACCTGGATGTGGCGGTGTACGTCAAAACTGGCGATGCACCAAAGGCTGACAGTGAACTCATTCCTTGGTTGGCAGATCGCCTGGCGGAAGCGAACCCTAATATGAAGCCAGACCAGTTTGAGCCACAACCTCACTGCGTCACCATCAATTTTCATGGCACCGGCCTGAACGTGGATGTGGTCCCGGTGCTTTACGAAGGTGATGAAGACGATTGCGGGTGGCTGGTGCGCAGGCACACTGGCGATCGTGTGCTAACGAGCATCCCTTTGCATCTACAGTTTATGAGCGACCGGAAGCGGCTCTACGGTGACGACTACAAGCAGCTTATCCGTATCGTCAAGTGGTGGAAGCGAGAAATAGGTTTGCGCTTCAAATCCTTTATGATCGAGTTGCTGTGGGCCCGGTTAGCTGCTACCGGCGCACCACTGGCTGACTACCCGACAGCCCTCGAAAACTTCTTTACCTATATCATTAAGAGTGGGCTGAAGCAGCGCGTGTTTTTTGCTGACCATTATTCTGCGGCCAGCTTGCCCACGAGCAACACAGGCGTCATTGAAATTTTTGACCCAGTCAATCCAGCCAACAACATCGCTAAGAACTACAGTGAAACCGACCGCCAGGCTATCGTCAATGCAGCACACGAAGCCCTTAATGCTATTGGCGAGGCCAAATACGCTACCACCAAGTACGAAGCGGTTGAATGCTGGCAAGACATCTTAGGCAGGGGGTTCAAGGGGTAATCATGTCATCTACATATACAATTTCTGAAACCTTTACACTAACCCATGCCCGCCGTCTTGCAGCCAAAGTTGCGGCGGACATGCACCAATGCCAGCGATTTTACGATCATCCCACTGATACACAGATCGACAACTACCAGCAGGAGCTGACTGTTCTTTTACATGGCGGGTATGTGAATTCGTATGAGTTCGGTTTTACTACCAAAGACGGGCGACGTGTGGTGTCGTGGCATTACACGGTCGGTCCATCAGGCGACCTTGAGGGCGGTCGGTCCGGCGGCCTTTTTCCAGCAGCAGATATCTCTGGCGCCGATATGTTTAATTTTCTTACCTACAGCTCTAAGTGGTCTACTCTCTCTACCATTGAGAGAGATAAGATTAAGGCCAGCTACCCGGTGCGCAGAACTGACGGGGAGCCGCCGCAAGACGGCAATGGCTACTGGGATAGCTCGCGCCAATACGCCTCCGGTGGCGTCGCCGTTACCCGGAAGGAGTTCAGGCCGTGGTAAGCACCGACCTCTTTAGCGACGTATTGAACTTTCCCGACCCAGATGCGCAACAACGCTTCGCTGCACTCGTTGGTGTGGAGGAGGTTAAGCAACGATTGGTCATTGAGGCGCTGATGCTGCTCGACCACCAGCTCGTGAGCACGTGGAGTAAGCGTCACCATGGAAGTGCCATCCGTGCAGTCAACGAGTTATCAGCGCGACCACCACTTATTATTTTGGCTGGCGACGTTGGTACGGGGAAGACCGAGTTGGCCGAAACTTTTGTTGACGCAATAACCAGGCGTATGCGCGTCGAAGGTACGCTCTATGCTCTCAGTCTTGCGGCTCGCGGTGAGGGTGCGGTGGGGCAGATGTCAACCTTAATTGGCAATGCCTTCAAAACTGTGGCCGATGAATCACGTACTGGTGATCGAGGCGGAAAACCTTCCAGGATCAGTGTATTGCTGGTGGACGAGGGCGATGCGCTCGCCCAATCGCGCGAGTTGACTCAGATGCACCACGAAGATCGTGCGGGCGTAAACGCGCTTATTAAGGGCATAGATAGTCTGAGACGCCACCACCTCCCTGTGCTAGTTATTCTGTGCACAAATCGGCTGAGCGCTTTAGACCCCGCCGTAAAACGTCGTGCGGCATACATAGTGACGCTCCAGCGTCCTGATGAAGCACAGCGGCGATTACTCCTTTCTGACCTTTTGGAGGGTGTTGCCCTCAGTGACGACGAGCTTGACCATATTGTTGCACTGACGGGTTCAGTGGATGGGCGTGATTATGGCTACACCTATTCCGATTTAAGGCAGCGACTCGTACCTGAGGCTGTAATCTTAGGGGTTACCTACAATGTCCCCCTTACTTACCAGATACTGGTGGAAGCCGTAAAACGGGTTCCACCCACCCGGCCTTTTGCCCAGGAGGGGGAAGGGGATGCAGCATAATGCCAGATGAACCATTCGATCTAGACCGTGCCTTTTACAGGAAACAAGCTGCTTTAAGGAATGATCTAGAAGCAGGTCGTGAGGTAGCCACCCATCCCGGGGCCAAAGGTGACGGCTCTGAGCTGCATTGGAAAGAGATGCTTTCGGGGTTTCTCCCAAGTCGATATCTGGTGTCGAAAGGATTTGTCGTGGACTCAGCCGGCATGCGCAGCGAGCAGGTCGACGTAATAATACACGACCACGTTTTTTCGCCCCTCCTATGGGAAAACGGTGGTCATCTGTACGTTCCCGCCGAAAGTGTTTACGCTGTTTTCGAGGTGAAGCAGGAGCACAGCCTTGAGCACATTAAATATGCTGGTCAAAAAGCAGCTTCAGTACGACGTCGGTTGCGTACTGAAGCTGAGTTTGGCTGGATAAGGGGTAAAGCTAAAAAGAATGCACTATTTACCCCCCTGGCAGGCTTGCTCACTGTTGACTCTGCTTGGACTCCGGCATTTGGCGACCCATTCTATAAGGCGCTTGGTGGTCTCTCTGAGAACCAATATCTTGACCTTGGCTGCTCCCTTAACCAAGGAAGCTGGGACCTTGAGGACCACGCTGATCCACGGAGCGCGCAACTAAGTGTACCGAAGGCGGCATTGATCTCGTTCTGTATGCACCTGCTTTACAGGTTGCAGCAGCTTGGTTCAGTTGGCGGCATAGACTACAGAGCCTATGAGCGAAGCGCTGGCTTGACCCGAGAACTATAAGCTGGACAATTCGTCATAACTCCGATAATATTGCATTATAAGAACTCAGGAGGTAACGGCAGGGTTAATATTAAGACCCTTGGTCGTTCAAAGAGTCAGTGACTCTAAATCATGCTTACCACAGGGAAATCAGCTTGGCAATGGGCACTGGAACTGGGGCATTTGACGAGCCCACCTACGATCATTAAGACCTATATATAGAAAGAAGTACTGGAGTAGGTAACATGAGTTCTGTTGGGAAAGAGCATGAATATCAAACACGTACGCGCCGAATTGATCCACGTCTGAAGACAGCTGGCTGGTCGGTGACACCCTTCGTACCGACCTCACCAGTTGCAGCCTACGCTGCTAAAGCGGTGGAGGAATTTGAGACAACCAATGGGCCTGCGGATTATGCCCTCTGTGAGGCCTGCGGATTATGCCCTCTGTGATCGGGGGCAGGTACAGGCGGTGGTAGAGGCGAAAAAGCTGACGGTTGGGCCACAGGGAGTCCTGACCCAGGCGGAGCGGTACTCAAAGGGCATTGCACAGCTTCCTAGGTATCAGGGAGCGTTTGGTGTGCCGTTTCTCTACTCGACGAATGGCGAAGTCACCTGGTTTCACGATGTACGCCATGAGCTGAATCGTTCACGCCGGGTCTCTGGCTTTCACACCCCGACCGCGCTTGCGGAATTGCTCGAACGGGACTTCGAGTTGGAGTTGGAAGCGCTGGCGTGGGTTCCGCAGAATCTGCATTTACGCCCCTATCAACTGGAGGCAAACACGGCGGTTGAGCAGGCAATTCGCGAGCGGAAACGCAGGATGCTGGTGGCAATGGCGACCGGTACGGGGAAGACCTTGACGATGGTCAACCAGATGTATCGGTTGATGAAATCCGGAGTGGCGCGCCGGGTTCTCTTTCTGGTGGACCGCCGTGCCTTAGCGGCGCAGGCGGTTCGGGCGCTCGCCTCCTTTGAGGCCGAGCCGGGGCTGAAATTTGATAAGATTTACCCGGTGTACTCCCAGCGCTTCCAGCAAGCGGACTTTGAGGAGGGTGAGAAATGGGATCCAAATGTCATGCCCAATGCGTTGCTGACACAACCGAAACTGGGTAATGCGTTTGTATATGTCTGTACCATCCAGCGCATGGCAATGAATCTTTTTGGTGGGGCAGGGGCGCTCAAGCTCGACGATGAGGAGCTTGACGCCGATGTGGAACAGCTGAATATTCCAATTCATGCTTTTGATCTCATTGTTGCGGATGAGTGTCATCGTGGCTACTCAGCCCATGACCTCTCGGTCTGGCGCAACACGCTTGACCACTTTGATGCGATTACGATTGGCCTGACGGCGACACCGGCGATGCACACCGTGGCCTACTTTGAGAATATTGTCTTCCGTTATGAGTATGACCGGGCGGTCCAGGAAGGCTATCTGGTGGACTATGATGCGGTTCGTGTCCAGTCTGCTGTGCGCATGCAAGGCGTTTTTCTGCGCGAGGGGGAGCAGGTCGATCAGATCGATCCGGAAACAGGAACACGCCAGGCCGACTTTTTAGAAGACGAGCGGGCCTATGATGCGACCGAGGTGGAGCGCAAAATTACCGCGCCCGATTCCAACCGCCGGATTTTAGAGGAAATTAAGGCACATGCGGAGGTGCATGAGCGCGAGTGGGGGCGATTCCCGAAGACGCTGATCTTTGCTGCTAATGACCTGCCGCATACCTCGCATGCTGACCAGCTGGTAGACCTTGCTCGCGATGTCTTTGGCCGGGGAGATGCCTTTGTTGCCAAGATCACCGGACGCGTCGATCGCCCGCTGCAACGGATCCGCGAGTTCCGTAATCGGCCCAATCCCGGTATTGTCGTCACGGTCGATCTGCTCACCACCGGTGTTGATATCCCTGACCTGGAATACATCGTCTTCCTACGCCCAGTCAAATCGCGCATTCTCTTCGAGCAGATGCTGGGCCGGGGTACACGCAAAGGTGAGCGCTTCCCTGATAAATCCCACTTTGTGGTGTTTGATTGCTTTGATGGGACGCTGCTGGAGTACTTCCGCAAGACGACGGGAATGACGATTGAGCCACCTGAAGGCGATGGCAAGAGCATCCCGCAGATCATTGAAGAAATCTGGCAGAATAAGGACCGGGACTATAACGTCCGTCGGCTCGTCAAGCGGTTGCAACGCGTTGATAAGCAGATGTCCGGGGAGGCGCGGGAGTTGTTTGCCCGCTTCATTCCTGATGGCGATGTAGGCCGGTTTGCCGAGGACCTGGCCGCCTTGCTGCGCCGGTCATTTAATGAGACGATGCGGACGCTACGCGATCCCGATTTCCAGCAATTGCTTGCTGACTACCCACGGGGGCAGCGCACGTTTCTGGTCGCACCGGGTGTGACCGACACAGTCTCCTCCGAGTGGCTGATCCGAGCAGGTGTCGGCCAGGAGTATAAGCCGACGGAGTACCTAGCAGTTTTTACGCAGTTTGTGCGCGAGCATCAAGCGGAAGTCCAGGCGCTTACCATTCTCCTCTCCCGCCCACGTGAGTGGGGGGCCGCGCCGCTGACTGAGCTTCGCCAGGTGCTCACTCAGGCCCCCGAGCATTTTACGGAAGCAAATCTGCAGCGGGCTTTTCAGGCAACGCATCAGAAAGCGCTGGTCGATATCATCTCGATGGTCAAGCGTGCGGCAAGTGAAACCTCTCCGCTTCTTACGGCGGAGGAGCGGGTGAGCCAGGCGGTAGCGAGAGTCATCGCTGGACGAGAACTCACGGCAGCTCAATCCGAGTGGATGGGCTATATTCGCCAGCATCTAGTGCAGAATCTCTCTATTGACCGTGATGACTTCGAGATCATTCCCGTCCTGTCCGCCCGGGGCGGCTGGCGGCGCGCCAATCGAGTGTTTGAGGGACAATTGAGCGAGCTACTCGCAGAATTAAATAAGGAGCTAGTTGCAGCATGACCGATGTTGTTGGGAAACTCTGGGGTTTTTGCCATACGCTGCGCCACGACGGGATAGATTATGGCGATTATATTGAGCAGCTGACCTACCTACTCTTTCTTAAAATGGCCGATGAACGGGGGCTGACGCTACCGGTGAACACGGATTGGCCGTATCTACGTCGGCAAAGTGGGACAGCGCTTCTGGATGCCTATGTGGAAGCGCTACGGCTTTTAGGAAAGGAACCGGGACTGCTCGGGGATATATTTAGTGGCGCGCAGAGTCGATTTACTAACCCGGTCAACCTTCAGAAACTGATAGGGGTGATTGACGAGACAGAGTGGACTGCGCTGGACGTCGATGTGAAGGCATCAGCTTTCGAAGGGCTGCTGGAAAAGGCGGCTGCTGAGGGTAAAAAAGGGGCAGGGCAGTACTTTACGCCGCGCCCGCTCATCCAAAGCATGGTGCGCTGTATCAAGCCAGATCCCCGTGTGAGTAAAGGCTTTGCCATTGATGATCCCGCCTGTGGCACCGGCGGCTTTCTGGTTGCTTCCTATGAGTGGCTCAAGGAGCAAACCGGCGGGGCCTTTGATCGTGAAACGGCGTTGCGGATCCGCAAACAGACCTATTACGGACAGGAACTGGTGGCACGCCCGCGCCGTCTGGCGCTGATGAACCTCTACCTACACCAGGTGGAGCCCCATATCACACTGGGCGATTCCATCTATGAGGTACCGGGGAGCCAGCGGTACGACGTTATTCTGACCAATCCTCCATTTGGCACCAGAGGTGCAAATCAGGTACCAGGCCGCGAGGATTTTGTCGTTGAAACGAGCAATAAACAGCTCAATTTTCTCCAGCATGTGCTTACCATTCTCAAACCTGGAGGACGGGCGGCAGTGGTAGTGCCAGATAACGTGCTCTTTGCTGATCAGGCCGGCGAAGTGTTCAAAGTCCTGATGGAAGATTGTGACGTGCATACCGTCCTGCGCTGTCCCCGAGGAACATTTAGCCCTTATACTGAGGGCACGAAGGCCAATGTTATTTTCTTCACCAAGGGCCGTCCAACGGAGCTGACCTGGATTTATGATAACCGCGCCAATATTCCTAAGATCACCAAAAAAAGTCGGCCCCTAACCACCGCGCACTTTACTGAGTTCGAGCAGTGCTATGGTAACAATCCCTTCGGGCGAAGCAAACGGAACGAGGCTGATTCCCCGGATGGGCGATGGCGCAGCTTTACGTTAAACGAAATCAAGGAGCACTACTATAAGCTCGATAGCTTTAAGTGGATTCGCGATGACGAGCTTGATGACCCTGATGAGTTGCCAGAGCCAGAAGAGTTGATTACCGAGGCTATGGAAGAGCTTCAGCTTGCATTTGATAACCTTGCCGATATTCAGCGCCTCCTTGAAGTTAACGGAGGTTAGGAATGGCAGGCACAAAAATCTTACAATCCTCTTGGCCGACTGTGCCGCTCGGAACATTACTGACTGATATTCAGCCCGGGTTCGCTTCCGGTATACACAATTCAACTGGTGAGGGTATACCACATCTGCGCCCCATGAACATTTCGACTGAGGGCTTTATCGACCGTAGTGTCATTAAGTATGTCGATCCTGCCCTCGCAAGTCGGCCCGAGCGCCAACTAAAATCAGGTGACGTCCTATTTAATAACACGAACAGCCCTGAACTAGTAGGCAAGACAGCTCTGTTTGTTGAGAATGATGCGCCGGCCTTTTCCAACCACATGACACGTTTGCGAACTGATTCGCAGAAATTGGATCCAGGCTATCTTGCGATGCGATTACACTTCGCTTGGATGTGTGGCTACTTCGCTGAACATTGTAATAATCATGTATCCCAGGCAAGCATTGGACGCCAAGTACTTAAAGACTTTATGATCGAACTACCACCACTTAACGTTCAGATTACTATACGACAAATCTTGGAGAAGGTAAGGGTAAAGCAGATAGCTGCCTCTACTCACTTGACATTAGTTCATCGTGTTATTGAGCGCTTCCGCCAAGCCGTCTTCGCTGCCGCCTGCTCGGGACGTCTCACCGCAGACTGGCGTGAAAAGTACTCTCCTGCTGAATCTGCTAACGCACTGATCGACCGCTCCAGGCAATTACTTGCAGCACAATCAGGACGTGAATTGACAGATAGTGAAAATCTAGACCCCGATTGGCTCGTTTTACCAGATTCTTGGCAGTGGTCTTCTCTTGCAAATCTGGCTGAGATCAAGGGTGGAATCCAGAAGCAGCCCAAGAGAACCCCGAAAAGAAACGCTTTCCCTTACCTGCGTGTGGCTAACGTTCATCGGGGTCACCTTGACCTCTCTGAGATACATCAGTTCGAATTGCAAGAAGGAGAGCTGGAGATATATCGGCTGGAGCCTGGCGATTTGCTTGTAGTTGAGGGCAACGGAAGTGCATCCGAGATCGGACGCTGCGCGCTTTGGAATGGGGAAATTGCTGATTGCGTGCATCAAAACCACATTATTAGAGTGCGATGCGTGGAGATGGAACCACGCTTCGTTGAGTTGTATTGGAATTCTCCACTAGGATCGCGCGAAATATCATCGCTCGCTGTTACATCAGCAGGGCTCTACTCCTTGAGCACCAAAAAGATTGGATCTGTCCTTGTACCTGTTACCCCTCTTGAAGAGCAGCGCGAAGTCGTCCGCAGAGTACATGCACTACTTAACATAGCTGATCGCCTGCAAGATCGAGTTGAAGGAGCTATCCAACGAGTTGAGCGCAGCTCACAAGCAGTTCTTGCCAAGGCATTCCGAGGCGAGCTATCAACAACAGTCAGCGAAGAGCAAAATGTAGAACTCGTGATGTAGGGTTTTGGTAAATAGCATGAATATGCGACGATTTTTACGCCAAACAGGGTGACTCATGAGCAAGACAAATGTTCCTGCTAAGCCCTACGAGCAGCGATACGGGGTCGCATCATCTGTTGATGTGGCATCACTGCCCTGGGTGTTCACCCAACAGCATCCGCTCGA